>Ga0208055_1000013_pt1 | contig 46163 bp, 42 predicted proteins | sample DeeseametaMP2159_FD_184174 | JGI IMG/M metagenome (GOLD analysis project Ga0208055, IMG submission 184174) | Marine microbial communities from the Deep Pacific Ocean - MP2159 (SPAdes) | ecosystem: Environmental > Aquatic > Marine > Oceanic | place: Southwest of Acapulco, Mexico, North Pacific...
TTGCCAAATCAACTTTACGCCCCACTTTACTTAACAACTTGTTCATCTGTCCAACAGCACAGGCTTCCTGAGTTGTATTGTCACTGTAGGCAGTCCATATTCCCAGATCACCACTTGGTAAGGTACCATCAGTAGTGTTGTCAGACGGGTGATTGACATAAGCCAGTTCCGGTCCGAAACAATTAACAGAGCCCCCGGAACCCTTCATTTTTTTGGGAATGGCCTTATGACACTGATTGATGTCATCAGAATTTAAGACTGCCTCTAGGCGGGCAACCTTGTCCTTATGCTTTTTGGGGTCACTGGTGTCACTAATCTCACTTGAAGATGTACGTCCCGCAGTCCTACTGCTGACGCTTGCACCGGATTCTGTATTTGATGAAACAGACAGGTTGCTCGGCATGGCTGTCACCATGCTTGAGTCAGTGGTGGTGGTACTACCACTGCTGCTGCTGTCACTTTTTTTAGCACAAGCAGCAAACATCATAGCCATGCTGATAATTATACATAGATGAGTGAATCTCATTTTTCCTCCTTAGTTTACATTAAACCAATGCTTCGTTCTCCATCATCAGCCAAATCAAATCAGCATAACGATGATGTTCTCTTTTAAACATACTCTGATGAAAAGAAAATACTGCTTTGTTGTTCAAACAGAGTTGACAACATACCTCGGTAAACATTTATTTTTAAAAATATAATAATTCAGATATAAATGTCAAGCATAAAATGTAAATTGAAGTTTTTTTTAATCCTCAATTTCATGCTACACTTTAGCATGGATTCATTACCAGTTAACTCTCTGTAAACCGTGAACATATGAAATCTCATCACTCCGCGGAAAACAGACTCAAACTATTGCGGGTTGCGCGGGAATCGCTGGAACATTATCTTAATAATGGACAACGAACTGAATTTACAACTGAAACTCCTGAATTGCAAACAAAGCGGGCAGTATTTGTGACGCTGAGGAAAAGAGATTCCGGAGATTTACGCGGATGTATCGGGCAGTCAGAACCGCGCTACCCTTTAATTGAAGCTGTATCCAGGACGGCAATTTCCGCTGCTGTGGATGATTCACGTTTTCCTCAGGTGAAACTGAATGAGTTAGCGAATTTGCTGATTGAAATAAATGTACTCACGCCAATGTTCGTCATAACTCCTGAAAATGTGGTGGTTGGAAAACACGGATTGCTGCTCAGCAAAGGATCATGCAGAGGGCTATTTTTACCGGAAGTAGCAGTTTCACGAGGCTGGGACCGCCTCACTTTTCTGGACGAGCTGTGCCGTAAAGCAGATTTACCAAGAGGCAGTTGGAGGGATGCTGACGCTGAACTTCAGGCCTTTGAATCAGAATCTTGGGAAGAAATTGAAAATGCTCTTTGATTTTATTTTTCGTCAGCTGCGCCCGCTTATTTTTTCCGGAGACGCCGAAACCGCACATGAGCGGATGCTGACGATTGTTGAAAGCATTTCAAAAATTCCCGGGCTGATACCGTTTTTACGACGGCAATTCCTAGAGGAACATTCCGTTTTGCGGACCCAACTTTTTGGTAGATCTCTGCAAAACCCAATTGGACTTGCAGCAGGATTTGACAAAGACGGACGGATTCATCCCGCGTTATTTGCCCTCGGTTTTGGTTTTGTGGAAATTGGAACGGTTACTCCATATCCTCAATCCGGTAATCCACGTCCACGTCTTTTCCGTCTCCCTGAAGATGAGACATTGATAAACCGTCTTGGTTTCAACAATCTTGGTGCCCAGGAAATGGCAGAATTACTTGTTTCCGCACCAAAGAAAATCATGCCGGAAGATTCTGATATTATTGATCGAAAAAGTGACTTTCCGGCAAATATTGCTTACGGAATGCTCGGCATAAATATTGGAAAAAATAAAGATACCATTTTGGAAAAAGCCACTGATGATTACGTTTCTTGTCTCAACACCCTCCATCCATTTGCAGATTATTTCACCCTCAATATCAGTTCTCCAAACACAGAGGATTTGCGAAAATTACAGGAAAAAGACGCTCTGCGTGTTTTACTTGATTCTGTCTGCGCGCACCGTGATAACCTGGACCAGAATCATATCCGGGAAACACCTCTGCTTGTTAAACTGTCTCCGGACCTGGATGAAACTGCATTGGAAAACAGTATTCGTGTGATTAAGGAGTTTTCAATTCAAGGCGTGATTGTCGCCAACACGACTGTGAAACGTCCGGAACTAAAAAGCAAACATCGCTTCGAAAACGGAGGTCTGAGCGGAAAACCGCTGCAGAAACGCAGCACGGAAATGATAAGAAATGTGTTTCAGAAATTAGGAACAGAAATGCCGATTATAGGTGTGGGTGGGATTTTCAGTGGAGCAGATGCATATGACAAAATCAGAGCCGGCGCATCCGCAGTACAAATTTACACGGCACTGATTTACGAAGGTCCCGGACAGGTCCGGAAAGTAAAACGGGAACTGGCGAAATTATTGAACGAGGATGGATTCACTTCTGTTTCAGATGCGGTAGGAGTGGACAGTTGAAACTGCCGCGTTATCTCTTTTGTCGAATTATTTCCAGCATTTCAGTAATTGAAGTCAGCTTCAGCCTGGGACGCCCCTGCGCCTCACCTGCTTCGGTTTCATGAGCATCAAGCAGCTTCCAGTCTGCAAATGAAACATGGTCTACTTTTCTTGATTCCAGCAGAGAAACAATGTCCGGAAGCACCACATTTTGACCGGCTTCCATTTTTTCTGCCAGGAAAGTTTCCAGCATGCGATGCACGGTTTCAACTGCATCCTGTTTATTGGTACCAATCACACCGCTGGGACCACGCTTAATCCAGCCGGCAACATATTCACGATTCCGGAGAGAATTGCCGTTTTCCGGATCTTTGACTTGTCCGCTTTCATTTGGAATCGTTCCGGATTTTTGATCAAAAGGCAGGTCCGCAAGTGGGTTTCCTAGATAACCGATTGAACGGAAAATCAGGCCTGCATCTTCTTCAATTTTATTTTCAGTTGCCTGGGGCCGCAAACTGCCGTCATCCTGTTTCACCAGTTGATTTCGTACCATACTTATTTTTTCAACCTTGCCGTCTCCGGAAATTTCAAGAGGTGATGCAAGAAAGAGGAAATAGACCCGTTTCTTTTTTCCAGACAGTTTCCTCAATGAAATTTGTGTAAGTATTTCAATGTTTTTCTTTGTATCTTTGCTTGCTTCCGTTTCCAGAATCTTCTGGCTTTCTTCGTCCAACTCAAGGGAACCTCCCTCCAACATAACATCGGCATCATCCAATTCTAAAAACTCTCTGACTTCAACAGGTGTGAATGCAGCCTGCAGAGGACCACGACGCCCTACCAGCCAGATATTTTCAATTTGACTTTTACGCAGTGCCTCAAGGGCATAATCGGTAATATCAGTTGCAGCCAGTTCTTCCGGAGTTTTTGCCAGAATTCGAGCCACATCCAGCGCAACGTTTCCCATGCCAATCACAAATGCATTCTTGACAGACAAATCAAACTTATATTCACGAAAATCGGGATGTCCATTATACCAGCCAACAAACTCAGTTGCAGAATGACTGCCCTCCAAATCCTCACCCGGAATTCCGAGCGCACGATCGGATGAACTTCCAACTGAATAAATCACTGCATCATAGTGTTTAAGCAAATCCGGCTGGTAAAGGTCACTCCCAAATTTAACATTGCCAAAGAATCTGAAATTTGGGTTTTCCGCAATGCGATTGTAGATTTTTGTAACAGATTTTATTTTCTGGTGATCAGGAGCCACTCCTCCGCGAACCAGCCCAAAAGGAGTAGGCAGTCGGTCAAACATGTCAACTTTTATTTCCCATGACTGCTGACGGAACAACTCCCCAGTTGCATAAAAACCTGCAGGTCCGGAACCGATTACTGCAATTTCCCAGGATGTATCCATTTCTTAAGTTTTTTTATAGCCTAAATTAAATTTGAAACTGTCGTGAAAAGTCAACCGTTTTATTTCAGACTTTCTGCGAAACCATCAAAAAGATTTATAAGATTCTCAAAAAAATATCTTTCCAGTGAGTACTGGTACAAACAAAGCTCTCATTCAGCTTTTATTTTTCTGCATCAACAGCCCGAAGTAAAATTTCCTCACCGCCATTTTTCAGCAGCCACTGTGCAACATCTTTTCCCAATTGCAGCGCATTTTGTCGTGGTGCACTTGCTTCATAACGTAATTGGATTTTTCCTTCAGAATCGCCAATAAAGGCCCTCAAAAACAACTCTTCTCCGTTCAGTATGCAATATCCTGCCAAAGGAAGCTGACAATTTCCTTCAAGTTCTGCCAGCAAAGAGCGCTCTGCAAGCAGGCAGTCCCAGGTAAGCGGATCATGAAGATGCTGAATCCGACTCAGCGTAGCTTCATCTCCAGCTCGTGTTTCAATTCCAATAGCGCCTTGACCAATTGCAGGAAGCATCCATTCAATCGGCAAAATCTCAGTGATTCGCTTCTCCAACTTGATCCGCTTTAATCCTGAAACTGCTAAAATCACTGCATCTACTTCTCCCTGATCCAGTTTTCTGAGCCGGGTTTCAACATTTCCACGCAAACTCATGACAGTCAAATCCGGTCGATGATGCTGCAATTGTGAAGCACGACGCAAGGAACTTGTTCCTACAACAGCACCGTCTGGAAAGTTATCGATACTTCCGAATTTTGGACAAATCCAGGCGTCTCCAGGATCTTCCCGCTCTGCAATCACAGAAATCTCAAGTCCCTGAGGTAAAAAACTAGTCACATCTTTCATGCTGTGCACAGCCAGATCTGCACGTCCCTCAAGTAGAGCATATTCCAATTCTTTGACGAACAGACCCTTTCCTCCTATTTCTGAAAGCGGACGGTCCTGTATTTTGTCACCGGTAGTTTTGACAACTAATAACTCAACCGAAATTTCAGGATATTCATCAAGTATCCTTTGCTTCACCCACTCTGCCTGCCAGAGCGCAAGTGAACTTCCACGAGTTGCAATTATTAAATTGGTTTGCTTGTTGTCGCTTGTCGAAAAAGCGTTAGACATGTGTCAGGATTTTACAATTTTAAGCCTGTGATGTTTTTCCGGTAACTTTTCCAGCTTTACTGGAGTTGGACTCAGATCAAAAATTTTGGACACATATTCAAGGTAGAGATGTGCATCTTCATCGTGTGCAATTTTTTTCAGATTGCGGGATGGATCATGCAAAAGTCTGTGAATCAGCCTGTGGACCAGTTGTTCAACTTTTTTGCGCTCAGACTCAGGTATGTTTTTCAAATTCTTAAAGGATTTCACCATTTCTTCTTCAGCAATTGAATGGAATGCTTTGCGCAAACTCCTGATTGTTGGAACTGCAGAAAGAGACTTAAACCAGAGTTCCAGCTTTAGTAATTCATTTTCAATAATTTCTTCAGCCTTAATGGACTGCTTCTTTCGTTCAACCTGATTTTGAGAAACAAGAGTTTGCAAATCATCGATATCGTAACAAAAAGTTCCATTTAACTCATTTATTTCAGGATCAATATCCCGCGGTACCGCAATATCGATGAAGAACATTGATCTGCCCCTGCGTCGGCGTAAGCAGTTCTTCACCATTTCCTTAGTGATAATAAAATCACGTGCTCCAGTTGAACTGAGAATAATATCTGCTTGATGAAGATGCCGCTCCAGATGCTCAAATGGTACGGCCAATCCCTGAAATTTTTCTGCAAGTTTTGCTGCACTTAAAAAAGTACGGTTGGTAACAAAGAGCTCCGAAATTCCATTGCGCATGAAGTGACGAACAGCCAGTTCTGCCATTTCACCTGCGCCGATAACCATTACAGTCTGTTTTGAAAGATCCTCAAAAATATGCTTTGCCAGTTCCACTGCTGCATAGCTGACGGAAACAGCGTTACTGGCAACACTGGTTTCCGTTCGCACACGCTTTGCTGTAGAAAAAGCTCTAGTAAAAAGAGGATGGAGCAGTTTTCCCGTCAAGTCTGCCTCATTGAATGACTGAAATGCATCTTTCAGTTGTCCAAGAATTTGCGGTTCTCCCAGAACCATTGAGTCTAAACTCGAGGCAACCCGGAAGAGGTGACGTACTCCGTCTAAATTTTGAATGGTATAGACTCTTTCCCTTAGTTCGTAAAGGTTCCAATACGACTCCAGCATCTCAATGATTTGATCAAGCTGCTGTTCTGCATTTACAAGATATAACTCTGTGCGATTGCAAGTACTGAGAATTACAACTCCACCCAGGTTAAAACGGGTCCTCAACTGTAGTCCAAGCTCCACTTGCTCCTTTGGAGTCAAAGCAAGACTATCCCGGATTTCAACAGGTGTTTTTCTAAAATTCCAACCAATTACAGTAAAACGCATGTTTAGAAGTGTTTTTGCAAAGTTGTTAAATTTTTCTTACTTAAAAAGTGACTAAATAAAATTAATTTACACTGAAAGGTAAATTGCTTTTTTTACTGAATAAGCGGATCATACAGTCTTGATGAAATAACTCAAGCAAGGAATAATTTTTCATGGTTGCCTTTTTTTCCAAATGGCTTACTGCCAATCATTTAACCACATTAAGGGTAGCATTGGTACCTTTTATTTACCTGGGTATGGTATTTGGGAAAGACGATCAGACGATTTTGTTCAGCACCTGGCTGGTCTTTTTATTTGCATGCCTGACCGACTACTGGGATGGTGTGTTGGCCAGACATCAAGGACAAACAACCAAACTTGGTAAATTACTGGATCCTGTTGCAGACAAAATTTTGATTGGTACCCTACTGGTTTTATTAGTAGGAATGGGCAGAGCACCAGCGTTATTAGCAGTCATCCTGATTTCCCGCGAATTTATTATCAGCGGTTTACGCTCCATCGCTGCAGCAGAAGGCGTGGTGATTTCCGCCAGTTCCGGAGGAAAACTGAAAACAATTTTTCAGATGTTTGCTGTAGGCTTCCTCATAATTCACTATCCCACATTCAGCATTCCATGCCATGAAGTAGGAATCATTCTGCTCTGGATTTCTACAGCGGTTTCACTTTGGAGCGGATTTAATTATGTTGTGGCCTATTTTCGTGCTTCCCCTGGAAAATAACTGCCAATCCGATTTTCAGTTTCAGTGAAGAAATCATCTCTCGTCTGGACATTAACTTTCCAACTGATACTATATAATGTGTCTGAACGATGTAATTAATTTTATTGGAGAGTAAGAAAATTCGATTATGAAATCGAAGATTTGAAACGAAGCTGTCATCCGTCAGCTATTCGTTTTTTACATCGTTTTTCAGACTTATAGCAAACAGTTCAAATCTGACAGCTAAGTCTTTATTCATTTTATAACGATTGAAATATTGATCAGCACCGGATCAAGATATTTTCGGTAAATCGCTATTTAGACAGAAAAGTATTTTAAGATCACTAAAAAGTCTATGACAACTATTCTTTGTGTTCGAAAGAAAAATCGTGTAGTGATGGCTGGAGACGGACAAGTCTCCATGCAAAACACCATCATGAAACCTTCAGCCCGTAAATTACGCAATACCTTTGACGGAAAGGTCATTGCCGGATTCGCCGGTTCAACTGCAGATGCTTTTACCCTCTTTGAAAAATTTGACGAAAAACTGGAACAATACAACGGAAAACTTCTGCGCTCTGCAGTTGAACTGGCTAAAGAATGGCGTACCGATAAAATGCTGAGGAACCTTGAAGCCCTGCTGGCAGTTTCCAGTGCGGAAGCCTCTCTGATTATTTCCGGAAATGGAGATGTGATTGAACCCGATGACGGTCTGATCGGAATTGGTTCCGGAGGAATGTATGCTCTTGCGGCTGCACGTGCGCTCATTGATACGAACCTCAGTCCCCGAAAAATTGCTGAGAAATCTATGAAAATTGCCTCAGAAATTTGTATTTACACCAACAACCAGATTACTTACGAAGAATTGGAATTTTAAGCTCATGGATTCTGCTCCTGAACTCAACATGACACCGCAAGAGACCGTTGACGCGCTCGACCGTTATATCATCGGTCAGACTGATGCAAAAAAAGCAGTAGCGGTAGCTCTGCGTAATCGGTGGAGACGCCTGCAGCTGGATGAAGATTTGAAAGACGAAATTTTGCCTAAAAATATCATCATGATCGGTGCAACCGGCATAGGTAAAACTGAAATTGCACGACGTATTTCAAAGCTGGTGAATGCTCCTTTTGTGAAAGTTGAAGCATCCAAATTTACTGAAGTGGGTTATGTGGGACGTGATGTTGAATCAATGATTCGTGATTTGACAGATTATTCAGTAAACATGGTTCGTCAAGAGCAAATGGAACGTAAACAGGAAGCAGCCAAAGAAATGGTTGAAGAGCGTTTGCTGGATCTGCTGCTGCCTCCCTTGGAAAGTGAGAAAGATGCTTCTGAAGGGAAAGCTTCAACAAATCCTACTCGTGAAAAATTTCGTAAAAAACTTCGCTCCGGAGTTTTAGATGAGCGAATGGTTGAACTGGATGTTTCAGAACGGCCTTCAGGGGCAGTTATGGAGTTTATGCCTGTTTCCATGAATGACAATATGGATATGAATATCCGTGATATGCTCTCAAATATGATGCCCAAACAATCAAAGCGTCGGCGGGTCAACATTGAGGATGCAAGAAAAATATTGCAGCAGGAAGAGGTCAGCAAACTCATCGACATGGATGAAGTCATCCGGGAAGCGTTAACAAGAGTTGAACAGAGTGGAATTGTTTTTTTGGATGAGATTGACAAAGTTGCTTCACGCCGAAGTCACTCTCATGGACCGGATGTTTCCAGAGAAGGAGTACAGCGGGACTTACTGCCGATTGTTGAAGGTTCGACCGTAAACACCAAACACGGACCTGTTCAAACCGATCACATTCTGTTCATTGCCGCAGGTGCATTTCATCTAACAAAACCGTCTGACATGATTCCGGAACTACAGGGTCGTTTTCCAATTCGTGTTGAACTGCAGTCACTCAGTAAAGACGATTTTGTCAAGATTCTAACAGAACCAAAAAACGCGCTGATTGTTCAGTATACTGCCTTGATGAAAACAGAAGGTGTTGAATTGGAATTTACAAAAGCCGCCATTGATACTATTGCGGAAATTGCCTGCCAAATCAACGAAGATTCGGAAAATATCGGTGCACGCCGGCTGCATACTGTAATGGAACAATTACTCGAAGAAGTCAGTTTTACTGCCCCGGATTTAAATGGACAGAAAATATCTGTTACTCCGGAATATATTCAGAGCCGACTCTCAAACTTGTTGAAAAATCAGGATTTGAGTCGTTATATTTTATAAAATAAATTCCTAAAAAGTTGTAACTTATAGAGGAAAAACTTTGGATTATCCTACTTTGCTGCTGAAATTAGAAAATCAGTTGCAGTCTCTTCATAAAAAAGGTTTCCATTACATGAACATTGAAGCTATGCCCAAGGTTGAACTCAGGCGTCTGCTTGACGGTTTGGGCGAGATACTGGATTCTCCAACTGAAGATGTAGACAAACGGTCCAAATACAACTTTTCGGTTTCAGCAGCAACTCAGCCTGCAGTCAAAATTAAGCACGAAAATGCTGATTCCAAAATATTTCCTCCGTCAACAGGCATAACCGATCTTCAAGAAAAATTGTCAGCGGCAAAGCAACAAACTGTTTTAGAGGCTTTCAAACAATTAATACCTGAACCAGAAGCAGAAATAAAAGTAAGTTCTCTTTCAGAGTTGGCAGATAAGTATAAGTCCTGTCAACGTTGTTCATTGGGTAAAACCAGAACAAATCTGGTATTTGGTAATGGTTCGATTAATTCCAGGGTGATTTTTCTAGGAGAAGGCCCCGGTGCAGACGAAGACGCTCAAGGTCAGCCCTTTGTAGGACGTGCCGGCAGGCTGCTGACCAAAATGATCAATACAATAGGCATTGAACGCGATGATGTTTATATTACAAATATTGTCAAATGCCGCCCTCCGGAAAACAGGAATCCTACTCCTGCTGAAATTTCATGCTGTCTCCCAATTATCAAACAGCAACTTGAATTATTGAATCCAAAATTAATCGTCACTCTTGGGAATATTCCAACTAAATCACTGATCCCGGATTTACCCGGAATCACCAAGGTACGTGGTAGAATTATGCAATATGAAAATTGGACCGTGCTGCCCACCTTTCATCCTTCTTACCTCTTGCGAAACCGTTCTGCAATGCCTCTGGCATGGGAGGATTTTAAGAAAATACCAGAACTGGCTTTTCATTCGTGATGCGGTTCAAACAGCAGATATTCAATTTTCAACAACAGTCCACAGATAAACATTTATAATGATTGATTTGCAGCCTGTCAAGGGTACGAGGGACTTCTTTCCGGACGAAATGCGTTTACGCAACTGGCTATTTGAAGTGTGGCGCAATGTCTCTGTTCAGGCAGGTTTCGAAGAATATGATACTTGTGTGCTGGAACATGAAGAGCTTTATATTCGCAAGGCCGGAGACGAAATCAGCAAGCAGCTTTACAGCTTTGAAGACAAGGGTGGACGGCGTTTAAGTTTGCGTCCCGAAATGACCCCTTCATTGGCCCGTCTGGTGCTTCAGCACAAAAAATCATTGTCCTTTCCAATAAAGTGGTTTTCAATGCCGCAATGTTTCCGCTATGAGCGCATGACAAAAGGGCGGAGGCGCGAGCATTTTCAGTGGAATGCAGACATCATTGGACAAGCTGAGATTGTGGCTGAAGCAGAAATTCTGATGCTGTTGATTTCTGCATGCGAATTAATGGGACTTTCAGCAAAAGAAATCCGTGTGTTTATCAATGACCGCCGGATTCTGAACTCGATTCTAAGTCAAATTAGTGTACCTCAGGAAATGCACAGTGAAGTACTTGTCATAATGGATAAGCGCGATAAAATTTCCATAGAAGCACTGTCAAAATTGCTGCAGGATATTGGAATGTCCACAACTCAGGTGGACCAGTTAAATGAATATTTATTAAAATCAGACTTGATTGAATTGAAAAAAGACCTGAATGACACTCAGGGTATTGACGAATTGCAAAACTTGATGGATATGATGGAAACAGCAGGATTCAGTGATTATCTGCAATTTGATATTTCCATTGTCAGGGGTTTATCTTATTACACAGGTGCAGTCTTTGAGGTTAACAGTCCAGCAAAACAACACCGGGCTATTTGCGGCGGCGGACGCTACGATTCCCTGCTCTCAACATATGGCGGTGAAATTGTACCTGCAGTCGGATTTGGGTTTGGAGACGTGGTGGTTTTAGACGTACTTAAAGATTTGGAGCGCTTTCCTGAATTACCACGGAAACTGGATTACACTATTATTCCATTTGCCAGAGAACAGGTGGGTACTGCTCTCAATATTGCAGCAATACTGCGGCAGCAGGGTTCAACTGTCGACTGTAACTTTAGCATGAAAAAAATGAAAAAAACTTTGCAGCAGGCTGGTGAGTCCGGAGCAGCAAAAGCGATCCTTCTCTTTCCGGATGAGTTATCTGAAAACAAGGTGGTAATCCGGGATTTGCGGCTTCATGAACAGAATCCAATTAAAATAACCGATCTACTTTCTTCTGGGGAGTGAAAAATTTGGCTATTTCAGAATCAGTTTTTTCAACTTCTTTCAGGACCAACTGGATTATAATGATCATCTTTTTGGGCTTGGATCTTAGTTCAAAAATATGGATCAGGTTAAACGTAACTCTGTATGAAACAACCGTGCTACTGGCAAATATATTAGACTTGACCCACGTGCAGAATCGCGGAGTAAGCTTTAGTTTTTTGGCAGACTTTTCTGATACTTTTCGAGTTCCTCTCCTGGTTGGAGTGTCATTGCTGGCTGTTGCAGCAATGCTGTATTATCAAACACGCTACTGGAAAGAACTTGATTTTTTCACACGATCAGGATTATTGTTGGTATTACCGGGTGCGACAGGGAACTTGATTGATCGTGCAGTTTATGGCTACGTCACTGATTTTTTGCATTTTCACTGGTATGAAACCAGTTTTTTTGTCAATAACCTTGCGGATTGCTTCATCAGTCTCGGTGTAATATTTTTCATTGTTCCACTTTTGTTTTTGAAAAATGGAAGCACTTCATCAAACTCAGCTTAATTCATTTTTGCTTAGTAAAATAAAATTCGTGCTGATTTTTTCTGCACTTTTTTTATCCTCTAATTTTATTGTTTCCGGAATCTTTGCAAAGGAAGAAATACGATATGTCAAAGGACTGGGAGCAGTCCTGCGGGAACAACCGTCAATTCTGAGTAAAAAACTCACAAAACTTTCTCGCGGCACAAAAGTTCTGGCATTAGAGGTAAAAGGTATTTGGCATAAAGTTGAAGCTGGAGAAATTCAAGGCTGGCTTTTGCGGGGACAGATAACAAATATTCCTGTTAAAATCAAAAAATTAGTTTTGGGACAAAAAATTCGACTGGCTTCCTCTTCAGGACGTAGAGTACGCTTACGCACCTTTACTGCAGTAGTTGGGGTAAAAGGACTAGTGGATAGTAAGGGAGAAAAAATAAGTCCATATCAAACAGATTATGTGGCACTGGAATGGCTGGAAAAACAACCTACTGATGAAGAAAATTCTGTTCGATTTTTAACATTATCAGAGTAAAGACTATATGAATCTTTTCCGTAACCATCTTTGGTTTTATATTTTTATTATTTCTTTTGTCTTTGCAAGTTTTGGAAATGCACAGGAATTCCGCCTGCGAGCACATCATGTATATTGGAAAAATCAGGAAGCAAATACTGAGCGGGAAATTGATTTCGGACGCAGTGTTTCTGCAAAAATACTTGGTAAATATCCAATTATGCGGAATGAACAAAAGGTACGTTACATATCCCAAATTGGTACTGGAATTTCCGCACAACTCGGGCGGCCTGAATTAAGATACTATTTTGGAATACTGGATACGGATGAGGTAAACGCTTTTGCTGCTCCGGGAGGTTATATTTTTGTAACAAAAGGTGCCTTGAAACTTATGCGGAATGAAGCACAGCTCGCAGGTGTTTTGGCTCACGAGCTGGCACATATTGATCAAAAACACATAGTTCTAAAACTCAAACTTCAAAGCACAGACCGTTCTGTTACTTCTGGAATTGCACAGGTTTTAGGAGGAGCATCACTTTCTGCTAAAATCGCTTTTGAACGGCTCAATGACCTTGCATTTAAAATGCTGATGGAGGAAGGTCTTTCCAAGGAAGATGAAGCGGATGCCGATCAAAAAGCATTGGAAATGCTGATATCCACCGGTTACGATCTGCAAAGCTATCTGGATTATCTTCTGTCCCTTAAACCATATTTAGAACAGGGACAGGCAAAAGTTCTTTCAAAAACTCACCCGACAATTGAATTTCGATACAACAATTTACGTGAGTTTATCATCAAGAATAACCTCGAAAAATTTCAGGGTAAGAATAATGAAATACGCTTTAAGACAAATTTCGCTAAGCTTTAGTATATTTTTTATCAGTTGTTTTGTCGCAACTCAGTTGTATGCAGATGTTGATCATTACAAAAATATGCTGGTTGGTGAACGTGCGGCAACAATGGGTGGAACCTACGTAGCTATTTCTGATGACAGCACCGGATGCTACTATAATCCTGCAGGTATCGCCTATGCGGTTGGCGACAGTCTTTCGGGCAGTGGTAACGTGCTGCACAAAATGAAAACTGTCTACTCTGAGACAATTGGTACCGAAGATTGGGTCCGTGAAAGCGAAACGCTTGTGCCTAACTACTTTGGCGTACTCAAAAAATACAAATCTTACTCGTTTTGCTTTTCATATGTGGTCCCGGAAGCTTTTATTGAACACCAGGATCTGGTATTTAATGATCCTTTAAGTACTGTCAAAATATATTATCAAAGCCTGCATTCAGAAGACATTACATATTTGATGGGACCATCGGGTGCGCTGCAATTTGGAGAAAATTTTTCTTTAGGATTAACGCTTTATTATCATTACCGCAGCTTTATGCGTCAATATCATTATTTCCTGAAAAGTACAGACGGCGGCTATCAATTATATTATGCAAGTAAAAAACAACGAGAAGACGGTTTGATGCCAAAAATTGGTGTGCAGTGGAGTCCATGGAGCCTGCTGACAGTAGGAATGGCCCTGGATCAGACATTTTTATTTAATGCTACTTTTCAGGGAGATGCCTCTATACACAATACAGACAACAGTACAGGAACAGCAAGCTATACCAGCTTGATGACCCGCACAATTTCAGAAGAAAAACGTAAATTTCCTCTGCACCTGGCCTTTGGTGCAGCTTATTTTCCTACACCATCTCTACTCTACACCGTTGATCTTGATTATTACCAAGCACAGGAAAAAGGACGTGCCGATATTATGAATTATTCCGGCGGTACGGAGTATTATTTCGACCCGACAAATGCAGTGCGTTTCGGTTTGTTCACCAACTACACTAACCTTCCGCAAACTGATTCCACAACAATAGCTCCGTATGAATACATAGACATTTATGGAGCAAGTTTTGGATACACTTCCTATTCGTCCTCCTCGTCACTCACTTTAGGTGCGATCTACACTTCCGGTTCAGGAAAAGCCTGGCTATACTCCGGAAGTACAGAAACAAGAAATATGACACGTGACTCCCTCACGCTTTTGTTTTCAGCAAGTTCAAGTCTATAAGGCTCCGCTGCAACTGCATCATTGCTAAACTGCAGGAATTGTCCTGATCTGCAGGGATGTACAATAGCCTTCACCAGTGAGGATATTGGCAAGAACAACTACCTGCTCTTCAGCAGCAAAACCTTCCTTTTCCTGGAGAATTCCCAAAGCTTTCTGTATTGTGTCTTCCGGATTTTTCCGGAATTCCATCAGGAAAGGATAGACACTCCTGTAGAGCGTCATTGAAGAAAATACTTTAGAATTATTAGTGAATGAGTAAAGCCCAATCTCGCGTGGACGCAGATTTGAGAGATATTCTGCACCTCGTCCGTTGCGGGTGATAACAACAATTGCGCGTATTTTTAATTTTGCGGCAATTTGGATTGCAGCTTCAGCAAGGTGCTGACCTTTAGACTTTTTTATCAATTTTTCAGTATAATTCACACCGGGATAATTTTCTGTACGCCTTGCAATCCGTACCAGAGTTTCTACCGAACGGACAGGATATTTACCGACAGAAGTTTCTCCGGAAAGCATAATTGCATCTGTCTGTTCAAAAACAGCATTAGCGACATCAGTAACTTCCGCTCGTGTCGGTACTGGATTTTCAATCATTGATTCCAGCATTTGAGTTGCCACTATTAAACGCTTTCCATATTTAGCACACAAATAAGCAATCCGTCTTTGAATTTGCGGGACCTCTTCCAGCTCAACTTCAATTCCTAAATCACCACGGGCAACCATGACTCCATCAGCTTCCTGGACAATTTCTTCGAGGCGCTCAACACCCTCCTGGTTTTCAATTTTTGCAATAAGCTTAATTTGCTGAGCATGCACTCCAAGTGAAGCCCTCACCTCCCGGATTGTTTCCGAACTGCGCACGAAAGACAGAGCAATGACGTCCACTTTTTGTTCAATTCCAAAAAGGATATCCTGTTTATCTGTTTCTGTGATTCCAGGCAGTTTAACGATTGCTCCCGGCAAATTCACATGTCTATGGGCCTTAACGACACCGCCGTCAATCACTTCGCAGTCAAGCCCTTTTTTGTTTTTACCACAAACTTTTAAACTTATCAAACCTCCGTCAAGGGAAATACAACTTCCCTCTTTCAGATCATCTTTTAAATCAACATAGTTGACAAAAAGTGTACCCTCTGACTCTTCATTTGGAGGAATAGTGACACACACACGTTTTCCGGAAATAAGCGTTATTACCTTATCACCGGTCCTGATTTCAGGACCCTGGGTATCAAGCATAATTGCAATTGGGTATTGCCTGTCCTTATTCAATTTTCGAATTTGCTCAATTATTTTTTTATGAGAATGATGCGTTCCATGGGAAAAATTCAAACGCGCGATATTCATTCCTGCCTCAGCCAACTCCGCCAGCTTTTTAGGAGAGTTACTGGCAGGACCAATGGTGCAAATAATTTTTGTACTTAGCATTATTTAATGTATTTTTTGAAACTAACCCGGCATGATTCAGACATTTTTCAGTCGATGTATTGACCGTCTCTGAAACGTTTATGCTGGAGATATTCCTGAAATATAAAGGGTTTGTAGATCGATTTTCCTAGGAGCATTCGAATACATTCCTGAATGCCTTCAATAATAGACGGGTGAGGGTGGATCAATTCTGATAATTCTTCAATACCCTTATTTGTGGCAATAAGTAAAGCAACAGCCTGAATTGCACTGGATGCATGTTCACCAACTGCACGTAAACCGAGGACTTTCATTTGATCGTCATCTGTTACAAGGATTTTAAAAAAACCCTGAGTGTTGCGCATGGCAATAGCTCTTGGAATACAGCGGAAATCATAGCTGGCAACACGATAATCCAGTTCAGCTTTTTGAGCCTGCTGTTCATTCATACCCACTCCTGCAACCTCAGGATTGAGGAACATGATTGTTGAAATATTTTCGTAGATCACTGATCTTTTTGGTTTGCCGTAAATTTTTTCAACAGCATGACGTCCTTCCAATTCACCCACATTAACCAGTGCAATGTCTGCAGTAATATCTCCTGCTGCATAAATGTTGGAAATACTGGTTTGTGTGTCATTATCAATAATGTGTCCTGATTCACTCAGTTCCATTCCTATTTCGTGCAAACCGGTATTTTCAATATTCGGTACACGTCCTACCGAAACCAAAGCTTTTTCTGCATGAAAAACCTCTTTCTCTCCATTCGGATGCTCAAGAACATATTCAACCCCTCCATTCGTAATTTCCATTTTATCAAGTTTTGATTCATGATGAATGAGCACTCCATTGGCCTCTAAATTTGCTTCAATCACTTTGGCCAGGTCCGGATCTTCAAAAGGTAAAATCCGATCTTCTTTGGAAATAATATGAACTTTTGTTTTTCCGAAATTGGAAAAGATAGTGGCAAACTCACAGCCGATTACTCCTGCTCCGAGAATTACGAGACTCTCGGGAAACTCTTCCAGCGAACTGATGCCATCGCTGGTCATGATGATATCCTCGTCAATTGTAATTGAGGGGATTTTACGGGGACGACTTCCGGTAGCAATTATGATATTTTCCGCATTTACCTTTTCTGTACCGGAGTCGGTTTCCAGCTCAATTTCACTTGAGCTGATTAAATGAGCACTTCCTTTGATGTAGCGAAAGCCTTCCGGACGTTGTTGAATTACCAGTCGGAGGTGATCTTCTAGTTGATTTGAACGCTCACTAACCGCATCATTCACTTCATTCAGCACATTGTGAAATTGCACAACCGGTTCTTCCAACCCGTAGTGACTCATCTTTTTACTGAATGAAGCAAATTCTTTGGATATTTCCCAAAATGTTTTTGAGGAAAGTGCACCATCATATATTCCTGCGCCGCCAATTCGATCCCGTTCAACAAGTAAAACACTTTTATCAAAATCAACTGCACGCATGGCTGCCGCATAGCCGGACGGTCCACCGCCAATTACACACAGATCATATTTTTCCATTGAATAGATTTTTCTTATAATTACTTGGTGAAATTAGAGCAAGATTGCAGCCCTGCAACACCGCTATTTCTTTTGAAGTTTCCTGTACCAAGGTACAAAGATCTTGAACTGCTAAAAATTGGGGAAAATAAGGGGTTAGAGCCTCGTAGCCTTAGTGCCTGACTAAACTTCTGTGAAAATTCAGGCTTGATCGATTCACCAACAATTAACTATAACAGAGTCAATTATTAAATTCTTTTACTTCGTTCTTTTATTTCGTGATTCAAAATACGATCATTTTCCGAATAATCAACCGGCAACTCAACAATATGAACCCCCGGAGTATCATTGCATTTTTTCAAAAGTGGAACAAAATCTTCTGTTTTTTCCACTCGATATCCGTTTGCGCCATGACATTCTGCAAACTTGACAAAATCCGGATTGCCGTATTCCAGACCAAAATCTTCAAATCCCAAATTTGCCTGCTTCCAGCGAATCATTCCATAAGAGTTATCCCGTAAAATCAGGCAAATCAAATTCATTTTGAGACGCACCGCCGTTTCCAGTTCCTGGGCATTCATCATGAAACCACCGTCTCCGCAAATCGCCATCACTTTGCGTTTTGGAAAAACCATGTGCGCACCCATTGCAGAGGGTAATCCGGCACCCATTGTGGCCAATGCGTTGTCGAGCAAAACGGTGTTTGCTTCATGAGCTTTGTAATTACGAGCAAACCAAATTTTGTAAACACCATTGTCCAGTGCAATGATTCCGTTGGAGGGCATCGCTTCACGTACATCTGCAACGAAACGTTGAGGCAGCATTGGGAAACGCGGATCATCTGCACCTTCAAGGAGGTGTGCATCCACAGCTTTTTTGACCTTTAATGAATAAGAAAAATCCCAAGAACCCTGCGGCATGATTCGCTCATTGATTTGCCAGATGCTGTTTGCAATATCACCTATAACTTCCAGCTGAGGGAAATAAACCGGATCTACTTCTGCTGTTAAAAAATTAATGTGAATAACCTGAAATGAATCCTGTTCCATGAAAAAAGGAGGTTTTTCAATATCGTCGTGTCCCACGTTTATAATCAAATCCGCTTTCGCTATGGCACGGTGCAAAAAGTCATTAGCGGACAGTGCTGCGTTTCCCAAAAACAAGGGATCACGTTCGTCTAATACACCCTTTCCCATCTGTGTACTGATAAAAGGCATTTGGGTTTTATCCACAAAAGCCCGTAACATTCTTGCCGGCATTTTCCGGTTGGACCCAGCTCCAATCAAAAGCAGTGGATTTTTTGCTTTTTCAATCATTTCCACTGCCTGCTTGATAGCTTTCCCTTCTGCTACTGGGCGACGAGCACGGCTGCACGGCAGTGGCTGGGATTCAGCTTCCTCTCCAGCAACATCTTCCGGCAACTCTAAATGTGCTGCTCCAGGACGTTCTTCCTGGGAAATCCTGAAAGCTTCCCGGATACTTGAAGGAATGTTGTTTCCGCTCACAATCGAATGTGTATATTTAGTCAATGGGCGCATCATATCGACTACATCAAGAATCTGGAACTTACCCTGCTTGCTGTGTTTGACAGGTTTTTGTCCTGTAATCATCACCATCGGCATAGCTGCAAGCTGAGAATATGCTGCTGCAGTCACAAGATTCGTGGCTCCTGGTCCAAGAGTGGACAGGGCGACTCCTGACTTGCCGGTGAGCCTTCCGTAAGTGGCTGCCATGAAACCGGCTGCTTGTTCGTGTCGAGTCAGGATCAGCTTGATTGACGAGTCTTTGAGTGAATTAAGCAAATCCAGATTCTCTTCACCTGGAATGCCGAAAATATATTCCACCCCCTCTTCTTCAAGCGCTTTTACAAATAAATCAGATGCTTTCATATTTTTTTTAGTTATCAGTTATCTATTCCAGGAATGCATTTCACAGTTTTCAGCGGGTGCACATTCCTTAATTTGTTGCAGTAAAACTATCAGAACGTGCTGCATCACAGGCACGTGCATAGCTTTCAGGCTTGGTGTCCTGGAGCAGTGAGCCAGTCTCGATGTATTCGTAGATTTCAGAAAAATTCCTGATTTCATAGGCCTCGATTCTGCGCATCAAGTGCCATGGTCTTAATTCTTCTGCTTTTTCCAGACCCATTGCGCCCATGATTTGACAGGCACTATCCACAGTATTGCGATGATAATTATTGACGCGTTGACTTTTTTCTTCCGGAACAAGTGCACCAAACAAGCTGGGATTTTGTGTTGTCACACCAACCGGACAAAGGTTTGAGTTACACTTACGGGCCTGAATACAGCCCAGCGCCATCATCATTGCTCTGGCTGAGTTACAAAGATCTGCACCTAAAGCAAGTCGCTTGACCAGTCCAAATCCGGAGGTCATTTTTCCACTGCTGATAATTTTAACCTTTTTACGTAAATCAAAGCCAACCAAAACGTTATGCACAAAAATCAAGCCCTCAACAAGCGGAGTTCCGATATGATTAGAAAATTCCATCGGAGCCGCACCAGTCCCGCCTTCACCACCATCAACTGAGATAAAGTCCGGGGCAATTCCTGTTTCGTGCATGGCTTTGCATATGGCAATAAACTCCCTGCGTTTTCCCACACACAACTTAAAACCGATTGGTTTGCCTCCGGATAATTCCCGGAGTTGGGTAACGAAATCTATAAATTCAAGAGGATTTGTGAAGACAGTGTGTCCGGGAGGAGAATCCACATCCTTCCCCATCGGCACATCCCGAATTTTAGCAATTTCCGCAGTCAGTTTTGCGGCAGGAAGAATTCCTCCATGTCCTGGTTTTGCACCTTGCGACAACTTAATTTCAACCATTTTAACTTGTTCTCTCAGCGCATTATCGGTAAAAGTATCCGGACAAAATTTTCCCTCTTTGTCACGACAGCCAAAATAACCGGTTCCCACTTGCCAGATCAAATCACCTCCCTGGAGATGATATGGGCTGACTCCTCCTTCTCCAGTGTTGTGTGCAAAACCGCCGATCTTAGCTCCTTGATTGAGCGCAATCACTGCGTTTTTACTCAGCGCGCCAAAGCTCATTGCTGATATATTGAGGAGGCTGGCCGAATATGGCTGCTTGCAGTCGGGGCCTCCAATCATGACTCGCACGTCCGCATGCTCCATTTTTTTTGGACTGAGTGAGTGGTTGACCCATTCGTAGCCGGTTTCATAAACATCTTCGACTGTACCAAAAGGAATCGTATCACGCGTGTTTTTTGCTCGGGCGTAAACGACGCTTCGCTGTTCTCGACTAAAAGGACGCCCGCTCGTATCTGATTCTACAAAATACTGGTACATTTCCGGACGAATCTCCTCAAGCAAAAAACGCATGTGTCCCAACACAGGAAAATTTCGCAAGATAGAGTGAGATTTTTGAGTTATGTCACGCAGACCGAGCAAAATTAGCGGCCCGAAAATAACCATCGACCAGAGAACTTCAGGAAGATAAAAAAACGAAACCACATTAATGGCCAGAATGACCACAGTGGTTTGCAGAAAAAATGTACGCATAGGGAAAGTCTCAGATGATATGTGGATCAAAACTTAGCGAATTGCAACTATACTTGCTCTAAGTATTACAAAACTTTTACAGGAAACCTACATAAAATGCAAGTGTTACCCCACTGGAAGATATCGCAGATTAACCGCCGATACGAGACATGACAAGAGCAGAACCCGTGAATGCTGCATCTTGTTTGTAGGAAATCGATTTTTGGACAAGCTTTTGGAGAGGTTCTTGCGGATCTGGATGATCCAATAAATGACGAATTGAGAGCGGTGCAGGATTACTCAGGCAACCGATGAGTTGGCCGTTGGAAGTCAGGCGTAAACGGGAACAAGTGGAACAAAAAGGTGCGCTGTTGTTTGGAATAATTCCAAAATACCCACCAGGGACCCAATAACGAAGTGAAGTTGAGTCAACTTCTGCTGAAACAGGCTGCACAGTATAACGTGTAGAAATTCGCTCCAGAATTTCATGCATTGTCACTAATTTAAAATCATCTTTTTTATAAAGCGGTCCCATCGCCATCAACTCGAGGTAGCGTATTTCAACTCCCTGTCTAACACCATATTCAAGCATTTTAACGATTTCATCTTCATTTTCACCCTTGACTACTACCATGTTGACCTTGACGCGCAGTCCAATTTTCATACATTCTTCAATTCCTTCCAGTGTTTTATGTAGTTTTCCAACTCGACCTAAACGTTTAAATTTTTCCGGCTCAAGGGAATCAAGACTCAGGTTAACGTTTTGGAGACCTGCTTCAACAAGAGCTTTAACTTTTTTGGCCAGCAATTGACCATTTGTGGTCATCCCGATATTGCCAATACCCATTTCACGAATACCAGAAATCACTGGAATCAAGTTTGGGTAAAGAAGAGGCTCGCCGCCAGTCAGACGCACCTTTTCAATTCCGGCATGTTCTTTAAGCATCCGGACAAGTCTCAACATTTGATCTGCACTCAACTCATCAGGTGTACGCCTGTGATCACTCAGGCTGGTGACACAGTAAGTACAGGCCATGTTACAGACCTCTGTGAGAGAAATACGAAGTTTATTAATATTGCGACCGTGAAGGTCAATCATGGAGGTTCTCCTTTCCAAAGCCGGGAGGCAGATCAGTTTCCCAACCTACCCTATCGTTCGCCAAACCGTGGCTACCACGTTAGGTTTTGGCGAATCGGAGATTAATAAATTATTGAATTCTAAATTGTAACGTTGAGACTATTTCAGTTGTACTATTTAGTCAAGCTCTATTTAGAAAATATTTTGATTATTAAACTGAAATTTGCTTTTATTTGGCAGCTCTTTTAAAATACAGTTAAATAATTTGAATGAAACAACTCCAGGATTAAAAGGTAATCCACTCAATTTACAAGACCGGCAACATTATTCCTGCTTATATCAAAGCTCAATCAATTCACATCAAATGACCAAAAAAAAATGGGGCCAAAATTTTCTTATCCACAATAACGTAGCAGAGACGATAGTAGAGGCTGCAGATGTTCACAATGGAGATTCGATCCTGGAAATTGGTCCCGGCCGTGGAATGCTGACACGTTCATTGCTGGAAAGAGGTGCTCAAGTCACTGCAATCGAAGTTGATCCTGCATTGTGTGAAAAATTAAGAAAACAATTTGAACACGAAGCAAGATTTACTTTAATTGATCAGGACATAATGAAAGTATCTCCTGAAGATTTGGCTAAAATAGTTAGTGCACCTGCAAAAGTAGTCGCAAATTTACCATACAATATTGCCACTCCATTATTATTACGGATGCTCTTCGTTCGAAAAGCATGGCAGTCACTGACAATAATGGTACAGTTGGAGGTAGCAGAAAGGATTTGTGCATCACCTGACTCCGGAAAAATTTATGGGCCATTGTCTCTGGTTGGAGCCCTGGGTTTTGAAAGGAATATTATAAAAATCATTTCTCCAGACTCTTTTCGTCCTGCACCAAAAGTTGATTCGGGAATAATCCAACTTATACCTCATAGTTCCAGTCTCACACACGAAGAAGAAAAACAGTTTCTCAAGTGGAGTCATCTTCTGTTTCAGCAGCGCCGTAAAACCTTGCTGAATGGGATTCGCCGGCATTTCCCGGAATGGTTTCAAAACTGTGAAAATTCACTTCGTGAAAAGTATGGTCTCCGCCGACCGGAAAGCCTCGATTTTTCCGAATGGCTGATGCTCTTCAGTGATTATTTGCAAAAAATATAAAATGGATCTTGTTAAGACTTTAAGAAACGCTGAAATACGTGTGGCAAATTATAGACTCTTTTTGCTTCAACTATTTATGAGGTTATGCCTCTTTGTCATACTTTTTACTTTTCTCCTTGCAGGAGTTAGCAGGGGGTTTGAAACGGTTGATTCTCTTGACTTTTCCGGAAGCGGCCCCTTGTTTCTTTCAGACAAACAAATTCAGGAAGATTTAGTGCAGGCAGAACGCCTGCTGCAAGATAACTATGTCCGTTATCCCATTCTTGAGCAGAAAGGTGTCAGCTGGAAATCGGCCTTTAAGAACTTAGAAGACCACTTATTGCCAGATATAAATCCTGTACTGACACACCATTTTCAAGAACAACTGATAAAAACTTTGGAGTTTACAGAAGATTCTAATATACAGGCAGATCTGTTCTTAAAAAAACGGCATTACGTTCAGCGAATTGAACCAAAAGTGGCATTTTACACAGGAATCCGTATGGCACAACAACGGAAACGCTTCAGTGTTTTGCCCTCTTTGAAGCACCCAAATAAAATTGTTAATCACTGGTTTATCGACTGCAAAACAACTATGGAGGTGTTCTTCCCCATTTTACCGGAAAGGCAGACTGAAAAACTTTTTATGTTAGGGCAACAGGCAAATCACCAGCTTCAACCTCTGGATTGTGCATTTGAAAATGATTCCGGTGAGAAACAAGAAATCATGCTTCCGCTCATTTTTCCAGCAGCAGAACTAAATAGACAGGAAATGCCTGTATTTGAATTTAAAGGCGGGAGGACACCATACATTCGCTGGTACAGGGACGGCAACCCCGAAGAGATTGCAGTCAAGCAATTCCATAAACTTGCCAGAAAACTACAGAATACCCCCACACTGATTATTGATGTACGGGGTAATGCGAACGGTAGTTTTGCCTTTATTGAAAAGTGGCTCAAGGAATTTACCAGTAATCATTGGAAAAATGTGATTGTACGGGAACGGCAAACAATCCCTATTTTAAAAGGACTGCTGAATCGAGTTCAATGGAATCTGCATCATTCCACTGCACGTTTGTTGGTAGGAAAAGATCAACTGGAACAAAAACTCCAGCAGTTAAAGGCCCTCATATTTCATTTCAGGGAAAAAGAAATTACTGAAAAATGGGTGGAAACCAAGTTCATTTTCAACGGGAAAAAAGATGCACCCAGGATGAACACTCGCCTGATAGTTCTGGCCAACCAGCATTGTGGAAACGGCTGTCAGTTTCTGTCTGCCTTAACCAAACAAATTCCGGATGGAATTCTGATTGGAACAAATACGGGGCCCTTCCCCAAAAATACTTCCGGTCCAATTTTTCAGCTGAAGCATTCCCGCATCATGTTGTCATTCAGCCACAGGATCCACTTGAATCATCAACTGGAACCAGTTTCTCCTTCCGGATATCTTCCGGATTACTGGTTGTTTCCACCAATGGGATTAACGGAAATCCTGCGCTTTGTCAGTAAAACAAACTAGCCCTCACTACCTTGTTTACAATTCAGAAACTTGATTTTCTCTTGATTTTCAGTCACCATCAATCGGTGTTTTGTTTAAAAACAAAGTCCTGAAAACACAACTTTAATATACCAGCTATTTCAATCTACAGATGGTAAAGCTATTGACAAATTTGTTAAGGATTCCAATTTTTGTTTTTTTGTTCGTTCTTAATACATCGTTCCACGGAACTCTTGTCAGCCTATGCGCTCCAATTAAATTTGTGATTCCGCTGTCGGGTTGGCGTCGTTTTTGGGGCAGAGTTTCTTACTGGATTTCCGGAGGTTTTATTATCACAAACAATTTCCTTTTGAATGTATTTTATCATCTTGAATGGGACATTGAAGGCCTGGTTAATTTGAGAACAGATGGTACATATCTGGTTATCAGCAATCATCTTTCACTACTTGATATTCCAGTTGCACAGGGAATTTTTTTAAAACAAATTCCATTTTTGCTCTTCTTTATTAAGCAGCGACTGCTGTGGATTCCTTTCCTGGGTCAGGCGCTCTGGGCTCTGGAATATCCAACTATGAAGCGTTATTCCAAAGAAACTCTAAAAAGTCATCCGGAATTGCGTGGCAAAGATTTGGAAACCGCTAAACTTTCCTGTGAGAAATTACGGGGACATCCAGTGACTATTTTGAATTATGCAGAAGGCACTCGCTTCACTCCGGAAAAACACGCCAGAACCAAGTCATCCTTCATTAATTTACTAAAACCTAGGGCTGGTGGAATACACTCAGTTTTGAGTAGTTTAGGTGACGAAATTACATCCATACTCAATGTCACACTGGTATATCCCGGTCACTCCTCTCCTAATTTTTCTGATTTGCTGTTTGGCAGGGTCCACAAAATTGTGGTTAGAATTGAATCCTTGAAGCTTGGAGAAGGAGTGGTACCGTCACTGGAAACAATCCGGGCAAAAGGAGGTTCATTGGCAGTCAGGAACTGCCTGAACGAGCTTTGGAAAGCTAAAGATAAATTCATCAGCAAAATCCATAGTGATGCAGAACTAAAAGCTGAAACAACTCAGCCCACAAGGGAACCATTTTCCACAGAATCAGTTGGTGTCAGCAGCACCACTCCTTTTTCTTCAGAATAAGCTCCAAGTACCAGCACCTCAGATTTAAATCCGGCAACACGTTTGGCAGGAAAATTCAACACTGCCGATATTTGCAAGCCTACTAATTCATCTGGTTGGTAATTTTCAATAATTTGCGCAGAACTTGTTTTAATCCCCAGTGGACCAAAATCTATGCGCAGGATGTAGGCAGGATTTTGTGCCTTTGTATTGAGAGTTGCTTCCAGAATAGTTCCAGTCCTGATCTGAACCCGTAAAAAGTCTTCAAAGTTAATTTCTTCCATTTAATTTTTTGGATCTGGATGTAAAAATAAGTTATTCATTTTGAAATGAATTTACCGAGATAATTTCTCTTAAAAGTGCCTGTAACGGATGCAGTGGTCGAAAACCTTCAAAACGCTTCACCTGGCTGCGGCAGGAAAAACCGCTAGCCAAAATGTTCTGTCGTAATAATGGATCCTCCGGAATCTTTTTGCTCCAGCTTAAATTGTAAATTCCACGTGATTCTTCAAAATGATCAGTTTCGTGTCCGTATGTTCCAGCCATGCCGCAACAACCTGCCGGAATTAACTCCAATGACAAACCAAATGCCTCAAAAACATCCTGCCATAATTCCTGTGAAAGCTGTGCTCCAGTTTTTTCGGTACAATGTCCCAACAACTGATATTCTTGTATTTTTTTACTTATTGAGACTGCATGTCCAGGAAGTTTTTTTGATTTTTTTACCAAGAATTCTTGCGGCAGCAGAACCTCAAACGGCAACTTATTTTCTCCGAGAATTTTCAAATATTCATCGCGATATGTTAGTACCACACTTGGATCAAGACCGACAAGAGGAATTCCGCATCGAGCTGCATACGACAGCCAATTTGTGTTTTTCTTTACAACTTTACGGAATTGTTTCAGAAAGCCTTTTACATGCAGTGGTTTTCCGTTTGGACTAAACGGGGCAACGTATACTGTATAGTCTAGTTTTTTCAACAGTTCATAAAAATCCATAACAACTTGGGATTCATAAAACGAAGTAAAAGCATCCTGCAGCAGAATCACACTACGCTCCAATTCTTCCGGCGTGCGCAAAATTAACTCGTCCACGTCAAATGCAGGGGCATCAGCCTTCTGCAGGAGCCTCCTGACAGATTCTGGACTGTATTCCGGCAAATCTCTTAAGCCAATTAGATTTTTCAGCAACATACGGCTCAGCGGCCAACTGAGTAATGCGTTTGCCAGCAACGGCATTTGGGAAAATAAACGGCCGAAGCTCTCAGTTGAGCCAACCAAATAATCTTTGAGTGGACGCAAATAACGTCCATGATAAAGGTCAAGAAATTTTGAGCGGAATTCAGGAACATCAACATGCACCGGACACTGAGTAGCACATGCTTTGCAGGCTAAACAACCTGCCATTGACTCATAAACTTCATGTGAAAAATCGTACTCACCCTGTTTTTTATGCCATGAATTCTGAATTTTATTGAGCAAATTATACAGAAAACCGAGAGGCTTTTTTCCTGAAACTCCTGACTGTTGATTCACAGAAAGCAAGCGTAACCATTCTCGCATCATTCCTGCTCTTCCCTGTGGAGAATGAAGACGATCACGGGTAATTCTTGAAGACGGACACATCACGTTTTCAGGTGAGTAATCGAAGCATGCACCGTTACCGTTACAGTTGATTGCAGACTCATATTCCTTTAGTAATCCCGGAGTAATTTGACGGTCTTTGTGTCCGCGGAGGGGCCCCTCAATCGGGACCACTTTGTCATCATGAGAAAGTGGTGTTACAATTTTTCCTGGATTAAGCCGATTATTTGGATCAAACGCTTCCTTGATGCGGCGCAAATCCTGATGGAGTTCTTCGCCAAAAAATTCTGCTGTGTATTCACTGCGGAAACCGCGTCCGTGCTCGCCCCACATAACACCATCATATTTTTTCACAAGTTCAACTACTTTATCAGAAAGTTCCCTGATCCAACTTTCTTCTTCCGGATTCTTCAAATCCAAAGCCGGACGCACATGCAAACACCCAACATCCACATGACCAAACATGGCATACTCCAAACCATACGATTCGAGCAGTGTCCGGAACTCCCGTATGTAATCAGCCAGGTTTTCCGGTGGAACTGCAGTATCTTCCACAAACGGAAGCGGCTTCCTCTCACCTTTTGTATTGCCTAAGAGACCAACACCTTTTTTTCGCAAACTCCATAAATTACTAATTTCCTGTGGATCAACGGTCCGGTAATAACCAGTTGCTTTTCCGGATTTATTGTTCGTGGCATCAATGGTTTTGCAAAGTGCCGTAACCTGTTTTTCCAGATGATTTTTGTTGCTGCCACAAAATTCAACCAGGTTAATTGTCCGTGTTGGGCGTTTTTTTCTTCCGGACTTTCCTTTTTCGTCTGCAACAAAATCTTTGATTTTGAGATATATTTCATCTTCTTTTGCCAAGCTCAGTATTTTTTCGTCAATAGTTTCTATTGCAGCCGGATCAGACTTAAGCAGCATTTCTGCATCACTAAGTGCATCATCAAAAGTTTTGTATTTAACAACAAGTAAACTTTTGTGTTTCGGCAGCGGAGTCAAACGAAGTTTAGCCTTGCTGACAACTGCCAATGTTCCTTCTGAACCAGACAGCAAATAATTTAGATTGAAATTGTTTTCCGAATTTCCGTAAACTTTTGCCAGGTTGTATCCCGTCATAAAGCGGCTCATTTTTGGAAAAACTTCTTGAATAAGATTGGTTTTCTCTGAAACAACTTGATCAACGATCTTAAAAATGTTTGCAGAAATTCCGGACTTTTTTTTGTATTCGCTCAGTGCTTCCGGTTCAAGCGGTACCGATTCTAAAACTTCTCCATTGGAAAGAACACAGGTTAACTCTAAAACATGATCGCTAGTGCGTCCGTAAATGCGGGAACCTTTTCCACAAGCATCGGTATTGACCATCCCACCCAAAGTAGCTCTATTGCTTGGAGATAAATCGGGAGCAAAAAAGACTTTGTTTGGAGCAAGATGTTCATTGAGCTGGTCCAGCACAACCCCGGGCTCAACACAAACCCAGCCTTCCTTGAAATTCGATTCAATAATTCGATTCATGTAACGTGAACAATCCAGCACAATGCCTTCTGTCAGCGACTGTCCGTTGGTACCTGTACCTCCACCGCGGGCAGTGATTTTGATACTTTTACTAAAACGTTGCTGATCTGCAATTTTGAGTACAGTCTGAATGTCCCTGGAATTTTTTGGAAAAACAACTGCCTGCGGTAATACCTGATAAATGCTGTTGTCTGTTGCAGTTACGATGCGGGCTCCGTTATCGTGATGAATATCTCCGGAAAATTCACTCTTACTTAACACCTCAAGAAAATTTTGTACAAATTTTGGTGTGCTTTCAGATGGACTGAGGCGGGGAATCATAGTGCAATAAAATTTAAGAAGTTTTCCGGTGTTAATCTTTGAATTCCGGAGGCCGTTTTTCCATCATGGCCATAACCGATTCTTCCAAATCAGTTGAAAGCAGCATGGCTGAGTTCCATGTTGCCACATACTTCAGGCCGTCTGCAACAGAATGATCGCGGGAATGAAGCAGCATTTCCTTAACTCCGCGCAAGGCCAAAGGGGATTTAGACGCAATTTGCTCAGCAATTTTGCGGACTGCGGAAATCAATGTTTTCTGATCATCATAGCAGCGATTGACTAAACCTAATTCGCGGGCTTCTTTGCCGGAGAACTTACGTGCTGTATAAGCTAATTCCCGGACTATTCCCTGTGGAATTAAGTGAGGCAGACGCTGCAAAGTACCAACATCCGCGGTAAGTCCAAGATCAATTTCTTTGATTTGGAAAACTGCGTTGGATGTTGAATAACGCATATCACAAGCACTGATCAAATCGACTCCACCTCCAATGCATCCGCCGTGAACTGCTGCCAGCACGGGTTTACTACACTGTTCTATTTGAGTAAAGGCTGCTTGAAGCTTTAATATTTTTTGTCGTAAAAAATCACGCTTTCGTCCTTCACATTCATATTCCTCAACTTCCCGGCCAATAGACTGTAAAAATCCAAGGTCAATTCCTGAGGTAAAATGATTGCCGGCTCCATGGAGAATGCAAACCCTAACTGCGTCGTTTTCGTTTAACTCATTAAAACAGTTTCCGAGCGCAAACCATAATTCTTCATCGAGGGCATTTGCCTGGTCAGGACGGTTAAGTTTTATTTCTGCAATTGACGCATCTATTTTAATTAAAAGTGAATCCGGCATATCAAATCATGGAATATTGAGTTAATGGTTGAAGTGGCGCAGAATCAAGTTCCAGCCGTTCGAGACATTCTTTTGCTTCTCTCAATTCTACCTCTGCTTCAGAGTGAACTTTTTCTGACACCTCATATTTTTTGAACAGATACCCCAGCTTTGTGAACATTTCCGGAACATCAAATTCATTCAGCAATTTATCAGACAATTCCTTGGACTCATTTGGCGGCATACAATCGTGAAGCAAAAAGCAGAGTGGTGACCACAAATCCTGTTTTTTTAATTTTTGCTGAAAAAGCTTTTCATCTTCAACTGCCGCCAATTCAGTTTTTAACTGGACTGCCATTCCCACATGCATACCAAAGTCAAACAATGTTGAAGCTGTTGCTTCAGAAGACTTACCCCAATAAGCAGCACTTTGCGCACCAGCACCAAACAAGCCTGCTATTTTGTCTCGTGTAACACTGCGCCAGTGTTTTGGAGTTGCAGTAAGAGGTGGTTCCGAAACTTCAAGTACCTGTCCTCGTGCAATGTTTTGGGTAGCCAGTGAAACGCATTCCAATACATCCAAATTACCCACTTTTACCAAAATTTGAAAAGAGATGGACAGTAGATAATCACCCAATAAAATGCCTGCTTCACTACCCCATAACTTTTGTACTTGCTGCAGGTGACGTCTGGCTTTTTCCGGTTCCTTAATGTTTCGATGCAAGGCTGATGCAGTATGCAGATATTCCAAAGTACTGCCGATGTCTATGATATCATCATCCGGATCATCAAAGAGACTTGCGCTTTGCAACAGAACCAGTGATCGGGTTTGATTGTTGTGAGGAGTCACCATGTGGTGTGCAATGTCTGATAAAAAAGGAAGAGATACACCCAAATTTTTTTTCACTGCATTTTTAACCAACTGTAAATTTTTATTGCAGTCCAACAAATTATTTTCGTAAGGAACCTGTTTCATTATTAACTGATTTCTAATTTCTGACTTAATGTTTGATAATTAATGGTAATTAAATTGATGTTTACTCTGCAATGTTCAATCTTAACATTTCTACAATCAATGACATCAGTGCCATAACAAATCCTACGACACACCAAATTGTGATCCAGCGTGAACGAACTGCATGCAGTTGGCGAAACAGCAATAGTGTTGCAAAGACGCACCAGGCACTGACTGATGAGCCAAAACGCAAATTGGCTAAAAGTGAATGATCATCTGAATTAATTAATATTCCCAGCATGAGACCAATACTCAATGCAAGAAAACCCCACAAAATCCCCTGCCAACTGAGACGGTCCAGAGTGCCAAGTGCAGGAAAACGAAGCGTTAATGATGACATAAGTTTAGTTTTGAGATGGTGCTCCTGATAAAGAAAAATGATGCTGGCCACACATGCAACTCCCAACATTATATCTCCTGCCAGGAGAATGATAATATGTGATCCAAGCAAAACATGATAAAACCAGGTTTGCTCTAAAAGCAACGAACCTGCCGGCATTTGTCTTTGGGAAATAATGAGAGATAAACCAAGCAGCAGGATTACAAAAAAACGGACAATTGAAGTGTTGACCAGACTTGGCAGACGCTCTGGGAAAGCCTGTACTCCAACCATACTCCCCCATGCTGCTACGCTGAGGATATCACTCACAAAAGTAGAAGGCCAGACTGCTTTCGTCCATAACAATCCCAGTAAAGTTACCGTATGAATTAACCAGGCCGTGCGCATACCTGTGACATCAGTCCATACCTGAAACCTGGAACCTGAAGGTTGCACAAGGTTTGAAGAAAAAAGCCCTGAAATCCAACTAATGATGTAAAGCAACAAGGCTCCCCATGTACCTGCAATCAGCATTTTTTTATATTGGTGATCTAATTTTGCTCAAGTGAGAACTTAACTGAATTGAACTGAGATCTCTCTACAAAAAAACGATTTTTTTCAATATTTTGCCTGCAAATTTAACACAAAAACCAGGCTAAAAGAAATCCTTAATTTTTAGCAACTTACGGAGAAAGACCGTTAAGAGTGTATCTCTGTTACAGACTCCAGTCAATCAGATTTTTTGAGTTTCAGGGGCAGGAGAGATTTCCGGAAAAAAGTTTTCCGGAAAGCACAGCTAATTTTTTACTGACAGGTAGTGTAATTAGGATGTCAAGTTTTGAATCATTATCGACATCTGAAATTACAATTGCTGCAGGTGCAGAACCGTCTTTTACCGTGGTTGCAGCAAAGGATGTTGCTGAACCGTAGCCAGTGCTGGAAGATGTGTCGCTGAGTGTCAATGAAAAGTCGCCAGTGAGGAAAGAGACTCCATTAGTACTGACAAGAAAATGATGTCCAACCACGAAATCCATTTTACTGTCATTATCAAAATCTGCTGCAGCCAATGCACCCGGACCTCGTCCTGAACTGATTGTAACAGGTGTATCAAATTCTCCTGTTCCCTTTCCATAAATCAAGGAAAGAGTGTTGTCGCCAGAATTGCTCACTGCCAGATCTTGTTTCCCATCACAGTTCCAGTCTCCGGATATCATGCCCATTGGCAGACTTCCAACTGTGTAGGTGGTAGTTTGTTTGCTGAAAGTTCCAGTTCCGCCGTTGAGCCAGATTTGAACAAGGGTATTGTCTCTCAATAAAACAGCCAGATCGGTATCATTGTCACTATCCCAATCACCACCTGCAATCTGAATTGGATGCGCACTGACAGACAGAGTTTGGGAAACCGAAAAAACACCACTACTGTTTTGCAGGATTGAAACACTGCTGTTATCGCGATTTACAACAGCCAGATCAGTTTGATTGTCACTGTTCCAATCTCCAGAAATGAGATTGATCGGCACATCTCCAACAGTAACACTACCGTTATCAGTAAAGTTTGCACTACCGTCATTTCGCAATAATTTAATTTTGTCCTCACCAGTATGCGTGACCACCAAATCAGTTTTGTTGTCTCCATTGAAATCTGCTGAAATAACATCCTGCCTCCATTCTGCGGTAGCAGGTGTGATGGTACTGGATGTAAAGGGGAAGCGGCTGCTGGATGACGAGTTTTTTTGAAAGAGAGTTAAGGTTCCGTCTTCAGTCGTTGAAATCCCGTTTTGCTTCCGGGAACTGGCTACAATATAATCTGTTTTGTTGTCATCATTGAAATCCGCAAAGGTAATACCAAGAGGATTTTCTCCTGCATCAAATTCCAGCGGTGACTCAAAAACAGTTCCGGAAACGACTGAAGGACCAGTGTTGTTTTTAGTCGGTGAATCAGAAGAATTGCATCCGGCGAATAAGACTGTTCCAAAACTTACCAGCAGAAACGAAAATATGTACCACAAATAATTCTCAGGAAATTGATTACTGCTCATCGATCAAGCCTTTGTAAAAGAGACCATACTTGTCATCATGATAATCCTGAATCAAACCAAAATATTTATTCCATGGCGGAACCGGTGTACGTTCCCTGCTTTGGAAATAAAGCACTGTGTCGATTTGTTTCCAACGCTGTTCAAGAAATACTTTTAATGGAGAAGTTTCTGAAAGCCCTTCAAAAACAATGACCGGAGATCGTGCACCATGTGCATATTCTTCAAAATGCAAAATAATTTTTTCTCCGTAACCTGACAACAACTGCTCCTCCAGGTTTGCAGTCGCTTCAAAATCAATCTTGATCCAGTCTGCTAAATCCAGCAATTGATGATGTACATTAATATTCATTTTATTTGTATCATCCAGAGCTAAGCGAATACCCAGGTCATCCGCAAGCGCACGAATGGTTGTTAAGTAGTCTTCAGTGATTTCTTCGTTGATTTCAAAATAAAACATTTCCTTATATTCTGGAAACAACTCCAGTAGAGTTTTAAGAGTACGAGGATAATTCAGATAATTTGCATCAACATTTTGTGAGAATGTAAGCGAGGGCATGACTTCACGATCGCGCTCCATTTGTTGACGGAGAAGGCGAACGGTCAGAAAAGTAGCAATCAGTGAAGCAAAGCGGACAAGAACAGAAGGTATTCCCAATTCTTGTGAACGCTCTACTATTTCACCAAAACTATTTCCATCTCTGTCGATTGCCAACAACTCAAAGCCGCGCGTGGTTGTATGCATAGGCCTTGGGGCAAGTTCATCGATGGCTTCTGCTTTGACCGTAATCCATTTCAGGTAATTCCTGGCACGATCTGTCAGGTCTTCCCATTCATGTTCTGTCACCACCCCCAAAACTTTCATAATAATTTCAGGAAAACATGGTGCCGGAAGACATCCCGGAGCTGCTACAACTGTCTGACTGGTCAATACCAACTCTTTCGTCAGACTGTCAACATATTGCTGCAGTTCTTCTACGTTTTGCATCAGAGTGTTTTTTCCGGGAAACCTGTGTCTGAAGTTAAACTCACACGATTATAATTGAGTAAAATTACCCAACATTATCAAGAATCTGAAATTCATAAATGTTCATGATTATTAACATATAATCCAGCAGGTCTAAATTAAGAATTGATTTTTATATTACCTGCTATGTTGACGAGCCTCCGCCACCCAAAGCCAAATTGGCAAATTTTGTGTACTGTCCAATAAATGCCAGTCGTTTCATACCAATTTCACCATTTCGATGTTTTGCAATGCTTATTTCAGCAATACCCTTGTCCTCAGTATCTTCGTTGTAGACCTCATCACGATAAATAAAGACAATCAGGTCTGCATCCTGTTCCAATGCACCAGACTCTCTCAAATCGGCCATCATTGGACGCTTTTCTGTACGTCTTTCCAAGCCTCGGTTCAACTGGGAAAGAACAACCATCGGCAGCGAAAATTCTTTGGCCATGGCTTTCATAGTTCGTGAAATTTCTGATATTTCCTGTTCCCGCGAAGGATTACGGATATTACTCTGCATCAGTTGCACATAATCAACAATAACAAGTCCCAGTGAAGGAAATTCTTTTTTTGCCTGCCGAATCACCTTTCTTATATAGTTTGGTGTTACTGCGGACCTGTCATCAATCAGCAAAGGTGCTTCCATCATACGAGTAGTACCTTCCATCAGTTTATCCCAGTCCTCCTGTTCAAGATCACCAACCAGCAATTTTCTATTATTTACTTTTGCTTCACTGCAAATCAGGCGCATGGCAATGTGTTCCTTTGGCATTTCCAAGCTAAAAATAAGTGATGGAATATTAGCATGACCTGAAGCATAAAGTGCCATATTAATGGCAAGAGCTGTTTTACCCATTGAAGGTCGAGCTGCAAGAATGATCAAATCTCCCTTTTGCAAACCACGCGTTAAATCATCTAACTCAGTAAAACCAGTTGGAACTCCAGTTACATTTTCCGGAGATTCAGAAATTTTCTCCAACTCTTCAAAATTTGTGGCAAGAACTTCTTTGAGATGAGAATAACTTTTAAGTCGAGTACGTGAATCGATAGACTGCAATCGATCGGTTGCCTCTGCAATAAAGTCAGAAATGTTTTCCGCATTTTCCTCTTGACCTCGTTTTGCAACTTCATGAGCAGTCAGGATAATATCTCTTAACTGCCCCTTCTCCCGAACAATACGGGCATAAAACTCAGCATTTTCGGCAACAGGAGTTTTCTGTGACAGTTCATTCAAATAATCTACTCCGCCAGTTTGTTCGAGTAGATGCTTGGATTTCAAATGACTCAGCAGAGTTAATTCATCTATGGGAACAGGAGGTTCCTGTGCAGTCATTTCCTGCATGGCAGCAAAAATATAATTATTGGCGGGAGAAAAAAAGTCGTCTGTGGTGAGGATATCTAGAATTTGCAGCAGGATTGAGTTCTGAATAATTATTGCACCCAGTACAGCTTGCTCTGCCATCTTGTCATGTGGAAGTAATTCTCCAAGATCAACAGTTTGCGGACGCATTTTTTTTGTACGCTCAAAAACCCTGGTTTTTTCAGATTTATTTTCAGAAGACAGCATTGATACTCCTGGTATGGAGAGGGCGATCAAAGATCTGGAGGTAGTGGGGCTGAGACAGTACCCAACTGATAAATTAAAGTGCCAAAGGCTCAATGTAGGTCTGAACCTTTAGCTTTGAAGTTAAAATCGTAAACTACTCGTCAGTTTCGTGTTCTTCAAGCTCTTCAAGCTCTTCAAGCTCTTCAAGCTCTTCAAGCTCTTCAAGTTTTTCAAGTTCTTCACTGTCAACATTTTTTTCATCAGCATTTTTATCTTTCGGTTCATCGACAGCAGCTGTTTTAACGGCAGACTCGTCTGAATCTCCAGTCACCTTGATTTGCATGTTTACTGAAACTTCAGAATGAACTCGCACAGTAAATTCATGGAGGCCAATGTTTCGAATGGGCGAATTCAATTGTATGGACCTTCGTTCAACATCAAATTCTTTTTCTTTCAACAATTCTTTCAGGTCCCTGTTGGTGACTGAACCAAACAATCTACCTCCAGGACCGGATTTACGGACAACTTCCAGTTTAACAGTTTTAAGTTTTTCTGCCTGTTCGTGTGCCAGTTCGATTTTTCCTTCACGCAACTTGTTTAAATGCTGTATCCGGTGCTGTAATTCTTTGGAGACCCTGCCGGTAGCCAAAAGGGCGATTCCCTTTGGAAGAAGGTAGTTACGACCGAAACCGGATTTCACATCTATTGTGTCACCTAAAGACCCTAAATTGGGTACGTCTTCAGTTAGTATCAACTTCACGGTATTTCCTTTTATTCAATCTCTTAGTTTTTGGAATATTTGGGGATTCTTACCCACACTTCATTCAGGTGGTTTAGAATTTCTGTAACTGGAAAATTTTCGTTCAACATTAACTTGTTGAGGCACATAACCTTTCATTGGTGAAAGAAGAGCCAGGTTGCGTGCACGTCGAATTGCGGTTTTTAACTTTCTCTGATTTGCCGCACATACTCCGGAAATGCGGCTTGGAATAATCTTTCCGCCCTGGGTTACATAATTTTTTAACAACTCAACATCTTTATAATCAATTCTGTCTATTCCGGCCTCCTTGAACGGGCAGGATTTGCGCTTACTGCGAAGCAGAATACTTGTGGGTATACGTTTACGACGTAAATGTGATCTTTTTCGTTTTTTTAACATAAATAATTTTCATGAAAGTTAGGTTCTGCACTGAAAAATTCTGACTGGCAAAGTATTTCAAGCATCTACAGATTCAGTTTCTACTTCTTCGGTATCTTTGTCAGATTTTTCTATTTTAACTTCTGATTCAGTGTCAACTTCTTTAACATCTTCAGTTACATTCTTTTCATTCTCTGTAGCTGCCTCAGCTTTTTTTGGAGATTCTTTTTTAACTTTGGTAGATTCTCCTGTAATTCCCTCAGATTCCTTCGGAGTTTCCTGATTTTCTGAAGCATCCTCTTTAGGCGGAATTAAGGTTTGTAAAAATGCTGCCTCTGTATCAATGTCATCAGTCTTTATAATTTGATGACGCAAAACATCATCAGAATAACCAATTTGGCGCTGTAATTCGTCAATTGTTTTTCCTGTACCTGTGAAGTACCAGGCATGATAAACACCAAAGTCATTGCCTGATATTTCGTAGGCCAGACGACGACGTCCCCAAACATATTCATGAATAAGCTTCCCTCCGGATTTGGTGAGAATCTTTTTATAATTTTTCAGCACAGAAGCCAACTCATCGTTATTGTGTGATGGATCTGTGATGAACACAAGTTCATATCCTGTCATTTATATTCCTTTCGGATTATCGAATAATGTCAATAAGTCCACTCAAGTGAACAAGGAAACAGCAAAGGTTTTTTACCTTTGCAACTTAACATTTGCAAATAAACAAATGCTATACGTTAAAACGAAAGTGCATGATGTCTCCATCCTGCACTACATAATCCCGGCCTTCAAGACGCCAGCGTCCGGCATCCTTGACAGATGATTCCGACCCCAATTGATCGATGTCATCAAAATGAAAGACTTCGGCGCGGATAAAGCCTTTTTCAAAATCTGTATGAATTTTACCTGCAGCCTCAGGAGCAGTAGAACCTTTGCGAATCTCCCAAGCCCGTACTTCCTGTTTTCCTGCAGTGAAATAAGTGATCTGCTCAAGCATCCGGTATCCGGAATGCGTCAGCCGATCCAGTCCGGAACTGTCAATTCCCAACTCTTCCATGAAAAGCTTTGATTCATCATCATCCATCTCTGAGAGCTCTGATTCGACCTGCGCGCAAATCGGAATAACTTCCACCCCCTCTTCATCGGCTAATTCCCGCACCTGCTGCTCACGAACTTCCGGATTATTGAGTCCATCTTCTGAGATGTTTGCAATGTAGAGATAAGGTTTCAGAGTCAACAAACTTAATTCATTGATCAGTTCCTTTTCATCCTTACTCAAACCCATTTTGCTGGCCAGTAAACCATCATCCAAATGATCCCGCATTCGTTCAAAAATCCCCAACTCTACCGCCAAAGCACGGTCACCTTTAACCTGGCGTTGGAGTCGATCTATTTTACGTTCTACCTGCTCCAAATCAGATAATATCAACTCAGTCTGTATTACCTGTATATCACCAACCGGATCAAGTCTGCCGTCTACATGTACTACGTTTTCATCTTCAAAGCACCGCACCACGTGTGCAACTGCGTCAACCTGTCTGATGTGGCTCAGAAACTGATTCCCCAAACCCTCACCATGACTTGCACCTTTGACAAGTCCTGCAATGTCTACAATCTGCAAAGTTGCAGGAATAATCTTTTCCGGACTGACAAGTTCAGTCAAACGGATCATTCTAGGATCCCTTATCCGGACGATGCCTATATTCGGATCAATTGTACAAAACGGATAGTTTGCTGCTTCTACCTGCACTTTGGTCAAAGCGCGAAACAAAGTGGATTTCCCAACATTTGGCAAACCTAAAATTCCAACTTCTAATGCCATTTGTTTCCGGAAACTTAATGCGTTTTGTTCAAAATGCTTTGCAGTGCCTTATGCCAATTCCGGAGCAGAAAAAGAAGTGTTCTCAAACTGCGAAGTTGCCAAAAATCCGATCAGTTCCACCAACACCAAGTCCATTACACTTTGAGCAAGCTTTGCTTCAGCTTTTGACCATTGTCCCAAAACATAACCGACAACATCTCGTTTCCCAGCAGGTCTGCCAATACCAAATCTGACTCTGCGGAATTTACTGTTACCCAATGAGTCGATAACGGATCGCAGGCCATTGTGTCCCCCATGACCGCCACCGTCCCGAAAACGAGCCATCCCCGGCGGCAAATCCAAATCGTCTGAAATAATGACAATGTTCTCTGCGGGAATTTTATAAAAACCGGCACATTCCGCTACAGCCAGTCCAACTCTATTCATGAAGGTCTGAGGCTTGATCAGAATGCAAGCCTCACCTTCAATCGATGTTCTACAAAACTGGCTGTGAAATTTTTGCTGGAATCCTGAAACCTCCAGCTTTTCCATGAGTAAATCAACAACCTGAAACCCAACATTATGCGGCGTTCCTTCGTACTCCCTGCCCGGATTACCCAAGCCGGCCACCAGTTTCATCCCCGCCATTTCCTGTTTCAGAACTTGCTAAATTTCACTCTTCCTCTGTTTTTTCATCCTTAACAGAATCTTCACTATCTGCTTCTTCACCCTCTACTGCTTCTACTCCTTCTTCTCCTTCTGCAACTTCTACAATCTCTTCTTCCTCTTCTTTTGCACGTCCAACAATTGAAATGACAGTAAAATTCTCGTCTGTTCCAACAGTAACCTTTTCAGGCAACTTTACATCTTGAATTCTAATAGAATCACCTAATTCCAAACTGGAAGAATCCACTTCCACAAAAGAGGGAATATCTGCAGGAAGACAGCTAACAGGTATCTCCCGGACAACCATCTGCAAAACTCCACCACCTTTAACTCCTGGTGATTCACCAATCACATGTATTGGTATCCGGACAATTTGCGGCTTGGCTTCAGGCAGTTCCCAAAAGTCAATATGAGTGATTTGGTGTTGATAAGGATGCTTCTGAATTTCCCTCAGCAAAACCTGTGCAGTCCAGCTTTCTCCACTTGCAGAATCTGTTACATTGATTGGTACAAGCTCGTGCATTCCAGACATTTTTTCGAGCAGGTGACGGGTTGATTCTTCTGCCATTTCCAGCAAAATGTTTCCCCGAGGACCGTAGAGTACCGCCGGGATATTACCTGCCTGACGTAACTTTTGATTGGCCGACTTTCCTTTTTTACTGCGAATACTCGCTGATAATTGATTTTGTGTCATGTTTCTACTATCCATCAATAGGATGGTTTACTAAAAAAGTTAAACACTAAATCTAACCTGAAATTACTAATCAGTCAATGTATTTCTTCAGCAAGGAAAAGAAAGGTTCATACTATGAAGAATATTTTCAAACTTGAGTACAATCAACGGGCCTTTATTCTTGAGTTTTGCACTGCAAGGCTCTAACTTAGCAGAGAATTGTGCGGCAAGTATATCATCATAAATAAAACAATTCGAAACAAATCTGCAGAATACACTGCATTTGTCCTAAGTTTGAAGGAAAACAAGAGTCTATAGCACATGTACGGGAAGAGTCTTTTGCGGGAATAGTCACTGACATGGCTTATCTTAAACATTCTTTGAGCCGCCGAATGGAGTTTGGAAGACTTGTTGAAAATGTGCCAGATTCATATTTTAACGAATTAGAAGCCCGATTACCGGCCTGGGATCCCGTTGCTTTTGATTTAACCCATAATAACAGATGGGCACGCTAGAATTTCCATGAGGAAAAGTACTATGAACTGTAGATGGATTTGGATTATTTTGATGCCAATCTGGCTGGCGGCCTCCTGTGAAACCAGACTGACTACATTTTATGTAAAAGCCGGAGATTCTGAAGAACTCAAGATTCACGCTTTTGAACGTTGCGGGAGACACTACCGTGTACTCGCATACGAGGACGACACGGCACGCATAGAGTGTCTGAAAAAAACTGATTAAAGAGGGTTTAAATAATCAGCGTTCCAAAATATCCATTACAGAAAAATATCCTAACGGCAAGACCCATATTATGTGTAAAATCGCAATAATTGTTGCCAGTGTATTCCCATCCATTGCCATTCTCCTTTAATGATTTTTTTTGGAGCGTGTTAAATACTGAAAAATCAAAACTTTTTAATTTTTAATTCCTCTGTCATTTTGCTTATCAATAAATCACTTATCAACAAAACAAAAGTGCACACGAAAATAGCACATCATATAAATCAATGCAAGTCAATATTTGTGACTATCCATTAGAGTAGATTCTGGGAATACGATCATTCAAATTTGTCAAAATTTCATATGGTATTGTTTCTGCCCACCCGGACATCTCTTCCACAGTTATACTCTGTCCGTCCTGTTCTCCAATCAAAACGACCTCATCTCCTACTTCAAGAGTTTCATTATTGGAGTTGACCATAAACTGATCCATACAAACCCGTCCTACGATAGCCCGCCGTTTTCCACGGATTATTACTTCACCGTGATTTGAAAGGTGACGCCGAAAACCATCGCCGTAACCCAGTGGAATAGTGGAGATTTCTGTGGATCCGTCAGAAGTCCAGGTTGATCCATAACTGACTGAGAATCCTTTTGGAACAGATTTGCGAAAAGAAACCCGGGATTTAAGCTGGAGAGCCGGACGCACATCCAGAACATGCGGACTTGATGAATCTGGGTATACTCCATAAAGTAAAATTCCCGGCCGGATGAGATCCAAGTGAGACTGAGGGAAATAAAGCACGCCACCTGAATTAGCAAGATGTCGCAAAGGAACCGGTGCATCAAGCCGCTCAAAAATTGATGCTGCTGTTAAAAACCGGTCAACTTGTTCCAGTGTCATCGGATCTTCCGGATCATCTGCACAGGCTAAATGCGAACACACACCTTTAACTGTCAGATGCCGTGAACGTACTGCTTCTTCAATAAAACCTGCTGACTCTTCCGCAATGGTTCCGACCCGCCCCATTCCGCTATCAAGCTTAAGATGCACTATTGCCTGCTGACCTGAAGATTCACAAATTTTATCTGTTTTGCGTAATACATTCAGAGAAGAAATAAAAAATTCTAAATTCCATTTCAAATACTCCGGAATCTGTTTTAACAATACACCGCCAAAGACCACAATCGGCAAACTTATTCCGGACTCCCGTAATATGATTCCTTCTTCCAACAGGGCTACACCCAGACAGTTTACTCCAAGTTTTTCATAGAGTTGTGCAACTCTCAGCATTCCATGTCCGTATGCATTTGACTTGACGACTGCCATCACTGGACGATTCTGTGTGTGTTTTCGAATCTGTTCGAGATTATATCTTAAATAATCCAGATTGACTTCAATAAAGGTGGGCCTCATAAAAACAGATACTTAAAATGAAAAAACCAGGATTTTTTTACACAATGTTGCTGTCACTTTTGGGAACTGTAAAAGACAAAAAGTGCACTGCAGAAAAGTTCAAAATTTTCCAATTCAACATCTTTACTGATTTTTTCGAGGGTGGTGTTTAAATCACCACTGCTTTGAATTTGGCAAAATGCCTGATAGAAACGAACTCGAATTTGGTGTTCCACTAATAATGGTACGATCTCATTTATAATCTGCGCAAGTTCACCAGGATCTTCACTGAGACGTTTCAAAACATGACAGAAAAAACCCTGAATATAAACATTCAGCTTACGTTTGTTTTCTTTTAATTTTTCTCTGGGCAAATATTCAGAGGAGGCAATTTCCAATTTTCTCTCACTTCCAGCTGTTTCAGTCTCACTATCTGCATCCTCTGATATAGGTTGTGTTGCAGGTGAGAGTTTTCTCTTACGGTGTGAAGAAATGTTTAGAGGATATTCCAGCGAATATGGTGATTTTTTTTCTAATTGTTGAAAAAGACTTTGTGCTTTTATGGGATCCAATTGAATTTTATCTGTTTCCGCAGCTAGTATTCCAACCATAAACGGATTCTTGGGATTACTGTATACATCATAGGTTTCTGCACCAAAATCGTAAGGGAGAGATTTTGTTCCTTTAATGTTTTTTGGATTCTGCTTTAATATCAGTGGCTGAAGAGGAATAGAATTAACTGTTTCAGTTGTATTCTCTTTTTTATTTTTCCCTGAAATCGACTCCTCCGGCCGACTTCTTTCATTATCCATTTATTTATTTCCTTTTATATAAAACTTATTTAAGCATTACGGCAAGATATTTGCTCTTGTATTTTTGGCATCCTGAGCGCAAAATTAACTTAATGCATCCTAGCTATCAAGTAGCACCAACTATACCACCTGTATCAAATCATGTTGCAGAGTAACTCCTCTTTCCCGGCTTTCAAAATTTCAGCACAAAATTTATTCTACAGGAATCGCTGCAAGACAGTTGCCGAAGTTTTGATCATTGCAGCCATGTTATTTTCTGCCAGCTCTGCATCTGCACATAAAATATCTTCCTGGGAACCATACAAAAGTTTGTTCGAGCAGGGTGAGTGCCAAAAATTGATCAGTCACCTAAAACCTTTGTCAAAGCCCCGGGACTGGTATGACAACCGAATGTGGAGCCGATCACGTATCTTGAATTCCAAATGCCAGATGCAGTTGGAAAATTATAAAGCGGCCCTGAAGAGTCTAAAACAATCTCCCGAATCTGAAGAAAGAGACGTTTGGTTATTTCAAAAAATCAGGGTTTTACTTAAATCTGGCAATCAAAGTAAAGCAATTACCAATATCAGAAAACTACTGAAACTGCCGGAAAAATTTTCTTATCTTCAATCGCTACGAGATGATTTGAAGAATGAATTTCATACAGATAAGGAAGTCAGCTTACTTTTTCCTCTGCTGCATGAAACCCGTAAAAACTACAAATGGTTCCTTTCGGATTATGATCTCCATGCACTCTATATCCGTGGTGCAAAACTGAAGGGGATAAAACCTGAGCATACGTATAGAGTTTTGGGCTGGCAGTTTCCCATTGATGAAAAAACCGCACGCCAATCCCACAAGAACTTAACTGCCAAGGACCTAAAAAATATGTCTCCGGCAGAACTCCTCAAACGCGTACGGACCTTGACCAGACTCGGTCTTAATGACTACTTGGTAAAACATTTGCCGCAGCTTCGGAAGTGGCGCAGCAGGAAGGTGCTGAAAAAACTTGGTAAAGCATATCTAAAAGCACTCTTTGTAGAAAGATTTTATTATCGAATTATCATATTTCAAAAAAAAGGTCAACTTTCAAAACTATGGTCTCTGCCAAAAGAAACCCAGCTTTACTGGACGGCACGCTCCTTCATCAAAAGAAGAAACATTCCGGATGCACGAAGTACTATCTATAAACTTGAAAGACTTAATGCGAAATCCAAGCTCCTGCCCGATTTGTTTAACACATTTGCCATACGTTACATGCTGGACTCAGAAATTGAGAAATCACGATTTTGGTGGAATCGTCTGCTGAGTAATTTCCCCAAGCATGAGCTTGCTGCTGCTGCTGCATGGAAACTGGCTTGGTCAAACCTGCAGCAAAATAATACAAAAAAAGCCCTGTCATACCTGAAACGAGGACTTAAAACAAGAATTTACAATTCTGAGATGAAAGCTAAGTTACTGTACTGGCAGGGAAAATTACAACAAGCGACAGGCCGTCCGGGTCTTGCTGAAAAAAGCTTCAAAAAACTTATTCTTCACCAGCCTAACACTTATTATGGAATGCGCCTGCTTTCCGCAAAAGATATTCCGGGAAGCATATTGGCAGTAGTCAAGTCCCGCAAAACAAAACTATACGCCGAACCAACTGAACCACTCAGTAAAAAAACCAAAAAATTACTGAAAAGAACCGAGTTTCTCTTTGATATTGCAGAAACTGAACAGGCTTTGAGAGAATTATTTGCCGGATTGGGGCGTTTTAAAAACAGTTCACGGAACTGGCATGTGAGTCATTTGCTTCACCGCAGAGGAAAGCACCACGCATTGCTCAGAATCGTTGCAAATTATTATCTGCCCCGCATGATTTCACTTGAAGTTGGGGAGTACCCGCTCTGGGAACTGGCCTATCCGAGACCTTACTGGTCCAAGCTTAAAAGCTTTGCAAATCAAGCCGGAATTGATCCATATTTCGCTCTGGCAATAATGCGCGAGGAAAGTCACTTTGATCCTCAGGCATTATCTTCATCCAAGGCAATAGGTTTAATGCAGTTGATGCCCGCCACCGCAAAAGCTGTAGCTAAAAGAAAAAAAATTAAACTAACAGGAAAGGCAGAAATATTTGATCCGGAACTGAATACCCAACTTGGTACGCTGTATCTGGGAAGGTTATCCAACCAGTTCAAGTCTGAACTGATTTATACAGCAGGCAGTTATAATGCCGGACCTCAAAACATGAGCAAGTGGATTAACCGCTGGAATGGGAAATCACTGGATGCCTTTGTTGAACAAATTCCATTCAAAGAAACCAGAAATTACGTCAAACGAGTTTACAGGAGCTACAAACTTTACAAACAAATCTACAGCTCATAAATTGCAGAAAAAGCCCCTGCCTCTCAATCCTCCACAACACTTTAGACATTTTGATTTAGCTGCAAGAATCAATAAAAAGGATGCTGCACTATTTTAAATCCGGTTTAGGTCACTTGATGTAAAAAAACTATAATACCGATTTGCCCCTATTACCAGAAAACTGCCATTATTTTGTAGCGGATTGCTTTACATTCTCAAGCTGCTAAAAAAATCCTTATTCAAAGCTATTATTTTTTGAATTACGTAATTTTTTTTTGCTTGACACTTAGGGAGGAAGGATTGAAAATGTGCTTTTATTGTATAATGATCAATAATTACCTGAGGAGGAAAAAAAGAAATTACTTAAAATAATACTGGTTTTCTCACTGCCGTTATTTCTCATTCTAGGCTGCAAGAAGTCAGATGATTCATCAACTTCATCAACTTCATCAACTTCATCAACTTCATCAACTTCATCAACTTCATCAACTTCATCAACTTCA
>Ga0208055_1000021_pt1 | contig 39910 bp, 40 predicted proteins | sample DeeseametaMP2159_FD_184174 | JGI IMG/M metagenome (GOLD analysis project Ga0208055, IMG submission 184174) | Marine microbial communities from the Deep Pacific Ocean - MP2159 (SPAdes) | ecosystem: Environmental > Aquatic > Marine > Oceanic | place: Southwest of Acapulco, Mexico, North Pacific...
CCCTGAAGAAATTGTCAGCACCGCAATGCACTTGCTCTATCAGCACAATTACAGAAAATCCATGACCTTCGATGCTTTTTTATCCCGTTTTGGATACAGTTTACTTTGAGATAACGAATGCCTAGAAAAAAAGTCGTAAAGACAGGTCCAAAGAAAGAAAAGTTCATTCCCCTGGAAGACGAAATAATTTCAGAGGAAGAAGTTGTTCCGGAGGAAGAAATAATTCCAGAGGAAGAAGAGTCTCTTCAGTTACTGGGACAACAAATTCGTGAAGCACGAATTACAATAAATCTTTCACTAGAAAGCGTTTCCGGACATTTACATATTCCCCTCAACACTCTACAGTCTATCGAAGACGGGTGTAAGGGCAATGTACTACCTCCAGTATTTTTACGTGGTTTGGTCCGCTCATACTGCCTGTTTTTGGGGTTGGAAAATACAGGCATTATTGACAAAACAGACAGGCTTTTGAAATCCGATGATGAAAATGAACAGTTGAACCTAAAATCGCTTAGGCCAGTTTATGAAAACAGGGAATCAAAGCCAATTGGAATAATTTTGACAGTTTTGGTCCTTATTGTTGGAGGATTCTTTGTCTATTCCTTCTACTTTTTGCAGACGCCTTTTTCTTTCAACGGAGACAATGAAACAATAACAGAACCCCTGGTAGTTGAAGTTGAACCTATAATCGAACCGGTACAGAAAAGTACTCCAGCCATTCAGGAATCTGTCAGTCCTGCAGAGCCATCTCCTGAAATACCTGAAGTATCAACGGAGATTACTCTTGTAGAAAAAAAACAAACTGAGAATACACAAATAATTCAACCGGTAGCGGTTCAAAACACTGTGGAGCCACTTGTTCTTGAGGTGGAAGCCTCTGAAGACACTTGGATTAGTATTGCAGTAGATAAAAAAGAAACTAAAGATGTTCGCCTGGAAGCTGACAAAATTCAGCAGTGGGAAGCAAAAAAACAGTATCTGCTGACACTGGGAAATACTCATGCTGTACGGGTTTTGTTGAATGGAAGAGAAATAGAAACTAACCGCGCTCATCAGTTGCTCACAGACTGGGTAATCGACGCAAGTTTGTTACCGTAGATTTCTAGAAAGCCAAATATTACATGCAGCAATTCCGAGTGTTTGAACACGGTAAGCGCTACCGTCCGCTTAGTCAGCACTATCTGGAGCGATTTGGCGAAAAAGTATTTAAGGTGAGTATTTCTGTCGCAGAATCATGTCCAAACAGAGAAGGTCACAATGGGGCGGCAGTCTGCATCTTTTGCGATGAATGGGGATCCGCCGCCTATCACCAGCAACGAGAAAAACCTGTCCGCGAACAAATCCAAATTAACCGAGAAGCTATCCGGAAGCGTTATCGAGCCGAAAAATTTTTGATCTATTTTCAAGCTTACACCAACACATTTGGACGTTTCAGGGAATTGGAATACTTTTACAAGGAGGCTTTGAAGGAAAAGGATGTGGTCGGAATTGTAGTGGGAACCCGTCCTGATTGCCTTCCCAAAAGAGTTTTGCAGAAATTTTCAGAAATCGCGCGAGAGAACTATCTGTCCGTTGAACTGGGTGTACAAACCTTTGACGATGCCCAGCTGCAGTTTCTTTCACGTGGACATGACAGCGCTTCCTCTTTAAAGGCAATCCGTAAATTAAAAACACTTCCGGACATTAATTTGTGTGTTCATTTGATGTTTGGGCTTCCGGACGAAACTGATGCACAAATTCGCAAAACTGCAGAAATTCTGTCTGAACAAAAAGTTGACGGAGTAAAATTACACAACCTGCATGTTCTCCGCAATACCCCGCTGGAAAAGTTGTATCGCGAATCCCATTTTAAACCGGTTGATCTGGAAGAATATAGTCGTAAAGTTGCATTGTTTCTTGAAAATCTTTCTCCAAAAATTGCTGTTCACCGCTTGGCTGCAGTTGCTTCGCGCTGGGATGAGTTAGTCGCACCGCAATGGACCCGCGAAAAAATGAAAACCACTCAATTTATTGATGATTTTCTGGCTGCAAAAGAAACATGGCAGGGACGCTGTTTTGAGGTTTAGGTTTTGAAATTTGGGCTTTGAGAATATATGTCACGTCCCTTATTTTTTCTGCATTGAAATTTTTATTAAATAAATATTTAAACTTTTGGGAAAAGTAGTAACAGCTTGTCATTCACATGAAGCTTCGTCTGGATGACAGATAAGTGTGGCATTCGAACTTTTTACCACTTAATCCTTTCATATAAAAGAAACTTGGTTGCTGAAAAAGATACTGTTTTGAAAAATTCAGATAATAAAGTGGCTTATGAATTAAATTATGAAAATAATTTGGACAAGGCAATTGCTGATGATTCGGACCGAGCTTTAATAAAGCGGATCCTGGAACTGTTGGAGGATGCAAAGGCCGAAGAAATTGTTTTGATTGATGCACAGCATCGTTCAAGTCTGGCGGATTATCTGCTGATTTGTGAAGGTCGTTCGCAGTTGCACTGCAGAGGGATTGCAGAAAATGTAGAACATAATTTGAAGCGGGAAGGGGAGGCTTCTTTAGGCATTGAAGGTGAGCGTGAAGGGAACTGGGTACTTTTAGATTATGGAAATATTATCCTCCATGTTTTCCATCCGGAAATACGAAAGTATTACAGATTAGAAGAGCTTTATGAGCAGGGGCCAGGCCAAAACAGCACCAAAATGTCCATGACCTCAGAATAATTTAAGGTCGAAAAATGTCAAACAAAGAAAAACCGGAATGGTTGGAGGAACTGGAGAAAGTCCCCCTGACCTCACGATTACGCAGAAAAGAATCCCTGAAACGCTTCAATACATGGCGTATCGGCGGAGTTGCAGAGTGTTTGATTGACGTTGTCAATGCTGAAGACCTGAGCCTCTTACTACCCTTCATAAGCAAACACCGCATTCCCTGGTTCATCCTTGGCAAAGGTTCCAACCTGTTTATTCCCGATACTGCCTGGCCCGGAATAATTTTGCATTTAAGCGGAGAGTTCAAAAGTTGGGTTCCTCGCGAAGAAAATAATTCCTCCGCCTGCAAAAATAGAGTCACTGCGGGAGCGGCACTGGCCGATGTGACATTTGCTCAACGCTGTGTGGCTCAGGGATGGGGAGGTATGGAATTCTTGATCGGCATTCCCGGAACGATTGGCGGCGCTGTTGCCATGAATGCCGGTGCACACGGTGGAGAAACTGCAGATTTTTTGCAGGAAGCAGAGTGGATGGACATGGAAGGGAATTTACATACCTCAGCCAGACAAAACCTGGAATTCCGCTACCGATATTCTGATCTTATGGGAAATTATGGACGGATTATTACCAGTGCAGTTTTTGAATTCCAGGAATCTGATCCGGGAACTGTAGAAAAAAAACTGCTTGAATGTCAACAGTTCCGCATGGAAAAACAACCTTACAATCAACCCAGCTGTGGTTCAGTCTTCAAAAATCCTCCTGGAGATTTTGCTGCCCGCTTAATAGAAGCCTCCGGATTGAAAGGTAAAATCAGGGGTGGTGCTCAAATCAGTCCAATACATGCTAATTTTATTGTTAACCTTGGAAAAGCCTCTTCAACAGATATTTTATCGTTGATTGATACCGTCCGGGAAATAGTTTTCAGCAAGCATTCCATTAATTTGGAGCCTGAGGTTCAAATCCTGCAGAGTTCAGTATACGGATAACTTTCAGCAGTTTACTGTAAACGGATTGCTAACATCCGTTTTCAATCCTGTCTGAAAACCATATACTGCCAAACATTTACTGAAAGCCTTGTTTTCCATGCAGGATCTCAAACGACAATCAAATCGACGCCCTGTTGTGCGAAAGCTCGGGACTTCATCAATGAGAGTCCGGAAAAATCACAGCAATCCAATCCCGGGTCTTTCCGTTAAACTCCGCAAACCCAATACCGAACCTGGTTACAGCAATTCCTGGCTGCCGCCGTATTTTGTCGAAAATGAACCCGCATTTTTGCGTATGAAAATGCGCTGGCTGATTCAAAAATTTATTGGATTCTGTGGACTGATTTTTATTTTATGGCTGGTTGGAGGCAGTGTTTGGGTTGGTCAATGGTTCTTTCAACAACCACTTTCAAGGGTCAATATCAAAGGTAACCTTTTGCTGAAAGATGCCGATGTGCTTTTTGCAAGCGGCCTGCGTCAAGGACAACGTTTGATCGATCTCAATCCATATCAGGTTGCAGCACGTCTTCAGACACATCCCATTGTACAAAAAACCGACATACGTAGAAAATTTCCGGACGAAATTCACCTGATTATAAGTGAACATCAGCCTGTTGCTTTGCTTCAGCTTTCACAACAGACGAACGTTTTTTCATCTGCGTCCTTATCGAAAACAAAGTACGTCCTCATTGGAAACAATCAGCGCCTGCTCAAACTATTAACCTTTGATGAACTGCGGGACTCACCGTATAAAAACCTGCCGCTGATCAACGGACTGACAGTACCGTCCGTAACACTTGGTTCCAGTTTAGATTCACCGGTTCTTGAAAGAGGTTTAAGATTTCTGGAAACATTTCAAACAATGGCTGCAGCTCAAAAAGCTGAACTGCAAAATACACAGATAAAACTTGAAGGTCAATTCAGAATAGTTGACTGGTCTTCTCAGCCAATTCACATTGATATTTCTGATCCGCTAAACCTGAAAATTAACTGGCCACTGAATTCATCTGAGCTTCAACCTGGTTCTCCGGAGCCTTTGCGTACCGTTCCGCTGACGATCCAAATGGGAAGTCGTGATTTCGGCGAACGCTTACGCACCTTCCAAAACATTTATCCTGTATTGGGTAAACAGCATCCGGGATTAAAAAGTATTGACCTGCGCTACAAAAATAGGGTAATGCTAGTACCCTGATCTAAATTCAAAACAAAAATACTGGAACGTAGACATTTTGTCTGCCGGCATTTAATGGAGCATGACAATGGCCTTGTTGGATGAACTGGTGCAGGAAGAAGATTTGGATCCGGAAGTGATGGGGCAGACCAGCAGCGCTTTCAAGAACCTCCCGGAGCTTGAGAAAATAAGGCGTCTGATTCAGATGGATTTGCTGGAAGAACCTCACCTTCTCCGGAATATGTCAGACCGTTATAACCTCCCGCTGCTTTCAACAACACTTGATGAAGTCCAAAATTACGAAAACCTTCCTTTGTCAAAGCAACTTTATGAACGCACCGGCATTTTACCGATGCGTCTGGGATCAAAGTGTGCCTGCCTGTTGTCAGTTCAGTCAAACTGGTTGAAGATGAATCAGGTTGCCTTTCATCTCGGCGAACCGATTTATTGGTATTTAGCACAACAGCAGCAAATTGAAGCACTGCTTGAAACTTCCCATTTGCAGATTGAAGATGCTGATATTTCTGCAACCGACAGAATTCATCATTTGTTTGAAGAAGCTGTTTCCCGAAGAGGATCAGATATTCATCTTGAACCTGAAAAAAATCAGCTAAGAGTCCGATTCAGGATTGACGGCTACCTCCAGGACTCCGCTCCAATGCCGATGAGTTTCCACCCGCTTATTTTCTCACGCATTAAATTATTGGCCGGAATGGACATCGCTGTCAGGCGCCGTCCTCAAGACGGACACTACACATACAACTCCAACAGTAATCGCATTTTTGACGTTAGAGTTTCCACTTTGCCGGGTCAATTTGGGGAAAAAATGGTGCTGCGGCTTTTGGATCAGACACCGGTACAACACAAATTGGAAGCACTCGGTTTTTTCAAAAATGACTTGGAAATGCTTTATCAGGCAAGCCAGGCTCCAAGCGGCTTGATACTAATGGTTGGGCCGACCGGCAGCGGCAAAACAACTACACTCTATGCAATCCTCAATGCACTGAATTCACAAGAAAAGAATATACTTACAATCGAAAATCCTGTTGAATATCACATAGAAGGCATCACCCAGGTTTCAGTCAAACCGGAGCAAGGTTTGGGTTTTGCGGATACACTAAGAGCGGCACTGCGTCAGGATCCGGATGTTCTGTTGATCGGAGAAATAAGAGATGAAGAGACTGCAAACATTGCTGTCAAAGCTGCGCTTACGGGACATTTGGTACTCTCAACACTTCACAGCAGCGATGCTGTAACTGCAATTCAGCGTCTGTTGAACCTCGGGATTGCTCCGGATTTATTAGCAGAAACACTGACAGTAATCGTTTCCCAAAGATTAGTGCGCCGCCTCTGTTCACACCAGAACGGAAACAAGTCAAATCCTCATACTTCGGACAAAAACTGCTTGAGGTGCAGGGGTACGGGCTACTCCGGCCGCATTCCTGTCTACGAAATTCTGAAGGTGAATTCTCTGGTACGGGACCGGATTCAGGCTGGTGACACAGGAAGGAAATTGATACGCCCAGAACCTGAACTTTACTTTCACACAATGGAACAAACTGCTCAACGCCTGACCAAAGAGGGTTTGACTGACTGGAAAGAAGTACAGCCGCTGTTACTGAATGTTTAAGTATTGAAAGAAGTTTTGAGACTTTAGGCTATAATAATAATTGAAGATGTTAATCAGTTCTTTCTGGACAGAGATCTTAGATTTGTGGAAAAGCAATTGAATCCCTTGATCAAACAACTTCATGTTACTCCCTCATAGCTGCAACACCAAATCACGTTGGCGGAAACAATGCACTAACTCTAAACCTGTCTCGTCGCTGAAAGCCTTTCACAACATAACTACTGTGTGAGATTAAATATGCATAACTTTTGCACGATTTTGGCAGGAAAGTCTTTGGGGGGCGTTTTTTGGTAAAATAAACAAACTCTATCCGTAAGAGCCGATTAACTGAAACCTATTGTATATGTTAGTACCGATCGTGCTGGTGCAGGAAGAATTTGAATATAACTGGTCTGTTACGGCAACCACGGCAGACTGATGTTATTCGGCAGATCTGTTTAAAGCTATTCTCAAATTGGTTGTAGTTAAGTTATTATAGTGTTATTATTAAGAGTTATTTTCGGCCATTTTCTATGTAAATGTGTGTATGAAAAACTTTTCAATCCTTCTGCTTAAAGATAGTAACTTTGGAGTAAGCCAGTATCATTTTGGGGCAAAGTTTATGTTTTTTTTGTTGACCTTGATATTGGTTGGCGCTGGAGCTTTAGGTTGGAAATTTTTCGACCAGCACCAGACAATCTTGAAGCAGGCCCAGTTACTTGAAAAGCAGGAAAATACTCAGATAGCATTTCAGCAGCGGATTGATCTCTATGACGGCCGGGAGTCCAGAATTTCGTTTCTTGAAAATTATGTTGAAGAATTGAAGCAGTCTTCACATAACAGTGACGTAATGTTTAAGAAACATTTGGCACTATTCCGTTCCAACACACATAAGTTGGATGAATTGCATGATTACATGTGCCAGACATTGGAGGCTCAATGTACACCAAAACTCAAGGATCAAACAAATCCTCAACAGACCGTGCAGTGGCTGGATCAGATATATCAGGATTTTCTACTCTTTAATCAGTCTTTGCAGGAATTTGCTTCAAATCGTAGAAGTTTTGAAGAACAGGCAAATACCATTCAGCAGTTACGAGGACAACTCGTTGAAACAGAACAGGATTTGTCTGAACATATGGAGTTCCTCAAAGTTAATCAGGCGACGGTCATCCGGCTAACAAAAAAGATCAGTAAAACTACTGGAATAAGACTCAGCAAAACCGGAAAAACCAAACGAGTAAAAGCTAAAACTGGGCGCGGAGGTCCTACAATTTTGGATAGCTTGTCACTCGACTCACCGCAAACTTTGTTAAGTTCCGGAAGTTTGCGTAGTTTTCTTTACAATAATTCTGATAACTACTACGAAACCGTTGCCCAACTGGAGGATTTAAGCCAGTTGATTGAACGAAATCAAAGTTTCTGGAGGCATACTCCGACCGTGATTCCAGTTCGAAGCAGAGCATTATCTGATCGTTATGGAATGCGAAAGGATCCGTTCACCAAGAAACGTGAGTATCATGCTGGCATTGATTTCAGAGCAAAAAGAGGCACCCCAGTTCACGCTCCTGCAGATGGCACTGTCCGGATTGCAGACCGCAAATCAGGATTTGGACTGCTTGTGGAACTACAACATGGAAGAGGTTTCTTTCCCGGAAAGAAAAATTCTGTTCGCTACAGAACACGTTTTGCTCATCTTTCTAAAATAAAGGTAAGACGCGGTCAGAAAATTAAACGTGGAGACTTGCTTGGATTAGTAGGAAGCACTGGACGCAGTACTGGTCCACATTTACACTATGAAATAATTATTAACGGACGACGTACAAACCCTCTGTTTCCAATTTCCAGGTTTAATCCGGACCAGCGTCTTTATCGAAATTGAGTGGAAAGCTGAAAAATTAACATGCCGAACCAAAATACTGCAGCAAACAAAGGACTTGGATTCCTGGGTGAGGATCTATATGTAGAGGGTACCATCCACTCACAAAAGAAAATGGTTGTGAGTGGAACAGTAGATGGATCCGTATTTTGCGACCAGGAGATTGTTGTTTCGGAAACTGGACAAGTCAAAGGAAAGATTGAAGGTAATATAGTACTGGTTGCAGGAAAAATCAATGGTGATTTGCTGGTCCATGAACGCCTTGAGGTGAATGTAACTGCAAATATTAAAGGTGAGGTACAAGTTCCTTCCGGAAAACTATTAATTCAGGAAGGAGCTAAACTGGATGCTCAATGCACCATTCTCTACGACAAAACTTAAGACAGACAAGCATCCACCTGATTTACTTTGAGCAACGAAACTTCTGTGTCCAGCAGATAATTATTTTTAATTTTCAATAATGCAATACCCAACTTCAAAAAATAGTCTTAAACAGCAAAACAAGCCAGTTGAACAGTCAAAACTGCTTAAGAATCATGACAGAATTCTGTATGTTAGCGGACTGTTTTCTCCACCAAAGGTACAAGAGACTCCTGTTGTTGGCATGGCAAAAGAAACTGAAGAGTGGCGCTCGTTGTTCTCACTGGTCTTAATTGCAGGGTTTGGTGTGGTTATGCTCATAATCTCAGTGATTGGGAGTTATGGAATATTAGCCACCAGCCGACTGGAAGCACATGAACAAAGGCTTATTCAAGAGCTAGAATCGATGAAGGTTGAGAAAACTTTGATGCAAGAAGAAGTTTTTGCACTGAAAACCAGTCAGGAATATATTGAATTGATTGCACGCAAAGAGTTGGGTTTAGTGCATTCCACCGAGCTGATTTATTATCTCCCTCCTTCAGCCAAAGATTCCTCCCGCACCGATTTTTAATTAATCTAAAAAATGCGGTCTTCAAGTTTTTCAATAGATTGTTGAATGACTTCCGGAATAGGGGTTGTCTGATTTTTTTGATAGTTGTAGCACACCACAATTCCAGTACCTTCTGCAACCGGATCCGCATGCTTCTCACTGACGAGCAGATACTCCATTGTGAAACGTTTTTCGTGCAATTCTGTTATTTTTGCACCCGCAAATACAGTGTCCGGATAAGTGAGGGGAATCCGATAGCGGCAGGAAGTGGAGCCTAATATTGGACCAATGCCCATATTTTCAATTATTTTCAGCCAGCCTAAAGTCTCAAAATACTGGATTCGGGCACTCTCAAAATAACGAAAATAGATCACATTATTTACGTGCTGAAATGAATCCATATCTCCCCAAATTACTGGAATTTTTGTGACAACAGGAAAAGTTTTTAAGAGTTCTTTCATAAATTTTCTCAATGAGTGAAATTAATAAACAAAAAGAGGGCCTGCCCCAAAAAATAGCCTTGATTATCTGCAATGGTAATCCGCCTCCGGAAAAGCTGTTGCACCAGTTATGGCAAGAAGCAGATTATCGGGTAGCAGCCGATGGGGGTGCAAATCAGCTGTACTGCTATAATCTGATCCCGGATGCAGTGGTTGGTGATTTTGATTCAATTAAGCCGGAAGTCCGGAAGAAATTGCCAAACTCTAAGCTATTTCATGTTAAAGAACAAGACACCAACGATGCCGACAAAGCAGTTCGACATTGCTTGAAACTCGAATGCACAGAAATACACATTCTTGGAGCAGAAGGTAGTCGTAATGATCAGTTCCTTTCAAGTCTGGAAATTCTATTTAAATACACCCCAAATGTACGCCTCATTTTGTGGACTCCGCTGGAACGCATGGAGTTTATTCTTGACAACTGGAAAGAGAATCTTCCGCCAGGAACAATTCTTTCTCTGCTGCCGCTTTTCGGCGGTGCTCAAGGTGTCGTCACACACGGATTAGAATTTTCTCTGGACGGTCATGATTTGCTTCCAGGAAAAACACCTTCCGGAGTCTCAAATCTTGTAATCAGCAATCCTGTATCAGTGACTCTGAAAAAAGGTCAGCTGTTACTTGTTGTTCAGCACACCACAAATTATTCATAACACTCTGAATCAGATAAAAGTCAGAATAACTGTCAAAGTTAGAATGCTGTAAAGCGTTGAAAAGAGTACCGTCGTTGTAACAAATTCAGGAAGCAGTTTGTATTCCAATGCAATGATTGAAGCCAGTACAGCTGCGGGCATTGCTGCCTGAAGAATGCCGGTACTGCGTTCCAGACCTTCCAGCCCAAAATAGGGTACAATGAGCAGCGCCAAAACAGGACCTCCTATCAAACGTACTGTACTTGCAGCAAAAACGTTGAAGTTAATCTTTATTTTTGGAATCTCTCCCATTTGAACCCCAAGTGTAATCAGCATCACTGGGATCATTGCCTGCCCCAAGAGTCCACTCAAACGTGACAGAAAAATTGGTACTTCTAAATCAGTAATATTGAAAACAAGAGCCGGAATGAGGGCTATTAAAGCCGGTGTTTTAAAAACAGAAAAGACAGCTGTCACACCTCCGCTGCGGGCCCAACTTGCCACACCAACACAAATTACAAAAGAAATAAAGACAGTCGCCACAAAATAAACAGTGGCAAAGGTCCGGGCTGTCTCTCCCCATCGAAACACAATTAACGGCAGGCCAAAATTACCAACATTGCCAAACGTTGCAATCAGCACGAAAGCGGCTGTAATTTCCCTGGACTGGCGCAGGGCTTTACCAACCAAAAAACCCAACAAAGCAACCGCAATTTGGGCAACAAGAATAAAGCTGAGCATCTGTAAAGCCAATTCAGAATCAATTTTCGCCTCACTGATAATATTAAATACAAATGCCGGAATGAACACAAAATAGGCTGTTCTTGAAAGTGAACGTGCATCAATTTTTAGACGTGGGCCAACAAAATAACCTATAACAACAAGAATAAAAACTGGTGTGACAACATTGAGGAAAACTAAGAAGATCCCACCAATATTTTCCATAAAGATAAAACTGCTCATACTATGGCTAACAAATCATTAAGTGTAGGTTATGTTAAGATAAAGGATTTAAGTTACTATTTTATCCGGATGTTCGCATTCTTGGGAAATCACACAATGTCCACAATCAGGTTTTCGTGCCCTGCAGACATAACGTCCATGCAGAATTAACAAGTGATGTGCGTCTTTTTTCCATTTTGCAGGAACTACTGACATCAATTTTTGTTCAACTTTTATGACAGTTTCTCCTGGTGCAAGCCCGGTACGGTTTGAAAGCCGAAAGATGTGAGTATCAACTGCAATCACAGGCACCCCAAATGCAGTGTTTAAAATCACATTCGCCGTTTTTCGTCCCACTCCCGGAAGTGCCTCTAAATCCTCTCTTTTGTCCGGAACCTCCCCTTTGTGCAACTTCACCAGTTGTCCACAAGTTGCAGCAATATTTTTTGACTTTGTCGGTGCAAGTCCAATACTCCGAATGTACGCAAATACTTTTTCTGAACCAGCCTCAAACATTTCTTCAGGCGTAGGAAATGCGGAAAATAATTCCGGAGTAACTTTGTTTACAGAAACGTCTGTAGCCTGCGCACTGAGAATTACGGAAATCAATAACTCGAAAGGATTCCGGTAGCAAAGCTCCGTCTTCGGATTCGGAATTGAGTCGCTCAACTTCCGGAAAAGACTAGCTATCTTTGCAGATTTCATGGATAAAACATCTCAAATTTGTTTCCTTAACTGCACATTCAGTTGCCTGTCTGCAGGTTTTCACTCATAACTTGTTTTAGGAACCGTTCCGTATTTATTTCCAAAACTGCAGACAATCTATCACAAATGTCGAACAATGCCAGTCATGAGTTAAATTGACAATTAACACTAATAAACTGACAATGGACAACAATCCAATAATGAAACCGTCCACTATGGTCTTTCAAAATTATTGAAATTAAAAACCGATTACAGGTTTAGCACATGAAACAACTTGATTTTCTACCTCTCCGGATCTCAATTCTGGTGGTTTCTGATTCTAGAACTGAAGAAACCGATACTTCCGGGAAAATACTTACTGAACGTCTCACAGAAGAAGGGCACATTCTGGCGGAAAAATGCATTGTGCCTGATGATATTTATCAGATTCGTGCAGTACTGTCCCGCTGGATTGTTGATCCGGCAGTAGACATTATCCTTAGCACCGGTGGCACCGGACTCACCGGACGTGACGGCACTCCTGAAGCAGTATTCCCTTTATTTGACAAAGTAATCGAGGGCTTCGGTGAATTGTTCCGCCGGATATCATATGATGAAATCTCCACCTCAACTATCCAGTCAAGAGTCACTGCTGGAGTTGCCAACGGAACTTATATTTTTTGTTTGCCGGGTTCTTCCGGAGCTTGTCGAACAGGTTGGGACAAAATACTAGCAACTCAACTTGATATCCGCAGTCGACCCTGTAACTTCGCAGAATTAATTCCAAGATTGACTGAAAAATAGTAAATAGGCTCAGTTGTCAGTTATCAAGCTTAACACTTTTAAAATACTGAAAGACTTCTTTCAATGAGTCAACAGCTCACTCTGTAGATTCTAATTTTCTGCTTCTGATGCAATAAACTCCTGTACCACAGGAACAAGTCGCTCCATCCCTTCTTCCATAGGACAGACAACCGGTAAGCCCAAACGCTCTTCCAGTTTTTGCTGTTCTGACTCCAGTTCTTTTTTAGTGAGTTCGTAACTGTTCAGTGTTATAGCCAAAGTTTGAGAACCATATAAACGAATCAGTTCCAATTCTTCCTCAATCGGCGGCATCGGCCAAAGTTTTCGATCATCATCAGTCAGGTAATATTTCTGCTTTGGCGCATATTGTAAAATCACACCTTTGGCCAGTGCACTGCAAAGATATTCTGAACCGCATGGTCCGGAAGGATTGCGTAAAGAAGACTGACCTTCAAGCAGCATCAAGTCAGGATTTTCCTCCTGATCACAACGAAAAATTGCCTCTTCCAGTTCTCCGCTGACAAAATCATTGAGGGTTGAATCAAGAATAAATCCATAGCGTCCACCTTGCAGTTTCCCGGTCTGCCCGGTGTAAATCATTTCGGTGCGAATGCCCTGCTTACGACAGGCATCTCTGAGCCAAAGACTGGAAGTGCGCTTACCCAAGGCACAGTCCATTCCAAACATGGCAATTCTTGGAGCACGGACATTCAGGATATTTCCTGTCCAAAATGCGTGATCCTTTGCACTTTTGGGTTTTCGAATATCAAGCAATTTGGCCTGATTTTTCTCAGCTCTTTGTACTAATTCAGGATCATCGCTCAGATAGTGGTGCAGACCGTTTACAACATGCATACCACTGGACAGTGCTTCCAGTAACTCTATACGAAGTCCCTCGGGGATTACCCCGCCTTGAGTTGCAATCCCAATAATTGCGTATACACCACGTCCGCTTTCTTCCAAAGCCAGTTTGTTTCTTGAACTTCTGGCTCTTAAAAATTCATTAATGGTTGCATGAATTGGGATGTCTAGCACCTGACCGTCAACGAGTTTTCCTGCATCCTGTCCGGCAAAGTTTTGATCGATGACTGCAAGAATTTCATATTGTTCTGAATTACGAATCAGACCAAATGCAGTCTTTGCGTTATGAGAATCAAACAATCCACTGGTGAGAATAATTGCTTCTTCTTTCAATGGAAATCTTTTTAAATAAGAGTTATGATGGTTTCGTTATAAGTCTTAAATCCACAATTTGTCGTTTCAACCGTAGGGATAAAATTCAATGATATTAGCGTAGTAGCATATGCAAGATTTCTCTCTTCGCTCAAAATGACAAGGATTTAGAACTTATTACAGGTTCATCAGTTATAGTTATTTGATTATAGTATTATCGTACACTCCGTTTATTGCGCGGCCTGTTTGTCATCATACTTTAAGATTTTTTTTAGTAAAAGTGCATCTCCCAAAGGATTTATAAAATAATTTTTTCGGATGCCTGTTTCTTGATAACCTTGTTTGTAATACAATGCAGTTGCAGCTTTGTTTGCAGAATTGACTTCGAGCCAGAGTGATTCCAGATTAGCTGATTTCGCTACTATTTCCAACTGCTCTAACATAAATTGAGCCAACCCTTGTTTCCTCCAATCCGGCAGAATTGCTAATCTGAGGATTTGCAGTTCCGGAGGTACTGACTGGAAAGACAGCATTCCTACTTGAGCTGCAGTTGGAACTTGCAGCAGCCAATTTGAGAAAGTAGGCTGCTCCTGCATTTCCCGATAATCTTGTTCACTCCATGCAGCACTGAAGCAGAGAGAGTCCATTTTCATCATTTCTTTTGGCGAAGGCTGCAAACAAAAACTGATGCCCTGGACATGATGAGCTGAAGACGGAATCATCACTTCTTCTACTATTTTCTTGAAAAATAACTTGTAAACTACCAGAAGATTAGCTATAAATATAGGTTTAATTTAGAATTTTATTAAAGAGAAGAGGGATCTGTCTGTCAGGGGATGAGGACAACAGAGCCGATTCTTTATGATTCACTTCAGAGCCAGTTCGTCCGATTACATCCCGCGGACATTTAACCAAGCCATCATAAGGAGATTTTATGGCTGTCATTTCAATGAAGCAATTTTTAGCAGCTGGAGTCCACTTCGGGCACCAGACAAAACGTTGGCATCCCAACATGGCGCCGTACATCTACGGCATAAAAAACGGTGTTCACGTCATCGATCTGCGTCAGACACTGACCAAGCTCAAAGAAGCTTACGAATACGTTAAAGCCTCTGCAGAAGAAGGACGGGTACCACTATTTGTCGGCACAAAAATCCAAATACAACGTATCGTTAAAGAAGAAGCCGACCGGTGTGGGTGCCCCTACATTAATTTTCGCTGGCTGGGAGGTTTGTTAACAAACTTTGGTACTGTAAAGCAGTCAATCGCACGAATGAAAACCTTTGAAGAAGTTGCTGGAGAAGACGGCAGTTACGAGGGTGTGATCAAAAAAGAAGCTCTGATGATGGAGCGAAAACGCGTGAAGTTAGAGCGTTCACTCGGCGGAGTGCGGAATATGAAAAGTGTACCATCGATGCTTTTCATTACAGATTGTCATAAAGAACAGCTTGCATTGAAAGAGGCACAAAAGTTGGGAATACCAGTTGTTGGTATTGCTGATACAAATTGTGATCCTACCGGTATAGACTTCGTTATTCCTGGGAATGACGATTCCCCACGTGCAGTTGCCCTTTATGCAAACGTAATTGCTACTGCAGTCATGGAAGGTCTTGCTGCTCGAAAACAAACTAGAATAGAATCGATTACTGAAGAAAAAGCTGCTGCTAAAAAAGCAAAACCTGCAGCGAAAACAAAGGAGAAAGAAACTGATGTTGTTTCTGAGGCAAAAGCTGAAGAAGAGAAAAAACCTGAAGCAAAAGCAAAGGAGAAAAAAGCTGAAGAAACTCCTGCCAAAATAAAAAAGGAGAAGACCGAAGCTGCTCCGGGACCAAAGTCTGCTGAAACAAAAGTGGCTGCCGAAAAAGCAAAGCCTGAAGTGAAAGCAAAGCCTGAAGTGAAAGCAAAGCCTGAAGTGAAAGCAAAGCCTGAAGTGAAAGCAAAGTCTGAAGCGAAAGCAAAGGAGAAAAAAGCTGAGGTTGTTACCGAAGCCAAATCTGCAGTGGAAAAAACACCAGCTAAAAAAACTACTGCTACTGCAAAAAAAGCCGAAACTGCTTCCGGGGAAAAAGTTCCCGCAGCAAAAGCGACTAAGGCTAAAAAATTGGAAACAAAAAAATAAACAGTACCTACCAGATAATCTTTCCGGATTTACAACTTGTAAGTCCGGAAACCACATAAAAACTTAATAAGCATTGGAAGTATAAACAAGATGGCAGCGATTACAGCAGCAGCAGTAAAAGAGTTACGGGAAATCACCGGAGTTGCAATGATGGATTGCAAGAAGGCCCTCGTTGAAGCAGACGGAGATCTGGAAGCAGCACAAGATTATCTGCGGAAAAAAGGACAGGCAAAAGCCCTGAAAAAATCTTCACGGGAAACCAGTGAAGGTGCGGTAAGCTTTACAGTCAGTACAGATGGGAAACGTGCCGGTTTGGTAAAAGTTGCCTGCGAAACTGATTTTGTAGCACGTAACGACATATTTCAGGATTTTATCAGCAAACTTGCAAATCAAGTGTCTGAGCAAGGCGGGGAAAATGTTTTACAACAGACATTAGTCGAAGGTGAAGGCAGTGTTGAAAGTTTGTTGACAGAAAAAATTGCTGAATTAGGTGAGAACATGCAGATTCTTGACTGCAGAAAAATGGAAATAAGTAATGGTGTTCATGGAGGATATATCCACAGCAATGGCAAGATCGGAGTTGCGGTACCACTGGAAACGGACAAACCTTGTGACGATGAACGCCTGAAGACATTGGCCCGTGACATTGCCATGCACATTGCAGCATTTCCTGCAGAAGCAGTAAATGCTGATCAGGTTTCAAAAGAGGTGCTTGAAAAAGAAAAAGAGGTTTTTACGGCCCAGGCACGAGAATCCGGAAAACCTGAAAATATCATTGAAAAAATGATTGAAGGACGGTTAAAAAAATTCCTCAAAGAAATTTGTGTTGAAAGTCAACCTTTTGTCAAAGATCCGCAACTTTCTGTGAGTCAATTGGTTGAAAATACTGCAAAGGAACTTGGAGTTAAAATTAACTTCAACAGCTTTGCTAAATTCCAGTTCTAGACTACCTGTATGAGTCCTAAATACAAACGTATTCTACTTAAACTGAGCGGAGAAACTCTGGGTGGGAAACGCGGTACCGGGTTTGATTATGATACTATTAGGGCACTGGCTGAAAGTGTAATCTCCATTCACAACCTTGGTGTAGAAGTTGGGATTGTGATTGGGGGAGGAAACATTTTTCGTGGATCCAAATCTGCTGAAGGTAATGTTGGCCGAGTTGCCGGAGATCATATGGGAATGCTGGCTACAGTGATCAACAGTATCTGCCTGCAGGAAATGCTGGAACAGCGAGGTATTTTAACTCGCGTCTTATCAGCCATTGAGCTGAACGCAATTGCGGAACCTTACATCAAACGCAGAGCTGACCGGCATTTGGAAAAAAAACGAGTAGTGATTTTTGCCGCCGGAACGGGAAATCCATTTTTTACTACAGATACAGCTGCAGTATTACGTGCTTCTGAGGTGGGTGCCGAAATTGTCATAAAAGCAACAAAAATTGATGGAGTTTATGACAAAGATCCCAAGCTCCACTCTGATGCGGTTCGTTACGATGTGTTAAATTACGACGAAGTTCTCAAAAAACATCTGAAAGTGATGGACGCAACGGCCATTGCTTTTTGCAGAGATAATCAACTCCCCATTTTGGTCCTGGACTACCAGGAACCTGACGCAATCCTCAGGGCTGTTTGTGGAGAAACCGTTGGAACACTGATCAAGCAAAGAGGCTCATGACTATGGAAAACACACAGGAAGTTGAAGAAATGGTTGATCATAAGATGGATATTACCATTGAGAGTCTTAAAGTGGATCTCAGCGGTATTCATGCAGGACGTGTTTCACCTGCAATGTTAGATGCAGTCAAGGTTGAATATTACGGAAATCCAACTCCTGTTAATCAGGTGGCAAACATATCTACTCCTGAACCACAGATGTTGGCAATCAGTCCCTGGGAAAAAACTATGATCAAAGAAATTGAGCGTAGTTTGCAGGCCGCAAACCTTGGTTTCAGTATCTCCAATGATGGAAATATCATTCGTGCGGTTACTCCACCTTTCACTGAAGAGAGACGAAAGGATTACGTAAAACAGATCAAAAAAATTGGAGAGGACTCGAAAATTGCAGTACGCAATGTTCGCAGAGAAGGGAATGACAACTTGAAACAAATGGAAAAGGATAAGCTCATTTCACAGGACGAAGAAAAAGTGGCGCAGGATCACGTCCAGAAAGTTACAGATAAGCATACTAACATGGTAGATGAGTTAGTCACTGCAAAGGAAAAAGAACTTATGACATTTTAGGACTGAAATGCTGGCTGAACTTCTGCATTCAATTTGGCAATATCAGATTTTTAAGTCTGTCGTTTTTCGCGGTGGTATGGCTTTTTTGACTGCCTATTTGTTAATAGTGTGGGTGATGCCGATTGTAATCAGGGCTTTCAGGAAACGAGGAATTACTTCTGATTTTATCACATCTCCTGCTGATATAAAGCCTTACACGGGAGCACCTCCCATAATGGGCGGCGGCGTTTTGATTATGGGCATTTTGCTTGGAGCATTACTCTGGTGCAATCTGAATCAATACGTTCTGGCTCTGTTGGTGATCATGCTTTTGTTTGGCATTATCGGAGCAGTTGACGATATAGCAAAAGTCATCAACAAGCGGCGCGTTGAGTCCGGACATGAAACCAGAAAAGCATTTAGTGAAAAAGCAGATGGAATTAGCGGACGATGGCGACTGACTGCTCAATTTGCTGTTTCACTGCTGGTAGTTACCGGTTTATATTTGTTTGTCGATATTGATGGACATTTAGTAGTACCACTCGTACCGCTGAAAACAGCATATCCTTACTTGCCAAAATATCTTTTTATTCCATTCATGACCATCATCATCGTTGGTGGAGCAAATGCAGTTAACTTGACAGACGGCATGGACTCTCTGGCAACTGTACCCTTGATGACTTGTGCCATGTTTGTCGGACTTGTGGCCTACATAGGAGGAGACCCAGAATTTGCGGCAAGGCTGAAGATCCCAAGTCTTTCACATGATATCAAGGAATTAGCAGTTCTCTCTGCCCTGGTCATTAGTGCAGGTGTTGCTTTTCTAAAATACAATTCTCCGCCAGCATTGATTTACATGGGCGACTTGGGGGCACTTGCATTGGGCAGCATGGTTTCAGCTATGTTTATTTTTGTAAAAGCAGAATTATTTTTACCGATTGTAGGTGGAGTTTTTGTATTTTCAGTACTTTCCTCTATCATTCAACGTACATTTTTCAGGTTCATAGTGTGGCGGAAAGGCAGGCCTACTGCTGAGCGATATCGCTTTTTTTTACGCTCACCATACCATCATCATCTTCAACGCCTGTGGACTTATTCTGAAAAGAAACAAGAAGTTGTCTCTGTTTGGATAATGTTGCAGAATAAACTTGGAATAGATCCTGTTCCTGAAGAGAATAAGCTGTTAAATCCTCAGGAAGTTAACAGCCGCGTTATTTGGCACATGCATCTCAAATCAATTTGGCTGTTTGTATTTACGCTGATTATTTATTTTAAAATCCGCTGATGTATCTTTGTCAGAAAGAAAATCTGCAACAATTACATCTGCTCAACAGAAGAGTTTAACTGTCAATAAAACTACAGAAACTGCCATGAATTTTGAAGGCCAGACTGCACTTATAACTGGAGCTGGAAGGGGTATTGGTAAAACTATTGCCTTAAAATTAGCAGGGTCCGGAGCAGATATAGTGTTGGCGGATATAAGTCCGGATGTTGCGGAAGTGCGTGGAGAAGTGGAAGCATTGGGCCGTAAATGCATGACTTTTGAGGTAGATGTAACAAATATTGAAACCATTGACGCGATGGTTAAAAATATAACCGATGAACTGAGTGGAATTCATATTTTAGTCAACAATGCAGGAATAACGCAGGACAATCTGTTTCTGCGCATGAAATCGGAGCAGTGGTCAAAAGTAATTGATGTCAATCTCAATGGAGTGTTCAATGTTACCAAAGCAGTGATCCGGCTAATGGTAAAGCAGCGTACTGGGAAAATTATTAATATTTCTTCTGTGGTCGGCTTTACTGGAAATCCGGGACAAGTCAATTATAGTTCAACTAAATCTGCTCTGGTTGGTTTTACCAAGTCACTGGCCCGTGAAGTTGGTGTCCGGGGAATTACAGTCAATGCTGTTGCCCCGGGATTTATAGATACAGCAATGACGCAAGCTCTCAATGAAAGTCAGCAGGAAGTAATCCTGCAGCAAATTCCTTTGGGCCGGATGGGAGATGCAGAAGATATTGCTAATGCAGTTGCTTTTTTGGCCTCAAAAGAGGCTTCGTACATTACCGGAACTATTCTGCATGTGAATGGAGGAATGTACTAAACATTAGTACTTGCAAAAACAGGGTTGATTTTTTTTCATATCTGACAAAAAATAAACCTCGTTTAATTAATTTTTCAAACCTTTAATCAAAAAATATAATGGAAGAAATACAAGCTAAGGTCATCCAAATCATAAGTGAGCAATTAGGTAAGGATGAATCAGAAATCAAAATGAGTTCACATTTCATTGAAGATTTAGATGCAGACTCATTGGATACTGTAGAACTGGTGATGGCTCTGGAGGAGGAGTTTGAGGTAGATATTCCTGATGAGGCTGCAGAAAAAATTACCACCGTTCAGTCTGCAGTGGATTTCATAGCTGAATCCAAAGCCTGAGTAACGATAAAAAACTTTAAATGAAGACGTGGCACAGTTAACAAATAATCGTGCTTGTCATCATTTCACGTAATCAATCTGAAAGAGCATGGGAAACCGCGTTGTAGTGACGGGACTCGGGTGCATGTCCCCTCTCGGAAATGATGTCTCCTCTTCCTGGGAGGCCTGCACCACTGGACAATCTGGAATAGACCGGATCACTCATTTTGATCCTGAATTATTCCGTTGTCAGATTGCAGGTGAAATAAAAAATTTCCAGCTGCCTGAAATCATTCCGATCAAAGAAGCCAAAAAAATGGATCTGTTCATTCAGTATTCAATTGGTGCCACACAGGAAGCTTTGCTTGACGCAAACTTGGAGATCACTGAAGATCTTGAAGAAGAAGTAGGTGTTTCAATGGGCGTCGGAATTGGTGGACTGGGCTGTATAGAACGATACTCCAAAATTATTGAAGAGCATGGCCCCAAACGTGTCAGCCCGTTTTTTATCCCGATGACTTTAAGTAATTTGGCACCGGGATATGTCTCACTTCTTTTTCGAGCCAAAAGTTACACCGCCTGCACCGTTTCAGCTTGTGCATCTTCCAATCACGCAATTGGCACTGCAGCCCGAACTATTGAACGTGGTGATGCAAAAGTTGTAATTTCAGGCGGTGCGGAATCAAGTGTGACACCACTCGGTATTGCAGGTTTTGCGTCAATGCATGCTCTAAGTACCAGAAATGATGATCCACAGAAAGCAAGCCGGCCTTTCGACAAAGACCGTGACGGGTTTGTCATGGGCGAAGGTTCAGGGATGCTAATTCTTGAAGACTACGAATTTGCCAAAGCACGGGGAGCACGTATTTACTGTGAAATAACAGGATACGGTTTCAGTTCAGACGCACACCATGTGACATCTCCCTCATCAGAAGGCCCCACGCGAGCCATGAAAATGACCCTCAAAGATTCCGGTTTGGCTCCAGAGGAAATTGATTATGTCAATGCTCACGGTACATCAACCCCAGTCGGTGACCTTAACGAACTAAGAGCCATAAAAATGGCCTTGGGAGAAAAAGTTGCCCAGCAACTTTCTATCAGTTCAACCAAATCCATGACCGGACATCTTCTCGGAGCTGCAGCAGCAATTGAAGCAATCTTTTCCATTAAAGCTTTACACCATAATTTTATTCCGCCAACTATCAATATCGAAAATTTGGATCCGGAATGTGATTTGGACGTGACACCGAACACCGGAAAGTCAAAAGAAATGCGCGTTGCAATGTCAAATGCCTTTGGTTTCGGTGGTACAAATGCCTCAATTATATTTCAGAAAATAGACTGATTCCTTTTTAGTCAGTTTTAGTCAGTCAATAACCGGAACATTAGGCAGATCAAAATATGAATCTCAAAACCAATCCTATCCTCTTTTAAACTCAAAAAACATCATGAGCAGCACCGAATATCAAGTCGACCGCAGAGAGCTTCAATTCGTGGTTAACGAAACTTTGAAAGCCGGAAAATTGTGTGAACTTCCGGACTTTGCTGAATTTGACGAAGAGATGTTTACAATGATTATCAACGAGGCCAGTACTTTTTCGGAACAGGTACTTGGCCCCCTCAACGAAAATGGAGACCGCCAGGGTTGTAGAATAGAAAATGGCTCTGTGGTAACTCCAGATGGTTTTGCAAATGCCTGGAAACAACTTGGCGAGGGTGGTTGGTTGAGCATGAATATGCCTCCCGAATATGGAGGACAAGGACTTCCGGAAGTAATTTCTATGATTGCTAAAGAAACCCAATTGGCGGCAAACCAGGGATTTACCATCGGCGCATCACTCACATCCGGTTCGGCAAACCTGATTTACACTTTTGGTTCAGAAGAACAAAAAATCACCTTTTGCGAAAAAATGTTCGGCGGCAAGTGGTCCGGATCGATGTGTCTGACAGAACCTCAGGCCGGAAGTGCAGTCGGCGATGCTGCCACCAGTGCAACAAAACAGGAAGCTGGACACTACCTGATAAAAGGTACAAAACAGTTTATCACAAACGGTGACCATGATATGGCGGAAAACATAATCCATCTGCTGCTGGCACGCACCACAGATGCCCCTGAAGGAACTAAAGGCATCAGCCTTTTTATAGTTCCTAAAATTCGAATGGATGGAACACCGAATGATGTGAAGGTGATCAGCATTGAACATAAAATGGGGATCAACGGATCACCAACTTGCTTACTCTCATTTGGAGATAATGCAAGTTGTCACGGCTATTTGCTGAAAGCCGAAAATATCGGTATGGCGCAAATGTTCCAGCTGATGAATGAAGCCCGCTTACTCGTCGGTTTGCAGGGACTTGCCGGAGCAGGTGCAGCTGTGCAAAATGCATGGGCATATGCAAAAGAACGTACTCAGGGACCATCTGCAATTCATCCTGGTGAAAAAGCTGCAATCATTGAGTTCCCGGATGTGCGCAGAATGCTGATGCAGATGAAAGCCGTAACGGAAGGACTGCGTGCCCTGATGTACACGACAGCATGGTACACGGACATGGCGCATCATGGTCCGGATGAATCACGCGAAAAATATCAAGACTTGCTTGACCTACATATTCCAGTCTGCAAAGCATTCGGTACTGATCAGGGATTTGACGTGGCGCGGATCGGCATTCAGGTTTTGGGTGGTGTTGGATTTACACAGGATTTTCCGCTTGAGCAAAATGCACGTGACCAGAAAATCGCCTCGATTTATGAAGGCACAAATGGAATTCAGGCTCTTGATCTTGTTAGCAGAAAATTTACTGCCAAAAAAGGACAGTTGCTCAAAGTTCTTGAACAGGAATTGAGCTGGTTTGACAATCATGCTCCAGAAGATGAACTCGCCGGCTGGGTTGCAGAATGGGAAAGTTACCGGACATTGATGCAGGAAAGCATCGCCGGTTTGAAAAAAATTGGAGAAGTACAGGGAAAAGACGGTTATATCCTTTATGCAGTCAATATGCTGGATTTGATGGGCGATGTACTGTGTTGTTTTTATCTGCTCAAACAGGCTGATTCAGCTCAGCAAAAATGGAAAGCCTTGCTTGCTGAAGCAACTTCTCAGGCAGAATTGCTGGAGGAAAATGAAGAAGCTCAGTTTTACTGGAATAAGCTGCGTACCACCGAATTTTATGTTTGGAGTGTTCTACCCCGTGCTTTGTCAAATGCAAAAACCATTAAAAACGCAAACCTCGCACCTCTAAATGCTTGTTTGTAGAATCCATTATTTGCAGTAAATCTGTCAAAGAACTCATTTCTCAGTTTAAATACAAACGAATCGTCCGTTACACCGCTCTGGCCTGAATTTCTCTTGAATCTCCACTTTGCAACCTCAAATCCCAATAAACTAAGTGAGTTATCTGAGTTATTGGAATACCGGTTAACTCCATTAGAGCTGGATTTACAGGAAATCCAAACTACTGATCTCCAGGAACTGGTAAAACATAAACTGAAGCAGGCATACGAACACATTCATGCTCCAGTGATCGTTGAAGACACATCACTGTATTTTAAAGCATGGAATGAACTTCCCGGACCACTCGTCAAGTGGTTTATAGAGAACCTTGGTTTGGCGGGAATGGTAAGTGCTTTATCTCAATTTAAAGATAAGTCCGCTCAGGCCGTTTGTTGTTTAGGATATACCAATAATGGTAAATCTATGTATTTGTTTGAAGGAAAAGTGAAAGGTGTAATCGTCAAACCAAGAGGCTCACTTAATTTTGGTTGGGACGCAATTTTTCAGCCTTCAGAGCATGAGCAGACTTTTGGTGAAATGGATCCGGAAGATAAAAATCGCATTTCACCTCGGGGAAAAGCGGCCACCAAATTTAAGCATTTCTTAACACAGTCGGCAAAGCAAACGTAACATCCTCTTGAACTATTTCAAGATCACGGACACTGCTTGAAGATGACATCTTACTGATTTCTGCAACTATGCCCTGCACGATATCCTCAGGCGCGGATGCTCCTGCAGTAATACCAACGTTCCGGACCTCTTCCAACCATTCCGGATCCAATTCTGCTGCAGATTCAATGCGGCGGGCCTTAACTCCTGTTGTTTCCGCAACTTCCAGTAAACGCACCGAATTTGAGCTGTTCTGTGCCCCCACTACCAGTACCAAATCAACTTCCTTACTCAAAGCCTTCACTGCATTTTGGCGATTTTGTGTAGCATAACAAATATCATCTTTAGCCGGACCCTTTATTTCCGGGAAGCGCTCTTTAAGCGCAGTGATAATTTCTGCAGTATCATCCAAAGATAAAGTGGTTTGAGTGATATAACCTACCTTTTTCTCATCCGGAATCTTCAGATCCGATACTTCTTCTACTGTTCCAACTACAAAAATATGTTCGGGAGCTTCTCCAACAGTCCCTTTAACCTCAACATGGTTATGATGTCCAATGAGGATAATGGTGTGCTCTTTTTGGGCATAGCGCTGAGCTTCTCTATGAACTTTTGTAACCAGAGGACAGGTCGCATCCAGTACCTGTAATTTACGATTCTCTGCTCTTTTTCGAACTTCCGGAGAAACTCCATGAGCAGAAAAAATTGCATGTGAACCTTCAGGGATTTCATCAATATTTTCCACAAAAACGGCACCATCGTTCCGAAGGCGCTGAACAACATGCTTGTTATGGACAATTTCATGCTGAACATAAATCGGAGCACCATACATTTCCAAAGCTTTTTCAACAATAGTGATCGCACGATCTACTCCGGCACAAAATCCTCGAGGACTGGCCAATACCAGATTAAGTGGAGCACCTGCGCTGTTTGTATTCATAGACAAAGTAAAATTATGAAGATGGTTTGCATTTTGCTCTAATTAGTTTATAAGGGTACTGACAACATTTCAATCTTTCATTAAAATACTGAGAATACCACCAGAACGAAATCCAAGTCATGAGCGAAGAAGATAAACGCCGCAAGGCGAGCTGGAAGCGCTTGAAAGGTACCACCAATTTTTATCCCACTTATGTTGACGGGAACCTTGACAAGGTCACTCCTGCTGCTGCGACACACAGCACACAATTTCAAACCGTCATTCCACGTTACGATCTCTCCATGTCTGAAACCCGCAACGCAGGGACTGGTCCAACTTTTTTGGAAACAGCTTACCAACCTCCCACCGAGAATCCGGATCCTGAAAAACAATCCACGGACACACCTCCGGAATCATCGGAACGAAAGCTTAAACGGCCCCGTCACAAGAAAAAGAAAATCCGTACCGATTTTTGGGAATAAAACAACTCATCCAAACTTCTAAAAAAGCAAATATAACTGCCACAAATAAAATTGCTACCAGTTTGATATACTAAACTTATATCATTTATTTGCAGGCAATAGAAGCAGAAAGTTGAGTAAAAAAAGGAATTCCTTGCGCCAGCCCGGACAGTATATTTGTTGATCCCCAAGCATAAACTGCAAAACAGCTTGACAAAAACACCATTAATTTGATCTAATGTTGTGTTAATCACTTTTCAATAAGCCTATGTTTGAGACCCTGTCAGACAAATTAAGCGGTTCGTTACGTAAGGTACGTGGACGGGGTCGTTTGACGGAAGAAAATGTGAGTAAAACTCTAAATGAGGTCAAAATGGCCCTTTTGGAGGCGGATGTTAATTTTAGAGTTGTTAAGGCTTTTTTACGCTCAGTTAAGTCCAGAGCGGTTGGTGAAGAGGTACAGGGCAGTCTTACTCCGGGTCAGCAGTTCATTAAAATTGTCAACGAGGAACTGACAGAGATGATGGGCGGAGCTAATTCTGGATTAACCGAACCGGAAACTGCTCCATTGGTCACAATGCTGGTTGGCCTCCAGGGATCAGGTAAAACCTCATCCGCAGGAAAGTTAGCACGACTTTACAAAACTGAAGGGAAGCGCCCTTATTTAATTCCCGCTGATATCTACCGACCGGCTGCTATCCAGCAACTGCAAGTCTTGGCGGACACATTGGGAATTTCATGCTACCCTTCCCGTACAGATCAAAATCCACTGGATATAGTCCAGAATGGACTCGAGGCTGCAAAGCAGGAAGAAGCCGATGCCGTCTTTATCGACACTGCAGGTCGGTTGCACATAGACCAGGAATTGATGGAGGAATTGAGTCGGATCAAAGATTCCGTCATGCCTCATGAAATTCTTTTTGTCGCTGATGCAATGACAGGTCAGGAAGCAGTCAGTGTGGCAAAAGGCTTCAATGATTTGCTTGACATTACGGGTGTGATGTTGACGAAAATGGATGGAGACGCCCGCGGTGGCGCAGCACTTTCTATCCGGGCCATTACGCAAAAACCGATTAAGTTTATTGCGGTAGGTGAAAAACTCGAAAATTTGGAAGCATTCCATCCAGAAAGAATTGCTTCCAGAATTTTAGGCATGGGCGATATGCTCTCACTGATCGAAAAGGTTGAAGACTCTTTCAGTGAACGTGAAGCCCTGCAGATACAGAAAAAGCTGAGGCGCAACGAATTTACGCTTGAGGATTTTAGAAATCAGTTGCGTTCGATGCGAAAAATGGGATCAATAAAAGACGTAATTGGAATGCTGCCCGGCATGAATGCTTCTTCTGTTAACGATGCAAATATTGACGACAAAAAACTGATTCATATTGATGCCATCATTTCATCGATGACTATTAAAGAAAGAAATAACCACAAACTGATGAATGGCTCGCGGAGAATAAGGATCGCAAAAGGCAGCGGCACAACCGTCAGCGAAATAAATAGACTGCTTAAGCAATTTATCCAAATGCGTAAAATGATGCAAAAGCTCACAAAAGTTTCCAATCCGGGCAAAGCCATGCGCATGATGCAGGATATGATGCCTAATTGAAGGGTCCGGGTGCTGGATTCAGGGCACCGGCAGGTCAAACTGAAAACTGAAAACTTATTATTATGGTTAAAATACGTCTCGCCAGGGGTGGTACAAAAAAGAAACCTTACTACCGTGTTGTAGTTGCAGATCAACGTTGTAAACGCGACGGTCGTTATCTTGAACGCATTGGATTTTACAATCCAATGGTCTCAGAAAACCGCTTTGGAATTGATGAAGAGCGAGTCAAGCACTGGCTTTCCGTGGGTGCACAACCGACGGAACGAGTCAGCAAATTGATGAAGCAGGCAAAAATCAAAGTCTGATAAGCTTTCGGGGTTAATCGTTTTTTTCGATAAGTACCGCGATGAGTGTTTTTAATGATTATGATGAGCTGACTTGGGTTGCCACAATTGTTGGTGCTCACGGGATCAAAGGAGCAGTTAGAGTAAAATACTTTACAGATACTCCTGATTATTATCTGAATGTAGAGCTTTTCTTTTTAGAATCTGAAAGACAGTTACAAAGCTTAAAAGTTCTGCAGATTCGACCGACAAAAAGTGGCTGGATCGTTCTCTTTGAAGAAATTGATTCCCGTACTGCTGCTGAAAAGCTTAAAAGCTGCCGCTTATTATTGCCGGATGATCAGTTAAGACCTTTGGAATCCAGCGAAGTCTTCGTGCATCAGCTTATAGGGTGCAGTGTAGAAGATAAAAACGGACGTTTTTTGGGAGAAATTTCAGATGTTCTGGAAACCGGAGCAAACAACGTTTATGAGGTGCGTAACGGTAAAAGCAGTTTCATGATTCCGGATGTTCCGCATGTAGTACTTGAACTGGATGTTGATTCCCGGCGGATGAAAATTGACCCGTTACCTGGATTGATTGAAGAAACAGCACCGGAGAGTAATGTTACGCTTTGAAGTTTTAACATTATTTCCGGATATTTTTACTTCTTTTCTGGAAGAAAGCCTGATTAAACGGGCAATTGAGAAGCAGTACCTGAATGTAAGTCTGGTCAATTTTCGCAAGCACGGACACGGGAAACATCTACAGGTAGATGATACACCTTACGGAGGCGGACCGGGAATGGTCTTGCGGATTGAGCCGATTGCTCAGACACTTAAGGAGCAAAAAGAGTTTCACCGCAGCAGTGGCCGGGAAACTCACACAATTTTAGTGACTCCGCAGGGACGACCTTTTTCACAGGAAAAAGCAAGAGAGTTAAGTAGGAAAAAAGCAGTCTTGACACTGATCTGCGGCCGTTACGAAGGATTCGACGAACGGTTACGCAGTTTGGTGGATGAGGAAATTTCAGGTGGAGATTTCATCTGTATGGGAGGTGAGGTCATTACTATGACAATTATTGAAACCATCAGTCGACTTGTACCCGACGTTCTTGGTAACCAGGAATCAGCTGTACATGAATCTTTCACGCAGCCCATGCTGGAATTTCCGCAATACACACGACCTGCAAGTTTTGAGGGTATGGAAGTTCCGGAAGAATTAAAGTCAGGAAACCATAAAATTATCGCCCAGTGGCGTGAAGAACAAGCTTTAGAACGGACAAAAAATCGCCGTCCGGACTTGCTTCAATGCAAAACTAAAAGTTAAAATTAAATAATACAGACAACTAATTATTCACCTTAGCAAACGAGAAAAAATGTCTACTGTAATGGAAAAGATTGAGCAATCGCAATTACGCAGCGGGTTGCCGGAGCTAAGAGTCGGATCCAGCGTCCGGGTTAATTACCGAATTACTGAAGGAAACAAAGAACGCATACAGGCATTTGAGGGTGTCATCATTGGCAAGCACTGCAGTGCACGTAACAACAAAGCCACTTTCACTGTACGAAAAGTAACCCAGGGGTATGGTGTTGAACGAATTTTTCCGCTGCACTCTCCCCGGATTGATAGTATTGATGTCATTAAAGTCGGGAAAGTGCGCCAGGCAAAACTTTATTACCTGAGAGCACGTCGTGGAAAAGCAGCCCGGATCAAAGAACGCATCACGGCACGGCCATCAACATAACTTCAGTCCAACACTTGAACTTGAAACAGCGGCTCAAGGCCGTGGTTTTCAGCAAGTTGCTGGTGTAGATGAAGCAGGACGAGGCCCACTGGCCGGACCAGTGATGGTTGCAGCAGTTATTTTAGGAAAAGATTGGAATGCCGAGCATCCGCTGAACGATTCTAAAAAGCTTTCTTCAACAAAACGGGAACAGTTATTTGAAGTTATTTGTTCTGAGGCTCTGGCATTTAAAATCGTCTCAATTTCTGCAGAAGAAATTGACAGGCTGAATATTTTGCAGGCTACGCTTCATGGAATGTTACGCTGCCTGACTGAAATAGAACCTGCTCCGGATTATGCTCTTGTTGACGGAAACAGGTTCCCGCAAACTACAATTCGGGGTGAAGCAGTAGTTAAGGGAGATGCTCGTTCCAAAAGCATTGCTGCAGCTTCAATTTTGGCCAAAGTGACACGGGACCGAGTAATGGTCGAAAATGCAAAACGTTATCCGGAATGGGGCTTTGAAGGTCACAAAGGATATCCGACAAAACAACATAGGGCAGCCATTGAGAAATATGGATTGTCACCCTTACATAGACGATCTTTCAGGCTCAAATCCCTGTCAAAGCTGGACAGATCGTCTACTGCTCAATTGAATTTGCTGTGACAAAGGCACGACAGCAGACTGGAGCAGCAGGAGAGCAAATTGCCTGTAATTTTTTGCAAGAGCAAGGATATCGTATTATTGAACGGAATCACCGTTCCAGACTTGGTGAACTTGATATTATTGCAGCTTACGGGGAGTTCCTTATATTTTGTGAAGTAAAAACCCGCAGGGGCAGCAGTGGACCGCATCCGTCTTTATCGGTAACTGCGAAAAAAATTGGAAAGTTGCGCCAACTGGGTGAGCTTTATCTCAGCCGGAAGCATCTAACGTACCTGCAACCGCGTTTTGACGTGATTGCTGTACAACTGGCGGATGGAAAACCGCCGAACATTGATCATTTTATCAACGCTTTTTAAGAAAAAAGAAAAACACTTATGGCTCATCACAAGTCAGCGCTTAAGCGTGTTCGACAAACAATAAAACGTACTGCACAAAAGCGTTCTCAGCGGGCAGATCTGCGTACAGTCATCAAAAAATTCCGCCTGATACTGGATGGAGAAAATATGGATCAGGCACGTGAAGCTTATTCCGGAGTTCAAAAAAATATCGATAAAGCTGTCACTAAAGGAATCCTGCACAAACGTACCGGCGCACGCTACAAGTCGCGCCTTGCACTGTCCCTTTCAAAAACTGTCGCAAGCTGACATTTCTGTCGCTTTCATAATTGCATTAGATCGTTCTGATCCGATAGTCACAGAAATAACCACTTTCTAATTTGCTGCCTTTCGTGCTAAAATAAATACAGAGTTTTCAGCGGTTTATTTAAGGTATGTATTTTAGTTAAGGGTGGTTTATGGACTCGCATTTTCTAATGCGGCGCATTCACAGTTTGACGGGTGTTGTGCCGGTGGGTCTGTTTTTGGTGTATCATCTCTATTTGCAATTGTATCTGCATTCAGGGGCAGAAACATACAATACTGCAGTCAACAGTTTCTATGACAGTCCCTTGGCGATTTGGACCCTAGTCATAGTTGTTTATATTCCGCTCTTCTTTCATGCCTTCCTTGGTGTTCGCCTGATTTTTGAATCCACCGTACAACCTTCTTACACATATTTTTCACACCTGTTGTATTGGCTGCAGCGAATCAGCGGCATCGGCGTACTCCTTTTCATTCTCGCACATGTTTGGAACACCCAGTTTGGGCCTTGGATATCCGGGACCTGGGGGACCCATTTTGAGCATCTTTCCAGCGGATTTAGTGATCCTGAATCGGGTATAATAACCAAGACGGTTTACCTGCTTGGTGTCCTGGGAGCAGTCTTTCATTTTGCAAACGGCTTCAACACCTTTTGCATGACCTGGGGTATCGCCCTCACTCCAAAATCCCAAATACGGGTTCGTATTTTTAGCATTCTTCTTTTCTTTATTTTATCGGCAAGTGCCCTGTATGCACTGTCTGCAATTTGGTAAACAGATCTTTTCAGATGAGCAAACAACGAGTAATTGTAATTGGAGGAGGTTTAGCCGGATTGGCCGCAACCATGAAAATGGCGGAACTGGGCATGTCAGTTTTGCTGGTTTCGTTTCTACCGGTAAAACGCTCGCATTCAGTTTGTGCCCAGGGAGGCATCAACGGGGCAGTCAATATCAAAGGCGAGGGAGATTCTCCGGACATTCATTTTTATGATACCGTGAAGGGCGGTGATTTTTTAGCACACCAGCCGCTTTGCAAAGATATGTGCCATCATGCACCGTATATCATCAACCTGATGGACAGGCTCGGAGTAACTTTCAACCGAACTCCTGAAGGCAATCTTGATTTTCGTAGATTTGGAGGAACGCTCTATCACCGCACTGCATTCGCCGGTGCAACTACAGGCCAGCAGCTTTTGTATGCACTCGACGAACAGGTACGCCATTACGAAGTACAGGGCCTGGTCGAAAAAATGGAGTGGCATGAATATCTCGGCGCTGTACTAAACGGTGATGGACGCTGCGTTGGTGCGGTCATCCACAATTTGCGTTCAGGCGAAATTAGCACCGAAAAAGGCGATGCCGTTATTTTAGCCACCGGAGGTCCGGGACTGGTTTACGGACGTTCCACCAATTCCATGGTTTGCACAGGAACTGCAGTTACTTCTGCATATTTACAGGGCGCAAAATATGGGAACGGTGAATTTATCCAAATTCATCCATCAGCCATTCCCGGTCGTGACAAATTACGTTTGATGAGTGAATCCGCACGCGGAGAAGGCGGCAGAGTCTGGGTTCCGCGAAAAGCCGGGGATTCACGTAAGCCCAAAGAAATTCCGGAAAAAGAACGTTTTTATTTTCTTGAAGAGCGCTATCCGCTTTTTGGAAATTTGGTGCCGAGAGACGTTGGAGCGCGTGAAATTTACGATATTTGCGTGAACGATAAATTAGGCGTTCACGGAGAAATGAAAGTCTATCTGGATTTGACTCATCTCACGCGTGAATTTCTTGATCATCGTCTGGGTGGGATTCTTGAGATTTACGAAAAGTTCACCGGTGTTGATCCCCGTGAAGAGCCGATGGAAATCTTTCCCGCGGTGCATTATTCAATGGGCGGCATCTGGACAGATTACACGAGAACTGAGGAAGGTTTAATCGACCACCAATCGCCACAAAATCAAATGACTTCAATCACCGGGCTTTATGCGGCGGGAGAAGCGGATTATCAGTATCACGGCGGAAACCGCCTGGGAGCAAATTCTTTGTTGAGTTGCATTTACACCGGTTTGATGATGAGTCCGGGCGTGCTCAATTATGTCAAAAATGTCCCGGAAGCGGCTGATGATGTTCCTGAAAAATTGTTTACGGAGGCAACTAAACAATGGCAGGAAAAATATGCGGAAATTAAGAAAATGTCCGGAAATGAAAACCCTTATGCACTGCACAGAGAAATGGCAGAGGAAATGATTTCCAATGTTTTGATTGTCCGAGAAAATTCTAAGTTGCAGGCAACGCTCGAAAAAATTGACGAATTTGAAGAGCGTTGGAAGAACGTAAACTGTGTTGATACAACAGATTGGTCAAATCCAGTTCCAAGTTTCATCAACCAACTCTGGAACATGATTCAGCTTTCCAAAATTATCACCAAGGGTGCGTTGTTAAGAGACGAATTCCGGGGTTCACATTACAAACCGGAATTTGACCTCAATCAGCCGAGCGATTTCCGACCAGAATCTTATCTGGAATATGAAAAACAGAAAGCCGCCGGAAAAGTCAATGAAGAAGGCTTTAATCCGGAACACTTGACGTATATGAAACGCTTTGCCGAAAATAATGTAAAATGGCTCAAAAGCACCATTGCGACTTATCAGAACGGAGGGCCGGATATTTCTTATGAGGCAGTGGACACTTCGCTCATTGCTCCACGACCTAGAAAATACGACTGATTCACATAACATCTGCACAATCGGATTTTGAAAAAGCGAAATCCGAAATCCGAAAACTTAAATCATAAATGATATTATGCCGGATACAATTACTTTCAAAATAAAACGCCAGGATTCGGAAAACACAAAACCTTACTGGGAAACTTTCGTCATTCCACATGTCCCAAACTCCAATGTAATTTCCTGTTTGATGGATATTCAGGCAAATCCGGAAAACTCCAAAGGAGAAAAAGTCGCACCAGTGGTCTGGGAATGCAACTGCCTGGAAGAAGTTTGCGGTTCATGCACAATGGTGATTAACAGAAAGGTGCGTCAGTCCTGCAGTGCATTAGTGGATCAACTTGAAAAACCGATCACTTTGGAACCCATGAGCAAGTTCCCGGTAATTCGTGATTTAGCAGTAGATCGTTCCCGGATGTTTGGTGCCTTGAAAAAAGTACAGGCCTGGGTCACAGCAGACGGCTACCACGATCTTGGACCCGGAATCCGTGAACCTCAAAATCATCAGGAAATTGCCTACAAACTTTCTGAGTGCATGACTTGCGGATGCTGCGTGGAAGCTTGTCCGCAATACAGTCTCAACAACAACTTCCTTGGTGCTGCGGCCATCAGTCAATCACGCCTTTTCAATATGCATCCTACTGCAAAAAACATAGCGGATGAGCGGCTCGACACTCTTATGCAGGAAGGTGGAATTGCCGATTGCGGCAATGCGCAAAACTGTGTTGAAGCCTGTCCAAAATCCATCCCTCTTACTGAATCCATTGCCGAAATAGGACGCCAAGTTTCAGGCAAACTTTGGAGCAATATTTTTCAGGCATAGTAAATGTTTTTTCCTGAATATTTGATAATGTATTCATGTCAACAAATCCTTCATCCGATTCCCGCAAACGTTTCCTGCTGATCCGCACGGATCGGGTTGGCGATACCATTCTGACTTTTCCTGCAGTTACAGCTTTACGCAATAATTACCCAGAAGCGTTCATCTCATTTTTGGCACAGCCCTATACCGTTCCGTTAATTGAACAGTATGCGGGAATAGACCTGTTGCTGAGTTATGAGCCTGAGGGACGTCACAGAGGCTGGAAGGGAGTATTGAAACTCAGTCATCAGCTGCGGGAACTTAATTTTGACGCGGCAATACTGTTTTATCCCCGACCGGAATTAGCCTTTGCTCTGCTCAAGGCAAAAATTCCTCTCCGGATCGGTACAGGTTACCGCTGGTATTCATTCCTTCTGAACAGGCGCATTTACGAACACCGAAAAGACTGCCGGAAACATGAGTCTGAATACAATCTTTCCCTGCTTGAATCACTTATGCCGGACAAAATAACCAAGCCTCATTACGAGTTTAAGCAATGGACACCAGAACCGTGGTGGGATGATTTCCAGACAGAACTAAAATCTAAGGATTATGTTATATTGCATTCCGGATGCGGTGCTTCTGCTCCAAATTTGAATGAGGAGCAATACAAACTGATAATACGACTGTTACTGGAAAAAACTGACTGGACGGTTTTATTAACAGGAGTTTCCGGAGAAGAAAATGTGGTGAATGCACTGGCTGCGGATTTTCCAGAAGAGAGAGTAAAGAAGACTGTAGGACGATTTTCACTTCCAGAATTATTTACTGTGATCCGGAATGCTTCGTTGTTGATTGCCAGCAGCACCGGACCTTTGCATCTGGCAAATGCTGCAGGAACTCCGCTGCTTGGATTTTTCTGTCCTGCAAAACCACATACGCCAACTCGCTGGGGACCGTACGATCAGCAACAATGGGTGGTGACACCAAATCTGGACTGGCCCGAGATTTGTGAATTGAAAAACTGTCCGCATGGCGGATGCCTGAATCAGCTTTCAGACGATGAGATTACTGAAATTTTGTGTACTCAAAGATTAAAAACCATTCACAAATGAATCACAAACAAAATAAAGGAATGACAAAATCAGTAACCTGGCAAAATTTTCAGCAGCATTACCTCGACCTTCCGGAATTGGGGATGGCACTTGATACATCTCGAATGAATGTTCCGGATAAACTGCCGAATGAACTGGAAATGCTTTTCCGTAATGCTTTTCAACAAATGCAGAACCTGGAAAAGGGAGGTATCGCAAATCCTGATGAAAACCGCATGGTCGGACATTACTGGCTGAGAAATCCTGAACTTGCTCCGTCTACAGATATTCAAACGGTGATCAGCAGCACACTTGAAAAGATTCAAAATTTTGTAGCAGAAATTCACCGGAACAAAATCCAACCGCAAAAAGCTGCTTCTTTCCGGAATGTGCTGCTGCTCGGAATCGGAGGTTCCGCGCTTGGTCCGCAGTTCGTACTAAGTGCGCTTTGTTCTGGGACGGATCGAATGCGGTTTTATTTTCTAGACAACACTGATCCGGACGGAATCGATCAGGTCATAGCCTCAATCGGCAAAGGATTAGGGGAAACTTTAACGCTGGTTATTTCCAAGTCCGGAGGAACAAAAGAAACCCGGAACGCAATGCTGGAGGTTCGAGATGTCTATGAAAAGAACGGACTGGATTTCACAAAACACGCTGTTGCAGTCACAGGCGCAAACAGTCAACTTGATCAACTTGCAGCACAGGAAAACTGGCTTGACCGCTTTCCAATGTGGGACTGGGTTGGAGGGAGAACATCGGTATTTTCTGCAGTTGGACTGCTTCCTGCGGCTTTACAGGGTTTGAATATCTATGAATTTATAGCTGGCGCAAAAACGATGGATGAAATTACCCGTAGTCCGGAAGTCAGCAATAATCCTGCTGCTCTGCTGGCCTGGATGTGGCACCATGCAGGCAGAGGCCAAGGTGAAAAAGCGATGGTGCTGCTGCCTTACAAAGATAGATTGCTGCTCTTCAGCCGTTATCTGCAGCAACTGGTAATGGAATCAATCGGTAAGGAAAAAGATTTGGTCGGCAAAAAAGTAAACCAGGGATTGACTGTTTACGGCAACAAAGGTTCAACCGATCAGCATGCTTTTGTTCAGCAGCTCCGCGACGGTACTGCCGATTTTTTTGTAACTTTCATCGAAGTGCTAAAAGACAGTGAAACCGGCAGTCTTGAAGTTGAACCGGGAATCACTTCCGGAGATTTTCTGCATGGTTTTCTGCTTGGAACCCGCGAAGCGCTTTTTCAAAACGGACGTGCCTCCCTCACCATCACACTTGAAGAAATTAACACTCAAACTCTGGGAGCCTTGATTGCACTTTTTGAAAGGGCAGTCGGCTTATATGCATCTCTGGTTGGTATAAATGCCTATCACCAACCCGGTGTAGAAGCCGGAAAACAAGCTGCTGGTGATGTGTTAGAACTTGCGGTAAAAATTCAACACCATCTCCGCTCACATCCGGAACAAAAATTTACTGCAACTGAGCTTGCTGATATACTCCGAAAAACAAAAAATACAGAAACAGTTTTCCAGCTTTTGCTTCACCTGGCAGCCAACGGCAGGGTACAAAAATTTGACGCCAGCAGCCCTTTTTCTGCCTGTTTTCAAGCAATTTAAACTTATCAATTGACACATTCATCTCAGAAAGTTAATATTGGCAGAGTACCTGCACGAGGTGAGAACAATTGTTATTTGCCTGAAAAAAAGAACTTGAATTAAATTTCGAGGCATTCATGGATAGCATGTAAAGAAAAAAGTGCACCGGTCTGATTCAACTCGTTTCACTGCTGCCAGAAAACGATCACCATCATCCGGGAGATTTCTCGCCAATGGATAAACGGCTTAAAAACACAAAAACGGCTGGAAGCATGATCTTGCTGATGCTGTTTCTCTTTCTGCTGAGCCCTCAGTCAGCGTGGTCTGCCGAAGAAGAATCTGAAATTCTAATTTTCAGCCTCTCGCCTGAAAAAGTTGAAGAACAGCAGGGAGTTCTCCAAATTCAGATCAGCACCTTCAGTCCAATTGAGAAAATAATTGTTGATGGAAAACCTCAAAAATTCCCCAAGGCTGCAAGCCTGGTTTGGCTGAAGATTCCTTATAAACTAAAGCCAGGAGTAAATATTTTTAAAGTTTACGTTAAGACCAAGTTCGGCGAAGCAAGAAAGATAATCCGGATAATCTATGAAACTCCTGAACTTCTTAAAAAAGCAAAACTTGGTGACTCCTTTCAGTTGATCACTATCCTCAGCGGCGTTACCAAAGATAACATTGAAAAGGTCGAGGACAACAGCAGTAAGTCCAAAGCATTTTCTACAAGTATCCTCTTTGTGCCCTCCTACCGCTTCGATCTCTTCGATGATTCCAGTATTTTTTTACGGGGAGTCCTGATGGGTGACCAGCACCACAACGGTAAATTTGAATCCAAAAAGGTTTTGTTTAAACAGGCAAGCATTGAGTGGGAGGAACGTGAAAGCTGGGCAGGCGTCTTAACGCTGTCATTGGGTACAAATGAAGCGGGAACAAGGGAAATTCCGGTGACCTCAACTCCCAGAGACAGCCTTTCCAAAAAATACAAACGGGCGACCCGTGACAACGTCTACACCCTCAAGGCCAAGCAGGAACTTGAAAAAGGTACAACATGGAATTGGCAGATTGACCGTAAGAAAAAGTTGGTTGAGGGTTCCAACGATGACAGCGGTTTTTCAACTGCACTTACTTTAGGCTACGTGACTCCGCTGTTCGGTATTAAGACAACTTTTGGAGGTACTCTTGAGGATACTAATCTAAACGGAACCTACAAGGACACGAAAGTGTACAAAACTAAGCTCAAAATTGATTACCCAATTCCACCGGTGACTCTTGGTATCCAGTATGATTTTTCTGAAACCGAAAATAAGGTTGCTGATCCATCTCTGGAGTGTGTTACTATCTGCAATGGAAAGACAAAGAACCGGAATCAAATTTATACGCTTAGCCTCAACTATCCTGCAGCGGCGTGGTGTATCTTTGGATTGACCCAGAAACATGAGAGTCAGAGTTCAAACATTGTTGGAAAAACCTACAAAGTGAATTCGACACAATTGCAGGTAATACTCATTTATTGAAAATTAAACTATCTGCTTGACACAGTAAGATAAATTCAAAATAATTAGATTTAAAGAAAAACCAAACATATTCATGAAATTTAGAGTCTTACTCCTGCTGGCCCTGTTCCTGGCTGCCATTCCTGCAATTCCCCTGCAGGCACAGCAGGGACTGCTGTTGCTGGAAAAAGGTTCGGTCAAGGTGATCGGTCCGGAACGCACTCGTCTGCTGCGCAAGCCCGGTGCTAAAATGGTCCTCCATGCCAAAGACCGTGTACAGACCGGCAAAGATACATCCGTTAAAATCAAGATCCGGGGCAAACCTGAAATAATTGAACTCTCCTCCCGTTCCTTTTTCCGTATGGGAAAGATTACCCGGCAAACCAGCAGTATCTCCCTGCTGACCGGAAAAGCCCGTTTTAAGATTCAAGGCAAACTCAAGCGCAAGAGCAAAAAGAAACGCTTTCAGATTCGTACCGTTACCGCACTGGTAGGTGTGAGGGGTACCGACTTTGTGGTTGGTGCGTCCAATACTCAGACCAGTCTTCTCACTATTTCTGGTACAGTTTCTGTGGCTCCGGTGAGTATGCCGGATATTGAGATCGAAGTTCCTGCCAACCAGGCTTCTACAATTCAGCAAAACTCAACGCCAACTGCACCTGTTGAAGTTTCCCCAAAAATGCGTGAGCAGATCCTCAAGGCTGATTCGCCCAAAGCTTTTAATAATGTCAAATTCGGAGAGGCGGTAAATCCGGAAGAAGTACGCAAAGAAAATGAAAAAAAGAAAAAGGAGGAAGAGGAAGAACAAAAGAAAGAAGAAGAAAAGCGAAAGGAAGAAAAACCTAAGAAGGACGGGGAAGGTAAAGATGGAGAAGGAAAACCCCGGCAGGAAAAAGAAGGAGAACCAAAACCGGGCGAAGATGATCCGGAAGGTGAAAGAAAACCAGGAGATGAGGAAGGTCCGCCAGGCGAAAAAGAAGAAGGAGAAGAAGGACCTGGAAGAAAAGGTCCACGAGGACCTGGAATGCCTGGAGAGGGAGAGGAAGATGAAGAAGGCATGATGATGGGACCAGGAGGTGAAGGAAAACCAGGAGATGAAGAGGGTCCGGGAGGCCCTGGAATGCCTGGAGAAGGGCAAAAAAATGAAGGCGGAATGATGATGGGACCAGGAGGTGAAGAAGGCGGAATGATGATGGGACCAGGAGGTGAAGAAGGCGGAATGATGATGGGACCAGGAGGTGAAGAAGGCGGAATGATGATGGGTCCTGAAGGTGAAGAAGGCGGA
>Ga0208055_1000027_pt1 | contig 33671 bp, 29 predicted proteins | sample DeeseametaMP2159_FD_184174 | JGI IMG/M metagenome (GOLD analysis project Ga0208055, IMG submission 184174) | Marine microbial communities from the Deep Pacific Ocean - MP2159 (SPAdes) | ecosystem: Environmental > Aquatic > Marine > Oceanic | place: Southwest of Acapulco, Mexico, North Pacific...
TTGAGAATAGGAATGTGAAGATTATGACTAATAGTATTGTTATCTTTTTCATAGAGTTTTCCTTTTAACAAAATAGAGTTCTTTCATTAAATATATTTCTTCCAATCAACTTTTAATTTTTCAAAGTTTACTCCTTCATAATTCAATTTTGAAATACCCTCTTCATATAGAAGTTCTGATGGGAAACCACCTTTAAAATAAACTGTTGTAGACATAGTATTCTGTTTGTGACCATCAAGACCATTTACTACTTCTTCTCTAACACCATTCTGTAGAAGATTAGTAATAAAACTATGTCTTAAACTATGGAAGACTTTGGATTGAAATTCATAAATCCCAATTCTTTTCAAATACTCAATAAAGTTTCTACCTACATTTCTACCATAACCATCTCTACTCTTTTTCAATTCCCAAAATACTCTTTCTTTTTTTTGACTCCGTAGATACTCACAATATTCCAAGAAACCTAAATTTATAAGAAAATTGTGTATTGGTATTTTCCTCTCACTCTGAATATTCTTTAATTTTGTCTTATCAGAAATCTTTACCCTTATAACATCGTATTTCCCATCTTTGATTATATCTTCCAATCTCAACTGACAAATTTCGTCTAACCTCATTCCTGTTAAAATTCCAATTATTGGAACAAAGTATTTTGGAAATTTAATTTTATTAGAATTTTTCCTTATCGTATTATTGAGAAAAGGGTTTCTGTCAAAAATCTTTCCTAATTCTGAGTCGGTAAACCCATCTCTTGGTTTCTTAAAATTCTTAATATCAACACTTATACCTTCAAAATAATTTTCTGGGACATATTCTCTGTAATTGTTTTTCAACCACTTGAAAAATATTCTGACTCTATAAATTAACTTATTGATGTTTTTTGGTTCTTGACCTTCAACATTTTCAAGATTAAGAATTTGTTTAATGGTTAAATCTCTATATCTTGGTGTCTGAGTCCTATGTTTCGGTAACCTTGAAATTATGTTCTTGAATTCTCTGGAATGTTTATGAGTTACTTGAGAAATTTTGATATTTCCAACTATTTCTATAAAGTCTTCAATTGTTGATTTAAGTTCTCTCGTAGATTTGGGACTAAAACCAGACAATGTTCTTTCTCTAATAAACTCATCTTTTACTTCCGATATTTTTGGAGAATTATCATTTGAATGTTTTGGTAAATCTTCAAATCGTTCTTGAGTGACTTCCTCATTACTGATTGATTCTAATTTAATATTAAATCTCTTATATATTTCTTTTTTAAAATCTTCTACTGATTTACTTGAATCTTCTAACAGTTCTTTTTTCCAATTATTTCTTAATAATCTCAATTCAAGGAATTGTTTCCTCAACTCTTTAAACTCAAGAGATTTAATGTCTATAGTTAAATCCTTCCTCTTTAGAACACCATCAATTTCTTTTTCTATGTGTTCAAGAACTCCTTCATAATTTTCTTCAACTTGAGTTCTTAATAACCTCTCTTCATCATTGATTTCATCAATTTTCTTTTTTACCTCAGATTCAACAAAAGTGTTAGTATCACTTACTATGTGTTGGGAATGGATAAGAGTCCTATCAATTTTATCTTTAAGAATTTCTTTAATCTGATTAACAGTAATTTTAGAAATAGAACCCATTCTGACTTCTTCAAAAATAGATTGGACTTGATGAAATAGAATTTTGGAAAAGAAAACAGATTCACTACGAATACCATTTTTCAGAGAAACTTTGAACTGATTTCTTCCGAAATATACTCTTAGGTCTTTAGGGATTTTAATAAGGAAAAAAAAGGAAGTTGAAGGACTCTTTCTTACGAGATAATTTCTATAATTCATTAGAAGGATTACTTTCTTGGATAACAAAGTTACCCCTAAAGTTACCCCTTACACCATAGAATTTCTAATTTCAGTCTTTTATCTAATAATTAACTAACTAATATTATAGAATAAAATTAAAAAGAATGGCGGAGAGAGAGGGATTCGAACCCTCGGAAGCGTTGCCACTTCACGTGATTTCCAATCACGCACCTTCGGCCACTCGGTCACCTCTCCGCTGCAGATTTGCCCTGAAAAACCCAAGACCTTTCCAGCACATAAATTTTACCTGAGGTGACCGGTCCCGTGCAAGCTTTTTGCAAAGCTTTAACCACCATCTTTAAGATTCTATTCTGCACTTTTACTTGTTATACTGTAAGAGGCTTTGTATACTTTAGGCTAAACTTTTTCCGCAAATTTTTAACAGACATTATGAATTTACTAAATTACAACCACGGTATTTCATCCTTATTCATTCTGAGTATAAGATTCTATCAAAAAAACATTATTCCAATTTTGTTTTTAACTGCGGCATTGATTGCACCTGCTTTCATGATTGGTTTTGCAGGTTGGGGTGAACCGGAGAGTGTAGTTTTTTTTCTTTCTGTGCATTTATTGGAGGGGGCAATTACATTAGGTGTAATTGGAACCGCATTCGGCAGTTATTTCCCGTCACTGGGCATATTACGGGCACTTCGTTCACCTTTAATTCTAGGGGCAGTCCATGTTGCAATCCTGCAGTATCTTCTCTTCATCACAGGAGTAATGGGCCTGACGATACCCTTTCCTTTCAGTATTTTGGTAATTGCCCTTTGGCTGGGAGGATTATTGCTGACTTCAATGGCACAACAGGTATTTATCGTAGAAGGTGTTCGTGGGATACGGGCAATGGCCAGGAGCATACAGCTGGCCCGTACAAATTTGTCACGAGTTTTTGTGGTTGTTGTGATCAGCACTCTTATGCAATTTTTTGTTTTCGCCATTCTCTTCACCTTGTTCATGCCTGACTTGAATTTAAACATTGATGCGGAAGACAATGACGCAGTACCTTTATTACTCTCAGAAATTTTGAGTGATCCGGGGATTCACACGGCAATACGCTGGGCACAATATTTGGCATCCCTGCTGTTCTATCCGTTTGCATCATTGGTGATGACCTTCCTCTATTTTGATCTGGCTCAACGTCAGCAAGTACTGAATATGGATCATCTCGCCAAATTCTCAAACGAATTCTTCGGGACTACGCTTGCAGGAACAGCAGAACCTGCAAGTCAAGCAGAAGAGGAAGTAGTTGAACCCTCTGAAGTCGAAATCCTTAATCCGGATTCGTCTGAGGAGGTTAAAGATAAATGAAAATCCATTCTGCTGAATTTATCCTTAGTGCTGCCTCTCCATGGCAATTCCCCGTCCCTTCACTTCCTGAAATTGCCTTTGCCGGTCGTTCAAACGTGGGAAAATCCACGCTGATAAACTCTCTACTCAACCGCAAAAAACTGGTTAAAACCAGCTCTACTCCGGGAAAAACGCAGTTGATTAATTTTTTTAAGATCAATGATGAATTTTATTTTGTTGACCTACCCGGATATGGTTTTGCAAAGGTTCCTGGAAGTGTCAGCAAACAATGGCAGCGCCTGATAGAAGCTTATTTGCAGGAGCGTGAAACTCTGCGGAATGTAGTGCTGATTGTAGACAGCAGACACAAGCCGACTGCACAGGATCGGCAGCTCAAGGAGTGGTTGGACTATTATCAGCGTCCGGTCCTGATTGTGGCCAGTAAAATTGACAAATTAAAGCGTGGCCAGATTCAAAAACAGTTGAAGCAAATTAAGCAGGATCTCTCTCTCGACAAAACACCGTTGGTGCACTCCTCTTTAGAAAAAGGGAGACGCGAAGAAATATGGAATAATTTGTGGCCTTAAAGACGTAGTTATAATTTTGCTAAGGCCGGAATGGAAAACGGGCATATCGTTTTTGCCTGCAATAGTATCAGAACTCGAAAGATGTTAATTCTCATTTAATACTGATATTACCGGGTAATCTCGACCGATGTGAGAAATCTGATAAAGCGCTGATATCTTAAAAGACCCCTCACAAACGTTCGGGATGACACGATATATCACGTGATTGTCGAGTTCCTGAAATGAATGTCAGGAAACTGAATTTACACACTCAGTCTGTGAGAAAAAATAAGAAATTTCGATGGCCGCATTTTCAAGACTGTCTGAACCATGGACAGTATTTTCACCAAGACTTTCCGCAAAATCACGTCTGATTGTTCCCTCATCCGCATCAGCTGGATTAGTCGCTCCCATTATTTCACGATGATATTTAACCGCGTTTTCACCTTCCAGAACTGAAACTACTACCGGTCCGGAACTCATAAATTCCGTCAGTTCCCCAAAGAATGGCCGTTCCCGATGAACTGCATAAAATCCTTCTGCTTCAAGTTTTGACATATGAATCATTTTGGTGGCAACAATACGAAGGCCTTTTTCTTCAAAGCGGCTGAGTATTTTTCCGACAAGGTTGCGGCGCACACCGTCTGGTTTGATGATTGAAAATGTTTGTTCTAAAGGCATTTTTTCTTTTTTATCAAGGTTTAATATTGTTCGTGATAATTCTTCAGACTAAATTCTGCCGTTGATTAACACTGATAATTAGTGTGTAAAACATACCGCTAAGTGAGTGTACAGAAGTTTTTCAACAGTTGCAGTCCGGCATTTTGACTCTTTTCCGGATGAAACTGAACTCCCCACAAGTTGTCTTTACGAACAACTGCGGCAAAGTCATAACCGTAATTTGAGAGGCCCAAAACGTGCCCACTGTTTTCCGGACGCAAATGATAAGAATGAACAAAATAAAAGTGCATCTCATCTAAAACATCTTGAAAAAGCGGATCTTTTCTCTGCTGAGAAACCTGATTCCAGCCAATCTGGGGAATTTTCAGTTCATGCTGGAAACGCTTAACTTTACCTGGAATCCAGCCCAAACCCACACGAGAACCATCTTCTTCGCTTTCGTCCATCAGCAATTGTGCTCCTACGCAAATTCCCAGCAAAGGAGTTCCTGCCTGAACTTTTTCCTGCAGAGCTTCCAGCATTCCTGAGTTTCGCAAATGTTCCATAGCCGGACCAAATGCTCCAACTCCCGGAAGCAGAATTCTGTCTGCTTCCTTTAGCTCATCTGCATGAGAAACGAGCTGATTTTCCACTCCAGAGAAATCAAGTGCGTTTTTCAGATTGTGCAGATTTCCAACTTTGTAATCGATGATTACGTTCATGCCTGTCAGAGACTTCCTTTTGTAGAAACCACTTCTGTACGTCGTGGATCTGACTCAACAGCCATACGTAGGGCACGCGCCATTGACTTGAACATGCCTTCGCATTTGTGATGGTCGTTGATTCCGTATAATATCGACAGGTGCAGAGTCATTTTAGACGAGATAGCAAGTGATTTGAAAAAGTGGTTGATCATCTGTGTATCCAACTGACCAATGCTCGGCTGAGTAAATTCACCTGAAAAGACAAATTCCGGACGTCCGGACAAATCCAAAGCAGCCCGGATTAACGCTTCGTCCATGGGCACATACGAATGACCGTAGCGGAAAATCCCTTTCTTTTCACCAACGGCTTCTGCCAACGCACTACCAAGAGCAAGCCCGATATCTTCCGTAGAGTGATGCGCATCAATTTCCAAATCACCACTGCAGGTTAATTTCAAATCAAACAAACCGTGAAAAGCCCATAAATTCAGCATGTGATCCAGAAAACCAATTCCGGTATTAATTTCAGATTTTCCGGAACCGTCAAGATTCAGTTCCAGTTTAATTTTTGTTTCTTTGGTTATTCGCTCAATTTTCGCGACTCTTTTTTGTTTCATAGGTCCTCTTAAGTTTGTTAAAAGCGACAGTTCAGAAAGAGTAAGTCAAACGTCCGGCAAAGTGAAAAATCATATCTTTCCTTCCGGTAGGAACTGTTTGATCATCATAACTGAATGCTCTTGCCGGCTGAAATGCATTAAAATCCAAATCTACGTTTGCGTGACCAGCCATTTTCAGTGTAAATGTATTGTCCCACTCAATGCCGATCATACTGGATTTAGTCCCATTCGAGTCAAGCACAGGCTTGATACGCTTTAGTTCGTAAAGACCAAATCGATAAACAGCAGTTGTTTCCGGAATGTCATAGCGATAACGAAAACCACCCATTTGAGTATTATTAATTGAGTGCCCCAAGCCGGTACCACTGTTCAGGTCGGGGCTGCCTCCGTTGAAATAAAATTTGGTTCCACGGTACGTTCCTGGTGATATTTCGTAAAAACTTTCCAGACCGCGAAGGTAATTTGTACCATTTCTGCTGCTGTCATCAAGTTGTTCATCACCCTGGGCCATCATTCCGACAAGCATATATTCTTCACCCGGTTTTTTCCAACTGATTTCCAGTTCAGCTGCTCCGCCTGATATTTTTCTTTTATCCATGTTATGCCTGTCATCATACTGGAAATAATTCCGATTGCCCTGATTTGAAATAATATCCGCATAAACACCCCAAACAGGTGTTTCCCACTGCATACGCAGTCCAAAATATTCCTGTTCATGTGCATTGTAATAAATTGGCTTACAGCTTGAGTTGAGAGTATAAGCCGACAGGCTCGTATTACAGTCACTTCCTGAGGTAAACCCTCCACTTTCCAAACTGGAAAGAGTACTGCTGGAGAGACGTTTTGCAGGAATATTATTCATTCCCAGTGGAACATCATGTTCTGTGTATTTGATACGGAACATTTCAATTCGAAAAGAATCGATAACTTCGCCCTGTGAATCTACCTCGTGCCAAAAAGGATAGTCGAGTGAAAAGAAGTACAGCCAGTCTCCATCTGCAGAAGAAAGCTTCATTCCGCCAATTTCATAACACCAGGTTCCAGCCTTGCAGCGTTGCGAATAACCACTGAGGATTCCGGAAAATACCTTGCCGTTACGGTCTCCTATGTTAATCGCATGTTTACCGATTTTTGTTACTTCATTCGGATTTCTGTTGAGTTCCAGATACGATTGCCGTGCAGTTAGATTTGCAGTTTGGGACTCTGCTCCAGTAGTACGTGAACTTCGTGAAGTCCTGATGTCAGACTGGTATATCGCTTCCTGATTAGTAGCAAGTTCCAGGTTTATTGAAATTATACGATGCACAGTTGAGCGCAGACGCAAACGTAAATCCTGATCAAAAGAAAACTCTTCTGCAGAGTTGGTTTCTGTTCGTGAAACAGGAAGAGATGTTGAATTAATCTTTGAAATTCGCAGTCTGTAATCTCCGGAAAGTTCAACTCCAGGGGAAAATGTCAGGTGTTCTTTACGCTCAGAAACGTCACCTCGCTCAAGGGGTACAAAATGAGTTTGTGCTGTTGCTGTACCTGGACCTGCTGACAAAACAAATAAAACTAGCGCAGGAACAATCGAAAACAAACGGACAAAGCATATCCGCAAACAGGCTGGCATAAGACTCTGAAAAGAAAGAGGATAGATGACTTGTATAATTTTTAAAAGAGGATAATTTATACTTGAATATTAGTAGATTAAGTTAAGAATAGCAAGTTTTTTTCAGCACAACGTTTGTATATTCAACTCATTATTATACTTTCAATAATACGGTTTCGATGTGTGTTGCTGGTTTTTAAGTCTTGAGTTAACTTTCGATTTATTTCCATTTGTTTTACTGACCAGCTAATGACAGCACGAATAAAATCAACTTCAAGATCCAAACAATTTCCGCATTTTTTTAATAATTCTGCTTCACTTTTTTTAAGACTACCGTCTATAACTGCAATTCCAGCAAGATAAAAGAAAATTTTTAGAGAAAGATCCGGGTCCATTTTGATTTTTTTTACCTCGAATAGATTTCTCTCTTTCACTTTTTTCATTAAATCAAGAATTTCTTCCTTGCTGTCCAGCAGGCCCATTGCTTCCTGCAAAGCCACAAACTCATGTCTCTCAATGATGTCATCTGCAACAACTATGTTTGCAATTGCATTGACCACCCAGTCCCTGATTTCTTTTGATGACTCAGAAAAAAGATCTTGTGAAAATTCACGATCTAATTGCAGTTTATACATGAAAGCTCCTATTTCAATCTAGTAAAAACTTTGAAATCTACAGTTATTTATATTGAATTTCCTCATGTAGAAATTCCCGCTTACCCTGCCCATATTGACCAGCGCCCTGCCCGTTTCCATATAATTTATATTTATAAATTACCAAACCTTCAAGTCCAACAGGACCTCGTGAGTGAGTTTTACCGGTACTTACTCCAACTTCTGCCCCAAATCCGTAACGAAATCCATCCGCAAATCGAGTTGACGCATTCCAAAATACACCTGCTGCATCCACGGTATTCATGAACCATTCTGCCAACTCTGAATTTTCAGTAACAATTGTATCAGTATGCCTGGAACCAAAATGATTGATGTGCCTAACTGCCTCCTCTGCAGATTTGACTGATTTAACAGAAATTATCAAATCGATATATTCAGTTGTCCAGTCTTCTTCAACTGCATTTTTTAACTTTAATTCAGTAAATTTTTCCAGACGTTTTTGAGTTTGCTGACATACCCTCAATTCTACACCGGCTTCCTGCATTTTTCTCAAAATTTCTACCAGCCACTCAACCGGGTATTTTTGATGCACAAGTAAAGTTTCCACAGCATTGCAGACAGCGGGATAATCCAACTTTGCATCCAGTGCAACCTCAATGCTTTTCTTTTCATCTGCAGCTTGATCCAGATACACATGACAAAGTCCATCTGCATGTCCCAGCACTGGAACCTGCGCATTTTTTTGAATATTCCGGACCAGTTCATTGCTGCCGCGGGGAATGATTAAATCAAGTTCAGAACTCATTTTCACCAACTGTGAAACTTCATCGCGGCTTTCCACCAGACTGACTGCATTTTCTGGTACAGTATCATTCTTTGCAAGAGTATTCCGGATCAGATTTGCCAGTATACGATTTGAATTTTGTGCCTCTTTGCCTCCTTTTAATATTACCGCATTTCCGGATTTTAGAGCTAATGCAGAAATTTGTATGACCACATCCGGACGTGATTCAAAAATTACCAGAATGACTCCAATTGGACAGGACACACGATAGAGATCAAGACCTTCATCCAGCCGGGTTGCCTGAATTATTTTGCCTGCAGGATCTGGCAATGCAGCTACACTTTCGCAGTTTTGTGCCATCTGCTCAATCTTTTCTTCATTGAGTAAAACACGGTTGCAGGCACTTGCAGACAACTCACCACACTCCAGCATTTTTTGGGCTTCAGCCATATCCATGGCGTTCTCTGCCAAAATTTCAGCCGAATTTTCACGCAATGCTTGAGCTAATTCATGAAGAACATTGTTTTTATGCAAATTTTCCAGATTCGCCAAAACAAGGAAGGCTTCACGTGCCTGTTTTACTTGCTTGTGTATTGCTGAGGAAACTTGAGAGTTTTTCATTAAATTATAAGATTGCAATTTCGGCCGGACAGTTCAGCAGCATTTGTTAAAACAAGCCGCTGACAGTGAATTCAAAACGATCCGGAGTTTCATCGGGACGCTTATCCAGTTTCGATCCATACTCAAAACGCAGCACACCCATTGGAGTTATCACACGAACACCAAAGCCCGCACTTTTACGCAGATCAAAAAAACCGGGTTCTTTTTCACCAAGTAGTTGATATTGCCTCGATTCCGCATTAACATTTCCTGCATCCATAAATACCAGTCCACGGACAAAACTATTCTCATCTTGACTGAGTGGAAACAGTAATTCAAGATTAAAGACTCTCTCTGAAATTCCGCCGCTCTTTAATTCCTGCAATTCGCTGGTACTCAAGCCGACAGCTCTGCTGTCATAAGTTTTTGTCTGCTGGTAACCCAGTTCGTCAGTGATCACTCTGTATTCACGATTACGAAGCTGCTCGCTAGGACCGTAGGGTCCGGCTATGCGGTAATAATAGTGTCCCCGTACTGAATCAATACCTCCTATACGATACCTGTCTTCGGATGGAATCGGCGAACCACCCTGTTCCTGCAGCAACCCGAAACGTCCTTTGGCCATCAAAATTAAAGTGTTATCCTGGTTCATTGCCCAAAATTGCTGATACTGAAGTCGGTACTCCCGCAACTGAATATTCCCGCCGAAAGGTGTGCCGGTCTGTATCACACGAAAGGAAGTTTTTAAGCCTCCGCTTGGAAAGACAGGATGATTGACAGTGTTGTAGGTCAAAGACGGTGAAACAGAATGCTTATAAATGTCATCTCCGGAATCAGAAAAGATGCGATCAAGTGAACTGATTTGAGTTCCGAAACGTAAATTCCGGAAATAAAGTGGCATTGCCAAACTAAAACCATAGTTGTTTTCGGTGATTATTCCACGTCCAAATTCTGTTGAATCCTGAACCTTGCTTCTTGAAGCAAAAATAGAACCTGAAACCTGTGAATCAAAGAGTCTTGGATCAATCAGTGTTATATCAAATTTTTGTTGAACACTCTGTTCTGCAAACTGGGCACTAAGCCGCAGAGTCCGCCCTGACCCGAGCAGGTTGCCCTTTGAAAGTGTCACTCCTCCACTGAATCCGGAAAAATCGCTATACCCTAATTGAGCCTGAAAAGTTCCGGTTTGTGCTTCTTTAAGACGAGCCATGATATCCAGCAGATTGTCCTCTTGATCACGTGGAGATCGTTCCAGGATCACTCCGGACTGAAAAAAGCCTAAACGGTTAAGATTTTCCTGACTGAGGCGCAGTTTTTTACCATTAAAAAGCTCTTCTTCCTGTAATTCAAACTCACGCCGAATCACATGATCTCGTGTTTCAATATTTCCCGCAATTTCCAGACGGCCAATGTAGGCTTTCTCACCCTTCAAAATGCGGTAAGTTACATCAACAGTTTTTGTTTCTTTATGAACTTTTGTTTCCGGTACAACCCTGACAAAAGCATAACCCCGTTCATGGTAAATTTCACTTATACCTGAACGATCTCTATTTTGCAGAAACGGATTATAAATTTCACCTTCTTCCAGCAACAAGCCTTCCATTAACTTTTCTTTTTCACCCAGAATGTCACCGGATACAGAGATCTTTCCAGAGTAATACTGATCTCCTTCTGTAATATTTAAACGGACATCGACCCGACTATAATCAGGATTGTGAATCAACGTTACATCCGGTTTTTCAATAAATACTTTTATGAATCCATTTTTAAGATAGTGCTGAGTAATCAGTGACAGGTCCTGATTTATCATTTCTTCACGGAAAAGGCCTGATTGATTTGCCCAGGCCACACAATCAATTTCAGAACTCAGGATGAATCTTTTGATATCAAGTTCTGAATAAAATTTAGTACCAGAAATGTAAATATCTGAGAGATAAACACGAGGTTTTTCCTCCATCTCAAATACTACACGAAACTTTTTTCCTTCGGCTTCAAGACTGGATTCCACAGCTTCAACTTTACTTTTCACACGAACTCCGGAATAACCCTCACTTCGGTAGTACTCCAAAATTATTTGCTCATTTACCGCAATTTTTTCTTGATCAAATGGATCATACTGGACCAGAGTCATCTTTTCTTCAATTTCTGTCCGTTCAACCAGCATTACTCCAACAAGTTTCACCTCCGACAGACGAGGACGTTCCTTTACCACAAAGCGCAGTAAATATCCTTTTGCGCCTGATTCTTCAAAATCCTGAAGTTTTACTTCTGCCTGTACATCTTCAAACAATTTCATTTGATAAATGGAGTGGATGTCCCTGCGAACAGCCTTACGTGACAGAGGTTCGCCAACTTGACTTTCTATCAAAAACAGGATCTGAGAGGATTCCAAGTCGGATGTGCCTTTTATTTCAATCTCAGAAATAAGTGACGATAAATCCGCACTACTTGTCGTTTGTGCATAGAGAACTTGATTGAAATTGCTTAGGCACAGGAAGCCCAGAAAAACAATCGCAAATAAAAAACGAAAAACAGAAGAAAGGAAGTTCATCAGGTTTGAAAGAAGCAGGAATCAGGCAGAGTAGAAATTCTTTTGCGGAAATTCTTAATCATTCGTAAGCAAATGCAGTTGTCCATTTTCCATACGATGCTGATACTGCATGGCCGATGCAAGGCTGGTGTTGTGGGTAATCATAACAAGTGTAGTTTCATTTTCTCGGTTTAGTCGCAGCAAAATTTCCATTACCTGCTCACCTGTCTCTTGGTCCAGGTTTCCGGTTGGTTCATCTGCCAGTACAATTCGGGGTCGATTGACTAAAGCACGAGCAATCGCGACCCGCTGCTGTTCTCCTCCGGAAAGCTGTGTCGGCTTATGTCCAGCACGCTCAGACAGTCCAACTTTTTCCAGCAGTTCAAAAGCATATTTCCGGACAATTCCAGTATTTTTACCTTGAATCAACTGGGGAATCATCACATTTTCCAACGCAGTAAAATCCTGTAGTAACTGGTGGAATTGAAAGATAAAACCAACTTTTTCATTCCGGAACTGTGCAGCCTGGTCGCGGGTTAAGTTGGCCAAATCGCTACCGTCAAGGTACAACTGCCCTTCGTCTATACCTTCCAGCATTCCAATTGTATGCAGAAAAGTGCTCTTTCCGGTTCCGGAAGTTCCAACTATTGCTACAGTCGAACCCGACTTTGCTTCAAAATTAAGGCCCCGCAAAATGTGCAGCTTCAAGCCTTCTCCGTCAATGTAGCTTTTGTGCAGATTAGAAACCTGGATTTGCATTGTACTGAAGAAACACTAAAATATAACAGAATAATAGAAAATTACGGCGAATCACAAGACCAAACGAACCACAAATATTAAGAATAAAGGCTCTCAATCTGTGACTTGAACTGTTCCTCCACCACCTCCCGTTTCAGTTTAAGAGTTGGAGTCAGTAGTCCATTGTCAATACCCCACTCTTCAGAGAGCAGGGCAAAATTTTGCGGACGTTCAAAACTCTTGAAATCTTTTCCATAATGTTCCAGTTGTTCCTGGAACAATTTTCTAATTTCAGGTTCATTTAACAAACTTGGACCACTTCCGGAAATCTTATTTTCCTCAGCAAATTTTTCCACTGCGGGCATCGCTGCTACAATCACAGCCACATTATGAGGTCGGTTGAAGCCGTAAAGCATTATTTGATCAACGTACGCACTCAGCTTCAGTGATTCTTCTAGGGGTGCAGGTGCCACATACTTGCCATTTTCAAGTTTGTACTGCTCCTTCACACGTCCAGTGATATAGAGGTAACCGTCCTCATCCAAATGCCCCAGGTCTCCCGTCCGCAACCCTCCTTCTTCAGTGATATTTTCTTTCGTGAATTCCGGCAGGTTGTGGTAGCCAAGCATGATATTTTCACCATATGCTATTACCTCTCCGTCTTCTTCTTTGGAACCTTCAACAGATTTATCTATTTCAATCCGTACTCCAGGAAGTGGTTTACCCACCGAACCAAAGCGTCTTGCACCCGGATAATTAACTGAAAGTGCTGCCGTATTTTCACTTAGCCCATAACCCTCATAAACGCTGATGCCAATATCATTTACAAACTCTGCGACTTGTGGACTCAAGGCGCTGGCTCCACTTACAGCGATACGCAGATTTCCACCAAAGCGGTTCAAAACTTTTTTGAAAATAATTTTACGAGCCAGCGTTAGTGTTAAATTTTCCATAAAACTAAGAGTTTCACCTTCTCTTTCTCTCTTTGCCTGTTTGAGTCCTCCATAAAACAGGGAGCGGATAAAGCCTGGTTTTTCCTGCATTTGACCTATTAGACGCTCATAAATCCTGTTATAAACACGAGGCACAGCAAAGAACATGCTGGGTTTGACCACGCCCAGTTCTTCAATCAGCGTATTCACATCATCAACCAGTCCCGCAGAACCGCCGGAATTGATTAAACCATGTACTTCTGCCACCTGGCCAAAAACGTGAGCCCAAGGCAAAAATGCCAGTGATCTATCATCTTTCGTCATGCCCAGCAAAGGTAAGACTACATCACACTCAAAAATCAGGTTCCTGTGACTCAGCACCACACCTTTTGGATCACCTGTAGTTCCTGAAGTATAGATCATTCCCATCGGTGACTGTGATTCAGGCTGCTTGACGTTTATCGGGTTTGCTCTGCCTGTTTTCAGTAAATCAGAATATGTTTTAACATCTCCTGCATCACTTCCTGAAAGCAAAACAATATGTTCCAGTTCTTCAATCCGTTCCGGGAAATCACGAGTTTGTTCAAGCACAGTTGTGTTTGCCGCCAGTAATACTTTTGCACCACAGTCACGGATTATGTATTCCCATTCCTTTGCCATCTGTGTTTCATACATTGGGATGTGCTGTGCGCATAATCCATAAGTGGCATAAGCAGAGACTGCCCACTCTTCTGTGTTTTTACAGATAATAGCGACTTTGTCTCCAGCAGTTACACCTAATGAAGCCAGCCCTCCGCGTAAAGCATCTACTTTTTCTGCAAACTGTTCGTAAGTAGTCCACTCGTAAATTCCATCGCGTTTCGTTCCATACAAAGGACGATCTGCGTAAAGCTTTCGAGATTTTTCGAGCATTTCGATTAAATTTTTATTAATACTTTTTTCCATTGATGCAGTCATCATTACCTCCAAATTTAGGTGATTTTACATTGGGAGAAATCGTAAAATTTCAAAATACCACACTTGTTATTCAAATTTGCTTCACAGAATCTTTCCGTTATTTTTTCAGGTAAATGTTAAGATAAAATTACTTCAACTATCCTAACTCTTATCCACTGATCATGCAAAGCTGATTTCTCTTCCACGTACACTTTTATCGACTTCTCCATTCAAAAAAACAGTTTGACCATTAACAATCGTTTGAACCGGCCAGCCCTTTAGTTCCATACCGTGATAAGGAGACCAGTTAACTCTGGTCTGTAATTCACCATTCGTAACCGTTTTCTTTAATGACATGTCGACTAAAACCAAATCTGCATCTTGGCCAACTTCGATACGTCCTTTTCCCTGCATTGCATATAATTTTGCAGGAGATTCAGACATCCAGTAAACCACTTCCTGCAAAGTGCAAACATTGCGGTTGACTCTATCCAGCATTAAGGCCAATGAGGTTTCGACACCGGGCATTCCTGCAGGCGCCTTACCATATGGCTGATCTTTTTCGGCTAAAGTGTGAGGCGCATGGTCTGTGGCAATGCAGTCAATAATTCCATCCTTGAGAGCCTGCCACAATGCATCTGCATGACGCTTTGTCCGCAACGGAGGATTCATCTGAGCCAATGTGCCGAGCTGCTCGTAACATTCCGGTGCAGTCAAGGTGAAATGCTGTGGACAAACCTCTGTTGAAATGCGATGCTCCCTTGGTAACGTGCGCAGAAAATCACATTCATCTTCCGTTGTCAAATGCAGAATATGTAGTCGTCGCCGGTATTTAAGCGAAAACCGCACGGCAAGTTTTGTAGCCCTGAGTGCAGCAGATTCATTCCGGAGCAGGGGGTGAATGCGCACGTCCGAAATATCCTTGAGCAATGCTTTGTTTGCCTGAAGAACAGATTCGTCTTCCGCATGTACTGCTATCAGACGGGAGCCGTTGGCAAAAATTTTTTCCAAAACATCCGGATCGTCCACCAGCAAATCTCCGGTAGATGAACCCATGAAAATTTTTATACCACAAACATTTTCTACTGCATTCAACTCCTCCAAATTATCCGGAGTTGCTCCCATAAAAAAACCGTAATTAACTACAGATTTTTCTGCCGCCAACTGCTTTTTTTCCTGCATCCGCTGACGCGTGATTACCGGAGGTGTATTGTTCGGCATATCCAGAAAACTTGTAACTCCGCCTGCCGCAGCGGCACAAGAACCACTGTGTAAATCTTCTTTGTGATCAGCTCCCGGTTCACGGAAATGAACCTGTGGATCAATGATACCCGGAAGCAAAAACAATCCATCCGCATCAATCACTTCTCCAACGTCAGGTATTTCATTACCAATAGCGCAAATCCGACCATTGATAACTGAGACATCTGTCCGCTCCGTTCTTACCGGAAGAACTACCTCGGCATTCCGGATAGTAAGTGCTGTTTTCATCTAAAACTTCCATAATCTGCACGGAGTAAAGCAGCAGCATCCTTTGCAAAATATGTCAGTATCATATCTGCACCTGCCCGACGAATTGACAATAGCATTTCCATCATAGCACTATCCCGGTCAACCCAGCCTTTCTCTGCAGCTGCAACAACCATCGCGTATTCTCCGGAAACATTATAAGCTGCCACTGGTGCATCAAAGGCCTCACGAACACGTGAAATTACGTCCAGATAGCACAATGCAGGTTTGATCATCACCACATCCGCTCCTTCTTCCAAATCTAAAGCAATCTCCTTAAGTGCCTCCCGGATGTTGGCAGGATCCATCTGGTATGTTTTTTTGTTACCACTTTTTGGTGCAGATTGAAGAGCTCCACGAAATGGTCCATAAAAACTGGAAGCATACTTTGCAGAATAAGCAAGAATGCCGACCTGAGAAAATCCCTGCACGTCCAGCGCATTTCGAATTGCACCAATTCGCCCGTCCATCATGTCGGAAGGCGCAATCCAGTCTGCACCTGCTTCTGCATGTGAAAGTGCCATTTTGCACAGTACTTCAACAGATTCATCGTTCACGATTTCACCATCAATGACCAGTCCGTCATGACCGTGAGTCGTATATGGATCAAGAGCTACATCGGTTTGCACACACAAATCCGGAACAGCAGATTTTATTGTACGAATTGCACGCTGAACAAGGCCATCTGAATCATACGACTTGGTAGCCAATTCATCTTTTTCTTCAGAATAGCCAAATAAGTTTACTGCACCAACACCCAGTGCATAAAGTTCTTCACATTCTCGAACCAGTTCATCTGTAGATAAGCGAAATTGTCCGGGCATACTGTCAATATGATCCCGGACGGATTTGCCTTCCGTCACAAACAGCGGATAAATAAGTTGGCGCGGAGAAAGTTCAGTTTCACGCACCAATCCACGAATAGGTGCGGTGCGTCTTAAACGTCTTGGGCGATACACCAAATCCATTTTAAACCTGTCAAATGCAAATTAAATGGTCAACTGTTGAAACACTCGACCACGAGCCTTCAACCGCTATCCAAAATGAAGGGGGGAACACTCATACAAAAAATTAAAGAGTGCTTAAAAAGAAGCTTATTATCCTGCCGATTTTTCTATTACAATTTTGTTTTTGCCTGAACGTCGAATGACAATCTTATCGCCTTTATTCCAATCCAACTCTTGAAAAATCTGTTGTGGAATTATCACACGCCTCGAACTTCCGGCTTTACCTGATGCTCTAACTGTATCCAGGTGTTTACGCTTTTTTAGCTTTGCAACTTTTTTTACAACTCTTGTTTTTGCAAACTGAGGCGGAATTTCTCCAAGTTTCATTGCGGCACTCAACAAGCGGGCCCTTAATGTATAAACCGGAATTTTTAAAGCCTTTGCTGTTGCACCCATGTTATTTTCAGCAGCAAGCTCTGTCACCTTTCTTAAAAATTCTGCATCTCTTTTCATATCAATCCTTTTTATTAGATAACATTTCCTAAATATCTTTCCTGCTTTTCAAAACTAAGCAAACATTAACAGTAGCGGTTGAAGTATAATTCAATTTTTTTCAGGACACAAGAATTTTTTTAATTCTGCAACTTTTTTTAATAGTCTGCCTCATTTCATGCAGGAATCTTTTTTTGACTTTCAAGCTTAAACTTCACTTGTAATTTCTTAAAATACTCTATTTCATATTGATATGGTGTGTAGTAAATATTCACATTTCCACGGTCTGTATCTTCCCAGAATTTTGCTCCAGAATACTGAAGTCTTGCAAAAATAGTATCCATTGTTTTGGAAAACAGTGGTTCTCCCAATAATAAAAGATCTTGTAGAGTATCTTTTGCAATTGTTTCAGCAAACTCTTTTTCATTCTGATTGAGATAAAACAAGGCCAAACCAATATGTAAAAGCCGAATGCCGTGATTTTGACTAAAGAATTGTATCGCAATTTCTTTGTCCATATCTTGAAAATTATCAAACAATAAAAACTTTTGCAGTAATTCCTGCTGTAGTTTTCTCTCCCAATTATTCTGATAGATTATCTGCATTAGTTTCTGCATTTCGGAAGCAAGAATGTCTAAAATAAAAGCTAAGGAACGTGCTCGTGGAATTGCGTTAAAGCACTGTTGTCCATAAAATACAAAATAACCTATACACGTCTTAACCCGGTCCACTTGCCGGTGTTCCACCAGGTAGCTGAGAAACTGTCCATAATGAAAAACAAGATTATATAAATTGCGCGGTTCATTATTGTGCTGACCGTGTTTTAGTGCAAATCTAAAGTAAGTGTTAAGACGAACCGTGATTACTTCAATGAGTTCCTGGTCGTCACATTCTAGCGCCGTTTTTCCCACCTGGCTCAATTGTTCCACACACAAAGTAGAAAGATCGAACTCTCCTTTATCAAGAAAGACGTTGTATACATTTCCTATCATTCTAAAGCTCTTCTGTTCATAAAATGTGTGAGATTTTTCAACTTCCACCAATAAACTCTTCAAAGTCCGGAAAGAAATATCATCATGAATCTGTTGATCAATTTTATAAAAGTCTTCAGGAAATTTTGGTTTTAACTTCACGTAATATCTTAGTAATTCGCCAATTCCTTCTATAATTTGTGATTTTGGTTCTTTGTATGGAACAAAGACCAACAAATCCATTAGTTGATTGAGTTCTTCAAATAACTGGTACTGTATTTTTGCGTGTTCTTCCGGCGATATTATTCCTGTGGGACCTTTTTTAGCTAAACGCTTAAACTTGGCATAACTACCCTGCAGTAAGTTTTCGATTACATTAGAGGTTTTGGTAGATTTGAGAATGGATAAAACAAAAGGGAAGCCAATCACCAGTGAAACAGCAAGTAACACGTGGTAATTAAATATGAGGCTGGATACTATTTCAACTCCGGCCTCCGAAAGGATCTTGATTGTGAAAGCATGTATCAGACACGCTGCGGCCCACCAGACAAAAAATAGACTGGGCCAATGATCCATGTATAAATCAATCAGTTTCGGTACATTTTGGGAGGCAAATGTGATGACGATTGTTAGACTTCCTAAGATGATGGCAAAGAAAGAAAGCCAGACTATAGGAGCAAAACCGACATCAAGATCTGACCAGACCGGATTGGCTCCAATTTTAAGCAGGAAATTATTATAGAGAGGAAAAAGGTAAATTCGAAAAAGGGAATCAGCAAGCAGCATTCCTGAAAAAACCATCAGAGCCGCATACTGTGAGCGTGAACGAGTCAGCAGTGCGCGTAGAATTCGCGAAAAGGCCTGCGTCAAATTGACTGATTCCCGCATTTCGTTTTTTAGCTTTCAGGTTTCAATGGGCAGGATTCCATTTGAGTAGTATTCCGCTTATGCCTGATCGGAGTCCTCTTCCAAATTTTCGGTTTGAACTCTTTTCATTGTCAGACGTCCTTCATTATTTTCCAGAATGGCTTGAAAAGTAGGCTTATGTTTTAGTCCGGCGCGAGCTGATTCTTCAAGGCTATACAGCGATTTAGCCCGTTTGGTCATGGTTATAACTTTTTCAAACAAGTTGACCTTTTCATCCTGTTTGTGTTCTTCCATCAAATTCAGATAACTTTCTTTCATTTTTTTGTTTTTAATAATTGGTTAACTCGACAGTCACGAGTTTTATCGTGTCATCCCGAACGTATGTGAGGGTTGTTATAAAATATCAGCACTTTTTCAGATCTCTCCCCTCGGTCGAGATAACATGCTGCAGTCAATATTATCAGCACTTTACGAGATTTAATAACTCACAAACTGGTTAAAGTGACAAAAGTAAAATCTCAGTTTCCTGCCGAAAGACGGAATCAGGAGCTTTTTCCAGCAACTGCTCAAGCAAATTTTTTGCCTTTTCAGTTTCTCCTTTAGCGATTGCTATCCTGGCCATTGCCCGCCAACGTACGTCCTCCCATGATGCTATGTTAATTGAATCCAGCATCATCTCTGCTTCGTCCCACCGCTGCTGCTGTTCAAACAAGGCCGCCAAACTTAGCCGGGCTGCATTTCGCAGAAAAGTTGTAGCTTCCGTATGCTTTATTACATCCTGAAAAACTGCAATTGACTCATCAATTTGTGTCTGACGTGCATATGCCTCTCCGGATTCCATCAATGCCAATACGCTCAGTGTAGTGCCTGATTCAGACTTGGCAAAATCCCGTAAAGCAGATATTCCCTGAGTTAACCTTTCATCTTCAGAAAGAGCTGGATTGGTAAGCATTGCCCGTGCAATGTGATATTGATTGGCCTGGTTAATACGTTCATTTTGCACATACTTCCAACCTCCCCAAATTGCCAGAATCAATACAACAACTGCAACTGCGGCACTGATATACAAGCGTTTCTTCCGGTATGCATGATCGACAAATGCATATAACTTTTTTTCCAGACGATTTGGCTGCAGCAGCTCTTTGCGGCTCATTTGTTCTGCATCGCTCATTAATTTTCCGTCAACAACTATTTTTTTGAAAAATGTATGATTTCATTTCATTTCCTAACCCAAAGTGAATTAAGGTGGGCGTCCTTCTTTTCTGCTGTGAGATTCTCATCGCCAATAGATTTCATACTCTGCAATAAATTCAATAAGAAAGATGCAACTTTTTAGTTTAAGCTATATTGTTAAACCCTTCAAGCATAATTGTGTTAAATCACCAAGAAGTCGCCATTTATCAAATTCTACCAGAAATTTTCCGGATTAAACCGTTAGCGTAGAAAAGTCTTGTTTATCAGACTGAGGCATAGACTAGGATGTGATACTAAATACTCTGTACTGAGCGCAATCCCGTTTTGATTTTACATAACCAAAACCTTCGCAAGTTCCGTGGCGAATTTAGCAGTCACAGCAAAAATAGATTCCATCGGATTTGCAGCAATCGATGTTGGAAACACAGAACCATCAAATATTGAAAGATTCTCCACTTCATGATGACGCCCTTTTGAATTAACCACCGATTTAGCTGCGTTTTCACCCATAGGACAGCCTCCCATAACATGCGCTGAAAACAAACGTGCTTTCAAAGTTTCCATTGGTAAAGATGCAATCGCTTTTTTAACTTTATCGAGGCTGTGGTATAGCCCGGCGTCCCTGTGAACAGGAGCAACAGCTTTGGCGCCGGAAGCAAATTGGATTTCCGACATTGCTATAAAAGCATCTCTGATTCCTCCCCATACGTATCCGGAAACAGGATAATCCAAACCGGGAGTTCCGTCACTTTTCAGGTAAACTTTTCCACCAATGCTTTCTGGATGAAATCCGTCTCGCTGAAGTGCAACCAAGACCTGCAGAAAAGGTCGCTGCCTCATGATTTCTGCATGGACTTTACCATGTCCCTCCAAAGCAGTTGCGATCAACATCGGCTGCAATGGCGGACATTCCAGCTTGAAACCGGACTTTTGATTGTCGAGGCGCGTCTCAATGTAATGGTCTGAGTAACTTGTTTGCGGTGCACCGTATTCTCCATTGACCGGAAACGGCATAATGGCTCCGGAAATATTGACAGGATGAAGAAATGTCCGTGTTCCAACTAAACCATAAGGGTTTAATATTTTGTTTTCAGAACGTAACATGATGGCTGGACTTCCAATTGATCCTGCAGCCAGTACATAATGTCTGGCTTTAATTTTTATGGTTTGTACGGCTGTGGCATTGCCGCGCGGAGTCATCGCTTTGCATTTCAGTTCAGTAATTTTTCCGTTTTTGATTTCAATAGTTTCCGCTCTGGCTTTTGAAATGAGAGTCGCTCCCTCTTTTAATGCACCCGGAATAGTCGTAACCAAAGTGGACTGTTTTGCGTTGACCGGGCAGCCTGTTCCGCAATATCCCAAATTAAGACATCCCGTAACATTTCTCCTGATCTTCCCCCAACTAACTCCGAGTTTTTCGCAACCTGTTTCCAGCGCACTATTATTGGCGTTGGGAGGAACCTTCCAATCCTGAATATTGTAGCGTTTCTCCGACCATTCAAACCAGGGAAGCATTTCATCCTCCGAAAATCCAAGAACCCCCATTTCCTCAGCCCAATATTTTAGTGTTTCAGCAGGTGTGCGAAAGCTTGTTGTCCAGTTGATTCCAGTACCACCGCCAACCATTCTTCCCTGAAATATTTTGATGCCGCGATCTTTGGTTTGTCTTCCGGCTGACTCTTGATAAAGATTGGAATAGGCTTCATTTTCTTTCATGTGAAAATCACGGGAAGTCTGAAGCGGCCCTTCTTCCACGATGATGACGTTCAATCCAGATTGAGCCAGAATTTCTGCGGAATTTCCTCCTCCTGCTCCGGAACCGATAATCACGACATCTGCCTCAAGGCTTTGATCCGCAGCCAACCGAGACGCGTCAATATGTTTCCATCCCTGCTGAAAACCCTCTGCCACAAAATCAAGGATCATATTTTTTGAATCACTCATCTTTGTCTGTCTGGTAAAAATTCTGAAATCCACCCCGCACCTTAATCAGCAATCTGGAAATGAAAAAATAGAATAATCCGGAGGCTGTCTATGTGCGGTCATTTCTACGGTAGAGAGAAATCTTAATAATATTAGTTTAGTAGCCCATGCAAGATTTTTCGCTTCGCTCAAAATGACAAACAAGGATAACTTTTAGATTTGTTACGAGTTCATCAATAATTATTGTACTTAAAACAAAACCGGGGGACCCGCATAACTGCAAAAGTCCCAGGAACGTGGGTTGGCATACCAGGATGCCATGGTTAATTCTACCATCCCCATGTAGCCGACTCGAAGCTCATTTCCTGTGATCAAACTTTCCGGATCACTGAGGCGCCAATTATTTAAACAATCATCTATTTCGCTGGGATCGTCCCATGCTCCAGGAACTCCAGTAAGTAAACGTGGAGTTAAAGAGAATATAAAATTTGAGTCCATCACTAAAAACAGCTTCCGGATTTCCTGTTGAGTCAACGGCGGCAATCCGCTAACGGCAATATCCCAGCCGACAATTACTTCCTTGATCGCCAATACCCTTTCTTCATTAGACTCGGGCAGCGCTTCTGCAAGAATAACAGGGGTAAACTTTGACAAGATTCCACGATCAACCGGAGTTAAAAATTCAAAGGAATGACCCAATCCGTCAAGTGCAGGTGGAATTTCCAGAGACGCATGAAAAGTTTCAATCGCCAACAGGGTTACTCCGCTGACCGCACCTAATTTAAATAAATTTCTGCGTGTGAGCATGTTTTTCAAAATAAAATGTTTTTTTGAAAAAGAGAGGAAAATTAGAAGAATAAATTAAGTGAAGCAATAAACTCAGGTTTCTCCCTTTGTAAGTTTTCTTTGTTTGGCCTCCTGCCAGAGTTTTTCCAGTTTTTGAAGACTGACATTTTCTGGAGATTGACCATCTTCAGCCAGACTTTCTTCAACAAAACGGAAACGTCGTTCAAATTTAGCATTGGCGCGGCGTAAAGCTAATTCAGGATCAACATGAACATGACGAGCAAGAGTGGCTACGGTCAGTAAAATGTCACCGAGTTCTTCTTCGATAGACTCTTCGGAAATTACATTTGCCTCCAGTTCAGACCGTAACTCCTGAATTTCTTCGTTTATTTTTTCAAAAACCGAATCTATTTCCGGCCATTCGAATCCAACTTTTGCAACCCGTTTTCCCAGTTTTTCTGCTCGCATCAAAGCCGGAAGCGCCAAAGCGACATCATCGAGAACGCTCACCGAGGCGGTATTACCATGACGTTGAGCTTTTTCCACTCGTTCACGTCTTTTTTGCGCTTCCCATTCTCCACTATGAAACTCTTTTGAACGTTCAGACTCCTTCCCAAATACATGTGGATGTCTACAGATCATTTTGTCGCTTATGGTTTGGGCAACGTCGTCAAAATTAAAGTCTCCGGATTCTTCCGCCATTCGTGAATGAAAAACTATTTGCAAAAGCAAGTCACCCAGTTCTTCTTTCAGCGAAGACATATCTTTGCTGTCAATTGCCTCAGAAACTTCGTAAGCCTCTTCAATAGTGTAAGGTGCAACACTGGCAAAAGTTTGTTCCCTGTCCCACGGACAACCCTCTTCCGGATGCCGCAAACGGGCCATCACCGTTTTCAGGTTTTCAATTGGAGTTAATGCGGGTGTTTTCTTTTCATCCACTTTATGTTTTCCAGGACCAGGGTAGAAGTTTTTCCGGACAAAATTCACGAATAAGAGCCCGTGCTAAAATCAAACCCGGATCAATTAAATATGTTGATCCAAGTTTACGTTCCGGAAGTCCCAGGGGAATTTCTGTGCAGCCTAAAACAACAGCTTGTACATCTTGTTTTTCCAATTCCCGAACTCCCTCCAGCAGCACTTTTCTGGCTGCTTTGCTTACAGGATGTGCCTGTACTTTGATTCCATATTCCGGATGAAACAGGGCTTCGTCGTGTAAACGCTGCTGTTGCGGCTCCTCAAGTATTCTGACTTCGTAACCGGCTTCACCGAGCAATTTCGGGTAAAACCCGGCTTTCCAGGTTCCGATTGTGGAAAGCACACCGACGATTTTAACTTCCGGACATGTTTCCCTTAAAAAGTCGACTGTTTCTGCGATCATATCCAGCAACTTGAGGCGGCTTCCGGATTGTTTGAGCTTTTCCATGAATACATCCCGGATTGCAGGTGCATGTGCGGTGTTGCAGGGAAATCCCGCAACTGTTGCACCAAGATCTTCTAATTCAGTTAAATTACGGAAAATGGCGTGGGCGGGATTCTTAGTGGTTTGCCCCAAAAGAAAACGGGTACGGTCTGCAATATCATCAGGAGTGGAAATTGAGATTGTTGGGAGATAATCCTGATCAATTTTGGCTCTGGTTTGCTGTAATATTTTTTGTGCTAAATCGAGTCCTGCATACGGACCTGCACCTCCAACGATGCCGATTTTTGCATCATCACTGCTCATGGTTTTGTCTTTGATGAGAAATTCAGAATAATGGCTAACGGTAGGGATCGACTAGAGCCATCGTTTACGTCGTCTGTAGTTTTTTCCATCACGGAAGCTTTTACGACCAGCACCACCCATGCCTAAATAAAACTCTTTGACATCTTCATTTTCACGCAATTCTGCTCCTTCCCCATCCATCACGACACGACCGTTTTCAAGAACATATCCATAATCTGCATAACGCAGGGCAATATTTGTATTTTGTTCCGCCAAAAGGAAACTAACTCCTTCCCGTTGATTGAGGTCTTTAACAATTTCAAATATTTCTTCAACAAGCTGCGGTGCAAGTCCCATCGACGGTTCATCGAGCAGGATCATTTTAGGCTTTGACATCAACGCCCGTCCAATGGTAAGCATTTGCTGTTCTCCTCCTGAAGTGTAGCCTGCCTGACTGGTTCGGCGCTCTTTCAAACGTGGAAAATAGGAATAGGTTTTTTCCAGGTCTTCTGAGATTGCAGCTCGTCCTTCCTTTCTGGTATAGGCTCCGGTTAGCAGGTTTTCTTCGACAGTCAAATGTTCAAAAACATGTCTGCCTTCCATAACCTGAATGCATCCACGCTTCACTAATTCGTTAGGAGAAAGATCATGAACTTGGGTACCATCAAAATCAATACTGCCTTTGGTGACATCGCCTCGTTCTGCCTGGAGTAAGTTGGAGATTGCTTTAAGAGTGGTTGTTTTACCGGCTCCGTTGGCACCCAAAATGGCAACAACACTCCCCTTTGGGACATCCAGGGAGACACCTTTGAGTACAAGGATAACATGGTCGTAAATGACCTCAATGTTGTTAACGCTTAACAAGTTCTTGCCAGATGAAGTGCTTTGATATCAAAAGAAAAAAGGGAGAGTTGAAACAACTTCTCCCTTTTTAAGTTAATGTTTAAAAGATAATCAGGAACAGGGTATAGTCCTGTCGGGTACACTGTTTTTAGCTTTATAGTCGGCCGCGGCCTTTTCCAGCATTGGCCTTACCCTGTCCATGGAATTTATCCATCCGGATACTCTTTCCCAGCTTGTCCCATTCCACTGCTGGATAAATATGGGACCGTTATTCGCATGGTCATCACAAGATACTTTGATGGGATTGGCAAATCCTGGTAAACCAATTTCTGCGAGTCTGGCAGAGGTCAGGTTGAGATTTTCCATCCCCCACCGCATTTCTTCACTGCTGATAACCCTGTTACCAAATTTACCCTGTGCAGTCCGAATTGCCTCTGCAACAAGTACAGAATTGAAAACTCCTCTCATGTAGAAATTTTCTCCGACTCTTGCACGATCCTTGACCTGGCTTTTTCCTTTATCAACGACATACTTCAAAATATCCTGAACGGCAGGATAATTGGTTCCTATTCCATGGAAATTTGCTGATTTATATCCTTTGGCTGCTTTACCAGCTGGACGGGCATCATCTTCACCTCCTGACCACCAGACGCCAACGAATTTTTCCATATTGAACTTAATTCGTGTAGCTTCCTTGATAGCAGTTGGATTCATGGCTCCCCAACCCCACATGATCATCCAATCAGGCTTTTCTTTTCTTACTTTCAGCCAATGAGAAGATTGGTTCTGCATTTCTTTACCTGCAACAGCGATTTTAAACAGTATAAAACCCAGTTCGCTTGAAAGTTGTTCAAATAATGGAATGGGTTCTCTACCATAGCCTGATTCAAGATAGATAAAACCAATTTTCTTACCCCTTAAATTACTCATTCCTCCTTCCTGGTAGCCGATATATTTTATGATGGCTGAAGCCTGATTCCAGTAAGTTGAGGGATAATTAAAAACCCATGGAAAGACACTGCCGTCCGCGGCTGCTGAAAGTCCGTATCCCATGGAGTGCACGGGAATTTTATCTACAGGCGACTTTGGAATTAACTGTAGTGTGATACCAGTGGAATAGGGATTGATCACTACTGGATTTTTCTGTTTTATTCTTTCATAACACTCAACTCCTTTTTTAGTGTTATATCCCGTCTCACATTCTTCTACAATTATAGGTACACCACCTATGCCCCCGTCTCTTTCATTGAGCATGTTTAAATAATCACTCATCCCATTTGCGTTGGGTATCCCACTTCCAGCATATGCTCCAGTTCTATAAGTAAATAACGGGACATAAATTCCTTTTGCCGCCATTATTCCTTGAGACAGCCACACAAATGTTATGACTGAAGCAATTAGAGTAAGGAAATATTTATTTTTCATAACAACTCCTTTTGGTTGATTTACATATAAAAAATGAACCCTGGTCCATTTGATGGTCAGGATTTCATTTGAGTCAGAACAACTCTGACTCTTCCATTGAGCCAGAACAACTCTGACCCTTCCACGGGGTGGATTCCCCTAAGATAAATCAATAGGGAAATGGCCATGCCCGAAGTTTTTCCCTCACAATTGACCATATTTTAGCCAGACCATGAGGTTCAAAAATAAGAAACAGTACAATCAAAGCACCTAATATCATAAAATTAAAATGTTCAACGGTTGCCGAGTTTATTGGAATTCCTAATATCAGTGGAAGATTTGTAATCAGAATTGGGATAAGAACTATAAATGCCGCACCCAAAAATGCTCCTGAAATGCTTCCTAAACCGCCGATGATTACCATGAACAAAATTTCAAATGACATGTTAATGTCAAAGACTTCTACTTCTGCAGATCCCAAATATGTGAACACGAAAAGTGCTCCTGCAACACCAGCATAATAGGAACTAATTGCGAATGCAATCAATTTTGTGGGGAATGGTCGTATTCCTATCAATTCCGCTGCAATATCCATATCCCTAATGGCCATCCAAGCACGCCCAATTCTGCCTCTGACAAGGTTTACGGCTACTAAAGCCAATACAGTCACGATGCATAATACAACCATATAACGTGCCTGCGTGGTAGCTGTCGGACCTGTCACAATGATATTAAAAAATTTTCTTACAGGGACCTCAATTGCACCTGAATTATTATAGTTGTAAAACCATTGAACTCTGCCAAAAAGCCATTCAAAGAAAAACTGGGCTGCAAGAGTTGCGACTGCGAGATAGAATCCTTTGATCCTTAAAGATGGAATCCCAAATATTAAACCAATGCCAGCAGAAAATAAACCTGAAATTAGAATAAGAATTATGACGTTTGTTTCCGGAAAAACAGTAACCAATTTGTAGCAGGCATAAGCACCCACTGCCATGAATCCGCCTGTGCCCAAAGACAACTGTCCTGCATATCCGGTCAGCATGTTGAGACCTAAAGCTGATAAAGAATAAATAAGAAAAGGGATTAAGATGGCTTGCAGCCAATAGTCGTTTGCTATCAATGGAACAATAATAAATGAAAATCCAATGATTACAAATATTCCCCAACGGTCCTGTTTTACCGGGAATAGTTCCTGATCTCTGATGTATGTTGTTTTAAATTGTCCTGCTTCTCGATATAGCATTTTTAATTTATTTTAACTTATACTCTTTCAATAATTTTCTCTCCAAATAACCCCTGCGGTCGGAAGAGAAGAAAAACAAGTGCGATCATGTAGGCCAGCCAACTTTCAATACTTCCACCCACTAGATCCCCCCAATAAAATTCTCCAATCTTTTCACCGATACCAATGATCAATCCACCGACAATTGCTCCTTGCACAGATGTGAAACCCCCTAAAATTAAAACCGGTAGGGCTTTAAAAGCAATGATCGAGAGGGCAAAGCTGACATCACTCTTAGCCCCCCACATGATTCCCGTAATCAAAGCAATTATCCCCGAAATGAACCAGACAAGAACCCAAATTGTGTTGAGAGATACACCTACAGAAAGAGCGGCCTGATTGTCATCTGCTACTGCTCTTAAAGCAATTCCTATTTTTGTTTTTCCCAAGAATAGTGCTAAGAAAATTAATGCCAATGCAGCAATACCAGAAGCAGCTATATCTATTTCCTGCAAAATCAGCATATCATCAAAGAAAGTAATGGAGCCGTAAGGTAGTAAAAGCTCTTCAGTAATCATCATTTTTGGTTCTCCACCAAAAATAAATTCACCAAAACCTATCAAAAAAAACGTAACACCGATGGTTGCCATAAAAAGTATGATATCCGGCTGGTTGACTAGGGGTCTCAAAACAAGCCTTTCGACTGAAAAAGCTAATGCATACATCACCAATATTGTAATGGGCAGTGCAATATATGCGGGGATTCCATTTTCATGGAGACCTACAAGAGTTAATGCGGCAAATACAACCATAATTCCTTGTGCAAAATTGAACACACCGGATGCCTTAAAAATTAGTACGAACCCAAGCGCGATTAATGAATAAAGAATACCCGTTACAAATCCTTCCCAAATAACTTGCAAAAATAAAATGGGATCAGCTGCCATATCAAAAAACGGATGTATGAATATCGTCGTTAAAATTTCCATCAAAACATTATTATCTATTAATTTGCAGTGGTAACCCCAAGATAGGCATCAATAACGGTCTGGTTACCACGGATCTCATCAGGAGTTCCTTCTGCCAGTTTTTCACCATAATCCAGAACAACAACTTTATCTGAAATATCCATGACAACACTCATGTCGTGTTCAATTAAAGCGATGGTAGTTCCATATTGATCATTAACGTCCAAGACGAATCGGCACATGTCCTGTTTTTCTTCAATATTCATCCCCGCCATCGGTTCATCCAGCAGCAGTAAATCTGGTTCCATTGCCAGTGCCCTCCCCAACTCGACACGTTTCTGCAATCCGTAAGGCAAACGCCCTACCGGAGTGCGGCGAATGGCTTGAATTTCAAGAAAATCAATAATGTCCTCAACGTATTCCCGATTTGCCATTTCCTCTTTACGGGCAGGTCCCAGATAAAATGCTTGCCAAAACAAGTTTCGTTTCATGTGAATGATACGGCCAGTCATGATATTATCGAGTGTGGACATGCCCTTGAATAAAGCAACATTCTGGAAAGTACGGGCAATTCCATGGACAGCAGCATCATGGGATTTCATTTGCTTACGATGAACCCCTTTGTATGTAATTTCGCCTTCCTGGGGATGATAGAATCCATTAATCACATTTAACATGGATGTCTTACCGGCACCATTTGGACCGATGATGGCGAATACTTCCTTTTCACGTATTCCAAAACTAATGTCTTTTAAAGCTTTGACTCCTCCAAATGACAAACTGATATGATCGACGCTCAACAGGTAATCCCCAAATTTACTTTCCATGGACAATATTTTATTTGGTATTAGGAGTTTATGCGGCGAGAGTGTGGACTTGTGATTCAGCTAGTGCTGATTCCCGAATCTGCAAATCTGCGTGAACCATTCCGGTACGGCCATCCTCAAAAGTCATTTGTGAATCAATTTCACAGTGAGTCTGCTGAGGATCATCCAGCGCGGAGATTAAGACAGCATATTTTTCTGCAACGATTCTCCTGCGGACTTTACGGGTCCTTGTGAGTTCACCGTCATCTGCATCCAATTCTTTATGCAACAACAGGAACCTTTTTATTTGTGAACCACTGAGTTTTTCATCACGGGCCAAATCAGCGTTAACAGTTTCAACACATTCCTGCAGCAGATCATATACTTCCGCTCTGGCAGAAAGATCCGTATAACCTGAGTAAGCCAAATTTTTACGTTCTGCCCAGTTACCAACTGCCTCTATGTCAATACAAATGAACGCAGTGGTGAATTCTTTTTCATCTCCAAAAGCAACCGCTTCCTTGATAAAAGGGAAAAACTTGAGTTTATTTTCAATGTACTTGGGCGCAAACATGGTTCCATCAGACATCCTGCCCACATCTTTTGCTCTATCGATGATTTTAAGATGTCCATCCTCATCAAAAAATCCTGCGTCTCCGGTTGCCACCCAGCCTTCGGCATCTTTAGTTTCCGCAGTAGATTCCGGATTTTTATAATAAGAATGAAAAACCCCCGGACTTCGGTAAAAAACTTCATTGTTGTCTGCCAGCCGCAGTTCAACTCCCGGATAAGCAGTTCCAACAGTGTCCGCTTTTACTTGACCATCCGGTTGTGCACAGATAAATACGGAGGCTTCCGTTTGTCCGTAAAGTTGTTTGATATTGATGCCAAGAGAGCGGAAAAACTCAAAGATTTCCGGACCAATTGCTTCCCCCGCAGTGTATGCCAGACGGGTTCTACTCAAACCCAAATTATTTTTCAAGGGACCATAAACTAAAAACTGCCCGATGCTGTAAAGGATTCTTTCTTTAAAGGAGACTGGTTTTCCATCCAGAATACGGATTCCCACAGATTTTGCCAGATCCATAAAATATTTGAACATGGAGCGTTTAATTTTGCTTGCGTCTTCCATGCGGATCATCACTTTTGTCAGCACGGTTTCATAAATAGCCGGTGGAGCAAAATAATAGGTTGGCCCAATTTCCTTCAAATCTGTCATCACTGTTTCAGGATTCTCAGGACAGTTTACACAGAAGCCGATGACGTATGCCTGTGCCAAAGAGAAAATGTTGTCTCCAACCCAGGCCATCGGCAAATAGGCCAGCACCTCTTCCTCACTGGTGAGATTGTCAAATTCAATACTGTTGCGTGCAGTGATGATGAGATTATCTGAAGTGAGAACTACGCCTTTTGGTTTTCCGGTGGTTCCGGAAGTGTAAAGGAAAATGGAAATATCACTACCTTGTCCCTTCCCAATTTCCTGGAGGAAATAATCAGGATTTTCATTGTGATAATCACGTCCTGTTTTCTGTATGTCTTTGTAGTAGTGTATAAAATCCTGGGTGTAGTCACGCATTCCGCGGGGTTCCTCGTAGCATATATGCTTGAGGTTCGGCAAGCGATCTTTTATTTCGAGCAGTTTGTCAGTCTGTTCCTGGTTCTGGACAATTGCATATTTGACGTCTGCATTTTCCAGTACATAAACCATTTCTTCGGCAACCGAGTCCTGATAAAGCGGAACGGGAATTCCGCCCAGTGCCTGTGCGGCAACCATCGACCAGTAAAGACGGGGACGATTATCACCAATCACGGCTAGTTTGTCCCCTCTTTGAAAACCAATTTTTGAAAGTCCACAAGCCAGATTCCGAACTTCATCCGCCACTTCAGACCACGTCCATGTCTGCCAGATGCCTAAATCCTTAAGGCGGTTTGCGGGCCTGTCAGCTCTTTTCTTTGCATGATCCAACAACAACTTTGGAATTGTGTCAAGAACTTGGCTTAATTTTTCAGTTGGTGTCGTTTCTTTCATTTAATTTCAGGTAGTTTCTTTAACTGTTTTATTGAAACTGTGGATGTTGAATCTTTTCAGTAATAATGTCAAGTCATTTTTCTCCAGTGAAAAATTTTTTTCACTAAGAAATTTTGTTTTCATTAAAAAAGTGTTGACGATTGTTTCAAATCAGTTTAATCTACATACTTTTTCAAGTCCGGCGTTGTCTGTCAATTCTGTCGACATGCCGTTTTTTTAACTCATAATAAGGATGAATCACTATGAAAGCACTATTTAAGAAACTTATCCTGAGCACTTCTTTGCTTGGGTTGCTGGCGTTACCGGCTCTGGCAGAATGTCCCCGCGGTGATTTGGACAAGCGATACTGCGATGTAAACGGAGATTTGGTGGCTGATGCTCCAACAGATTCCAGCAAATGGCTGGATCCGGACACCTTGATATTTGCCTACACTCCCGTCGAAGACCCTGCTGTTTACAGAGGTGTTTGGGCGGATTTCCTTGATCACATGGAAAAAGTAACCGGGAAGAAAGTAGCATTTTTTCCTGTGCAGTCAAATGCAGCACAAATTGAAGCCATGCGTTCCGGCCGTTTACATGTTGCCGGATTCAACACTGGTTCCAATCCGCTGGCCGTCAACTGTGCCGGGTTTGTTTCTTTTACGATCATGGCAAGTCTCAACGGACATTTTGGTTATGAAATGGAAATCATAACCTATCCTGGTAGCGGCATAAACAAGGTGGAAGACATCAAAGGCAAGCAGCTTGCTTTCACTTCTCCTACATCAAATTCAGGATTCAAAGCACCATCCGCATTGCTTAAAAGCGAGTTTGGCATGATCCAGGATCGTGATTTCACAGCAACTTTTTCTGGTAAACACGATAACTCCATAATGGGTGTGGCACACAAGGATTATGCTGCTGCCTCGATCGCAAACTCTGTAAAATTCCGGATGATAAGCCGTAACGTGATCAAAGAGAGTGATGTGAAAACCATTTACAAATCCCAAACTTTCCCTACTACAGGTTTCGGACATGTTTACAACTTGAAACCGTCACTGGCAGAGAAGGTTAAGGAATCATTTTTTAGTTTCAAATGGGATAAGGCTGACGGCACACCCACTTCGTTAAAAGTGGAGTTCTCAAAATCTAATGAGGGCCAATTCCTTCCGATTACATACAAGGAATTCTGGGCAGTTATTCGAACCATCGATAAAGCAAATAATGTTTCTTACGCTTGCAAATAACCTCCTCATCGGTTCCAACTGAAGCACCGTCACTGTGCTTTCTTAGTTGGAGCCGAACACGCTTCCGCGTGCTGCAAAATATCTATGCTTGAAATAAAACAACTAGTTAAAAAATATCATACCGGAGACCTTGCCATAAATGGTGTGGATCTTAAAGTTGAAAAGGGCCAGGTAATGGCTCTTATTGGACCATCCGGTGCAGGAAAAAGCACATTGATCCGCTGTGTTAACCGGCTGGAGAATCCAACATCCGGCGAAATCTGGCTCAATGGTGAAAATATCGTTAAAATGCGTTCGGGAAAGTTACGGCGCGCCCGCAGGAACATGGGTATGATTTTTCAAGAATATGCCCTCGTAGAAC
>Ga0208055_1000028_pt1 | contig 33375 bp, 31 predicted proteins | sample DeeseametaMP2159_FD_184174 | JGI IMG/M metagenome (GOLD analysis project Ga0208055, IMG submission 184174) | Marine microbial communities from the Deep Pacific Ocean - MP2159 (SPAdes) | ecosystem: Environmental > Aquatic > Marine > Oceanic | place: Southwest of Acapulco, Mexico, North Pacific...
AAGCCCATGAATGCGTTGGCTCCCGGTAGTAACATGAGGAATGATGGGCTTGAACTCAGGTCTTTTATTCTTGCTTGATCTGCCCGTCGCCAGTTCCGAAGCGGCCTTCAACGTCCGTGCAAAGCTGACGTTGTCCGGCAGGGACGGTGCGTCTGCACCTAGAAAACAGACGGTACAGGGTTTTTCACTGTGGGCCAGCGTATCAATGACACGCTTAGCAACTGACGGTGATGGTGGTTTAGAAATCAGTACTATGTGGCGGGTCGCCGAATCTGCCTCCAGCATGGCGAGTGCCGCGTGTGTGCTAATACCACCAACCGGGTCACTGAGGTCACGGCCTCCAACACCTAGGGCATGGGAAACTCCGTATCCAGCCTGCGCGATCAGACTTGATACTTCCTGTATGCCGGTGCCGGACGCACCAATGATTCCAATGGCTCCTTGTGGAATCTGGTTGGCAAAGGCGAGCGGCACGCCACCTATAATGGCGGTCCCACAGTCCGGGCCCATGACCAACAACCCAGTCGCAACAGCTTCGCGCTTGAGCGAGACCTCTTCGGAGAGCGAAACGTTATCACTGAACAGCATGACGTTCAGTCCAGCACGGAGAGCCTTTCGCGCCTCGGCTGCAGCAAAGTCCCCCGGAACTGAAATCAGGGCAAGGTTTGCAGCGGGCAGATTGTCCTGTGCCGAGCGCAATGTTCTGGGACGCAAGGTGGTAGTCCCCGTATGGCCAACTGCAGGCCGTTCCAGCAGGATCTCGGCCTTGCCCAGTGCACTTGCCGCAGTGACTTCATCCCGTGCTCTGACTGCGAGTATCAGATCTCCACCTGTGGCTTTACGGCTGGCTCTTGCTAGAAGTTTGGCGTTATCGAGGAGGTCGAGGTTGGACGGGGTGCCGATCATGAGGGCGGCATCCTCAACCCCGTCAAGACTAGTGATGGAGCGAGAGATCTGCATTAGTATCACTGAGTCAAGAAACAGTCCAGCACAGACGCGGTTCACAATTTTGCTCATCTTACCCCCAGCCGGGTTGCCAGTGCCTTCAGCGCCAGTTCAAAACAAGCCAGAGGTGCTCTGACGACACCTGCACCGACCTGACCGATTCCCGGTTTGCGGTGAGCAATGCCGGTGTTAATTGTTGGAGTAATACCCGTTTCCACCACCAGACGGATGTCGATTCCGGTTGGCACCCCCTGATAATCAAGAGCTGGAATTGTCCATTCGGGGTTTTGTGTGAGCGTAATCTCACCCATGGTGCGGGTAAAATCGGCTGCACTGGACGGTGTTCCCACACCGACGAAACCAGCAACGGCTGGTGCCGCTGCCATGGCAAACCCTCCAAGCCCGATTGTCTCGACAATGGTGGAGTCCCCCATGTCAGGATTGGCATCGTCGGCACTAAATCCAGGAAAATAAAGTCCTACTGGCATTTCCACTGGCGCGGTGAACCATTCATCGCCAAGACCACTTACACGAATACCGAAGTCGGTGCCATTACGGCTCATAGCGGTGACAACGCTGGAGCTTTCGATGTCACACACTGGATCCATGATCGCCTTACCCATGACCATGGCCAAGTTGAGAAAGAACTGGTCGTTTGAGCCGATGAAGGATAGCATTTCGGCCAGTGCGGTGCGATCATCCACGGTTCGTGCAAGGTCCGGGGCTAATGTCCGTAACAGCAGGCTTGAACAACCAAGGTTGCGCTGGTGCATCTCATCACCCATGGTGAGCCCACGGGCGACCAGTGGTTTGAGCTCAATCCCCTTACCAGCACGAAGGGCGGCACCGAGTGCCGGACCCAGTGAATCCCGTAGCCAGCCCAAACGCTTTAGCACTGATGCATCGTTGCCACCGAAACGCATCACCTTTCCAAGTCCCTCGTTGATGGTGCAGAAAGCATGGTTGCCGCCGGCGCGATTCTCCACTACCAGCACCGGCTGGCTGAGTGTGGTCATACCTGTCATAGGGCCGACCGCACCATAATCATGGTTTGGATTAAGACGAAACGCCCCAGACTCAGCCAATCGTTCTGCCTCGGCAAGGTCTGTGGCCCAACCCTCAAAGACTGCAATGCCAGCGACTGCTCCTCGCATTGGCCCGCACATGTTTCCCCAGTCGATCGGAGGACCGGCATGAAGAATCATGCCCTCCTGAAGTGCTGGGATCGCCTCGCTTGCCGGGACAACGTCAATCAGTACCGGTTCGGCTTCCAAGATCCGACGGATGGCCTCCGCATTGGCCTCACGTATGTTCGAACCCACTTTCTCCGATGTAGTCATCATTCACTCAGCTTCGAAAGGAGGTTCGCCAGTTCTACATCTCCACGTGCAGGAGGTGACCAGTCCACATGCACCACTGCTGTTCCCTGTTTCGTGAGTTCATCAGCAAAGGATGCGAGTCCAAGATTTATAACTTGAGGTGGACCGTTCAGGAGAGACTGCGGTACCGGCTTTTCCTTAATCTGGGCATCACCCTTCGGTTGGTCGGATGCTTTGTTCATTTCATGTACACCTTGTAGGCAGCATCCACCCCGGCACCTGGAGGCGCGACGAAACCGTTGCGCCGCATCACAATCTCAAGCGCACTGAGACAGCGCAGGATGTTGACCTTGTGACACACATAGCCCATCGTGCCAATTCTCCAGATTTTCCCGCGTAAAGGACCGAAAGAGGTCCCGATTTCGAGGCCGAAGTCATCCAGTAACTGTGTCCGTACTTGCTCTCCGTCACCAAGCGCATTTGGGATAAAGACTCCAGTCACGTTGTCCATCCGGTAACGTTCGTTTCCAAATAGTTTTAGATTCATGGCTGTGAGACCTGCGCGGAGAGCTTGGCTGGCGATGCGATGACGGGCAAACCCCGCTTCTAGTCCTTCCCGGAGAACTTCCTGAGCGCAGGTATGGGCAGCGTAGAGCATAGTAGTCGCCTCGGTGTGATGGTTGAGACGCTTCGAACTCCAGTAATCCATCAGCATTGCAAGATCAAAGTAATTCGACTGCACAATCAATCCATCAGCATCGGAGAAATCCTCGGATCGTATCCCAGCCTCGACATGCTTGCGTGCGTTCACAATTTCAGCAACCCGGTCGTTGATTGTGAGCGGTGAGCATCCTGGTGGACCAGAGAGGCATTTCTGTAACCCTGCTGTGACTGCATCAAGACACCACTTGTCAACCTCGATCGGCATACCTCCCAATGTTGCAGTTGCATCCACGTAAACCACTGTGCCTGCCTCGTGGCATAAAGGCCCAATCTCATCCAGCGGCTGTGCCATAGTTGTTGACGTGTCGCCATGGACCAAAGCAACAAAACGTGGCTGGTGGGCACGGATTGCATCGGCGATCTGCTCAGGTTCAAACACCGTTCCCCATTCAGTCTCAATGTTGATCACTTCCGCTTGGCAACGTCTTGCAATTTCGGTCAGGAGGTGGCCAAAACGGCCAAAAATCGGCACCAACACCCGGTCGCCGGGTGAGATCATTGAACTTAGACACGCCTCAATGCCCGCACGGGCTGTGCCATTGACGAGGAATGTCCATTGGTTGCGAGTTCGGTATACCTGCCGATAGAGCGTCATGACCTCGTCCATATAACCAGTGAACTGTGGGTCGAACTGACCCAGCATCGGCAATGACATTGCTCTCAAAACTGCAGGGTATACATTAACCGGTCCCGGACCCATCAAGAGGCGTTGTTCAGGTTCCAGTGTTTTGAGTTTTGAATGTTTCATCAACCTGTTCTAATGCTAAGATATTGGAAATTCATTGTGGCTGTTTTAGCTTTACTGATCTGGAAAGATATGGGTGCCTGCTTTGCCAAGTAGTGCAGGCATTGCTTCTTCAAGTTGCCCTATGGTAGCATGTTTTCCTCCACCTTCAATAAAACGAATTGCGGCTTCAATTTTAGGCCCCATACTCCCCGCAGGAAACTGTCCTTCTTCGAAATATCTTTTAGCTTCTGAAACGGTGATATGCCCCAGTTCCTGTTGTTCCGGTTTTCCGAAGTTTATCGCAACTTGAGAAACAGCGGTCAGGATCATGATATCCTTGAATCCAAGCACATTTGCCATGTGGGCTGTTGTCAGGTCTTTGTCGATAACTGCTTCAACTCCACTTCGCAAACCTTGACTGTTGCGGACAACCGGAACACCGCCACCTCCGCCTGCAATAACTATAGTACCATTACTTGATAAGGATTCAACAAGAGAAATATCGCAAATGTGTTTGGGTTTCGGAGAGGCAACTACCATGCGCCAACCACGTCCGGAATCTTCTTTCATCGTCCATCCCATTTTTTCAGTAAGATCTTCGGCTTCTTTCTCGTTGTAAAAATAACCCACGGGCTTGGTTGGATTCTTAAAACCAGGATCATTTGCGTCAACTTCAACCTGTGTCACCAGACCAACGACATGGCGCTGGTTTCCGGCTTTCCTCAAGGCATTTTCGAAAGCCTGAACCAGAAGATAAGCCGTCACACCCTGAGTGTTGGCTACGCAAATGTCCAAAGACATTGGTGCAACCTGTTTATGGGCCAGGGCTTGACGCATCAGAACCTTGCCAATTCCGGGGCCGTTACCATGGGTAATTATCAACTCGTTTTCAAGTTCTAACAGCGGCAACAAAACATCTGCCGTTTCTTCAGCAATGGCAACCTGTTCTTCAGATGTACCTTTTATTCCGGCCGGGTGAATCGCATTGCCGCCAAGAGCAACAATAATTCGTTTGGGAAATTCTTTGTTTGAATTCATGTAATAACGCCTAAATGGTATTGATTTTATTGAATAACAAAAACATTGAACAATTCGGCTAATTCCAATGCATCAAGGTTTCCATCCAGAGCCAAAGACAAAAGCAATGCTGATTTTTGCGGATTAAGCAAACCTGACGGAAAAACATTTTTACTTTTAACCGAAGTCATGGTTTCCGCTAGAACCGTAACCTGTGACACCCGAGAGGAAACGACGACAGTGCATCCGGAGTTTGCCGTTTCAGCGACTAGTCCATTCAGGTTATCAGGCATTGTACCGCCTCCAAACCCTGCCACCACCAATCCTTTACAAGCATTTCCCTCAAAATCGGCAAGTGGCTGATCACCGCAACCAGCACGAAGTAAAACAATATCTACAAACGGCAACTCGTCATCATTCCTCAAATGGTCGTGGAATCGTCCCACTAGCGGAGAAAGATCTGGTGATCCGAAAACCAAAAGGCTTTCACCGACAATCTTTCCTATCGGCCCACCGGGATAAGCATGAAAAGAATCCAGTGCCACAGAATCAGTTTTGATGATTTGCCATCCGGGAATCACCAAACCGTTCATTACTACAAGCAATCCATGACTTTGAAGTTGCGGAGAGGTGGCTGCAAGAACCGCTTGAAATAGATTCGCAGGGCCATCTGCACTAAGTGCGGTGCTTGGACGCATAGCCGCGGTCAAAACTACCGGTTTCCCGGATTTGCACACCAATTCAAGAAAAAAAGCCGCTTCCTCAAGTGTGTCGGTTCCGTGGGTAACAACAACGCCGTCAACTTCTGAGTCTGCTGTTAACTCCTCAATTCTACGTGCCAGTATTCGCCATTGGTGCGGTCCAAGATTTTCAGAACCCGTGGCAAACATGGTTTCTGAATGAACATCAGCCAGTCTTTCCAAACCCTCAATTGCACTGACGAGGTCGGAAGCATCTACGCGCCCGGACTCATAAGCCGCATCTGTTGCCGTAGAACCAGTTCCGGAAATCGTTCCGCCGGTGCCGATAACATGAATTTTCGGTTTGATAGTGACCTCTTTTCAACTGTCGTTTACCGTGCTTCAAACACCGCAGATATTTGCCAATAAGGACATCCGGAGCGGCACAGAAAATCCTATCTGCTTGAAATAAAGTTCGTGCTCGCTGGCATCAATCGCAAAATCAAACTCACCTTCGTTCCGTGGAAGGGAGTGCATCAGGCCAACCGTCTTGCCGCTTTTTTGTTTTATTTTCTGAAGTCCTTCAAGGGTGAAGTAGAATTCAGCCATTTTTTTCAAGAAATCATCTCGTCCGGGATCTCCCTTTTTCACAGAACAACCGGGAAGATACAGGAGATCAACTCCTTCATCGGCAAGCATTTCTTCGTGCTGCCCAATAGTCAAATCGTTGACTTCTGTGAAGTTGGCGTTCATTGCTTTTAACTTTGCACGGATGAGCGGAGGTACTCCCAGACCTGTAGTCCCTGAATAAATCAGTTTGGATCCCATACGTGCCAGACCAAGTCCGAAAGACTGTCCGGATCGCGCCCTTGACAAGTCCGGAGTAGCGATCATAACGGTCATTTCTTTGAAATCCCCACCCAGCGCCCGATACGCCGTGTACATGTCCAGTAGACCCTGAGTCGGGTGGGTTACGTTTCCGTAACCTCCACTGATGATTGGCGAAGCATCGCTTCCCAATTGCTCTATGGTGTCAATAACGCCTTCATCCGGATGACGCAAGACGATGACATCTGCGTACTGAGAGGTCACTCTAAGCGAATCATAAAGGGATTCCCCCTTTGCGGCAGCAGAACTGACCAAAGGATTGGATTCTGTAATGACATTACCACCCAGCCGAAACATTGCCGTTTCGTGACTGAAACGTGTACGGGTACTTGGTTGAAAAAACTGTGTGCAGAGTATCTTCCCTTCAAGCAACGGGATACGGTTACGCCAAAATGGTTCAAGCATTTCTGCTGTCTTGAAGATGTTTTCGAGTTCTGTAGACGAATAATCGTCAATGAAAATTAAATGCTGCCCTTTGATACCGGTTTTATCAATTTGCTTAACGATGTCATTGGGGCCAAAATCTACTGTAAGTGTCATAGTTTTCAATCTTAAAAAAATTAAAAATAAAGTTAGGGGTTAGATATCCGCATCACGGTTCATATCTTTGCTGTAGATGTACCATAGCGGTTCACGTCCGGTGGTATAAGCAGCTTGCTGCGTGAACGGGCCAAACCAGATAAAATCTTCCTTCTGCACCGACAACCATTCCTCACCAAGCAAGTAAAGACCTTGTCCGCCAAGCAGATAGGCACCATGTTCCTGAACATGAGTTTCCACGAAAGGATGACAGCCGTCTGGCATAAATTTGAGTGTATGCATATTCATGTCGAACTCCAGATCATTGGGCAATAAATCACGCAGAAATACATTGTCCATTTCATCATAAATGTTCTCTTCGATCTTGTTGGTGTCTCCAAAAACGATCCATGGTTTCAGGTTACCCAAAGGGACATAACGTTGTTTGTACAGTAGAACACGAACTGATTCAGAAGATGTGTTTTCAAATTCAATGCCTGTATCCGGCGGTGCAAATGCATAACCTCCGGCCTTTAATTTTTCGGTTATGTCTCCCACACGAACCTGAAGTTCACCGTCGCCATCCATTACAAACAGAAAGGTCTCAACTCCTGGAGCCTCAACGAATGGAACTAATGTTTTTCCTCCTGCTTCAACGCTTCCGACATACTGGACAAAGCTTGCGCCGTGTTTTGGTGAGGCGATAATCGTAAGTTTGCATCCCTCAAAACCGGGGATGGAATTGATAACCCTCCCTTCTGGAGGAATGATAGTAAAGATTCCGGGTTTTATAACGGCTCGACTTTCAAGAAATCCTTTTGGGTACGGCATATTATTTTCTCCTTATATTTGGTTTATGTCCCTCAACAGCAAAAAAATATTTAAGGGACTGTGGTTTACTTTATATTAAAATATTGAACAAATCATATTTCCCTCTTACAAGAAAAATAAATTAGTCTATCTCCTCTCATAATCCTGTCAATTAAGGCTGAAAAGATTTAAACAAACCAAGATATGATTTGGTACGAGGATAGGCGTAACCATTTCGTTTACTGGTTTGCAGTCCGAGCGAAACTAAACTTTCTACAAGTTTTACTGCGGCGGTAACTCCATCAATCACTGGGACACCGAATTCTTTTGAAAGTTTCGTTGCAAGTTCGACCATTCCCGCACAGCCAAGTACAATGGCTTCGGAACGGTCTTCATCCAATGCTTTCTGAATCTCAACACGGATGAGTTTTGTCGCCTCCGAGTCCGGATTCTCCAGTTCCAATACAGGAACTTCAGCGGCTCTAACACGATGACATTGCTGTGACATGCCGTACTTCACGGCAAGTTTTTCCAAAGCCGGAATCGAGCGTTTGAGTGTGGTCACTATCGAAAAACCATTTGCGAGCAGAGATGCAATGTGCATGGAGGCTTCACAAATGCCGACCACCGGTCCGGAAGCAAGGCAACGTGCGGCATCCAAACCTGTGTCATCAAAACAGGCGATGACTGTTCCCTGACATCCGGAGTCTTCTCCTTTCCGGACTTCCTCAAGCAAACCGGGGATACTGAACACCTCGTCGTAATAGCCTTCGATACTGACGGGGCCATATTCCGGATTTACCGCAATTATTTCGGTTCCGGAAGCAGCCACCAAGCGAGCCGCCTCTCCGGCTTTTTCCGTCATGGATGCGGTGGTGTTCGGATTGACCAGCAATAGTTTCATAGTTCACACTCCTTTTCCGGCATCAGAGCCGAACCGTTCCCTGCGTTTTCGCATGTAAAATACGATTCCCATCGCGGTCAGGATCACGACCAAAGAAAACATCGTGGTCAGAGTTCCCAAAGCATAAAGAGTGGGGGTTGTGACATTGGTTGTCATGCCGAATATTTCTAAGGGCAGTGTATTCTTTACTCCGGAAGTCATCAGGGTTCGAGCAAACTCATCGTAGGAAAGTGTAAATCCGAAGAGAGCGACTCCGATCAAACTGGGTGCAATAATGGGAAGCACCACATAACGAATCGTCTGCCAGTTGCTGGCCCCCAAATCTTTTGCCGCCTCTTCGTAGGATTTGTCGAAGCGGTTAAACACCGCAATCATAATCAGGAACCCAAAGGGCAAAGTCCATGTCAAATGTGCTCCCATTCCGGAACTGTACCAAGCCACCTCCCACTCCATCAAGTTATAGAGCAGTCCGATTCCCAGACTGATTAGAATTGAGGGGACAATCAGACTGGCAACGGTAATATAAAATAACAGTGTAGAACCAAAAAATTTCTTTCTGAATGCAAGCCCTGCAAGCACTGAAACCACTACAGTTACTACCATCACAATCACTCCTAATTGTAGTGATCTTAAAAATGCTGCCTTGAAATCTCCGACCAGTTGCTCACCAAACAAGGCAAAAAACCAATGAATCGAGACGCCATTCATTGGAAAGGTCAACCCTCCATTCGGTCCTTGAAAAGAAAGAATGAAAATGGCAGACATTGGTCCATATAGAAAGAGTACAAAAATAGTGAAAAAAAATGCCAATATGTAAAAGTCTCGACCTCGTTGCTTCCCCATATTTATAACTCCTTCTTTAGGTCAACAACCCTCATCATCAGGGAAACAAGGATCAGCACTACAGCTAGCAGTACAACGGCATTTGCCGCTGCGGGAGGATAAAGCAGCAACGAAATTTCATTCGACATCATCACTCCGACTGAAGCTCGAAGCCCGCCTCCCATGAGACGAACTGTGATGTAATCTCCCATGACCAAAGTAACAACAAAAATTGAACCGATTGCAATTCCGGGTTTACAGAGTGGAATGACGACATTTGTCAACACCTGCCAGCCATTGGCACCAGCATCAATAGCGGCTTCCATTACAGAACGGTCGATGCGTATCATACTGTTGAAAATAGGTACTACCATGAAAAGCGTGTAAAGATGTACAAAAGCAAGCACTATGGCGAAATCTGAAAACAGGAGAAACTCAAGCGGTTCTCCAATAAGACCAATGTTAATAAGCATTGAGTTGAAAACTCCATTTCGACCCAAAAATGGAATCCATGAAATCATCCGAATAATGTTTGAAGTCCAAAAAGGAATGGTACAAATGAGGAACAGTACAATTTGCCCGCGCAATGTCTTAACATGAAAACATAAAAAATACGCGACTGGAAAACCAATTGCAAGAGTGAAGAACCATGTAAGAATTGTGTACTTGAATGTATTTAAATAAGTCTTGTAAGTGACATAAGAGCCGAGCGTATCGGAATAGTTTGTCCAGACAAAGTCCGGAAGTAACATGAATTCATTGTAATCCCAAAAACTGACGATCAAGATTGTCGCGATTGGTACAATCAAGAATAATCCTAAGATTGCGCTTATCGGGGAAACTTGTGTTATGAGTACAATGGGATTATAGCGTTTCATGGAAATACACTTTTAGCTGTTATAATTGTTACTGGTTATCTTCACGTGCATTAACCAACTGAATATACGCCCAAATAGCTCCAACCTCAACATCAGACATGATGGAGTACTGAGGCCATGGCATCTCATTATTCAATTGTCGCTTATCCGGAGTTTGCCCGGCACGCAAAGCCAGAGCAAACTCCTCAAACGTCCAGTTTCCTAGATTACCACCAAGAGTAATGTTTGGCCCTTGAGGACCATCAGAATCTGGTGAATTACCAGCTAAATTTTCACCATGGCAAGAACCACAAGAGGTAATGTTAAATAAATATTCACCATATTCCGCAGTATCTTCCATTTTAGGTGCTTTCCTACCACCGACGCTAGTATGATCGATTTGGTTCACGGACCAAGAATCGAAGGCTAAAATACCAAAGATAATTGTCCCGGGAAACTGTATCTGTCTTTGATCTAGCTTTTTTCCGGCGGGCGCTAACGATTTAAAATAGTTGATCAAATTAGCGAGATCATCATCACCATACTTTGCATAATGAAACGAAGGCATAATTACTAGTACCCGGCCATTCTTGGCAACACCTTGTCGAATTGCTCCAGCCCAATCCTCATCTGTATAATCAGCCGCAGGCCCATTGGGTGTAAGATTTGGGGCGGGGATGTAACCGATTGGGGCTTCATCTACAATTGCTTTCCCTTCATATTTACTGCCGTGACATCCACTACAACTGCTGATGGTTGCGAGATGCTGACCGCGTTCAAGTGATGATTGATCGTTAGGTACATTAACAGTTGCTATAGTTACAGTTGGAGCTAAGTTTAGATTGTTTTGTCCTATTAAGTGCAAAATACCTACGACTATAGCAAACAGAACAATCAACCCACCTAAACAAATACTCACCCATTTTAGGTATTTCATTTAAAATACTGTTTAAAAAGTAGATTTTGAGCATCCAAAAGGCGTCCTCAATAGGAGGGTCGAGAGAAGACCCTCCCAATTTGATTTAATTAAGATGCAATGAACTCGTTCCACTTTCGAACCATGTAACGATTTTCGTCCATTACTGAGTTCCAGCACTCAACTTTACCCATGCGCTCATAGAATGAACCTCCATCGCGCTTGGCACCTGCAGGTTCCATCTTTTGACCAAAGGGGTTGACAATGTCATTTTTCGCAGCTTTGCCTTCAAACCAAAAGCCCCACTCGTCATCACTCATGTAGAGCTTCGATGTTGCGGGAGCTGCGGAGTAGTAACCCTGACGCATCAACAATCCTCCGACCCAACCGGAAAGATACCAGTTGATATACTCATAGGCTGCATCTAACTCCAGTCCAGCGAGATTCCGGGAAAGCCCCAGGCCTCCGCCCCAGGAGCGATACCCTTCCTTGAGGGGTTGGTAGATGCACGGAATCCCCATTGAACGCACCTTCGTGATGGCTGGAGACCACATGGACTGGATCACCACTTCACCCGAAGCCATCAGGTTGACCGATTCGTCAAAGGTCTTCCAGAAGGCACGAAACTGCCCGGCCTGCTTGGCTTCGGTGAAGATCGCCATCGTCTTGTCGATCTCAACTTGAGTCATGTTTCCCTTGTCTCCGTACTGCACCTCACCCATCGCCTCACAAACCATTGCGGCATCCATTATTCCGATGGAAGCAATATTGAGGATGGAGGCTTTGCCCTTAAATTCTGGGTTCAGCAACTCCGTCCAGCTATTGATCGGACGCTTGATCAAGTCCGGTCGGATCCCCAGCGTGTCGGCATTATAGATGGTAGGAACCATCGTGTACCAGTTCGTCTCTCCCTTTGCAAAGTTCCGGTCTGTTGGATTTTCTACAAAGCTCACGGTATGCGGAGCAGTGCCTTGCGCAATCTTGGAAGTAGGTGTGAGTTTACCGTTCTTGAAGGTTCCCACAATTTTATCGTAATACTTCAATTTGCGAATATCCATTGGCTGCATATTCCCACTGCCCCAGACTTTCTTGAGCGTAAAGTACTCGATGTCCGCAATGTCGAAACTTCTTGGTTGAGTCACCACCCGCTGCGCGGTGGAGTCCGTATCAAGCGCGGTCATCTGCAAAGTGATTCCAAGGTCCTGCTTGGCACGCTTTGCGATGGCGTTGATGTTGGAGACTCCTGTACCGAACTGGCGCAGGGTGATGTTCTTGATGTTCTGTGCCCAGATTGTGGGAAAACCAGTAATCGCATTACTCCCGATTGCTGCTCCTGCCACTACTGCAGAACCTGTTTTTAGGAGTTCACGCCGTGAGACGCTCTGTCCTTTTTTTGAGGACAACTCCACTGAGTTCCCCGCTTGACTTGTCTTATCCATAAACACCTCCATTAGTAGGGCTTAGGGTTTAGCAGGCAAGTCACGGAGGATAAAAGCCTCCTTTAAGACCAGCTTGCGATGAGCTGCGTCCCTACATTAGGACTCAGCTTTTAGCAAGCAAATCATGGAGGACATGAACGTCCTCCGTAGACCAGCTTGCGATGAGCTGCGTCCCTACATTAGGACTCAGCTTTTGAAACTCATTTTCCGAGATAATCACTCCAAATTCCTTGAATCCGGAAACATCCAATCCCAAACTAACCTCCATTCCCTTGTACTCTAGAAGTGTGACCTTTCCTTTCAGGGAATTTTCTAGGAGTTCATTAGAGTCCGCAGGGATTGCTTTTTTCAAAGCAATCCTATCTTGTCTCAAGGTAAAAGTTATTATATCGCCAATGGAACCTTGAGTGGGAACTCTGTAACGTCGCCCAACGCCTCCATCAAGAACGACTTCATTTTCATTTATTATTTCAATAATATTCCCTTCAAGCACATTGTGACCTCCAACAAACTGGGCAACAAACTGGTTGACTGGGGCATTAAACACTTCTTGAGAAGTTCCAACTTGTTCGATGTTTCCGTCGTTCATAACCACCACAAAATCTGCAAGAGCCAGTGCTTCCTGCTGACTGTGCGTCACATGAATAAAGGAGATTCCTAATTCCCTTTGAAATCGTTTTAATTCTGAACGCATTTTTACCCGCAAAAATGGGTCAAGTGCAGAAAGTGGCTCGTCCAGCAGTAAAACATTCGGATGAGAGACCAGCGCACGTGCTAAGGCAATTCTTTGTTCTTGTCCTCCGGAAAGTTGAGCCGGGAAACGACTTTCAAAGGTTTCCATATGCACCAACTCCAAATACTTTCGTGCGGAAGCATAGCGTTTATTTTTCGACATGCCTTTCATTTTCATGCTAAAGGCAACGTTGTCGAGACAATTTAAATGAGGGAACAGAGCATAATTTTGAAACATCATCGCTGTTCCGCGTTGAGCAGGTGGAACTTGATTAACCTCTTGATCTCCAATAGTTATGCTGCCTTCAGTGACATCCTCATGTCCTGAAATCATCCGGAGTGTTGAAGTCTTACCACAGCCGCTTGGGCCAACAAGGCAACAGTAGCTTCCAGCAGGAATCTCCAAATTTATACCATTGACTGCGATGGTATCACCATACTGTTTTACAAGTTGTTTTAAATATACATCTTTTGAATCGTTCATTACTCGCTTATTAATTTGTTAAATAAAATAATCAGGATAATCCTTAATCAAAATTTCAAACCGTTGTAAAACATCATTCAGGTGGTGCTTCATCGCTGCTACAGCTTTCTCTACATCCCCCGAACACAGTCGTTCAACTATCTCCCGATGCTGGTCAACGATGATCTGCATGTAGCCAGCCATTGGATAAGTTAACATCCGAACTCGGTTCAATTGCAATTTCGCATTTTCGATTACATTCCAGACCCTGTCGAAGTGCCCCACTTGTGCCAGGTATTTGTGAAGCATTTGATCTAATTGGTAGAGTTTTTCACTCTCATTAGAATCAACACAAATTTGTTGTTTGTCCAATATTTCGCTTAAGTTGTCTTTATCTTTACGAGTCAAGTGTTGTGCGGCAAATTGTATCGTGGCTGTCTCCAGTGCTTCTCTGATAAAATGATCTTCGCGAACATCTTGCAGTCGAATTTTTGATACAAAGGTTCACCGTTGTGGAAATACTTCAACCAAGTTATCAAAGCTTAGACGCAGGCAGGCTTCACGAACCGGAGTTCTGGAAATTCCGAAGCGCCCACATAACTCTTTTTCGGAAATTGCCTCACCCGGCTTAAGACGCATATCAATGATATCTTTACGCAGAATAACGTGAACTTGCTCCACTGTATTCTGCCGGGGATTTAACTTCTGAATAATTTCTGACATGACTAACTATATTCGTTCCAGATACTTGAAAAAAAAGAAAGAAATTATCGCTATACTAGCTCAGTTCAGGGCCAGAATCGGCAAGGTAGGCGATAAGTTAATATTCTTGTATACTAGTCGGAATAGCATTCGGAAACACTACTGTAACATTGTCAAGCAAAAAATCAATGTTTTTGCTGGTTCATCCAATTATTGATTAAATTTTCCGAAAAACCCCAGGAGCTTTATCTCCATCGGCAGTCGGATACAGGAGTCAATATTGGATGTTAAAATTTTTCATTTGTTGGGTGGTGTTTGTGCCAGTGTCGGGCTATGTCGATGCGGCGGCACAGCCAGACATCAGCATGGCTGTTTACATAATCAATAAATTTTTCCAAAGAGGCGGTGCGTCCGGGCCGACCGATCAGTCGGCAGTGCAATCCGATACTTAACATTTTTGGTGTGGCTTCGCCCTCGGCATATAACACATCGAAGGCATCCCGAAGATAGCCAAAAAACTGCTCTCCGGAATTAAAACCCTGTGGGCTGGCAAAGCGCATATCGTTGGTGTCCAGAGTGTAGGGAACCACCAAATGAGGATCTCCTGCAGGGGTTTCTACCCAGTAAGGCAAATCGTCCGCATAAGAATCGGCATCGTATAAAAACCCTCCGGCTTCCTGTACCAAACGCTGAGTGTTGGAACTGGTGCGCCCGGTGTACCAACCCAAAGGTCTGCTCCCCGTAACACGGGTATGGATATCAATGGCTTTTGCCATATGTACACGCTCGATGTCTTCGGGTATATTTTTGTAATCAATCCAGCGATAGCCGTGAGACGCAATTTCCCAATCGGCTTGCAGCATGGCCTCAACAGCCTCCGGATTACGTTCCAAAGCCATGGCTACGCCGAAAATCGTCACCGGAATATTCCGGCTGGTGAAAAGACGATGTAAGCGCCAAAATCCCGCACGGCTGCCATATTCATAAAGAGACTCCATGCTCATATGGCGTGCTCCGACAAAGGGCGGCGCACCGATAATTTCGGAAAGAAATGTTTCGGATGCAGGGTCTCCGTGGAGGATACAGTTTTCTCCTCCTTCCTCATAATTGATGACAAATTGGACGGCAATCCGGGCTTTTCCGGGCCACTCCGGATTCGGTGGATGTTGGCCGTAGCCGACCATGTCGCGGGGATAAATTTCCATGTAATTTCCAAAATAAAATGGCTATATTTACCAAAAAATACTAACCCTAGTCTTTAGGCTTTACAACTTAAAATCAAATCTCACGTCAAATATATGGACTCTAACATTATCGAATGGTTGAATCTGGTTGTCCGCTGGATTCATGTCATTAAGGGAATATTTTCACGGCCCAATGGCATCTGGCGGAGGGTTGACGGATTTGATTTTACGGTGTTTGGTTTTTGGGTTTTGTATTCGGTGTAGTTCCTTTAGAAAAAAATGTGCTTGCTGTTTTAAATAATTCTGCTGGAAAAGATCAGAAAAAGAAGGTGGAACTTAGTTCCCAACGGTTTGCAATAGGGGTGTTTTGTCCGGCAAGTGGGCGAGTGTAACCCAGGCGGACTTGCCAGGGGGTAGACAGTGGTTTTTGCTCAAGGTCACTCAGGTTACCATAACCGAATTCAAAATTTATCTCTTTAAGAAAAGCAGCATTAGATTTTCCTGTTGGCAAACTGCTTTCTGCCTGTTGGTAATAATGCAGTTCTGTGCCGGCAAATATATTTTGCCTCTCAATACTCCAGTTGTAGAAAAGGTCTACGCGATGCCCTGCAGAGTAATATCCTTTTTCTCCATCAAGTGTTTCACGTTTGCCAACCAGTTCATTTGTGCCTTCTATCCTGAATGCATTCCGAATCCCGTGTGTCAGAGGATACCAATTAAAATGAAAATAGGCACCGACTGAGCCATGGCCCTCTCCGGTTGAATTTGTAGAAATACCGCGGGGAGTCCCAGTTGTACCTGTAGGCAGTCGCAAAGTGAAACCGCCGCGATTATGCCATGTCGTAGTCGTAACTATGTCTTTGGCAAATATAAGCTTGATATCACCAAGTCCACTTAGATTTTCTGAAGCCAAATTTTCGAGCACTTTCTGCTGACTTGAAGTTGCGGAAACAAAATTCAGCGTAGAGGTTTGTTTTTTTTGCAGTAAAGGTATAGTTGCCTCCAGCATCCACTTTTCAGTCAGACCGTATGCCATGCGGATTTCAAGTCTCTGCTCTTCACGCTGCAACTTACCAACGACCGAATCTCGCCATTCTCTGTCCCAGAGCATGAGTTGCTGCAAAGGTGCTTCTTCTCCATAACCATTAAAAGCCCGATCGTAAACCGGCGTATGCTGCAAACGCATTTCGACTTCCCAGACTGATTCCGGCAAGCGGTTTTCGAACTCAATGGCGTGTGTTGGTGTTGGAATCAGGAATACTGCAACGAGAATGAATAAATAATACTTCATCCGTACACCTCATGTTGAGTATTTTCTGCAAAGGAAATCCAGCCATTTGCGGTCAAGTTTGGAATTATGCATTCAATGGGAAATCCTACAACATTGCTGTATGACCCGGAGATTGATTCAACTAAAATTGCACCTAAACCTTGGATTGAATATGCACCAGCTTTATCAAAAGGTTCTTTGGAGTTAAGATACCACTCAAGCAGGTCTGCATCTAATTTTAAAAAACGGACTTCCGTACAAACAAGATCTGTTATTTGATTTCCGGAAGAGGAATCTAAGATTGAATATCCGGAAAAAACCTGATGTGTCCTTCCACTCAATTGAGTCAGCATTGTCCTGGCATCCTGAATTGATTTCGGTTTCCCCAGTATTTTTCCGTCAAAATAAACAATAGTATCTCCTGCGAGGATTATGACATCTTCTGCCAGTTTTGAGTAAGTCCTTTGTACCTGCAGGGCTTTTTCATGGGCCATTCGTTTGACAAAACTTTTTGCAGACTCGCTTTTCTCCGGTGTTTCATTAATTATTGGAGTGTGACAGTCAAATTGGAGGCCATATTTTTTCAAAAACATCTTGCGACGAGGTGAAGAAGAGGCCAGACACAAAGGGCGATGCTGTATAAACTGGGACATTCTATGAGAGTTTAAAGCAGATTGTTTATAAAGTTGCAGACGATGCAGGTAATTGCATACATTCCTGTCTGGAATCAGGATTTCAGTTGAAGGCCATTTGAAGACGTGTACTGAATTTGAAATTTTTTGACTCGAAGTTAGTTTGCACTGTTTTTTTAGATTTTGGTTTGTAAATATTGTCGATGTAGTAGCTAAGTATTTTTCGAACAACTGGAGCAGCAACTCTTGAACCGCCACCACCGTGTTCAACCAGTGCTATCACTGAAATTTCCGGATCTTCCGCTGGCCCAAAAGCTACAAACCAGGCATGGTTCTGAAATTCTTTTTTTAGCTTTGCTTCTTCGTCAAGTGTCTCCATGGTTTTGGTACTGATAACCTGTGAGGTCGCAGTTTTTCCAGCAACAGTAAATTCTTCAAACTGAACTTTACGGGCAGTTCCACCAGCTTCATTTACCACTGCAATCATTCCCTTGCGGATTAAGCTCAAATATTCTTTGTTTAAAGGTATTTGTTGAGGTGCCGTTCCTTCATCTTCCAAAAAAAGCCTGGGTGGCACCCACATTCCGTCATTTGCAAGAATATTAATCATATTAATTACCTGAAGCGGCGTAACAATAATAAATCCCTGCCCGATTGACATGGAAGGGGTTTCACCACCATACCATGGTTCGTTAAAAACTCTTTTTTTCCAACTGCTGCTGGGAATTAATCCGGCTTTTTCATTCAAGAGCCCAACTCCGGTTAATTTTCCCAGGCGGAACAGGCTTGCGAATTTATGCAACTCATCAACTCCTGCTCCCATTCCAGTATTATAGAAGAAGACGTTGCATGATCCTTTAATTGCGTCATGCAGTTTAACTCTTCCATGGCCCGTTTCCTTCCAGCATTTAAATGGTTCACTACGGCCTTTAACATGAAAAAACCCATTACAGACATATTCTGTTTCAGGTGTAATAGCACCCTTTTCAAGTCCGGCATAAGCTGTGACTACTTTAAAAATTGATCCGGGAGCATAGAGACCTTGAATAGCTTTGTTTTCCATAGGATGTTGTGGATTTTCCAAGAGACGTTTCCAATTTTCCGGATCTATTCCTCCGGAAAACAAATTTGGATCAAAATCAGGAAAACTTGCCAGGGCAAGAATTCCGCCGGTTTTTGGATTCATGACAATTACCGCACCGCTTTCACCCTTCATGGCATCAGTTGCAACTTTCTGGAGACGGACATCCAGGCTCAAAGTGATATTTTTTCCAGGCACAGAGGGGACAGGTTCTCCTAAAACCTGCAGTTCCCTCCCCATATGATCAACTTCAGCCTGTCGGCCGCCATCGAGCCCAATCATGTGATCGTTCTCAAGAAGTTCAACTCCGGAGTGACCGACAATCTGGCTGGAACTCCGTTTCTCTGCCGGCAATTCTGACCAATCTTCCTGGACAATTCCGACATAGCCGATAAGATGAGATGCAAAGTTTTTTTGTGGATAAAATCTGCTTGGACGGACCACAACAGAAACACCTGGGAAATCATCCTGAAATGTTTCCAGATGCATGGCTTTTTCATATTCCAAGTCTTCTTCAAGTATAATTGGCCTAAACTGAGCCAAATCCTGATTGGCATCAATTTTTTCCTGTAGTGCAGAATAGGAGATTTTGAGAGATTCTGAAACTTTGTGCAAAGTTGTTTCCAGATTTGGCGTGTCCTCTCTTATCAGGAGCAGTTGGTATGCAGGGCGGTTTTCGGCCAGTAAAACTCCATTCCTGTCATAAATATTTCCACGCAAAGCAGGTTCCGGAACTAGACGAATGCGGTTGCCCTGAGAAAATTCTAGATATTTTTCGCCCTGGGAAATTTGCAGATACCAAAGACGCGAAGCCAGCAGGGAGAAAATCAAAATTACGACTCCACCCAAAATAATGAGGCGAATCCGAATCCGGTCCAACTCTTCAAATTCAAGAGGATTCAGTTTCATGCTGTATCCCCTATGAAATGATTTTCTCCCCAAATTACACTTTGAAGAATAAATGGGGTTACCAGCCCATGCAAAACGGCAAGTGGAAGAGTTGAGGTCAGCATTAGAGAAGATTGGTTCAGCCCAGTTTCCAGCATGCCCAGAATGGATAGAGATATCCAACCCTCCAGGATTGTCATAACTGAGACAGCAAGGCTGACTGCAAAAAAAGTATTTGCGTAAAATAATTTAATTAACTGACGGGCAAGTAACAGGGTTACAAAAAAAGAAATTCCATAAAGCCCTATGTAACCATGCGAAAGTGAGTCTAAAATCATTCCCGCAAATACACCAAGAAATGACAGCGAAATTGAAGAATGACGGAATGTCAGCACAAGTATTAAAATAAGCATCCAGTTTATTTTTAAACCGATTGGCAGAAAATAGTAGTTGAAAACGATGTTCATCAAGACACCGATTAACAAAAACCCTAAAGAAAGCATGAATAATCGCATCATTCAACAGACAAATTAGAATCAGATTTGGAAGGCAAAATTGTAAATACCTCTTCTATTTGATTAAAGTCAACAGCACTGTCCAATCTTGCAGTTTTGAAAAGTTCATGGGGTTCGCGGTTGATTCCACTGACCCAGCCAATTAGGATTCCTTTAGGATACAGATTCCCAAGACCACTGGAAATAACGCGATCTCCAATTTTAATTTTCGCATGCTGATTAATTTGCCTCATTTCCATGCCATCGTGAGTTCCATAAATCAAACCTCTAACGCGATTACGTTGAATCAAAGCAGGAACACGGCTGCGGTGGTCAATAATCAGTTGTACTGAAGACTGATAAGGTGAAACAGACTGAATACGGCCGACCAACCCCTCTTTGCGGATAACAATGTAGTTCCGCTGAAGCAATTGGTTGCTGCCGCGGTTTATCAAGCGAATCTGATGAGTGTTGTCTGCAGACTCTCCAATAATTTCTGAAAATATTTCCTTGTGGGCTTTTTTTTGTGCAAAGAGCAGTTGAGACCTCAATCTGAAAAACTGTACAGAATTCTCAATGTGCTGATTCAGCTTCTCTTCCATATTCAGCAACTGCTGTTTGAGCATTTTATTCTCTTCATTAACCTCTATAAGATTTATGTAAGAATTCCAGGTATTTTTTATAGTTGATACGACAGACTGCACTGAGGTCTGCACGGGGTATGTTATGGTTTGTACTGCCATTTGAAACCTGGATGTACCTTGCTCGTTATATGTTTGATACATTAGGAAAAACAGAACAATGAGGGTAGCAACGATGGAAATATAAAGACGGTAAGTACCGATAAACTTGAACATATTTTTATTAACGAGTGCTTTTTGTCAGTTGATTGCTGTGGAACAGAATTCTTAAAACTTCAGACAATTTCCCTTAGGAGTACTACGGGTTTCAGCATGTAGTCTGCCTGGTTAATTTCTTTGAGAGCTTTGTGGACCAATCCTTCTTTACAGTTCTGGAGTGTCAGTGTGAAAATCACTGTTTCCTCGCCTTCTTTACCAATACGGTGGTACTGCGGCAACTGCTCCAAAGCATATATGTTAATTGAATGCCGCTCAAAGATACTGCCGTAGTGACCGAATATTCCCGGCTGGTCCCGAACTTCAAAGCGTAATGTGTGGCGAAAATTTATATTTTCCATTGATTCAATCTCTAACTTCTTGTTAGAAGGAGGAGGAGGGAATGGTTCAGGTTGTCTTTGAATTTTGTTCAGGTCAGAAACAATCGCCGAGGCAGTCGGTAGACTGCCGGCACCTTTGCCGATCAGGGTGATGTCATCTGCATACTTCCCTGAAAGCGTCACTGCATTTGTTGATCCGGTTATTTTTGCCAGCATATCGTCTTTTTCAATCATGAGCGGCAAAACATAAACCTGAACTCCTTGATCACTGAGGCGAAGATTTGCGATCAATTTAATGCTCCGGCCCATTCGTTCAGCATATTCAAAATCAGCCAGTTCCAAGTGATCGATTCCCTCCAAATTGATTTGCTCAGGCGCAAACCACTGACCAGTAATTAAATAAGTCAGAATTACGAGTTTGTAACGGGCATCAATTCCCTTGATATCGTTTGTCGGATCCTGTTCTGCAAATCCCAATTCCTGAGCCTGTGAAAGTGCAGTCTCAAAAGAAAGGTCATTGCATTCCATTTCACTTAGAATGTAGTTTGTTGTACCGTTCAGAATTGCCCGGATACCCTGAATATCCTGTACTTGCAGATAATCTTTAAGTAACCGCAAAACCGGAATTGCTCCAGCCACAGCCGCTTCAAAAAGCAAATGACGTCCGTTTTCTCGCGCGACTGCCATCAGTTCAGCACCGTGAACCGCAATCAAATCCTTATTTGCAGTAACGACATGTTTCCCGTTCTTTAAGGCCTTTGTGATCAGTTCACGGGAAAATCCGCTTCCTCCTATGGTCTCAACAATTACATTAACCTGTGAATCAGCAAGAAGTTTATCCGGATTATCATAAAACAATTCCGGTCTTTTTTCGAACCATGGCCTGGCAAATTTCCCCTTAGTATCACTTTCCAGAATTCCCACGAGATTAATGGTTGCATCAGGTTCTTTGCTATGTTGTTCTAAAACGTGTGCGACACCACTGCCAATTGTACCGAACCCGGCAATTGCTATATTTAATGCTGACATCAGTTTGATTTTTTTATTGTTGAATATTATTAGTTAACAGAAGAAATTTCTGCAATTGCATCCATTTCAACATCTGCTCCTTTTGGTAAATTACTTACTTCTACACATGCCCGTGCAGGTTTAGAAACATCAAAATATTCTGAGTATATTTCATTTAACTCACCAAATTGAGCCAGATTTTTCATGTAAATTGTGACTTTCAGTACACGTTCCAATCCCGAACCTCCTGCTTCCAGAATTATTTTAAGATTTAAAAGTACCCGGTGACATTGTTCTGCAAACGAATTCCCAACCAGTTCTCCACTCTCAGGATCAAGTGGGATTTGTCCGGAAACATACAGGATGTTACCGCAGCTTACGGCTTGAGAATAAGGGCCTACGGGTGCAGGCGCCTTTGATGTTTTGATAATTGAACGTGACATTTTCTGGTTTACTCAGAATATTATTTATCAATTTTTCTTTTTAGAAATTGATACCACTGCAAGCGGTCGAAGATACTTTGATCCATCGCAAACCAATCTGCGCAGCCGAGTGTTGCCGCTTCTTCGAGCAATTGCGGTGATTTAATGTTGCCATTAATTATCATTGGCTTGTCAGTATACTTTGCTGACCAGTGGCACAAAGGTTCTTTGTTTTCAAAACACTTATTCATTGCATGGATAGCGAGTGGATGGAAAATATCTACACCTGCATTTTCCAGTAATGTCAACATTTTTTTAAGATCTTTGGGCTTGAATCCATCATCAATTTTATCAAAGATGGAAAAGTAATAACTAAGTGGAATTTTGACCGACTCACGTTTCTTGATAGAGTTGACTACATCCAGTGCCAGTTGCACACGATTCTCAATCTTTGCTGTACCATATTCGTCATCACGATTGTTAAGTTTTATACAACAACATTGATCCAGCAATTGTTGTTCAGTTCCATTTATTTCAACAAAATCCATACCGACTTCTTCTGCACGTTCAGCAGCATGCACAAAATTGAGTACAATCTCTTCTACATCACCTTGATCGAATTCACGGCTGATGTCAAAATCCCGACCAAAATTCAGCACAGAAGGCCCCACAGGCTGTTCACCACAAGCACTTTCAGAAGTCTGTGCACCTGCGTGACTGAGACGGATTCCGATAGTGGCACCCTCTTTTTTTACACCCTGGGCTAATTTTTCCAAACCCTCAAGATGCTCTTCATCTGAAATTCCCAGCTGGTTGACGTGACTTCGCCCCTGCTTTGTCACATAGGCAGACTCCACAATTATCGTACCTGCACCCTGCCGTGCTAAAGAACGGTAGTGTTTGATTATTGCCAGTGTTACTTTGCCATGTACATCCGCGTGATCGTCCACTGTTGGCGGTGCAAGGATACGATTCCGGAACTGAATTCCTTGAACTTTGAAGGGCTGAAACACGGCCCTGATTTTTGACTGAGCAATTTTTGTTGAAATTGAACTAGATTTTGATACGGAAGGCATTGCTGTTTCTATGTGTTGATTGTTAAATGATTAACGCTGTGCTTTTTCTTCTAAGCCAGATTGACCGAACCGTTTTTTCAGTTCTTGTGAAATATCTTCTATTGTAATCCCCTGATATCCCATCAGGATGAGCAAGTGAAACCAGAGATCGGTAATTTCGTGTATTTGTTCTTTCCTGTTCTCGTTTTTTGTAGCCAGAATTACTTCGGCAGATTCCTCACCAATTTTTTTCAAAATGGAATCTATACCTTTGTCCATCAAGGAGGCTACATATGAATTATCCGGAGAGTAATTTTTTCGTTCCAGGATAACATCATAAACCCTTTGAAACATTGTTGCGGAGGTTCCTGTTTTCATTTTTCAATATCTCTTTGATTCCTCAGACCCAGCGTTTCGATTTTTTTACGTAAAGTGTTTCTGTTAATTCCCAAAATTCTGGCTGATTTTTGCTGGTTCCAGTTAGTTTGTTCAAGGAGTAATTTCAGCAGGGGCCGTTCTACCTGAGGCAGTACTTCCGCCAACAGTGAATCTCTGTCGAATTCAACTGCATCCCGAACCAGTCCTTCCAGTTTTAAAGATGCAACCTCTTCAAGACTTTCTCCAGAATCTGTTACAGGCTGAGGCCTGAACAAATTTTTTGGCAAAGAGTCCAACATTATTGTGCCAGTGACATTGGTTATCATCAAGCTCTTGACAGTATTTTCCAATTCACGGATATTTCCCGGCCAGTTATAAAGAGCAAACACACGCATCACTTCTGGTTCTACTGCTTTGCGTCCGACAGCCATTTCTTTGCTTCCCTTCTGCAGAAAATGTTCAGTTAAAACCGGAATATCTTCCCGTCGTTCACGCAACGGAGCAATGTTAAGCGGAAAAACATTCAGCCGATAATACAGGTCAGTCCGGAAGTTTGAATTTTTTATCAAATCTTCCAGGTTCTGGTGCGTGGCAGCAATCACTCTCATATTTGTCGTGATTAGCTCGTGTCCCCCAACTCGTTCAAATTGTTTTTCCTGCAAGACCCTCAAGAGTTTACTCTGGAGCCTCATCGGCATGTCTCCAATCTCGTCCAGAAACAACGTTCCCTGACTGGCAAGTTCCAGTTTACCACGCTTGCGTTCGGTTGCACCAGTAAAAGCACCTTTTTCGTGACCGAATAATTCTGATTCCATCAACTCTGAAGGAATCGCAGCACAGTTAATTGCAACAAATGGTTGACTGGAGCGTAAAGAATGCTGGTGAATGGAACGTGCAATCAGTTCCTTCCCTGTTCCGCTTTCGCCTTGAATGAGTACTGTCAAATCTGTAGCTGCGACTCGACCGATTGCCTTATACAGGTCGCGCATCACTTTGCTTTGACCGGCCAGTAAATCGTCTGCTTTTTTCCCGGATTTTATTCTTTTAGTTTCCGGAGTACTCAGCGGAACTCGAAGCGCACGTTTTACCAGTTCTTCAATTTCATCAATGTTAAAAGGCTTGGCCACATAATCAAAAGCACCGGCTTTCATTGCTTCAACAGTGTTATACATCGTACTCTGGCCGGTCATGACGATAGTCAACAGAGACGGAAATTCTTTTAAAATTTCCCGGGTGAATGAAAGACCGTCTTTTCCGGGCAGGTTAATGTCAACAAAAGCGAGACGGATCGGATGTTTCTGGAGGAGTGGTCTTGCTTCCAGAACGTCCGCAGCCAGATGAGGAATATAGCCGGCTTGTGATAAAGTGCGTTCCAGAACCCAGCGGATACTATGCTCATCATCCAAGACCAATATTTGAGATGATTCTTTGCTTTGTTCAATTTTCTCCTGTTTGGACATAGTTTATTTTTTTCTTTTTTGAATCCAAGCACGGATAATAATTTGTCCTGCCGGCGGAAAAAGTCCTTCAGGAATTTTGTATACTCTTGGAGACGTTATTCAGGAAACCATCCGGGAGTAAATCCTCTTTTGCTAGGAACTTAAACAGGCTCAACAATGATTCCCGCATACTCACTAAATCTTCTTCCAGAGGGTTAGCGTTTTCCAGGAACCATTTTTCCAGGAAATTTTTGATCAACTCCGAGTCCCATTCTGAAATGGGTGGTGGCTCAAAATCAACCAGGAAAACCTCCAAATCCTCTTCCACCTGCTCTTGTTTCTCAGCAGGTACTAGTTCCATAAATTTATTATAAACATCTGTTTCGATTGCTGGTGTCCGTTCTTCCGGTTTTTCTTCATCCAGCAGTTCTCCATCTGCTTCTAAAATAGAATCGTCTTTTTCTGAACCTTCCATTTGTTTGGTAAGCTCCTGAATAAAATCATGATTGCGTTTATCAAACTCTTCCATTGCTGCAGGCAAACTGTTTAGATCCAGTTTTTCTCCTTCTACTGCTGAACGTGTTTTCAGGAAAAGTGCAATTAGTACTGGGTTAGAAAGGTGTGGTATTTTGTCACTGTTCGCAATTTGATGACGTGTTGCTTTTGCCAAAACAGATTTTATTGATTTTTCAGAATGTGCTGATTCCAACTGTTCAAGTCTCTGGTCAAGATCTGCAATAAACTCTTCAGTCAGCAGTTCCAATATTATTTCTATTTCTGTTTGTTCACTTTCCAGCAATGTACGGAGTTTCTCCTCACCCATATTTAAATCCGTCAGTTCCGGTTCAAATGCCAGCGTGGGTAAAGTATTCAGGAGTTGTTCAAGTTGTTGTGGAGAGCCTGCTTGTTGAGAGTTTTTCTTGGGCATTGCTTTGCGGCGCCGGATCATTTTCTTTTGACGCTTTTCCTTTTGACGCTTTAGCATCCCTGTTTTTTTTTGTTTTCTTTTTTTAGCCATATTTAAATAGACAAGTATTCAAGTTGAGAAATCAATCACACATTATTGCAGAATTATCAAATAAAATCACGTCAAATTAGTGGCTTGTTATTTGCTCGTTCCTTGTTTAATTTGACAGGATCAAAAAACAATACATTTGCTTTCAACAGTGAAGTACAAATTTTTTTCTAATTGCAGGTTAGTTTAATGAATCAGATTCGAAAATATTGGCTGGGACTAATAATGATTGGTGGATTAGCGGTAATTGCCGTTGCAGGTGGTGACGTTGGAAGTTCACCTCTATTCCCCATTCCACTCGATTCTTATGGAGATGCAGACTTGATTAAAAGTGGAGATATTTTCGCTGTTCTGGGGAACCGTATTACACATACACCGTTCAATCTGTTTGCATCACTCATTTTTTTGTTTGCTATTGTGCATACATTTGCTGCAATAAAAATCACCGGCATTGCAAAAAAAATGGAACTCACTCATGCCGAAAAAATGAGAAAGTCGGGTAAATCCGAGGAAGAAATAGAACAAGATCCTCCAGTTATGGCTGAAATGCTGCATTTTTTTGGAGAGGTGGAAGCAATTTTCGGAATTTGGGTTATCGTTTTGGCAGCAGTAACGATTTCGTTTTATGACTGGTCCACTTTCAAAATTTATATAGCACAAACAGTAAATTACACTGAACCAATGTTTGTAGTGGTCATTATGGCCTTGGCTGCAACACGTCCGGTAATGCAGTTGGCTAAACAGATTCTAGGGAAATTTGCCTCCATTGGAAAAAGTTCCCCGGGTGCGTGGTGGCTGTCTATTTTAACTTTGGCTCCAATCTTAGGTTCTTTCATTACAGAGCCGGCTGCTATGACCATAGCCGCAATGCTTTTGGCTGAACAGTTTTACCGACTTAAACCTTCCAGTAAACTAGCCTACGCTACTATCGGGCTCCTCTTTGTCAACATTTCGGTCGGTGGTACTCTTACCAATTTTGCCGCCCCACCTGTACTGATGGTGAAAACACCCTGGGACTGGACATCTTCATTCATGACCCTTAACTTTGGCTGGAAAGCATTATTGGGAATTCTCATTTCAAACTTAATTTATTATTTTGCGTTTAAAAAAGAGTTTTCCAAGTTTGCTTCCGATTTTGAAGCAGAAGCAGAAATGGAAAAGGATTTAGAGCGTCATGAAGATTCTATCCCAATATGGATCACTGCAGTACACCTTCTTTTCATGGGCTGGACCGTGTTGAATGCACACTATCCACCGCTTTTCATAGGTGGATTTTTATTCTTCCTTGGTTTTGCAATGGCAACCAAAGCACATCAAAGCCATATCAATTTGAAACCACCTTTACTGGTAGGTTTTTTCCTGGCGGGCTTGGTAACACACGGTGGAGTTCAGGCTTGGTGGATTGCTCCTGTTTTGGGCTCCCTGGGTGACTTACCGCTGATGCTGATGGCTACTGTGCTGACAGCATTCAATGATAATGCGGCAATTACATACTTGAGCACTTTGGTCCCGGACTTTGCTATTTCAGCAAAATATGCGGTAGTTGCCGGAGCTGTGACTGGAGGGGGATTAACGGTGATTGCAAACGCTCCTAATCCTGCAGGCCAATCCATTTTGTCCAAGTTTTTCCCCGGTGGAGTGAATCCTGCAAAGCTTGCATTGGGAGCAATCATTCCCACGGTCATTGTGGGGCTGGCTTTTATGGCCATTCCGCAGGATGTTCACGATCCTCAGTCAGTGGATCAAAGCAAAGTTGAAATCTCTGACTGACTCTAACACTCAGGTTAAATATTTTGAAGTTTGAAACACATTCTTCAGGAGTTATCAGAGCGGAATCTGATTTATCTGTAGTTAATTAAATGTTGTATTTTTTCAATAACTTCTGTAAAAGAACTTTCAGGAAAAATATTTTTCCACTTTGAGATGTTGAAAATGGTTGATCTTTACTTTACAGAAAAAATAATTTGTCGAGATTTCTCTTAATTGTCAAAATGGGAAAGTGATTCAGCTTTTTCAAGTACTAAATTAAAATGTGCAAACCCTTTAACGGAGAAGACTATGCATAGATTTACAAAAATATTCGTAACAGTTTTAATATTGGGCTTAATCAGTTCAGCTTTATATGCATCGAAAGGAAGTAATTCAACCCCCTTTCCTGTGCCTCTGAGCTGCTACTCTGAAGATTATGGTTCCCCGAATTTTTTAGCGGAGAGGTGTGATCAGGTTCACGGATCTGAAGGCTTCCGGGATCCGGAAGGAGCAAGTATGGCTGAGATACTATCCCACCGCATTAGTGCAAATCCGTTCAATTTAGTTGTATCATTGATTTTTCTGATTGCCATTCTGCACACATTCATGGCCAACAAGTTGACGGCCAAAGCACACCAGATTCATGAAGAGCATGATGAGCGGATGAAAGCGGCTGGTGCTTCTGAAGAAGAAATCAAGCATGACATTCCTTTCAAAGCAGAGCTTTTTCACTTTCTGGGAGAAGTTGAAGTTGTGTTTGGAATGTGGGTCATTGCCTTGTTGTTTGTCACAATCGGTTTTTTCGATTGGACTACATTTAAGAATTACATGGTCTACGACCGAGTTTTCATTGAGCCAATGTTTGTGGTTGTAATCATGGCAATTGCCTCAACGAGACCGGTTGTCAAGGTTTCAGAACAGTTACTGGGTCTTGCTGCGGGTTTAGGAGGACACAGTAAAGCTGCCTGGTGGTTTTCGATTTTGCTGATTGCTCCATTGCTTGGTTCATTCATCACTGAACCTGCTGCAATAACAATTGCCGCCCTTTTGCTGGCTAACCAATTTTACAAGCACAGGCCTTCCTCAGGATTTGCCTATGCCACGATTGGTTTGTTGTTCGTCAACATTTCAGTTGGTGGAACGCTCACTCACTTTGCCGCACCACCAGTTCTGATGGTTGCAACTACATGGGATTGGAGCATGGGTTTCATGGCGGCTAACTTCGGTTGGAAGGCGGCGTTGGGTATTTTAATATCTAATGTGCTTTACTTCATTGTCTTTCGTGGACAGTTTGCCAAAATGGGTAAGGATGAAGTAAAGGAAGCAAGCGCGGAATTCCACACACCTGAAGTGCAAAAACTTAAACCTGGTCAAATGAGCCATGACGAATTTGAAGCCATGTGGGCTGAAAGAGAAACTACAATTCCATGGTGGGTTACGCTGGTTCACCTTTGTTTTTTAGCCTGGACAGTTTATACTGCACATTATCCAGCATTGTTTATTCCTGGGTTGCTCTTTTTTCTGGGGTTTATGTCGCTCACTGCAACGCATCAGAACAAGGTGGAACTCAAGGGGCCGATCATGGTTGGTTTTTTCCTGGGCGGTCTGATTATTCACGGAGGACTGCAGGCCTGGTGGATTGCACCAGTTCTGGGCTCTCTGGCTGAAGTTCCCCTTATGCTTACTGCGACGATCTTGACTGCATTCAATGATAATGCAGCGATAACTTATTTGGCTACATTGGTACCGAACTTAGCCGAAGCCTCAAAATATGCAGTGGTGGCTGGTGCTGTGACCGGAGGTGGACTAACAGTGATTGCAAATGCACCGAATCCCGCGGGTCAGTCTATTCTTGGACGCTTTTTTGAGCATGGTGTAAATCCTTTAAAATTGTTGATTGCTGCTCTGGTCCCCACAATTATCATGGGGCTATGTTTCATGATCTTATAATTGGGAATATTCTGGTATTAAGTGCGGGATTAATTCCCGCACTGCTGTTTAGAGAATCATCTGATTATTTTTACTTCGCTTAAAGGTGCTTGTAAAAGTGCACGCCTATTGACGGACTGGAGGTCTTAATGAATAAATTATTTTTTAGGCTGATTTGTCTTTGAGCAATCTCAAAAGCCAGCCCCAGAATTTCAAAAGGAAACTCCCAGCCGATCCCTAAATATCCTCCATTTCCTTTTAACTCGCCAAGAGATCCCTGGGTTTTCAGCAGGTTTTTTGAAATACCCCAGCGCAAAAAAAGACCCCCATCTCCCTGGAGTGGATCATGTTTGCCCTCAAATCCAAGCTTCCAGAGTTCCATACGTTGTCCTCTGCCGATGCTTTCAGATTCTCTTGCAAAATCAATGTACATCAAACCAAGAGCCAGTCCGAATGAGTTCTCATAAGCCTCTTCCCACCAAAAATTTATTGTCGGACCAATTCCGGAAGTTGTTTCTTTTTCAATCTGGTTACCGTATTTTAGCGTTACAGTATCAAAATGCTCCCTTGCTCTGAGCCTCCATTTTCCTGCAAATGCAGTTTCAACCACGCACAAAAAAATCAAGATCACACAGAAAAAACTCTTCCAATTTATTAATAAATGCGGCATTTTGCTTGTATTGCGGTAATGGCTGGTATTTTCGGGTACAGACAGTTTTATTGTCAAACGAACTTAACACCATGTTTGTTAAACGGCAATGAACGATAACGTTTTCCTGTTGCAGAAAAAATGGCATTGGCTAAAGCAGGAGCGGCCAATGGAACAGAGGGCTCTCCTACACCTCCTATGTCTTCACCACTTTCGATGATGCTGACAGAAATGTCCGGAGTGCTTTTCATCCGTAAAACGGAGTAATCGTGAAAATTACTTTGTTCCACTCGTCCGGCCTTTAAAGTAATTTCTTCGCCAACAGCCGCTGAAAGTCCAAAAATAAATCCACCTTCCATCTGTGCCCGAACTATATCCGGATTGACGACTTTCCCGCAGTCAACAGAGATCCACACGTTGTGCAATTCCAATCTTCCGGATGTATTCGAAGAAATTTCAATCACTGCTCCGACAATGCTTCCGAACGATTTATGAATTGCGATTCCCAATCCGTGTCCCTTCTGAAGTCTCCGTCCCCATTTGGCATCTTGCGCCACTTTTTCCAAAACATTCAGGTAACGGGGTTTTTCTGCCAGAAGTTTGCGTCGGTATTCAAACGGATTATGTTGAGCCAAATGAGAAGCTTCGTCGATAGCACTTTCTATATAGAATGCATTGTGGGAACTTCCCACTGAACGCCAAAATCCAACTGGAACTCCGGGGTCAACCATTGAAAAATCAAAATCAAAATCAGGAATTGCATACGGCAGTTCCTTAGCACCTTCTGTGGAAGTTGGATCAAATCCAAACCATCCCAGCGGAGCAAAATATCTTTTTAAAATCGATGGTGCAGCTAATTGATTTTTCCATTTTTCCGGCAGTCCATTTTTGCCCAGACTGATTTGAAAACGACTCATGCTGGCAGGACGGTAAAAATCATGTTGCATGTCTTCTTCCCGCATCCAGGTCACCTGTACGGGTTTTCCTAAATTTTTGGAAATTGTAACTGCTTGTGTCACGTAGTCTATTTCAATGCGGCGTCCAAAACCGCCGCCGAGCAAGGTGGTGTGTATCCGGATTTGATCTTCATCCAAACCTGTGATTTCCTTTGTGACATCAAGTGACATTTCTTGATTTTGAGTTGGTGCCCAAACTTCGCAAAAATTATCTGTTACAGATGCAGTACAGTTCATCGGTTCCAGTGTGGCATGAGCCAGGTATGGGACTTCATATTCCAAATCAAGTACTTTTGGTGAATCAAGCTCAACCTTTCCTTCGTTATCAAGTGCCTTACGGAATTGTTTACGGACCTTCTGACAGTCAAGTCCCTTTGTCAACCCGTCTTGAAATTGCGGATTCAGTGCCTCCATACCCTTTTTTGCCCGCCAGGTATTATTTGCCACTACTGCAATTCCATTTGGAATTGAAACAACTGCTGTCACGCCGCGGATACTTTTTGCTGCAGTTTCGTCGTGAGACAACACTGTTCCTTCAAAAACAGGAGATTGCCGGACAGTCGCAAAAAGCATTCCGGGCAAACGTACATCAATTCCGAATTTGGCGGTTCCGTTGATCTTGTCCGGAAGATCAAGTCGTGGAACCGGTTTGCCTACCAAACTATATTCTTCCGGAGTTTTTAGTGTTGGATATGAAGGGACATCCAGTTTTCCGGCAGCTTCGACTAATTCGCCATAACCTAGTTTTCGACTACTGTTTTGATGAATAATGTATCCGGATTGTGCCTTACATGCCCCAACGCTGACACCCCATTTTTGGGCCGCCGCCGTTATAAGCATTTCCCGTGCTGCCGCTCCAACTTCACGTAGTGGTTCCCAGAATCCCTTAATACTGTTACTGCCGCCGGTGAGTTGCATAGGCTGTTCCGGATTTTTGTAATCCGAATTAACAGGTGCAGTTTCAGTTTTTATACTTTGCCAATCTGCTTCCAGCTCTTCTGCCAATATCATGGAGAGTGAGGTATTCACCCCTTGCCCCATTTCAGAGCTGGGAGCAATCAGTGTAATGGTTCCATCCGGCGCAATCCGAATCCACAGTCCTAGTTCCGCACCTTTTTCTCCTGAAACCGAAACTCGACCACCAGTTGCTGAATTCACCAAGGGAACAAAAGTAAATCCAAGTGCCAAACCTGCCCCGGCAAAAGTGGAAGTTTTTATGAAAGTTCGACGCTTGAAAGACTGTTTTTTCATTTCAAACTCGTTGCTTCCGCATCAGTTCTGCAGAGCGGCTAATTCCCCGCCGCACCCGGACATAAGTCCCGCAACGACACAAATTTGTGATATTATCCTCAACTTCCTCAGCAGTCGGTTTTGGATTTTTTGCCAACAATGCCGCAGTGGCCATTATTTGTCCGGACTGACAATAGCCGCACTGCGGAACTTGTTCTTCAAGCCATGCTTGTTGCACCGGATGTTTATTGTGGTGGGAAAGCCCTTCTATAGTTGTAATTTTGGTGCCCACCGCTGCAGCAACCGGGAAACTACACGAGCGTACTGCTTGTCCGTTGATATGTACTGTACAGGCT
>Ga0208055_1000030_pt1 | contig 32613 bp, 26 predicted proteins | sample DeeseametaMP2159_FD_184174 | JGI IMG/M metagenome (GOLD analysis project Ga0208055, IMG submission 184174) | Marine microbial communities from the Deep Pacific Ocean - MP2159 (SPAdes) | ecosystem: Environmental > Aquatic > Marine > Oceanic | place: Southwest of Acapulco, Mexico, North Pacific...
CACCATTTCATCAACTGGATCAAGTAATTGACAAAAGGGTTTGAGGTGTTTTTTAATTTCGGTTTCAATTGCAGGATAATGTGTGCAAGCCAGCAACACAGAATCATAATTTTTAAGCGGTTTCAAAATTCGTTGCAAATCATTTTACAGCTTTTCTCCGCTCAAAACGCCTTTTTCTATTTGAATCGAAAGTGGTTGTGCAATGCGTTGCCTGATCGGGAGTCAGTGCTTAGCAAAGAGTTTCCGGGAAATCCCGCTACGAACTGTAAATTTAGGTTTTTTTTCAGGCAAATGTACCAATTCCATAAGCCCCATTTAGAGTTTTGCCGGTTTCAAAACGTGTCATATCATACATATCAATTGGAACACGCGGATTTGTTCCAAGAATTTTTTGTGCCAAAGATTCGCCAATTGTGGGCGCCAATTTGAAACCATGTCCGCTGAAACCAACCGCCACATGCACACCTTCAAGTTTCGGAACAGGACCTATGATGGGATTCCAATCCGGAGGAATGTCATAGGGACCAGTCCAACTCCGTACCATTTTTGCGTCGGCAAAGGCAGGCATACGGTTGGCCATTAGTTTGCCAATCCGTTCAATGTGTTCCATTTCCACATCGTTCGTCATCTCTTCAACATTATTAACCGGATCGCCTTGATCTCCAGTACCAACCAGTACTACACCACCAGCATCCGGTCTAAAGTAAATTTTTTCCGGAGTAAGTAAATCCTTCACAATCGGCCAGTCTTTTTCATAAGGTTTGTCGATTTTCAAAGTTAGCACCTTGTGTTTGCTGATTTCGTAAGGGAATTTAATTCCAAGCATTTTTCCCAAATTATGCGTCCATGGTCCGGCTGCAAGGATAAGAGTGGAGCATTCAAAATCACTTCGACGTGTTTCGATGGTTTTGTTTACACCGTTGATTCCGATGCCGGTAACAGGAGTTCCAGTATAAAATTTCACCCCCAAATCTTTTGCACGCTTTGCGTAAGCTATTGTGGTTAAATAAGGATCACAATAACCTGATCGTGATTCGAAACCAATTACATCCACATCCTCAAATTGAAGTAAAGGATGAAGTTTAGCAGCTTCCGCTGGAGTCAAGGTTTGAGTTTCACTACCATATTTGTTCTGAATGCAAAATACACTTTCCATCACTGGTCGATGCTTTTCCTGTCCCAAAACCAATTGTCCTGTACAAGTAAATCTTGGATCACCACCTACCATATCGTCAAAGTTTTCAAAAATTTTCACGCTTTCTACAGCATGATGCACATTGGCTTCAATTGAATAATGACTGCGTGTAATGGCGCAGGATTTCGCCGTTCCTCCGGAACAAAGTTCTCCCTTCTCCAAAACCACGACATTTTTTGCCCCTTGATTCGCCAAATTGTAGGCAATGCTGCATCCGATGATTCCACCGCCGATGATGATAATATCTGCTGTGTTATTTTGTTTCATAGTTCGTTTGATGTGTTATTGGTTTTGTAAAATTTACAAAATCTGACTCAAAAATTCTTTGGTGCGCGGGTCTTTGGCTTCTTTGAAAAAAGTTACGGGTGGCCCGTGTTCGACAATGATTCCCCGATCTGTGAAATAAATGTGATCTGCCAATTCACGAGCAAAACCCATTTCGTGCGTTACTAAAATACACGTCATTCCTTCTGCCGCAAGCTCCTTAATTGTAACCAAAACCTCTTTGACCGTTTCCGGATCAAGGGCGGCGGTGACTTCATCGAAAAGCATCACATCCGGATTCATGGCCAGCGAACGGGCGATGGCGACTCGTTGTTGTTGTCCTCCGGAAAGCTCAGCCGGATAGTTGTTTTGCTTGTCTTCGAGCCGGACTTTACGGATTAAGGCCTGGGCTTTGACCAGCACATCTTCTTTGGCTTCTTTCAAAACCAATTCGGGAGCCATCATGATATTTTCCAGAGAGGTTTTGTGGGGAAAAAGGTTGTACTGTTGGAAAACCATGCCGACATTTTTGCGCAATTCCAATTTGTTCAAATTAGAGTCATTGACTTCCAAGCCGTGAACCTTGATGGAACCGGAATTGATGTCATTGAGGGCATTGATGCAACGAATCAAAGTGGATTTTCCGGATCCGGAAGGGCCGATAATACAAATCACTTCGCCTTTCATCACATCAAAACTGATGCCTTTGAGAACTTCGAGTTCTCCAAAAGATTTATATACATTGTTCAGGGAAACAATCGGTTGTTCCGGAGTCCAGTTATTTGTGGTCATGTCAATCTCTCATAATTTAACAGAATAGCGTTCTTCAAGTTTTAATGTCCAACGTGCAATCGGATAACAATAAGCAAAGAAAATTAAAAGTGCAAAGCCGAAAAATGGAATCAATAATTCAGGATGATTGTCTTCGGCTTCCATTGCCTGACGCGATAGCGTGACTATTTCCTGAACACCTAGCAATGAAACCAATGGAGTCGCCATGGTCAAAATCGCATACCAGTTCATCCACGGTGGAATCATGCGCTTAAAACATTGCGGCAGAATAATTTGCCAAATCGTTTGCACACGACTGAAAGCCAAAGACTCCGAAGCCTCCCATTGTCCGGTAGGAACGGACTGCACCGCGCCCCGAACCACTTCAGAAATATTGGCCATAATGGGCAATGAAAGCCCGAAAACCGCTTTCATCCAATCCGGAATTGAAATGATGTGCTCTCCAATTTCAATTTCAAAAGGAAAAGTCAGCATCACGATAAAAAGCAACACCAACCACGGAGAATTGCGAAAAAGTTGTGTGAAAAACCATGAGAATTTCCTCACCGGAGCAACGACTGAAATTTGCCCCAAACCGAGAAAAACTCCTGCAACCGTTCCAAACAACATGGTAAAAAAACTAATCAATAAATTCATCACAAATCCACTGCCGACAACAAAAGGCAACCAACGCCAAAGGGTCGCAAAGGCTTGAATGAGCGTGTATTTTGATTGCGCTAGAACGGCCAATGGATAGAAGCTAATCAATAAAAATATCACCAACAAAACCCACGGCGAAGAAGAAGCCAACCAACGGCTGAAACGCAAATCTTCCGGTTTTCCGGCAGAGTGCCCTTGATACGGCAATAATACCGGCAAATCGCTTTGCTGTGAGTTGGGGGAAATTCCCGGAATGTGGTTTAAATAACCGAACATTGTTTTTTAACTCGAATAAATTTAAATTAAAATATTGAAATAACAATCATTATTTTCGTGATGCGAGTCCTTTTGGATCGTAAGGCGCATCCAGTGAAACTTGAGCGGGAAAGTGCCTGAGAGCAATTTCAACCTCAAAATTACCAGTGTTCAGCATTGTGTCCAGTTTCGTTTCCACCCAGCCGATGTAACCCATCATCACGGCGCAACCAAGTGTATGCCCAAAAGTTCCGGAAGTGGTACGCCCAACTAACTTGTTATTCCACCAAATCGGTTCTCCGCCGTGTGGGAATGCTTCTGAATCGGCGACGGTGAGCATCACCAAATGGCGGGTGTCTCCTTCCGTTTTCTTCTTTAACAGTGCTTCCTTTCCGATAAATGATTCCGGTTTATTGAATTTCACCGCAAACTCAAGTCCGGCTTGCAATGGTGTATCGTCCGGCCCGATTTCATGCCCCCACGCACAATAACCCTTTTCGATGCGTAAGGAACTGAGTGCCTCGACCCCAGCAAGTTTTAACCCTAAATCATCACCAACCGTGCTGAGTGCGTCAAAAACCGGAAGTGCAGATTCGCTCGGAATATACAATTCCCAGCCCAACTCTCCAACGTATGATAAACGAGCCGCACGAACCATCGCCGGACCAACCTCAATGGTGCGGTGTGTGTAATACGGAAAACCGTAGTTTGAAAAATCGTCTAAACTGACACGACTCAATAACTTTCGTGAATTTGGCCCCGCAATGCTGATTACTGCATAAGATCCGGTAACGTCGGTAACGGTGACAAACTCGTCCGGATTGAGGTTTCTACGAATCCAGTCTTTGTCGCGCACCGGTTGTCCGGTTCCGGTGACGAGCAAAAAACTATCCGCATCTAAGCGCATCAAAGTTAAATCACTTTCGTAACCGCCATGCTTGTTGAGCATGGCTGTATAAACAACTCGGCGGTCTGCTTTGGAAATGTCGTTGGCACATAATCTTTGTAGAACTGATTCCGCGTCACGTCCCTGCACCAGCAATTTCCCAAAAGTCGATTGGTCAAATAAAACAACAGCTTCTCTTGCCGCTCGATGTTCTTCCGCATGAAGTGAATGCCAGCCGGGTTTCTCAAAACTCAACTCCGGTGCAGTCGGTTTGTTTTCCGGATTGAACCAGCGAGGCCGTTCCCAACCCATTCGTTCCGCAAATTCTGCTCCGGCATTTTCGAGTCGGGAATGCAAAGGACTAAGTCGCAAATTCCGAGCAGTTTGATGCTGTCTTCCGGGAAAACTGACGGCGTAATGCAAAGCGAGCGTTTCCGGAGAACGTTCACGAAGTGTCCGTAAAGTATTTTGTGCCGGAACAAAACGCCGAATATCTACCGGCCAAAGGTCCATCGACGGCTCGCCGTCAATTATCCATTCAGCAAGTGCGCGTCCGGCCCCGCCGCCCGTTGCAATACCTACAGAACACATTCCGCAACCAAGAAAGAACCCACGCAGTTCCGGAGATTCACCCAACAAAAAACGGTCATCCGGAGTAAAACTTTCCGGGCCGTTGAGTAACATTTTCACACCGGTTTGCTCCAGTTCCGGAATGCGGTGCATGGCGTTTGCGAGAATCGGTTCAATGTGATCCCAATCTTCCGGAAGTAAATCGAAAGCAAAATCTTCAGGAAGTGTTTCAATGTCTAAGGCTTTTCCTTGCGGCTCAAAGCAACCTATCAGTAACCCCCCACCCTCATCCCGCAGATAAAGATGTCCGTCGTGGTCGCTGAGTGTAGGGAGCGGAGCCGTGACCGAATCCATCAGTTCGGTGAGTAAATAAAAATGTTCACATGCGTGCAGTGGTGCGACGGCTCCAACCATTGTGGCAATGCTACGTCCCCAAATTCCAGCACAGTTGACGACTGTTTCACAACTGATTTCCCCCTGTGCGGTTTGGACGGCGGCTACCCGTCCATTTTCAGTGCGAATTCCAGTAACTGGTGTATCCTCGAAAACCTTCAACCCCTGTGACTTTGCTCCTTTAATCAGTGCGGCGCAAATGTCGCTCGGACTGACCCGTCCATCAGAGGGTGAATAAACTGCACCGATCAGATCATCGCTACGCATCAACGGCCATTTTTCAGCGGCGTTGCTCACTGAAATTTCCTCGGCACCAATTCCGAAAGCTTGCGAAAGAGACGCTTGTCGGCGAATGTGTGTGAGGCGATCCGGATTGGTGGCAATGCTCAAACTTCCAGTTTGTTTCCATCCGGTGGCCTGTCCGGTTTCTGCTTCCAGCGAGGAATACAATGCCACGCTATTCTGCACAAGCCGTGTGAGACTTTCGGTAGATCGAAGTTGCCGAACTTGTGCAGCGGAATGCCAAGTGGTGCCGCTTGTTAATTTCGTCCGCTCCAGCAAAATTACATCTCTGCAACCATTTTTTAAAAGGTGGTACGCCGTGCTACACCCCATGATGCCGCCGCCAATAATTACGATTTTGCTCTGCTTTGGTAACTTAGTACTCATTAAACTTGAGTTTCTGAATTAGTGTATTCTACTTGAGATTTCAGGAACCCACATCTTGAAAACATTCATCCTCCATAACCCGGAATTCGACTGTTTTCCTCCCATCGGCTCATGCCAAAAACCAGAATGGCAACCAGGCCGATATACACGACAAACAACAACAGCATCGAAGCATTCATGGCTGTCGAATAGTCGTTGTAAATGCTCACCATTTGGTAAAGAAGTTCCGGAACTGCAATGGCCATAGCTTGCGTTGTGGTTTTGACAAGGTTCACCAAATTGTTGTTCAGAGAAGGCAAACTGACCCGAAAAGCCAACGGCAAAACAATGTAACGGTAAGTTTGTAAATGGCTGAAACCCAGTGCTTCGGAGGCTTCTTTGGTAGATTCCGGAACCGCCTCAATTCCAGCCCGGAAGATTTCCACATTGAAAGCTCCGGCAAAAAACGAAAGTGAAATAATAGCCCAGCCTACATTGGAAATAATAGGAATTTCCAGCCAACCGTCCGGAGAATAAGTCGGTGTAAACTGACCCAGTGCAAAGTAGAAAAACATCAACTGAATCAATGGCGGAGTGTTACGGAAAAACTGGATATAACCCTGAACCAGCAAGCGTAAAAATCGGTTGTGCTGGTTTTGCATCCATGCTCCGACAATCCCAATCACAACACTGATCAGGACACAAACCACTGCCAGTTCAATGGTAGTCCAAAAACCTTCGATGACACGATCCATCTGAACCGGATCATAGAAAAAAATGAAGTTCCATTTGGGATCGCTTTTGTAAAGCTCCAAAAAGAAATGGCTGATGGCTTCGGACATTATGAATATTTTTCGGGGAGAACCGGAACGTCCGGTGCGACCGGAACGTCCGGTGCGGGTGAAAGCGACCGGAACTTTTTTAGTTCAAGTCCGGTCGCCGGAAAGAAAATGGAAACCAGTCAAGATTTATCTGCAATGCTCAACTGGTTTGTGTTTGATTTATTTGCCTTCCAACCAGTCTTTACTACGAAACTTTTGGATGACGAGATAATTTGTAGCCTGAATGCCGTGTTTTTTCTCCAGTTCGATCAAACGTCCGGACTGATGCCAGTTGTATGTCATACCGGTCATGAAGTTGCCAAATACACAACTTAGCTCCTCTAAAGGAACCGCAAGTCCCCAGGGGTTATCGTCTTCGGAAGCCAAAGGCATTTCAAAATCGTCCCAATTTCCGGAAGATAGATCCGACATAATGGAGGAATCGTCATAAACCCAGGCGATACACTTTTTATCGCGCAAAGCTTGTTTGGATTCAGCGTTTCCGGTGAAGGCGGTGATTTTCGCTCCATAACGCTCGGCGACAATTTTGTTATAGAATGCCCCTTGTTTGCCGCAAACCGGCTTGCCGCGCAGATCTTCCCAAGAGGTTAGGCCCAAGGCTTTCGGAGACATAATATTAGTTCCGGAAGTGTAATAGTTGGGCTGAGTGATGCCGACAATTTTACGGCGATCCACACGATCCGACATGGTGGCGATCATCATGTCGGTTTTGCCCTGTTCCAAGAACTGCATCCGGTTCGAGGACTGCACCGGAACCAATTCCAGTTTCACGCCCATTGCGTCAGCGACATCCTTGGCCATGTCAATTTCCATACCCACCAGTCCACCGGCGGTATTGCGATAACCCCAAGGTTTGTAATCGGCCTTAACACCGATAACAATTTTACCGCGCTTCATTACTTTGTTCCATCTCTCGTTCGTGCATTGTCCGGCACTAGCCGCAGTGGAAACTAGGCTTAAAGCCAAAGTCGCCGACAAAGTACCCAAAATCATTTTATTCAGTACTTTCATTTTATTCTCCAATAAGAGTTAAAAAATCTTTGCAGCACCATTGCGCAAAGATAAAATGCTACACAGAACGAAAATTCAAATACTGAAAACATCGTTATTGAAATTGTGTAACATCCTTGCACGCAAAGTTATAAGTTTATTAGCTGAACCTGTCAAGTACTTTTCATATATTTCTTCACTAGTGTCCCAATAAGTTATCGAATAAATTCAATTGGAAAGAATCTTCAATGGCAATTGGAGTATTATTAGATTTATCAAGTAACTGAATTAATGATATTTTTCAAATAATGACCGGCTTAAAACCCGTAGAATATTGTAGAGTGATGCATCTATTTTCAGTCGTTTTTTGATAAGAGCCACAGGCACATAAACAGAAACTGTGATCCGGATTTGTGTTTTGACTGCGTTTTCAGAGGTTCCGTAAAACTATTTGATGCGTAAGTGCGTATTGTTAGCATTCGAGATAGATTAGCTGTTTTTAAAATAATATTTTCTCTTTACACTTAAGATGGATTCAATAATTCCTAGTACAGGCGTAAAATAGCTTATGCTTATAGGACATCTGGTACATTAGGGTCAAAGACACTTTTTTATTTTTATTTCCAGCTCTCTCAATAAATTTTTCAAATACAACTGAAGTTTTTCTGCCCTATCTTCACAAAATTTCCAAGGCACAAACTCATCCATATAAGTCCGTTGTGCAATTTCCAGTTGAATACAATGAATTCCATATTCTGGATTTGCATAAGTCCGGGTAGTCCAACCCCCATTGAAACGTCCATTCAAAACGTAATTGTATCTGCCATCCTTTTCACACATGTCGATTGCTACTTTTTCAATTTTTGAATCACAACTCTTACCATTGTTTGTACCTAAATTTAATTCCGGTAATGCACCTTCAAATAAATTTGGCAGGTATGAGCGGATTGAATGACAATCGAAAAGCAAGACAATGCCGTATTTTTTTTTGATACGATTAAGTTGTTCCAACAGTGCAGCATGATACGCGGTATGGTAAGTTTGTAGACGACTTTCAATTTCCTGAGCATCTGGTTCTGCTCCTTTATTATAAATGTCCTGCCCCTCAAAATCCAAGGTCGGACATAGTTCAGTTGTAACCAGTCCAGGATAAAGTGATTTTCCAGAAGGATCACGATTCACATCAATTAGATAGCGATTAAAAGTGGCCTGTACCACAGTTGCTTGTGGAAGCAGACCCTTGTAAAGTCTATGAATATGCCAGTCTGTATCAGCTATCTTAAGACCGTTAGCATTGAATTGAGAAGCAACTTTTGCAGGTATAAATGTCCCTCCGTGAGGTTGTCCTAGAATCACAGGGCTTTCTCCTTCAAATACTTCAACTGGATTCATGACTCTCCAATTTTTGAAATTTGTATTCCCACACAAAATGTAAAAAGGTTTATTTTCAGAATCATATTTAATTTTTAATCAACTTAATCTCTCTAACTTCATCATCTGCATTTCAATTTAAATTAACATCTTGCTTTCTTTTTGTAAGTACATATAATTTTTTTCTCAACTCAACAACTATGACAAAATGAAATATTTTGCTGAATTAGCTCTCATTCCCGAAGGATGGTCAAAGAATGTACGTGTGACAATTGATTCGTCGGGCAAGATTGAATCAGTAGAATCAGGGATTGAACCTAATCATGAAGATATACATCTAAAAAATCGAATCCTTCTACCTGCATTATCGAATCTGCATAGTCACTCTTTTCAAAGGGCTCTAGCTGGATTGACCGAAAAGCGTTTGAAGAATAATGACAGTTTTTGGAGTTGGAGGGTGTTAATGTATCATTTTTTGGAACAACTTTCTCCAGAGCAACTTGAAGCGATTGCCTCACAAGTATTTATGGAGATGCTGGAATGCGGATATACTTCAGTCGGCGAGTTCCATTATGTACACCATCAGGAAGCCGGAAAGCACTATGATAATATAGCAGAAACATCTTGTCGGATAATCACTGCAGCTCAAGAAACAGGAATAGGATTGACACATCTGCCAGTTTTTTATATGCAAAGTAATTTAGACGGATCTAAACTTTCTCAAAACCAACTTCGCTTTGGCAATAATTCAGTACAATATTTTCGTATTCTTGAACTAGCGCGAGCTGCACTCAGTAATGCACCGAAAGATTATTTGCTAGGAATCGCACCACATTCTTTGCGAGCAGTTTCTCCAGAAGCCTTGGTAGAAATAATCGAAGCGAAGACCTCCGGACCGGTACATATTCACATTGCTGAACAGCTCAAAGAAGTTGTTGACTTTCAGCTTAAATTCAACGCTCGCCCGGTGGAATGGTTGTTGGATAATACTGCAGTTGATTCAAAATGGTGTTTTATTCATGCAACTCATTTAACCTCAAAAGAAATACACAATTCGGCTAAATCCGGAGCAGTAGCAGGATTGTGTCCAATCACTGAAGCCAATCTGGGAGACGGAATCTTTGATGGTTCCGGCTGGCTTTTGTCTGGGGGAAAATATGGAATTGGTTCCGATTCAAATGTACAAATTTCACTAACAGAAGAATTACGATTATTAGAATACAGTCAACGACTCTTAAAAAAAGAACGCAATGTTATGTCTCAAGTACCAGGATCTGTCGGGCATGCACTTTACAATGATTCTCTAGTAGGCGGAGCTCAAGCTTTGGGCCGTAATTCCGGAAGTATAACATCCGGGAATTGGGCTGATTTGCTGACACTTGATGCAGAAAGTCTGACTTTTTGTGGATGTACTGAAGATCAAATTTTAGATCGTTGGATTTTTTGCGGTAACGATTCCCTTGTCCGTGAAGTCTGGTCTGCAGGTCGGCAAATGGTGGTCAATGGTCGCCATATTAAGCACAGTATAATTGAAAAACAATACCGAAACGTAATCCAAGAAATTCAAAAAGAAATGTGAGTGTGTTTCCAAACTTAAATTTACTTGCCCACTCCAAAGATCAGATAGAAAATATTAGATATAATTTTTTGATCCAAATATCAACAGCCTCGTCAATAACCACATTGCCTGCGTCAATTCTATAAAATTTATAGCCAAATTCATTGAAAATACTTAGCTGGTTTTGAATACTAGATAATTCAGACTTTCAAGCCTTAAAAACAAAAAATCCCGCCAAAGTTATGTAGAAACAAACTCTGGCGGGATAATTTTAGCAAGCAGAATCAGCTTAAGATTAATTTAATTTCTTAAGATCTGACTCTGTTGGCTGACCAATCTCGATCATGCGAGATTTCTTTTCTTCAGGAACGATCCTTTCAAGACTAATGGTCAGCATACCATTAACCAATTCCGCTCCTTTAACTATCACGTCATCAGAAATGGTAAAACTCCGTGTAAATGCCCGCTTGGCAATCCCACGATGCAAATATTCTCCTTCTTCCTGATCTGTTTTTGAACGCACAGTTAATACACCTTCTTTGAGCTCTGCTTCCAGATCCTCTTTGGAAAATCCGGCAACAGCCATTTCAATGGTGTACATATTTTCTTCGTCCTTACGAATATTGTATGGTGGAAAACCGCCTTGGTTTTCAGACCTTTCAACATCTCCGAAAAGACGGTCAAACATTGAATCAAACCCAACGGTAATGCCGAGAGCTTTATCAAAATCTGACGGTGTTATTGATGGGTAACGTGCTAAATGTAACATAATACCTCCTTATATAAGCAAGGTGTTAACAGAAATACCTCCAATCCATAGCACTAGACCTGGAGGTGGTTGAAGGGGCTACCGCCATGGTCAGCCCCGGACTCGGCTTCTCTCACTTTTCACTAAGTTAGAGAACCGAAATTGAAAATCTATTTAACGGCTTATTTCTCATTGGAGACAGAAGTAATATTTTCAAAAAATATTTTAGCTTTGGAAACATTTGCTGTGACTACCTGTCCGTCATGGATTTCTCCTGATAAAATTGCTCTTGCCAAGGCAGTCTCAAGTTCTTTCTGAATTGCACGTTTGAGCGGTCTGGCACCATAGACCGGGTCATAGCCGACTTCTGCAAGGTAATCGATAGTTTTATCTTCCAACTGCAGTGAAATGTTTCGCTCTTCTAAACGCTTTTTCAGCCTTTCCAACTGAATCTTTATTATACCGTTCATGTGTTCCCGAAGCAGCGGATGAAAGACGACTGTATCATCAACCCTGTTTAAGAATTCCGGACGAAAATGCTGCCGCAGTTCCTGTAGAACCAATTTTTTTTGTTCTGCCAGCAAAGATGATCCGGAAATTCCGTCCTCATTTTGGTTGATCAATTTTTGACTGCCAATATTCGAAGTCATGATTACCAGTGTGTTTTTGAAATCAACGGTACGTCCGTGTGAGTCAGTAAGTCTTCCGTCATCAAGAATTTGCAGCAAAACATTAAAAACATCAAAGTGAGCCTTTTCAATTTCATCGAACAGCAAAACGCTGTAAGGTTTTCTTCGTACTGCTTCAGTGAGTTGTCCACCATCGTCAAAGCCAACGTATCCGGGAGGTGCGCCAATCAAACGGGAAACCGCATGTTTTTCCATGTATTCACTCATGTCAATGCGGATCATGTTCTGCTCATCATCAAATAAATTTTCTGCCAAAGCCCTTGCCAATTCTGTTTTACCAACACCTGTTGGACCCAAAAATATAAAACTTCCAAGCGGCTTGTTTGGATCATTGATTCCGGAGCGTGCCCGCATTACTGCATCCGAAACAAGATCAATCGCCTCATCCTGTCCAACCACTCGTTGATGCAGCTGTTCCGGAAGCCGCAACAATTTTTCGCCTTCTCCTTCAATCAGTTTCTGCACAGGAATTCCGGTCCAGTGTCCTACAATTTCGGCAATGTCCTCTGCATCTACTTCTTCCTTGAGTAGTTGATTCTTGCTGCTTTGTTCTTCAGATTGTGTGGTTTTCAGCCTTTTTTCCAGTTCCGGAAGTTCACCATATTCCAAACGTGCTGCCTCTTCCAAATTATAGTCCTGCCGTGCACGTTCAATTTGCAGACGCACTTCTTCTATTTCCTGCTTCAATCCACTCATATCCTGTAAAGCAGATTTTTCTTTTTCCCATTGCAGAGTCAAATTGTCAAAACTGTGCTGCAACTCTGCCAACTCTTTAGACAGTTTTTTCAGCCTCTCTTTGGAAGCAGTATCATTTTCTTTTTTCAGTGCTTCTTTTTCGATTTGCAATTGCAGAATTCGCCGTGATATTTCATCCATTTCAGCAGGCATGGAATTTATTTCTACTCTTAAACGCGCTGCCGCTTCATCCATCAAATCGATGGCTTTATCCGGAAGAAAGCGATCCGAAATATAGCGGTGAGAAAGCGTTGCGGCGGAAATCAAAGCTGCATCTTTTATACGAACACCATGATGTATTTCGTAACGTTCCTTTAAGCCCCGTAAAATCGAAATCGTATCCTCAACTGTGGGCTGATCTACCAAAACCTGCTGAAAACGCCGCTCGAGTGCAGGGTCTTTTTCGATATATTTTCGGTATTCATCCAGAGTAGTGGCGCCAATACAATGCAGTTCGCCGCGAGCCAGCATTGGTTTAAGCAAATTTCCTGCGTCCATAGAACCTTCAGTTTTTCCCGCACCGACAACTGTATGCAGTTCATCAATGAAAAGCATTATTTGTCCATCTGAATCTACAACTTCCTTGAGGACTGCTTTAAGACGCTCTTCAAATTCACCTCGATATTTCGCTCCGGCAATCAGGGCACCCATATCAAGCGAAATCAGCTTTTTATTTTTTAGACTGTCCGGCACATCATTTCGAACAATACGCTGTGCTAAACCTTCGGCTATTGCAGTTTTGCCTACACCCGGCTCTCCAATCAGAACCGGATTGTTTTTTGTGCGACGCGAAAGTACCTGTATCACTCTACGAATTTCATCGTCCCGACCGATCACAGGATCCAGCTTTCCATCACGTGCACGCTGACTCAGATTTGTCCCATATTTTTCAAGTGCCTCGTATGTTTCCTCAGGATTCTGACTTGTCACTCTCTGTCCTCCACGTACATCCTGAATTGTACCCATTAAACGTTCACGTGTAACTCCATTCTCAGCCAATATTTTTCCTGCAGGCCCCTTACGTCCCTCCTCGGTCAATGCCAGCAAAAGATGCTCAACACTTACATATTCGTCCTGCAGTTTTTTTGCTTCATCTTCGGCTCGCACCAAGGCCTGATTCATTTCACCGCTAGCGCCCACTCTTCCTGCTGAACTCCCGCTAAGAGTCGGTAAAGACTTCAAAGATGATTCCAGTGCATGTGTAAATTTTTCAGAATCGAGCTCCATTTTTTCGAATATCCTGGGAACTAAACCATTTTCCTGGAAAGTTAAGGCACTCAAAAGATGGACTGTGGACAACTCGGAGTTTTTGCGACGTACTGCGTCGCTGTGTGCATTTTCCATGGCTGACAGCGATTTTTCTGTAAATTTTTGGGTGTCCATTATAACCTTTATTTTTCGAATAAAATCCTTTTAGCACTCACTATACTAGAGTGCTAACAAAACTTCAAGTGAAATTTTTTACAAAGATAAAAATGTTTTTCGTGAAAATAATTATGAAATTTATTTTTTTTTGTTTCTTACTTTTTTTGTAATAAAATCCAAAAAATAAATAAAAATAAATAAATCAGAGGTATGGGATGAACTAAAAAAAATAGTCTTCTAGCCTGAAAAAAAATATTTCAAAAAAATATTTTTTTTTATAATTACTGCTTGAAATATGTTTGGGGAGTCTGTATCTTTTGAGGCTACACCCCGGAGTGAATATGGAGCAAATCCCAGGTCATGCTAGGCTCAGGATTTAAATTCATGAATTTGTAAAAGGATTCAAGTGGCGGAGCCACTCTCCGGGGCTTAATAAATATGAGCAACAAGCGTGCCTTGCCCCTTCCACAATGTTTTCATGTAATTTCTGCCTTTATTATTTTCTTATTTGTTGCTAAAATTACCTCTTTTATATTTTCCAGAAGAATTATACTTAGCTCATAGATTTTTCTACCATTCGTCCAAAGAAAAGAATGGTGTTTTTTGTGACCATCATTTTTTTCACTGACACAGATGGCCAAGCTGTATTTTTACTATTCTGCAATGAATGCAGGAAAAACCACGACACTCCTTCAGTCAGCATTTAATTATCGTGAGCGTGGAATGAACACACTGGTACTTAAGCCAAAAGTTGATGATCGTTACAACCCCGACAGGGTACGTTCACGAATTGGACTGGAGTCGGATGCAGCCAGTTTTGAGTCAGAAGATGATTTACTTGCTCTGACAGAGAAAATTGACAAAAAAACTCCTTTGAGCTGTATTTTGCTTGATGAAGCTCAATTTTTGACAAAAACCCAGGTTTATGCATTAGGAGAGATTGTTGATAAACTTGGAATCCCTGTACTGGCCTATGGTTTGCGTACTGATTTTAAGGGAGAGCTTTTTGAAGGAAGTCTGCATTTACTGGCGTGGGCAGACGAACTGGTGGAAATAAAGACTATCTGTCACTGTGGTAAAAAAGCGAACATGGTACTTCGTCTTGATGAGAATGGAAAACCGTTAAAGTCCGGTGAGCAAATACAGATCGGCGGAAACGACAGCTATGTTTCAGTTTGCCGAAAACATTATAAGTCAGCATGAACCTGAAAACTTCTGAACTGATGCCCCTTATTTCTGTAACTATTAATGTATACAGAATTCAGTGGACACTCATTATCAATTAGTAATAACAAAATATTTTAATATTCCTTTCACAAAAAAATAAATTTGAAAAATGTTGCGATTGCCGGTGCAACCGGTGCTGTTGGTACGGAATTTCTTAAACTTTTGGAACTCCGTAAATTTCCTATTAACAATTTAAAACTGCTTGCTTCCGAACGTTCCGTTGGAAAGAAACTTGAGTTTTGTGGTGAACAAATCACTGTTGAAGAACTGACGACAAAATCTTTTCAAGGAGTAGATTTGGTGTTTTTTTCTGCTGGAAAAGGGCGCAGCAAAGAATTTGTACCTCATGCAGTTGATGCCGGTACAGTGGTGATTGACAACAGCAGTGCTTTCCGATTACATCCGGATGTACCGCTTGTTGTTCCGGAAATCAACCCGCAAATGGTGTTCAAACACAAAGGCATAATTGCTAATCCAAATTGCTCCACAATCCAAATGGTGGTTGCGCTCAACCCTCTGCACCAGGCCGCAACTATTAAACGAGTGGTGGTTTCTACCTATCAATCCACTTCCGGAGCAGGTTCAAAAGGCATGAGAGAATTGCTCAACCAGACTCAAGCCTGGTTAAATGATAAGCCCTTGGAAGTTACGGCATTTCCTACACAAATAGCATTCAATCTTTTTCCTCATGTAGACGTTTTTCTCGAAAACGGGTACACAAGGGAAGAAATGAAAATGGTCAATGAAACACATAAGATTATGGATGCACCGGATATAGGTATTTCTGCAACTTGTGTCAGAGTCCCCGTCCTGCGGGCGCATTCAGAAGCAGTTTGGATCGAAACAGAACAAAAGTTATCTCCGGAAGATGCACGTGAAATTCTAAAAAAAGCTCCGGGCATAATAGTTAAGGATGAACCAGTTGACGGAGGTTACCCAACACCGTGGGATGCAAGTGAAACATTTGAGACATTTGTAGGGCGTATACGTGAAGACTTTTCTCATCCTAAAGGCCTTACATTTTGGGTGGTTGCCGATCAACTATACAAAGGCGCGGCTCTTAACTCGATTCAAATTGCAGAAGTTCTGGCAACAGGTCCGGTAACTTAGCTTATTAAATAAATTTTACTCGCCTTTTTGCAGCTTTAATTAAACTGGGATCCAAGAGAAATATTATGCGAATATTCTTTCTCTTCAAAAGCATATTATTTATTTCAGCCTTAAGTCTCACTGCCACTTTGGTTCCTGCTCAAGACAGCAGTCCAGCCATTGCAACACTTTTACAAATTGAGGGAGGTGTAGAAGTTGTAACCGATAAATCTCCAAAAGGCCGACGAGGGAGAGACGGAATGCTGTTGTTTGCCGGAAATAAAATCAGGACATCCGGTAAATCCAAAGCCACAGTTGAGTACAGAGATGGCTCCCGCATTCGCTTGTTTCAAAACTCAGAATTTTTATTGGATTTATCTGAAGAACAAAATACCAGCAGGCGTACTTTCAAAAATCATCTGACACTAAACAACGGTTCTCTTCGCGGACGTTTCAAAAAAGGTCTTCAACGAACCAAAATTAGTACGCCAACTGCTCTGATCCGCGTCAAAGGCACTTCTGTAAGAATCACCGAAAATAACAACAAGGCCACCGTTTCCCTGACAGAAGGTCAGGTAGAAGTCAGCAATCTCTCTTCCAGCACAATTATGAATGCCGGTCAGTGGATGCCTGAATTTGGGAGGACTGATGATTTGTCAAAAATAGTAGTTCCAATTCCTAATTTGCTGAATCTAAAAACTAATGAGTATGAATTCGACTTTAGGAATGGAAATTCAATACAGCTCGAATTTAGTGTTCAGATTCAGAACAGTGTCAGCAGTAAGATTGTCAAACGCAAAGGTCTGGTCATTTTTGAAAGTGATTACAACCGTATCCGTCTGCCTAAACGTTTTATGTTGGATGCAAACGGTTATGCCCGAGTTTTAGTGGGAATTGATCCTCCGCGTATCGACGATAAAAAATTTAGAGGCCTTATTACCATCCGTGCATTCATGGATAATGATGGATTTGATGATGTTGCTGAAGGAAATTTGGTGCTGAAAATACGTAATTCAGGCAAAATACGTACACTCATTCTCGATCCAGACAAAGGTTTAACAGAATCAAATGGCTGACAATTTTTCTCATTTCCGCAGCAAAATCAGGTGTTCCCACTTCCCGTTTTTTCCAAATGATTTACGCAGCTCTGAATCATATATTTCACGCTGAACTGAAGCACCTCCAGTCACTTTCCAACCAATACTGTCTGCGTACTTTTGCGTAAATTCCAAACCACTAACACGTTTGTTACGCTCAACCCAGTCTCCCAAAACCAGATAACATAGACCGTCCTCAGCAGTCCATCTACGCAATTTCAGCATAAATTCCCGAAAAACCTGCTTCCATTGTCCTGGTGAATAATTGCGGTTCGTAATTTCACTAGAAGACATTGTATTTGAAGATAACTCCAGCCACTTCATCCGCAGCTCGTGTAGTTTGAGATAGTCATATGTTCCTGGAAAAGGTGGACTTGTTATCGTGCAGTTTACCGATTTTTCTTCCGGTCCCTCCAATTCTAGAATGTTTTCGTTCCAAATTATTGCAGGTGCAGTATTCGGAATTTTTGTTGCAAGTTTCAGCTGATTTTTCAACAATTCCTGTGTCTTGCGTTCCATCCATTTTCCGACTGCACCTTTTGGAAAAGAAGGTTGTTTGGTGTTTTCAGAAGTCTCAAAAATTTTTTTGGAGAATTTAACGATCAAACTTGAAAAAACAGCACCTAAAGTTTCACGTTCATTTGCAGAGTAAAGATTTTCAATGCCGTCAATCCAATGTAAAAGTTCTACAAACAAATATGGTGGATGGAAATGACTGAGCCAGCTTAAATTTCGTCGGTGAACACTTTTTTTCGCCAGACTTCTTATATTAACTCTTTCCCGTACATCTTCCAAAGCACTCCATACACGGCTTGCATTTTTTTCAGAAATCCATCGACAACGTTCCCTTGTAACCATTTTTGCAATAGGATTGAGATCGTTTCCGAGAACTTTGTGCTTCCAAAGCAAACCCTCAAGCAAAACAGTACCTCCACCCATAAATGGATCAAAAACAGTACTTCCTTCAGGAAATTGTTTGAGCAAAATCTTTGGCAAATCGGGATGGAATCGTCCAGGATAAGGATGAAAACCTTGTGTAACATCGTATTCGCTTCGCCCCTTCACAGAAGCTCCCAGCGCTTCCAGCATCAGTCCCTCCTGTTCCCCAAAAGATTCACTGTTCAAAAACATTTGCGATGCAGATCTTCGCTGTTTTATTTTTTTTTCATTTTTTGGCGGTGCTCCAAAAGTGTTTTCACTTTCAGTTTGCTGCCAGTCTTTTCTTTTCCAGGGAAGTTGAGCAGAGTTTTGAGTTTTGAGTTTTGAGTTTTGCTTATAATTGCTTTCCGGCTTTGAGACTTTAGGTCTTTTATACTTTGAATCTCCGGCATTCTCTTCCGGAGCAGCTTTTGATTTTTTCCTGACACGTATAGGTTTTTTATCCAAATCCGCAGCAGTAATGGGGATAGTTCCGGCGCTAGACCTGGCCTTATCTTTGATGCTTTTTTTTTCAGTATCCTGCATATTTATTTTCAAACTTTTCTTATTATTTGGATACAGCTTGTTCCGGGATTTCCTTTTGTTCAGTACCGTAAATTATGAAAACGGTAGTGCTGATTATTAAGACACCTCCAAGCAAGGTTTGCAAAGAAGGAATTTCTTCCAGCAGAAAAAGTGCAAACAAAATCGCAAAAACCGGTTCCAGTCCGGCAATCAACAAACTTGCCACTTGAGCACGAACATGACGCAAGCCGTTGATCAACAAGGTGTGGCCTCCTACTGTACAAACTACACCAAGAAGAAACAATAAACCCAATTCTTTTCCGCTGAGAATCCATGATTCAGATAAAGACCAGGGCAATATTAGCAGTGCAGCAAAACCATTTTGCCAGCAGGTTATCAATAACGCAGAGTGTTTTCTGACGTGTCCCCGATTGAGTAAGGTAAGTACCGCAAAGCCAAATCCTGCCATCAAACCCCATAAAATTCCATGAAAAACAGAACCGGATATAATTGTGTTTGAATCATCAGAACTGGAGGTAGCCATCAGTGCCAATCCGCATATCACAATCAATGCTGCAAAGACATTTCGTACCCGAAGAGATTCACGGAAAAACAGTGGTTCCAGCAGGGTGGTGAATAAAGGGTAACTGGCAAATGAGAGCAAACCAATTGCTACAGTGGAAACTTGAATTGCCTGAAAAAATGCGATCCAGTGTACCCCCAGTATGCTTCCGCTCAGTGCCAGCCAGAGCCATTCCCGAAGGTCACTGAAAAAGATTTTTTTACGCAAGAAGAACAGTGCCAGAAACAATGCTCCAAAGGCAAAAACAGTACGGCCCTGTACGATCAGTAATGGAGATAAAGTTAGAAACTTGCCAAACAGTCCTGTCAGGCTGACAAAAGGGAGGGCGACCAAAACGCTGATCACCCCATGGCGGTGCGACGTTTTAGCGCTGGTGAAATCCGACATCAATCAGTGTTAAGCTGCTTCTTTGGTACGTAAATATACCCGTAGAATCGTGATCGCTGCAGGCGTCATACCGGTTATTCGACTTGCCTGTCCAAGTGTTCCCGGTTTTATTTTATCTAATATTTCAACAACTTCACGAGAAAGTCCCGAAATTCCGGATAAGTGCAAATTGTCCGGAATTTCAATTCGATCGAGTTGATTAACGTACTTTAACTCCTGATCTTGCCTGGCAAGATAACCTGCATACTTAATGTTGATTTCTACTTGTTCCCGCACTACCGGAGAATAATAATTCCAGTCTATTGATCCACTGATGGATTCACTGCCGAGCAGCCTGTCAATATTAATTTTTGGACGTTTCAGCAAATCGGAAACTTTGGCAGCAGTTTTAAGGGGAGCTTCTCCAAGTTTTTTCAATTCTGTTTGAACTGCTTTATTCGGCGTAATTCGTTCTGCTTTTACTATTCCGGACAACCTGGAAATTTCCTGTTGCTTTTGCTGAAAGTGCTGAAAATATTTTTCCGGCAGCAACCCCAGGTCCCAGCCTTTTTGGCTTAAACGGGCATCGGCATTGTCTTCACGCAAATGCAGCCTGTATTCCGCTCGTGAAGTGAACATCCGGTATGGTTCAATCACTCCGCGTGTTATCAAATCATTTATCATCACACCAATGTAAGCTTCATTTCGCTGAAGAATAAACGGTTGTTTTTTTCTCACTTTCAAAACCGCATTAATTCCTGCCATCAGACCCTGCGCTGCAGCTTCCTCATATCCTGTAGTACCGTTAATTTGGCCTGCAAGATACAGATTTTTCACTGTTTTTAACTCAAGTGTCGCTTTCAGTTGAGTTGGATCCAGCATGTCGTATTCGATAGCATAACCTGGTTCGAAAATTTCAACTTCTTCCAAGCCCTTGATACTGCGTAAAAACTCAAACTGTACTTCTGTCGGCAAACTTGTAGATAATCCATTGGGATAAATCATTAAGCTGTCTTCTGCATATCCCATCGGTTCCATGAATACCTGATGTCGTTTTTTGTCTGCAAACTTAACAATTTTATCTTCAATAGAGGGACAGTAACGGGGTCCAATTCCAGTTATTTCTCCTCCATAAAGTGCAGACCTGCTCAGGTTTTTTTGGATAATCAGGTGTGTGCGCTCATTCGTGTAGGCAATGTGACATGGTACCTGGGGCAGTAAAATCTCTGAATCCCAAAAAGAAAACTTTTTGGGCTTTTCGTCACCAGGCTGAATTCCCAGTTGACTCCAGTCAATAGTACGTTTGTCGAGACGAGCAGGCGTACCTGTTTTCATCCGTCCCAGCTTCAAAGACTGATCAGCCAGGGACAGTGAAAGTCGTTTTGCGGAAGGTTCTGCCACACGTCCGGCATCAACACGCTCTGAACCACGGTGAATAAGGCCATTGAGAAATGTGCCTGTGGTGATGATTATTGTTTCTGCATATAATTCCTCTTTTTCAGTACGGAGACCCACCACCTGATTCCCGTTTAACAACAATTCCTCTGCAGCAGCTTCAATAATAGTGAGTCCGGACTGTTTTTCCAGTATATGACGCATAAATTTTTTGTAAGCCAGATAATCTGACTGACAGCGTGAACCATGTGTGGCGGCGCCGCGGGATGTATTGAGCACACGGAACTGGATACCTGTTGCATCGGCAACTTTCCCCATTTCTCCACCCAGCGCGTCAATTTCCTTAACCAGATGGCCTTTACCGATTCCGCCAATTGCAGGATTGCAGGACATTTGCGCAATCGTGTCACGGGACAGTGTAACGAGCAAAGTATCCGCTCCCATTCTGGCTGCAGCCAGTGCGGCTTCGCATCCGGCATGTCCTCCTCCTATCACGAGAACATCGTATTTTTTAGAGTTAGTTTTCAATAAAAATCCTTTTTTGTTTTCGTTATCGTTGGACGTCCCAACTCTTTAAAGGCCCGGCCCACGACAAAATTATTGTATATGAAGTAACAAGTATAGCTGAATGCTTCAGAACTATTAAGATCATGTAGAAAGATTTTTTATTCCAAGACAACTTTTATTCTGGAAAAAATCTCATCCGGAGTTCCAATTCCGTCAATTGAAACGAGAATACCTTTTTCTTCATAGTACTTGACTAGGGGTTTTGTTTGTTCATGATAAGTGATCAGCCTTGATTGCACAGTTTCTTCGTTATCATCGTCCCGCTGAACAAGCCGTTCACCTGTTACATCGTCTTTTCCAGCAACTTTTGGAGGATTGAATTTAATGTGGTAACTACGTCCGCTGGCCAGGTGGAAGCGCCGTCCTGCAATCCTTGTAACCACCGTCTTATCATCAACACACAACTCAATCGCATTGTCAATCTGCTCATTTTGGACAGCCAGCATTTCATCCAGTTTTTTGGCTTGAAACAAATTGCGTGGAAAGCCGTCTAACAAATATCCTTTTGTACAATCCGCATGTGTAATTTGTTCACGGACAATTCCGATGACGATTTCATCTGAAACCAAACCTCCGGAATCCATCACTGTTTTAGCTTGTTTACCGACTTCAGATCCGGATTTGACGGCAGCACGCAACATGTCGCCGGTGGAAAGTTGTACGAGACCGTAATCTCGAATTAAATTTTGAGCCTGAGTACCTTTTCCACAACCCGGCAGACCTAGTAAAATTATGTGCATTAATATCTTTCTTCTGAAACATTCCGTTAATATTGAAAATACTTAAAACTCATCTTATCCATTAATTTAGAGGATAATTTATTGCTTAAGTTTCTGAAACAGACTGTTAGATACGGATATTTTCTAGGCCTCTGATTATAAAGCATGCAGCCAATAAGACAAATTAAAATCACTTCAGTTCTTCAAAGTGTTTCAAAAACACAATTCATCATTACTTCCGGAACTACGGATTCATTTGGAAGCAAAAGCAGTGTGCTGACAATTTGAGCAATGTCTTCCGGGCGAGACATCTTTTCCTGCGCAAATGTCTTCACCTCAGCCGTCATATCAGTTCTCACATAACCAGGGCAAATTGCAGTCACACGAATACCGTCATCCCAGCCCTGCATACGAGCAGTGTCTGAAGCGGCCATAGCCGCGAATTTACTCATTGAGTATCCAACCAAATTACCTTTGACTCTTTTTCCGGACATGGAAATAATATCAATAATTCGTCCGGAACCTGATTTTCGCAAATAAGGAAATGTGAGTCGAGTTAAACGCAGAGGAGCCTTGGCGTTGACCTCCCACATGTCGTCCAGCAAATATTCTTCATCATCTTCCAGACCGGTAGCATGTAAAATACCAGCATTGTTGACCAGTCCGTCAATGCGTCCAAATTGCTTTACTGTAGCATCGATCCAGGTTTTAGCTGAATCATGGTTTCGGGCATCATACTCCTGACAGAGAAGTACCGTTTCTGCTGCAGAAGCTAGTGTTTCCGGAAGTTGTTCGGGATTGCGAACACCCAAACTCAGTCGATAATTTTCGCTTAAGAGTTTTTCCGTAATTGCGCGGCCGATTCCCCGATTTGCTCCGGAGATCATAATTACTTTTTTTGCTGAGTTTTCCATGAGTTTCCGTCTTAACGATAATGTTTTAGAATTAATTGAAAAGAGTTCGGTGTGTCTCCAAATTCAGAATTTTTTTCTGTTTGCATCGAGGATTTTATACCGGAAGCCAAACTGATGTTCCAGGACAACAGCAAATCTTCCGAAAAGTTCCATTCCAGTCCGGAAGTGTTCAAAAACGAGCTGTCGTTGAGGTTAAAAAATGCAGTACTACTGAATGACAAAAGCGGCGAAAACTGATAGCTGAGATTCGGCAGCAAATAATCCCTGCCAAGCAGCGAAACCGGAAATTCACTGTAGATCGTTGAGGATGAGTTACTCACATAGTTTCCGGGATTTTTTGCTCCCATTGGATTATGATGAAAATCGAGCATCGTAAACAAATTCTCATTCCATTGAAAATTTAGTCCTATAGTCCAGGGCACCCATTCATTTCTAACTTCCTCCGTAGTTTCCGGAGCAGATTTTCTCTGCAAAATCAACGCTCCATCAAATACCAGTCCCAGCATTCCTAAATCTGTCTGCAAAGTAAGGCCAAGCAATTGATTTTGTTGAAAACTTGCCAGCAGCGGTTTCAGATCGGTTGTTCCCAGCAAAAAATGTGAACTTAAATAAGCACCGTTGTTTTCTGAAGACAAATCTTTTCCTGCTAAAATTCCTGCTTCAAATTCTGTCGTTTCTCCTAATCCTCCAACAATCCGGAAGGCGTCTACGCCCGGCCTGTATTCCTGATCCAACGGTTTGAAAGCAACCGGAGAAAAAACATCTGTGGGACTGACCGACATTCCTCCGAATGTCACAGCCTGCCGTCCAATAAAATATTCCCAGTTTCCCGATTGACAACGCATTAAGGCTCGATCCAAATTTTGCTCAAGCTGCCAAAGTTCAGAAGTGTCAGTTGCTGCAGAGCTTCCGGTCAGGGAGTGATTCAGATCTGCAATTCTGTAAATTCTGCTGAAAGAGTTTTTGATGGAGATCGTGCTTGCTTGTGCTGCAGAATCGATCCAGGCAGGAAACAATTCATACTCTATCTCAATAGCACAATTTTCCGACAAAGCAAAATCAGTTTGTGCACGAAAACGGTTAAAGAAAAAACTGGTACTATATTGTGTTGAATTTTGGGTTGCAATTAAACTTTTTGTACTGAATGAAAACTCTGCAGAAAAAACCTTCGGAACTAATATGTTACTCCAAAGCAGCACCTGCAGAATGAGTCGAAAGAAGAAATTAATTTTTTGCATTCCGCAAAAAAAACTACTTGAGCTCATCCTATACAATCCGTCCGTCTGTTAGAGTTATCAAGCGTTTGGCACGCTCCATTATTTGAGGATCATGTGTGGAAAATACAAAGGTCATCTTTAGTTCTTCATTGAATTTTCTCATCATTTCCAGTAGTTGCCCTCCAGTTTCAGAATCCAAATTTGCAGTAGGTTCATCCGCAAGAACAATATCCGGCTTTGAAACCATGGCCCGTGCAATGGCTACTCGCTGTTGCTGACCTCCGGAAAGTTCTGCAGGAAACCTGTTTTCCTTACCTTCCAAACCCAGTTCAGCCAGGAAAGTGTGTACCCGTTCTTTACGTTCTGCAGCCGGTACATGCTGTAGCAGCATTACATATTCGATGTTCTCAAGGACTGTCAAAACTGGAATCAGGTTATAGGCCTGGAAAACCAGGCCTATATGTTCTCTACGAAACTGGGCCAGTTCGCTACCGCTCATTTCCTGAAGTGAGCGCCCGGAAACCTTAATCTCACCGGAACTTACATTATCCAGACCACATAAAATATTGAGCAAAGTTGTTTTTCCTGAACCTGAAGGTCCAACAATGGCTGCAAAATCTCCTCGCTTAATTCCCAGATCCACATTCCTGAGAGCCTGGATTTCTGTTTCACCTTCTCCAAATGCCTTAAATATTTTATGTGCAACAATTACTGTTTCTTCCATAAGTCTGTTTCTGTTTAAAATTTTCGTTTTCGCAGTGCTTCAACGGGTAACATCTTCCAGAGTTTGAAGGCAGGATAGAGCGAGGCTAAAAGGGTAAATCCCAGACTCATAAACGGATATAAAACCAGCCTGCTCCATTTGTAGGAAGGATATATTTTTTCCTGAAAGGTAACTCCGGAAAACTCAATGCCGGTATAATCTATTCCATAATTTGCAAATAAAGTTGTCACAAAAAGCGCAAGAATCAGTCCGACAATTATACTGACAAACCCCAGACAAACTGCCTCAAAGAGCATTATACGGGCTGCCTGCCAGGGTGTAGTTCCAATTGATTTGATTACCCCAAATTCAAACATTCGTTCGTAAAGCCCCATCAACAACGTATTGGTGATGCCCAGTGCAATTATCAGAAATAATATTGTTCCCATAATTGCCATTGAAAGATCGGTCATTTGCGAAATCATATAGAGTGAGGGCATTAATTCTGTCCAGAGCAGTAATTCGTTTTTCGAAGAATCATCCGGTTTTTTCAAAGGGTTAACCGGAGTTCCGTCCTGTGTTAATTTTGAATAACGCAAAGCTATTTGGTGAATCCGCCCCTCAAGTTTGAGCATGGACTGCAAAGTTTTTCGTGCTACCAGAACCATTGAAGCATCCATTTTCTCTTCGCCGGTTTTGAAAATACCACTCAAGCGGAAGAGTTCCTGTACCATCTCACCGGACTCTGCATCTGCAGCAGTTAAGACCAAACGATCTCCAAGACCTAACTCCAGTTTTTCCGCAAGTTTCCACCCCAGAATCAGTTTCTGTCCGGAAACTGAATCCAGATATTCTCCTTCAATAATTGCCTCATCAAATTTTGAAAGCAGTTGTTCTTCTTCAGGATCAACTCCAAGTGAAAAAACAGGTTCTCCGCCGCCGGATGAAGAAAGCATGCTTTGTGTTACAATGCGCAAACTGCGCGCTTTCAAATCGGGATGTTTTTCCAGCTGCAACAGTGCTTGATCCAAATCATTTATGGTGAGTTTTACATCCTGTTCATCCCTAAAACCAAGGGCGTGCATTTGGGCATGACCCATCAAGGAATCTGTGGCATTTTTTACCATGTTAGTGTTCATTCCAACCATCATGGTATCCATGAAAATCATGGCAACCAGGCCGATTGCAATCACCAGAGCTGAGAGCCAGGTGCGTGTCCGGTTTCTCCAAAGATTACGCCAGGCAAGTTTTAATAACATTTTGGTTGTCAGTTTTCGGTAATTCTTAGTGCCTTAGTGCCTTAGTGCCTTAGTGACTCAGTGCCTTTTTTAATTTTCCCTCATTGCTTCAATTGGAACAGCCCTGGCAGACTTTATTGCAGGAAAAAAGGCTACCAAAAAGGCTACTCCAATTGTGAAAACCGCCGGAACAAAAATGACAAATAACGAGACTTCACTACTAATTGCACTAAAAATAACACCTCCATATTCCATCGGTGGTTCAATTGCAATTCCATTGATTGAAAAATACCAGTTCAATCCACTGGAAAAAAACAGACCGACAATAACACTGAGACCACTTAACATTGTCATTTCAACAATGATTGAACGAAAAATAAATCCCGGTGAAGTTCCCAATGCCAGCAGCAGCCCATATTCATGACGACGTTCAAAGGTATTCATTAAAACTGTGATCAAAACTACCAAGCCAACTATCAGCATGATAACGGCTTGTGTTATCCAGTTTCCCTGTTGATCGGCAAGCATCGCTTTGTAAAATTGTTCCTCAACAACCTGCCAGGGTTGCACATCAAGTTCTTTAGCTTTAAGATAGTTTTGCAGATATGCAGCCTGTCTGCGGGCTTCGGAATAATTTTCAAGACGCAGTGCTATTTCATGAATCCTTTCTCCCAGTGACAAAAACTCCTGTGCAGACTCAAGAGTCATGTAGATCATACGCGACTCAGCATCTGCCGAGCTTTTTCCGACTATTCCAACTACTGTAAACAAATCATTGGCAATTGAACCGTCTGCACCCTGACCGATGAAAATCAGTGTCTCACCAAGTTTGGCCTGAAGCAATTTTTGTAAATGTCTTCCGAGCAGGATTGGATTTGTCACATCAGCGGCCTCACTCAAATATTCTCCATCCTGGACTTTTTCACGAATCGTCGTCACTTGCGCTTCCTGCTCAGGATCAATGGCCATCAGTCTGGCAATAGTTGATTTGTTTTCCCTGAAGATCAGCGCGGCAGAAAAAACTCGTGCGGTCCAGGCTTTTATTTCAGGATCTGCTGTTAGCTGATTTTTTAAGGCAGGATAAAGTATAAAATTGCGAAAAAGTGAGGGGCGTTCCAGATAACCCTGACTATGGATTTGCACATGTCCAGAATGAGTATCAGTCAGCATACGGATTAAACTGCCGTAGCTGCCGTCACTGAAACCTAGTGAAATAGAAAAAAGCACGTACGCTCCCATCATGCTCAACGCACAGAGCAATGACCGACTTTTATGCCGCAGCAGATTACGGAAAGCAAGTCTCAATGTCAACATTAGTAGCTATTTTCGTCTTAATTGACTGAAAGAAAATATGTTTTTTGAAAATACCGGCTTAAAATCAATTGATTTATAACGAATTAAAGTCCTGCTGTTTTTGTTCAGTGTACGCATTTCCATCACAGCAGGAATCATTTTTCCGCCCATTTGCTGAATTCCACTAAATTCCATGACCCGTTTCTTTTCACCATCTTCATTGTAATAAATTTGCTCAACCGGCATAAAATCTTGGCGGCGAATACTGATCGATATTTTACCCCAGACTGTAACCGTTTCATTTTTTGGTCTGAGTACAATAAAGTAGAATTGATTAGGATCTGAAGGATGTTCTTCCAGTTTTGCGTGATAATCTTCTGCAAGCGTGTTTTCTTTGACCAAATCATCGTTGGTAAAGTCAGAACCCATCCACGAATTCATCATCATTGAAGGCGGAACCTTGAGGACCTTATTTATTTTAGGAAAATAATTCCACATCTGATTACCGAGCTTCAGTGTTTTTATACCTTTATCTTTGCGTGGTGAGAGAATTTTAATCAGCGTGTCATTCATTCCTCTCGACCAGACTTCCATAACAGTCGTACGTTCCCAGTTTTCAGTCACAATCTTCATTTCCATGGTGGCATGACTTGAATCACTTCGGTAAAGCCGGTCCACCTTATCCAGCAGACCTTCTACAGAAGTTTCAGCAAGCACGGAAAAAGGGAATACAAAAACAAAAATTGCAATGCCAAAGATTTGTTTCATGATTAGTGTACTGTACAGTTTTGTTTGTTGAACAAATAAACAACCATTGTTTTCCCACAAGAACCAAATTAATACAATTAGTGAATATACCCGGTCCTGCTAATTTTCATAGAATCAAGCACCAAGGGCAGCTTCAATTTCCTCTAAAACTGCAGGATCTTTTTCGGTTATTTTTGCAGCTTTCAAATTAATTTTAGCCTGTGACGCAGAAATACGACCCAAAGCCCACGCAGCGTGACTGCGTACCAGAGGTTCGGAATCCTGAAGCCCCAGACTCAGGGCAGGGATTGCAGACTCATGAGCCCAGTTTCCCAGTGCTACTGCAACGTTACGTAGTAGTCCACGACGTTTTGTACGCTTGATTGGACTTTTACGGAAACGTTTTTTAAAAGCAGACTGATCCAGCTTCATCAATTCAGTCAGTTCGGGAGCAACATTTTCAGGACGGGGCCGAAGTCCAGATTCTGGTGATTTTGAAGCATTCTGGTTCCAAGGACAGACTTCCTGACAAATGTCACAGCCAAAAATCATGTTACTCATTTTTGGTCTCAGTTCAACAGGAATTGCCCCCTTGAGTTCTATTGTCAAATAAGAAATACAGAGACGTGCATCTACTGTACGATCTGCAATTATGGCCTCAGTAGGACATGCCTCAATGCAAATTGTGCATGTTCCACAATCCACTCGTGTAAACGGCAAATTCGTTTCCAGCGGAACATCAACCAGCAATTCTGCAAGAAAAAACCATGAGCCCTTTTCCATGTTTATCAAATTAGAATGTTTGCCAATCCAGCCCAGACCAGCACGCTGCGCAATTTCACGCTCCAGCACAGGTCCTGAATCAACGAAACTCCGCGAAAGATTTCCGGCATTTAATTCCTGGCAAATATAGTTTTCCAAAACCCTCAACTTTGTACGAATAAGCTCGTGATAATCATCACCCCATGCATAACGGCTGATACAGCCAATTTCAGGATTGTGGACTAGTGCGGGAGGATCGACGGTACAATAGTTAAAACCAAGTGCAAGCAGAGAGATTGTTTCCGGAAGCAATTGACGTGGGTCTTCCTTTAAAACGGAATGGCGCTCCAGATAATCCATTGAACCGGCATAACCTTTTTTGAGCCACGCATTGTAAATGTCAATGGTTTTGGAGCGTGAAACAGGAATTGCGCCAATTAGGTCAAAACCAAGTTCGCTTGCTTTTTTCCGAATGAGACTGGTGAGAGTGGGGGTTCTCATTCAATTTTCAATCCACTAAATTCTCAGGATCAATCACCAAATTGAGCTCCAGCTCAGCCATCCCCAGGCTCACATCAAGATCTACGCCTGTTTGGCGACAGCTCATTCCGAGGGCATAGAGTACCTTGAATAGATTGTGGGAACGACACTGTTCGCCCATCTGACCGATACGCATTATGTCCATACCAAAGGCTCCTGAAATCTCAACATTGAAACGCTTCGACATGATTTTACGGATTTGGGCACTGTCGGTGTCTTCTGGTGTTTGGATTGCCACTACGGAATTGAGGCGGTCTTTTATCGGCACAAAGAGTTTCAATCCCATGGTCTCAATTCCTGACTGCAAAGCTATAGAACTGGTTCTGTGACGTTCAAAACGCGAAGGCAGAGTTTCCTCGCAAATTTGCCGCAGGGCTTCATGCAAAGCCAATATTCCAGGAACTGGAGCAGTATAGTGGTATTGTTGTGATCCCCAAAATGTTTGTGCTTTCAAGGCATCCAGGCACCAGTGGGGTTGGCGTACATTTCGAGATTCGATTGTCTTCCATGCAGCATCAGAAAATACAATCAGGGAGACTCCTGGAATCGAAGAGAGACCTTTTTGACCTCCGGCAATAGCAATATCAATTCCCCATTCGTCCATCTGCAAGGGCATGGTGGTTAATGTACAAACCGCATCCACAACCACCAGTGTACCAAGCTCTTTAGCCATCTGAGCAACTTCAGGGATGCATTTCATTTCAACACCACAGGATGTTTCACCCTGTGCCATTGTGATAACGTCATAGTGTTTTTTGGAGAGTGCTTCCCTGATTTGCTCCAAACGTACAGGTTCAATTCCGGTTGATTTAAGCACAGTCACTTCTGCGCCTACACCTTCAGCCATTTCTGCCATGCGTCCACTAAATGTTCCCATGGACAAGGCTAAAACACTTCGACCCGGCCAGAGAATGTTTGTGATAGCCATTTCCATTGCCGCTGAAGCAGGTCCGGAAACTCCTATGATTTTATCTGAAACAGTTTGGAAAGCATAACGCCCCATCATCTTTACATTGCTCACAACTGCATCCATGGTTTCGCCCAGATGATTGATCACCACTCCATTTGCTCGGGAAACCGCATGAGAAATCGGGACGGGTCCTGCACCCATCAACAGCAATGGTTCTGCAGGTAGGATGGAATCTAAGTGTTGTGTTTGTGGAGGAGAAAGCGGCATGTTGAAAAGATCCGTTAAGATGGTAGTTTTGCCTTTTTTCCTTTGCAATTTCTACGCTCAAGGTATGAAATTGACTACAATCTTTTGCATTTTCAGAAAAATATCAAAGGAACTCTCAAAATTCCCGCTCTCCCAAATTTCCGTAGCGGTGATAATCGATGGACAAACTTTGCTCCTGTAAATAACGCAACATTTCAATACGTCCTTCAGCTAGCGGTATGTGACGGGAAATATGTTTGCCAAGTTTTGCTGAGGCTTGGTGAATTTCAAGTGGAACGCGGTCGGGATGTGCGTAGCGGATTCGATCAATTTCGGTAAGTCTTCCGCAGAGTTCTTTGTCGGTTTCAGAGCGAATTTCAACAGAATCACATAAGCGTTTTCCTTCAGTAGTGCCCAGAAATTCAGTGACGATGTTTTCCAAATTTGGTGGGAAACTGACTTCCACTTTACATTTTGCAATTCGTGCGGCAGCAATCCTGATCAGGGTTTCAAAGAGTTCGTCGTCCGGATGCAAGCGCACGGTGACTTTTCCGAGTGGTAGATAGCGAAACAAATTGTCCTGTCCCCGAAAACGGAAAAAATCTTGCTCACCAGAAAATTCGCTTTCGTATTGAAAAAGACAGCTGTAAATCGCCTGAATAGTTTTATGTAATTCACTCCAGATTTCAGCATGTTCATTTCTCGTTAGCTGAGTCTGCCAGTTTCGAGCAATATAAAGCAAAGGGGATTCTTCCCGCAACGGTCCCTGCGTCGGTGAATCGCTTTCCTCAATTTTACAGAACTGCACTGCGTAATTCGGACTTCCGGCCTTGATGCCCGCGCCGATGGAAGAAAGTCCCATTCCTCCAAATGACTGCCGTAAGACGATCGCACCGGTAGTTACACGGTTAATGTAAAGATTTCCTGCTTCAATTTTTTCCGACCAGATTTTTTGTTCCCGGCGGTCAAGGCTTTCGAGTCCGGAAGTCAAGCCATAATCGGTTCCATTAACGATTTCAATAGCATCTTCCAAAGACTCCGCTTTCATCACAGAAAGTAGGGGACCAAAAAATTCTGTTTGATGTGAAAAACTGCCGCGCCTCACACCCCATTTTACTGCCGGATGCCAAAGTTTTGGATTTGTTTCATCGCATTTTGGGGGCAAAGCCCAACTCTCATCGTCCTCCAAAGTTTCCAAGCCCTTACGGAAATCGGCCATCGGCTCCCGAATAAGCGGTCCCATTTTATTTGAAAAATTCCAGACCGAACCTACTTTCAAAGTTTGAATAGCATCCAGCAGTTGCCTACGGAAAGTTTCGTCATCATAAACTTCACGCTCCAAAACAAGTAGAGATGTCGCTGAGCATTTTTGTCCACTGTGACTGAACGCGGAATGTAAAACATGTTCGACTGCCTGATCCCGGTCGGCCAAGGCAGTTACGATGGTTGCGTTTTTACCACCTGTTTCCGCCGACAATTCTGCATCGGGACGTTTCTTCAGCATGTTCAAAGCCGTATGTGTTCCTCCAGTAAAAATAATAGTGTCCACATCCGGATGTCCTGAAAGCGTTTGAATCGGCTCTCCATCTTCACAGCAGACAAGTTGCAGAGCTTCAC
>Ga0208055_1000033_pt1 | contig 31743 bp, 33 predicted proteins | sample DeeseametaMP2159_FD_184174 | JGI IMG/M metagenome (GOLD analysis project Ga0208055, IMG submission 184174) | Marine microbial communities from the Deep Pacific Ocean - MP2159 (SPAdes) | ecosystem: Environmental > Aquatic > Marine > Oceanic | place: Southwest of Acapulco, Mexico, North Pacific...
GCATCTACTTCTTCTCCAAGTCGAGCAAAATCTGCTGAAAGTATTGAGGGCGCTAGGATATTTTCTTGTTTTGCCATCTTCTTTATCTCAAGGGCGGCAGAGTTTACCCTTCAGACAAGTAAGCGTCTAATTTTTCCACATCTTCTATGGTGTTTATATTGACCAGGAAACCTTTATATATCTCACCAGTTACCAGTCCCTTTTGACTAGCTGGTAAAAGTATTTCATTCCATAGATCGTACTTACCTTTTTTGCCATCACTAAACAATTTAGGATCAATTAAAGCTAGTCCTGAAAAAGTAAGACTTTTCCCTTTTTTCGACGAATTAACCCTTCCATTATCTAGAAACATATCTCCTTGGGGGTTGTGTTTAGGATTCTCTAGCAATACTAGATGCGCCAAAGATTCAATTTCTAAGGATAGGCCTGACAATTCAAAGTCCGTCCAAACATCTCCGCTGATCAACATAAAAGGTTCGTCTCCAATAAGGCTACGGGCATTCCCTAAGCCCCCTCCTGTACCTAAAAGTTTTTTCTCATAAATGTATTCAATGGTCATGCCTAATTCAGAACCGTCACCCAAGAAATCTTCAATCTGCTGTCCTTCATGAAATAAATTAATAAGTAAGTGCTTAATGCCGAATGACTTAAGCCTTTCAACGTGCCATAAGAGCAGTGGTTTACCACCTACCTCGATAAGGCATTTAGGTTTATTTGCAGTATGAGGGAGTAGTCTAGTTCCCAATCCTGCAGCTAGTAAAAAAGCTTTCATAGAATCTTCTTGAGGGTATGGGTTAATAAAGGAACTATTTTCTTCTTAAGATAACTAGAAACTTCATTAAGTTCTTCGTATTTGCTACAAGTTTCTACCACAAAATTTAGCGTTTTATGTAAATCTGGGAGCCTAAAGGATTTATTATCTCTCAAATGGAGCCTTGATATAGTGCCTAAAATTCTTAATTGTCTTTGGAGTCCAGTTAAATCAAAAGACCTTATGGCGTCTTCTATTTCCAATTCTTGATCAAGTCCTATTTCATCGGATCTACTTATATATTCACCTAACAAAGCACCTACTTCCTTATCATTTATATTTAAGTAAAGGTCTTTGAATAAAGCAACAGGATCAAGAAAGATAGGACCAAACACAGCATCCTGAAAATCTAGTACTCCGGCATTTCCATTTGGTAAAACCATAAGATTTCTGCTTTCAAAGTCAAAATGGCATAAGACCTTTGGCTGATCTTTAAGATCATTAAGAATCTCTCTATACAAATTAGAAAACAATTTTTTCTCATCGCTACTAAGTTTTTCTTCCAATAAAGTATTTAGGAACCATTCTTCAAATAACAGCATTTGATTTTCTATTTCTTTTTCGCCAAGAATGGGTATTTTTGATTCGGGGGGACAACGATGAAAGCAGATCATCTCATCAATGGCCGCAGAAAAAAGATGGTGAAAATTCTTTTTATTAAGTTTGAACTGATATGAGTCATCTCCAAAGTCTTCTAACAGCATCCTCCCTGTTGTCAGATCCGAATACAAAACTTCTGGTACGGTTACTCCTTGTTTGCGAAGAAATTTCGAGAGAAAAATAAATTGTTCATTAAGTTCAGTTTTAGGTGGTGAGAGAACACCAATATGAGAGTTTTCTTTGCCTTTGAGCCTGAAATATTCCCTTGTACTAGCTTCCTGCCTAAGAGGTTCAATTTCAGTCATCTCAGTTCTCCCTGAATCCCTTAGTTTTTTATTTGACCACTCTAGGAGGCCTTCTTTTACTACAGACATCAACTCATTCTCAGATTAATTCATTTAAGTTCCTGATTATAACTAAGTCTTAGTTAGTTGAAGAAATAAGCCCCTGAACCTTTCCTTGACTTTATAATCTAAGGACAGCTATGTTTTTTCAAAGAAAGTTTTTATCGGTTTCTATAAGTTTAATTATTTTATTTATTTCAATGGAGGCTTTCCCTAGCCAAAATAGAAAAGAAATAAAGATTGAAAGTATTGAAGCTGAAACTATTTCCAATGACCTGAATGGAAACTTAGTCTTAGAAGGAAATGTAATTATTATTACAAACCTTCTGTCATTCTCTTCTGCTAAAGCACTATTTAATGAATCAGAAGGTCTATTGGAATTAATAGGAAAAGTCGAGGTTATTTCAGATAACTTGAAAATAAATTCATCCGAAATAAAAGCAAACTTAAATCTCCAAACTTTTTCAGTGAAAACAGCTGAAATTAATCATAAAAACTCTAATTTTGGTTCGTCAGAAGAGTTTTTAATAAAGACTTCAGGGGATGTGGAACTAATTAATACCTCTGTGACAAGCTGTTCAAAAGAAGACCCTGTTTGGACCATATCGACTAAGACGGTCACTTATTTAAACGAACAAAAAAATGCTGTGATCAAAGGCATTAAATTAAAAATAAGAAACACACCTATTTTTTACTTCCCCTATGTCAGAACGGCTTTAGGTAATGAAAGAATTTCCGGTTTTTTAACTCCAGGATTACATCAAACCAATAATGGTTTAGATATCTCGCTACCCTATTATTTTAATTTAGCGCCTAATTACGATTTGGTGTTAACACCAAAACACATTACTTCTAGAGGATCAGGATTCGCTTCCAATTTTCGTTATTTAAATCGTAAATTTAAAGGAGAAGTAAATGTCTCTGGTTTATCCAGTGACAAAAAATATAAAGAAGAGACTAGTCATGATGATTCAAGATGGAGCTTATCTTGGCAAAATAAAGTGGTTTTTAGTGAGAACTGGTATTCGATCTTTGACTTCCAGTCCTCCAGTGATGAGTATTTTTTTAGAGATATAGGAAATAATCAGTTTGGTGAAACCAGAACCAGTTATTTACCTAAAAAATTTGGTTTAACGTGGAACACCCCTTTTTTTAAAATTGACCTTGGTGCTAGCAGATATCAAATATTAAACCCCTTCTCTTTTGAAGAGTATAGATCTAAGCCAAGTTTGACAATGCAGTCTTATTTATCAAAGAAAGGTCTATCCTTTTCCCTTTTTGCAAGTAAAAGTAAGTTTGAACTAGATTACATTAATCCCCATAGACAATCTTATAAAAAGGTAGATCGTTTATACCTTTCACCTAAATTATCCTTTAGAAAAAACTTACCCAGCTCATTGTTCTTACTCTCAACGGGGACTACTTATATAAAACATAGTCTAGATTCTTTGGAAGACAGCACATCCTCTCCTTGGCTAGAAATGAAGTACAGTCTCTTTTTAGATAAGATCAATAAAGGCTCAGTTACAAGCTTAATTCCTGTCCTAAAATATGTTTATGTCGAGGAAGGTTCTAAAAATCAGAATGATCTTATTGATTCACGAATAATCTCTCTGGATTATTCAACCATATTTCAGCGGGGTAGGTTTGTAGGTTTGGATAGGTTTTCCGAAAACAATAAAATTATTTTGGGATTGGAGCGAGTTTCAAATAAGTCTGATAATAATTCTTATAACTCTCTATCAATAGGCCAAGCTTTTTATCTGAACGAAATGTTTTACGATGGAGACTTCACTATTAGCAGAGACACTTCTCCTTTGGTGGCAGAATTTAAAACAAAATTGAATGGAGATTTTTGGTCCAAAAGTTTATTAGAATGGGACAGTGCTTCTAAAAAAGTGAACCTAGCCAGTGTGGGACTCTCTTATCAACAAAATGATCTAAAAAGAATTGAAATAAGATCTATTTACAGAAGACAAGATCCCAACAAAACTTACATACCCTGGATGGATAGAGATCTTAAAACTAATCACACTGAACTAGTTACCCAATGGCCTTTATCAAAATCCGTTAATCTTTTTGCAAAATGGCAAAAGGATCATGAAAGGAATAAATCTAATGATATTTTATTTGGTTTTGAGTACTCCAACTGTTGTCTAAAGTGGGGTTTGATGCATAGAAGATGGATAGAAGAGGATTATTTTTCTTGGAAAAATTATTACACCACCTCCTTACAAGCACTATCTGAAGGATTAGATCCATCAATTGATCGAAGCAAGACATATTTTTTCTTTGAACTTAAAAATATTGGAAGGTTAGGTAAGGAAATCTCAAGGACACTTTCTTCAACTAAATTAGAATAATTGCATCAAACTGTAACTAAGAAGACAATAGCGCCTTATTAATACTATGAAGAGTAATTATAAGAAAAAACTTACCTTGTCTTTGTTGATTGGATTTTTAATCAGTTCTTTCTTCTCAGAAAGAATGGAAGCCAAAATTGAGCTTATAGACAGGGTTATAGCTGTAGTTGATTCCGGAGTGATAATGGAATCCGAACTTAATCAGAGAGTTCAGGACATCATAGGAAGACTAAGAAGTGAAGGCACAGAACTACCGCCTAAAGAACTTTTAGAAGAACAGGTCCTTGAAAGATTAATTATAGAAGAAATACAACTTCAAATTGGAGACAGCGCAGGAGTCAAGATAAGTGATGCAGAATTAAATCGTGCTCTTTCAATGCTTGCCTCGCAAAATTCTATGAATTTAGAACAATTTAAAAAGAGCTTAGATGCCAATAATGAGTCTTACAGCAAGTTACGCGACTCAGTAAGGAAAGAGCTTATTATCCAGAGGGTCCAAAGAGGTAAAGTGGGTGCAAATATAGAGATATCCGAACAAGAAATTGAAAACTTTTTGAATTCTGAGGAAGGCAGGTCAAAACTTGCGGAACAATATAATGTTCAGCAAATTCTTCTTTCCTTAAACAGTGAAGCTCCTGAAAGCGAAGTTAATTCAACTAAAGAAAAAGGTGCCGATATTATAAGGAGATATAACGAAGGAGAAAGTTTCGAAAAATTAGCTGCAACTTATTCCTCTGATCAAAATGCTTTAGAGGGAGGAAGTTTAGGGTGGAGAAAAGCCACCGAACTACCTACTTTGTTTTCAGATGTTGTAGCAAAAATGAAGGTGGGTGAGGCATCTGAATTAATAAGAAGCGGAGCCGGTTTCCATATCATCAGATTGGCTGAAAAGAGAGGTGATGTAGTTAAATTTGAGGACCAAACCTTGGTTAGACATATTTTGGTACAGCTCTCTGAGATAAGATCTGAGAAGCAAACCAAAGACTTAATGAATGAAATCTATCAAAAACTTGTTGATGGAGAAGATTTCAAACAACTGGCTCGACAATATTCCGAAGATCCGGGTTCAAAAATGGAAGGAGGAGAACTCGGCTGGAGTGCGCCTGATACTTTTGACCCTGCCTTTGAAGAAGTTATGAACTCAGTAGACACAGGAGAGGTTTCTAGACCCTTTCAATCAAGTTTTGGGTGGCATATTTTAGAGGTTTTAGATAGAAGGAACGAAGATATAAGCGATGATGTTAGAAAAAATAGAGCCTATTCAATTATTTTTAATAGAAAATTTGAACAAGAACTACAAAGGACTCTAATAGAATTAAGATCTGAATCATACGTAGATATTAAATTAAACTCATGATTAAACTGGCTGTCTCGCCAGGAGACCCAGCAGGCATTGGCCCTGATATATGCATTAAGGCTTTTGGCCAAAACAAAAACTTAAACTTTACTCCTGTTATATTTGGAGACGTGGATCTATTCCAAGAAAGAGCACAAAATCTAGAAGTAGATGTACAAGTTAAAGAATTCAAAGGTCAAGAAACTTTAGATGACAGTAGTTTTTGGATCTTACCTTACCCTCTTGAAATGAAAGTGGAGCCTGGAAAACCTGATCCTAGTTACGGAGACTACCTTATGAAGGTTTTACGGGAAGCCACAAACTTGACTCTCAACAAAGAATTTGACGCTTTAGTTACCGGGCCTTTGAATAAAGAGTTAATCAATAAAGCGGGGATAAGTTTTTTTGGTCATACCGAGGTTCTTGCTGAGATTTCTAATACCTCTAAAGTTTTAATGATGTTAACTTGCGATAACTTTAAAATAGCCTTAGCAACAACACATGTGCCATTATCTGAAGTGCCAAAACTTATTACTTATGAGCACTTATGTGAATGCTTAACTATCTTGAATAACGACCTTCAAAACAAGTGGGGTTGTAGTAACCCTTGTATTAAAGTTTTAGGATTAAATCCTCATGCCGGAGATGGAGGATACCTGGGCAAGGAAGATCAAGAGGTTATTGCTCCAGCAATTGAATACCTTAAAACAAAAGGACTTAATCTTATAGGGCCAGCTTCAGCTGACACAGCCTTTATAGGGAAAAACTCAGAGAACATAGATGCCTACTTAGCCATGTATCATGACCAAGGCCTTCCTGTTTTAAAAACTGTTGGTTTTGGTAAGTCCGTTAATATTACTTTGGGTTTGCCCTTCATTAGAACTTCAGTCGATCATGGCACAGCATATGATATGGCAGGGAAAAAAGAAGTAGATGAAAACAGCCTTTTGGAAGCTTCATCTTTAGCTTTTAATTTAGCAACAAGAAACCAGAGTGGTTAGAGCAAAGAAAAGTTTAGGACAGAACTTTTTGACTGATGAGTTAATCCTCAACCGAATACTAGAAACAGTTAATCCCAAGAAACAAGACCAATTTTTTGAAATAGGATCTGGTCGAGGTGCTCTTACCAAAAAGTTAATGCCAAAAATTAAGAGGATAGACGGTGTCGAAATAGATAAGGACTTGATCTCGAGCTTGAGAAAATTAGAATCCTCCTCTACTAACTTAACAATACACCAAGGCAGTATCTTAAAGATAAACTTGGATAAACTCTCTAGAAATAAGTCAAAGTTTAGAGTTATTGGAAATTTACCCTATAACTTATCTTCCAAGATAATGCTTTGGACTTTTAATAATGCAGAACACATTTTTGATATTCACTATATGTTCCAAAAGGAATTTGGGGAAAGATTAGTCTCTCCGCCTGGAAACAAAACCTACGGTAGACTTAGTGTTTTAACCCAATATATGTTTGATAGTGAAGATTTATTTGAAATCTTACCCGAAAGTTTTACCCCCAAACCTTCAGTAGACAGTATCTTTATTAAATTCCAGCCGAAACTTCAAAAAGACATAAACTCCCTAGAGGCCATAAGGCTTCAAGAACTCACAAGGTTAATGTTCTCGAAAAGAAGAAAGAAAATATCTACTTCTTGTAAAAAAATACTACAACCTAATGAATTCATTGATTTAGGTATTGACCCAGATGATCGTCCAGAGTCTTTAAGCCTCAACGATTTTTTAAAAATTATTAAATATTTACCGAAATAGGATCATGGCTAACTACGCTATTGGAGATGTACAAGGTTGCTTCTTTGAGCTAAAAGGACTTTTAGACGAAATAAACTTCGACCCTGCTCAAGATAAGCTTTGGTTTGTAGGGGATTTAATTAACAGAGGGCCTGATTCTCTTCGTACTATTGAGTTCATTTATAAAATTAAAGATTCTTGCAATGTCGTTCTTGGTAACCACGATATGCACTTCCTCGCAATTGCAGAAAACCTAAGAAAACCTTTTAAAAAAGACACGCTTAAGCAACTGTTAGAGTCAGAAAATTTAAATTTATACAAAAAATGGCTCAGGAATCAAAGTTTACTTTATTACGAAAACATACAATGTGAGGGCGGTAACAAGATTTATTTGATGACCCATGCTGGCATACCTCCGCATTGGTCTTGGCAAGATGCGATGGAAGCTGCTCAAGAAATAAAGGCGGTTTTAAGTGATGACAAGCTTTATAGAGATTATTTAAGTAATATTTATGGAAACTTACCAAACAAAAGTGAACCAAACTTAAATAGCTTAGATCGAATGAGATTAAACACCAATTATCTAACCAGGATGAGATTTTGTAAAATTGATGGGGAATTAGAACTTGAAACTAAAGGTACAGAATCAGATAAACCGAAAGGATTTAACGCCTGGTTTAATCATCCGTTAACCATTAAAAACGAAAACCTTCACCTAATTTTCGGCCATTGGGCAGCCTTGGGCGGTAAAACAAACATTGAAAAAATTATTGCTATTGATACTGGCTGTGTCTGGGGTTATAAATTATCAGCTTATAGATTGGAAGACAGTAAAGTCTTTAGCTATGATCGAATAACTTAATAAGAATGGAAATTTATCTTGTAGGAGGAGCAGTAAGAGATACTTTGCTGGACATAGAAGTAAAAGAAAGAGACTGGGTAGTTGTTGGGGCCACCCCGCAAGCTATGATTGAATTGGGTTATAAACAAGTCGGTTCAGATTTTCCAGTTTTTATTCATCCAGATACTAAAGAAGAATATGCTTTGGCAAGAACAGAGAGAAAATCTGGCACTGGACACAAGGGTTTTTCATTTAATACCAAAACTAACGTTACTTTAGAAGAAGACTTAAAAAGAAGAGATTTAACAATTAATGCTATAGCCAAAACTAGAGAAGGAGATCTCATTGACCCTTTTGATGGCCAAAAGGATTTAAAAAACAAAATCTTAAGACAAGTGTCAGATGCATTTAAAGAAGACCCATTAAGGGTTCTGAGGGTAGCGAGATTTTCTGCTAAATTAAAACATCTAGACTTCTCTGTTGATAAAAAAACCATGGAAACAATGAAAGATATATCTGTTTCCGGAGAACTGGAATCTCTTTCCAAAGAAAGAATATGGCAAGAAACTTATAAAGCACTTAAAGAAAAAAATCCTGAAGAGTACTTCAAGGTTCTTATTGAATCAGAAGCTATCTTTAAATTAGAGAAACCTGCAAAAATTGACCTTGAGCTGTTCAAAAACATTGCGTCTAAGATTCCTGAGCCTGAATTAAGATGGGCTTCCTTAGCTGCAAATTCCGATTGCAATTTAGATGGCCTAAACGCTGCATTCGGAGTGCCTAAAAAAATACAAGACTTGAGTCGAGTTTTTGAAAAGTTAATTCAATTTAACACCAGTCATCAATCTGATGTGAAAAGCTATGAAGTGTTAGATCTTATCGAAGAAGTAGATGCATTAAGAAGAAATAAACGTTTTAACAAGGCTATAAGAATTTTGGAGTCTGGTAACGGATTAGTTTCAAGCTCTCAAGTTTCTTGGGAAGCAATAAGTAAAGAATTAGGTGTAGTGAGGCCTTCTTCTCCGGTACTGAAAGGTAAAGAAATTAGTGAAGATTTAAGGCAGCAACGCTTAAAAATTATTGACGGAATGTTAAAGAAAAATGGATAAAGAAAAGGTTGTTCTTATAACTGGAGGCAGTAAACGGATTGGTGCCAATATAGCCAGATACTTTCACAAAATGGGGTTCAAAGTGATTCTGCATTTTAATAGTTCAATGGAAGAAGCGGAAAGTATTAAAAATGACCTTTTATCTAAGAGAAAAGACTCATGTATTACAGTACAGGCAGATTTCTCTGACGAAATCTCTGTCAATAAAGCGATAAAAGAAATTGTAAATAGCACTGAGGCATTAGATGTTTTGATTAATAATGCTTCTGGGTTCTTTTCCACGCCCATTGAGACGGCTACAAAAGAACAGTGGTCTAGTCTGTTAGATACAAATGCAACCATTCCCTTATTTCTAGTCCAAGCCTTTAAACCAATGTTAGAAAGTTCTAATGGATGTGTGATTAATATTTCAGATTCTGAAGTAAGTTCAGGCATCCCTCAATATAGTCTCTATTGTGCAGCTAAGGCAGCCTTGGAATCTATAACTAAGTCTCTTGCTAAAGAGCTTGCGCCAAAAATTAGAGTGAATGCGATTGCACCAGGCATTATTCTTTGGCCAGAAGAAGATCATGCAGACAAGGAAATAAGAGAACAAATTATCAATAAAACCATTCTAGGTAGAATTGGTCACCCAGAAGATATAGCTGCTGCTGCCTATCTTCTATATAAATCCACTTATATGACTGGACAAGTGCTAAAGGTAGACGGAGGACGATCTTCCTTATAAGCTCTAGAACTACAATTAAAAAGTAATTTACTTTCAGTTATCTTTTAACTATCTTTCTTGAATAAGTTTTAAACAAAAATATGGATTTTAAAGAGAACGAGAACATAGGAACAATGGATGTCTTAGATAAACATCAATTTGATAAGGAATCTTTAACTAATTTTATCGAAGAAAATGTAGAGGGATTTGAGGGTCCTCTTACTATTGAAGAGTTCAAGGGAGGACAATCAAATCCAACTTATTTAATAAAAGCCCGAAACCAATCCTATGTCTTAAGGAGAAAACCACCTGGGAAGTTACTTAAATCCGCACATGCTGTTGAAAGAGAATACCGAGTGATTACAGCTTTAAACAACACTGATGTTCCCGTTCCAAAAACTTATGCCTTATGCGAGGACACTGAAATAATTGGAACAGCTTTTTATCTTATGGAATTTATGAACGGCAGAGTACTTTGGGATCCTTCAATGGCAGACTCTTCTAAGGAAGAAGCTTTGGGTGTTTATTCTTCTATGAATAGCACATTAGCTAAGCTTCATTCAGTGGACCCACTCGAAGTAGATTTAGAAAGTTTTGGAAAACCTGGCAACTATGTAGGAAGACAAGTATCAATCTGGTCAAAGCAGTACATTGACTCTGAGACAGAAAAGATCCCTGAAATGGACAAGCTGATTGATTGGCTTCCTAGTAACCTACCTTCCGATAAACCTCTAAGGATTGTGCATGGAGATTTCAGCCTATCAAATCTAATGATGCACGCTGATAAACCAGAGGTCATAGCAATATTAGACTGGGAATTGTCTACTTTAGGTGATCCATGTGCAGACTTCAGTTATCACTGTATGCAGTACAGACAGAATCCTGATTTAGCAGATCAAGAATATTGTAAAGAAACTGGGATACCCAATGAAGAAGAATATGTAGCTATGTATTGTGACAAGACAGGGTCTGATCTAAAAGAGGAGTGGGAGCTTTATATGGCCTATAACCTTTTCAAGTCTGCAGGAATACTTCAGGGCATCATGGGCCGGGTTAGAGATGGGACAGCAGCAAGTAAACATGCTAAAGGCATGGCTGCAAGAGTTCGACCTCTAGCCGAAAGTGCTTGGAAGCTTATAGAAGAAAACTTTCTCTAAACTTAGAATTTTTTTTGGTTTAAGCTAGTAAATATAAATAAAGAAAGGAGAAAAAGAATGGCAATAGATAAATTTTTAATAGAAGCAAGTCATATCATGATGTTTGCTAGATCAATAGGTGATGATAATCCTATTTATTACGATGAAGAATATAAATCAGAGTCAGGTTGTGAAGGGATCATTGCTCCTCCAACTTTTGCTCAATCCAGTGCTCAGTTTGATCCTGACTACTTTCTAAGACCAAAAACTGGCGGTCAAGGTTGGTTTGGATCTGGGAAAGAACCTACCGGGCTAAAACCTTCAAGTTCTGGAGGCGGTGGCGGAGGTGGTGCTGGCGGAGGTCTGCATGCAGAACAACACTTCGAATATCATTTACCCCTAAAAGCTGGAGACATACTTAGTGCCACTACAAAGCCTGGAAATACTTGGGAAAAAGAAAGCAAAAGGGCCGGAAAACTTAAATTCAGTGAATCGGTAACAGAGTATAGAAACCAAGATGGGGATTTAGTTATCACTGCAACGGGTGTTGGGGTGCAAACTGAAAGACCTGTTGATAGTTAAGGAGTAAATATGTTAAAAGCAAGCGAAATCAAAGTCGGCGATACTCACTCAGAAGAATTAGTGGCAGATCTTAAAAGAACTCAGATTGTCCAATATGCTGGCGCCTCAGGTGATTACAACCCTTTACACACAGATGAGATATTCACCACAAAATTAGCTGGTTATCCGTCTGTGTTTGCTCATGGAATGTTAACCATGGGTATGACAGGAAGGATGGTTACAAATTACGTTGGTGATGGAACTCTGAAAAAGTATGGGGTTAGATTCACCAGCCAAGTTTGGCCAGGAGATACTCTTACAAGTGTTGCTACGATTACTGATATTAGAGAAGAGGACGGAGAGAATCTAGTTGATCTAGAAATCGTAACTACAAATCAAGATGGACTGGCAGTTATAACGGGATCTGCCACTGCCAAAACAAGTTCCTAATAGATGAATAAAGACAACAACCATCCAGAGGAGGTTGGAGCGCGAAATGCAAAATTTGCTCTTACAATTTTAGTAATTGTATATGTCTTTAATTTTATAGATCGTCAAATACTCACAATCTTAGCTGAAGAAATACAAGCGGATTTAGGTATATCCGATAGTGGAATAGGATTCTTATACGGGACAGCTTTTGCAGTCTTTTACTCGGTTGTAGGAATTCCTTTAGGAAGGTTAGCGGATGTATGGACTAGAAAAAATCTGATTAGTATTGGTTTAGCAACTTGGAGTATTTTCACAGTTCTTTCAGGTACAGCACGTTCTTTCACCGGACTAGCCGTGTACAGATTCGGAGTGGGCGTTGGTGAGTCTAGTGCCAGTCCATCTGCTTATTCTTTGCTTTCTGATTACTTTTCACCAAAAGTAAGAACCACCGTTTTAGCTATATACTCAAGTGGAGTTTACATTGGTGCCGGTATAGGATTATTTTTGGGAGGAGCAATAGTTGAATACTGGAATTCAACTTATCCTGATCCCAGTTTAGCTCCCCTTGGAATTAAGGGCTGGCAAGCAGCTTTTATGGCGGTTGGACTACCGGGTTTGCTTTTAGCTCTAGTAGTTTGGCAAATAAAAGAGCCTAAAAGGGGCTTGAGTGATGGTATAGAAACCCCTATACACCCAACTCCTTTTAAAGAGATGTTTAAGGAAATGATAGGACTTACCCCGTTCTCTTTGATACGACAGGAAAATGCAGGAAGGAATATTTTAATTAACTCGGTAATTGGATCTTTGATAATTTTATTCTGCTACCAACTGATAATATTAACTGGTGATATTGCACAGTGGATTGCTTTTGGCTTAGGTTGCTACTTTATTACTTGTTGGATACAAAGTCTTAGGTTAAGGGATCCTGCAATATTTTCTGTAATATTTAGAAGTAAAGCTCATTTATTTTGTCTTATGGGTTTTCCTTTCATAGCTTTTGTTCAATATGCTCATGGAGCATTTGGACCAATGTTCTATTTGAGAAACCATGGTGTTAATATCGGAGAAGTTGGAATTATGCTAGGCATCTTCACTGCAGTTGGAGGTCTGCTTGGAATAGTTACGGGAGGTTTGCTAGGAGACAGGCTCAGAAAAACCTATCCGAACGGTAGACTTTACATCATTTTAGTTGTTGCACTAATGATAGCTCCTTCCAGCCTACTTTACATTTATGTAGAAAATTTATACCTATCCTATTTCTGGAATTTCATGTTTAGCTTCTTAGGGCCTATGTGGCTTGGTTTAGGAGTATCAACCATAGCAGACCTTGTACTCCCAAGAATGCGAGCTGTTGCAGGAGCTTTTTTTATATTAATGCTCAGCATGCTTGGAATGGCATTGGGCCCATACTTAACAGGTGAGGTTAGTGATTTTCTACAAGATCAAGGAGTGTCTGAAGGTGAGGCAATCAAAACTGCACTCGCCTGGTGCACATGTGTTTTGGTAATAACCATTGGTTGCCTCTTAACAGCTTGCAGATACCTGCCTGAAGAAGAAAAGAATAAGGTTGAAATAGCAAGAAGCTATGGAGAACCTATCTAAGCTTTTCTTTTAACATTTCCTCAAAAGAAATATTAAAAACCGGGTGTAGATGTTCCTTGGCTATTTGAGCTAAAGGCTCCAGCACAAAAAGATAATTTTCTATGTCATTGCTAGGCAGGTTAATGCCTTGATCTTGTGCAATAAGATCTCCAAGTAAAATCAGATCCAAGTCTATGACCCTATCATGCATACCCTTCTGGTTACTTTCTCTCCCCATCTTTTTTTCTAAAGTTTTAAGTGTCTGAGTTAGCTTAACTGCATCTAATGATGTTTCGAAGCCAGCAACTAAATTAATAAAATCTTTGCCCTCAAAGCCTTCTGCTTCAGTATAAAAATTATCTGAAAAAGTACAAATAAACAGTTGATTTAACTTTTTTTTAACCTTAGCTATATTTTTCTTCGCCTCTATATTACTTCCTATGCTGATGTAAGCTTGAGTCATTATGGGCGTTTGATAGTTACTCCAACTGACTTAGATCCTCTCAATGCTCCGGGTTTCTCTACCGTAACAATGACACTAGAAACTGGGAACTCAGAGAGAACAGTTTTGGCTATTTTCTGAGCTAAACTTTCTATTAATTTGCTCTTAGAAGATTCCGTTAACTCAATAATACATTTAGAAATTTTTTTGTAGTTAAGAGCATCCTCGATTCTGTCTGATCTTCCGGCATTTTTGGTATTAAAATTCATCTCGAGGCTTATTGAAATTAATTGTCTAACTTCTCTTTCCCAATCGTAAACTCCTAAGACAGCTTCCACTTCTAGGTCTTTTATAAAAACTTTATCCATATTAAATCTCTGACAAGCTCCATCGTGGTCTTATCTTAATGGAAGTCTCTAACTCCGCTCCCTGTATTCTATAAGATCCAGCAACAGCCACCATAGCACCGTTATCTGTGCACCTCTCTGGTTTTGGAAAGAACAAGTCCACTCCATTTAACTCCCTTCTAAATGCGTCTCTAATGTATTGATTAGCAGCCACTCCTCCTCCTACAACTAATTGACTTAGATTTTGCGTTAAGAGAGCTGTATTGCACTTCTTAACTAATGTCTCAGAAACTGCATTTTGAAAAGAAGCACTGATATTCGCAATGAATTCTGTATTTATATTTTTTTGCTTTTTGACCAAATAATAAACTGCTGTTTTCAACCCACTAAAACTAAAATCTAAATTATCTTTTTTTGTCATAGGTCTAGGAAGATCAAAGGAAAGAGGATTGCCTTGTTTGGCCATTTTTTCTATCTCAGGACCTCCTGGATAGTTTAAGCCAAGTAATTTGGCGACTTTATCAAAAGCCTCACCCACTGCATCATCCCTTGTCTGACCAAGAATCTCATATTTACCAATATCAGTTGCTTTTATTAAAAGACAATGACCTCCTGATATTAACAATGTTAAAAAAGGGAAAATGGGCGGTGGCCTTTCTAAAAGATTTACCAGTAAATGGGCTTCCATGTGATTTATTCCTACACAGGGCTTATTCCAACCAAGACCTAAGGAGTGGGCTAAGGCTGCTCCAGTTAAGAGAGGTCCTCTCAAGCCTGGACCTGAAGTGTAAGCTATACCATCTAAGTCTTTGGAACTTAATTTAGATTCATTAAGTGCCATTGTTATTAAAGGCAACAACTTAGGGATGTGATCTCTTGAAGCAAGTTCTGGGACTACTCCTCCGTATTCAGCGTGTTTAGAAGCCTGGGTGAAGATTTGCTCAGTTAAGATAATATTCTCTTTCTTGTCATAAACGGCAACTCCGGTTTCATCACAAGAAGTTTCTATTCCTAAAATCTTCATTCTTTCTATACTAAGGTTTGTTATTCTCCTTGCAAATTAAAAAAAGAAAAACTTTGCAAAATATTAAGCCTTATATAGAATTGCGCGACTTATTTAGGTTCAATGTATGCCCTCTATAAATATTAAGAATAACGAATCATTCGATGTTGGTTTACGAAAGTTTAAGCGTGCCTGTGAAAGGGCAGGTGTAATTCCTGAGGCTAGAAAAAGAGAGTTTTATGAGAAACCCACTGCAGTAAGGAAAAGAAAGGCTGCTGCAGCTGTAAAAAGAGAAGCTAAAAATCAAAGAAAAAACCGTCTAGGACGCCCTCCTCGTTTTTAAAACCATCCCTTCAAATGTCTGAAGATAACATAAAACCTCTGATTCAAGAGGTAATAAAGTCCTCAATGAAAAAAGGTGAAAAAGAGAAGACTACAACCTTACGTATGGCCATTTCAGAAATACAAAGAGAAGAAATAGATAAAAGATCAGATTTATCCGATCGAGAAGTGATTGCTATTCTTCAAAGAATGATTAAACAAAGGAAGGATTCATCTAATCAATTTCGATCTGCGGGTAGAGAAGAGTTATCTTTGAAAGAAGAAAGAGAAATTGAAACTCTTTCTGAATTCCTACCTGAGCAGCTTTCGGAGGATGAAATAAAGGAAATTGTTTTTAACTCCATTAAAAGTCTAAATGCTAAGACCCCTCAGGACATAGGTAAAATAATGGGCTCCCTAAAATTGGACTTGCAAGGAAAAGCCGACATGTCTTTAGTTAGTAAGCTAGTAAAGGAAAATTTAACTAAATAATTTTATTGATTGATATATCTGTCTTTTAGTTTCATCGACCTGTTCCTTACAGGTACTGCTTTACCAGATAAGTAGACTTCTTCAACAAAAGATGTAACCTCTAAGGGGTCTCCATTCCAAACAACAATATCAGCAATGTATCCGGGTTGGATAGACCCTCTTTTATCCAAATTAAAGACGTCTGCAATATTCTTTGTCAGTCCTTTAAGTGCTTCTTCCCATGGCAGACCATAAGAAACTGCAATACCTGCACCCTGTCTACTTAAGTAAGCATTATGGGTTTCATGAGAACCAATTAAAATTGTGACCCCAGATTTATTTAGTAAATAAGCATTATCTAATCTAGAACCTAACTCATTAAAGGAATTCGGAATGTTGTCTATCGGTTGGAGAATTACAGGAATTTTGGCCTTAGCTAATTGTCTTGATACCCTCCAGCCCTCTTTTGCTCCATGAATAATGAGATTGATATTTTTCCTTTTTGCTAAATCTATCAAAGCTAGTATGTGAGAGGCTCGATTAGCTTTAACTACTAGAGGAATTTCTCGGTTAACAACCTTTTTAAGAGCAACTAAGTCTCTTGCTGAGTAACTCACTTCTTCTGGTAAAGAAGACTCATAGATCTTGTAGTAATTGCTTTGGTTATTTCTTGACTTGGTATTTTGTACCTCACCTTTGCTGATAAAAGGAGATAATCCAAAGTCAGTTATGGCGGCTAGATTTAAAGAGTCTTCAAGAAGAAGGATTTTTGCCGCCATAGAGTCTTCACCGCCACTTATATTTGCTGACAAAGCAATATTAGAGATCACAAGACTTTCTTCCAAAGAGCCTGATAAAGAAAATACTGATGTTAAACCAGAAAATAAACCTGATGAACTTGGCGTGGTTAAACTTAGAGTGATTCCTCCTGTTAAGTTGTATGGGATAAGAGTCGAAGAAGCGTTAAAGGCAGAGTCAATGCTTAAGCCAGCAGAATAGATATCAGACCTGTCATCTCTTGTTTCTGGTACCAGTTCGATTTCTACTATTCCTAATTGAGTTTGTGGTGCTATGAAACCCGGAGAAATGACCTTCCCAGAAAGGTCTTTCTCTTTTGCTCTTGAAGAGACTAAATTCTTTCCAATTCTAAGGATAACTCCGTCTCTAATTAAGACATCACTATTTTCTAAAGTTCCTCTCTCAGTAGCAGTGTGTATTTTTGCATTCTTTAAAAGCAGCTCTTCTGAGAAAGAAAGAAAAGAGATAATGCAACTAAGAAAACTGATGAGTATTTTTTTATTAATTTTCATAATCTGTTCTCTTGAGAATTAATAATGCCTAACTCAAAGTCAGTGGCTTTTGGAGTAGAAGGATTATCTTTATCATAAAGCAGCAAGCCATCCACAAAAACTTTTTCCGTTTTTGAATAGACACTAAATGGATTCCCGTCCCATATCACCAGGTCTGCCATCTTTCCAGCTTCTAAAGAACCTACTTTATCAGCAATGCCAAGAGCTTTAGCAGGATTTGATGTGATCCATTTAATGGCTCTTGAGGGCAGTATATTAAATCCAGCCCTATTGCCTGCAGCCATAGCTTTAGCAGCTTCCTGATTTAGCCTTTGAATTCCAATTGCAGAATCTGAATGAATAATAGCGCAACCTGTACCTGAATTAGCTTGGTCTACTATTGCAGCATTTTCCCATACCATATCAAACGCTTCATGCTTAAAACCCCACCAATCTGCCCACATGGCAGCACAAACACCATTGTCAGCTAAAATATCTGCAACCTTATAAGCTTCTACAGCGTGATGGAAAGCCGTGACTTTATAGTTAAATTCTTTTGCTATATCCAACATAATGGCCATTTCTTCGCCTCGATAGCAATGATTTTGGATTAAGATCTCACCCTCAAGAACTCCGACCAGAGTCTCTAACTCTAAATCCCTACTCGGTGCGTATTCTAGCTCTTTAGCTTCTTCCGATTTTGATTTGTATTCCTCTAATTTATTTCGGTAACCTTGTGCTCTTATCCATGCTTTTCGATAACCAGCTACATTACCCATACGAGTTGATGGTTCACTATTTCTTCCACCATAGACCCTCTTAGGATTCTCTCCACAGGCCATCTTTAGGGTATAAGGAGCCCCCGGAAATTTCATGCCCTGAACTGTTCTGGACCAAATATTTTTAAGTGTAACTCCTCTACCGCCTATTAAATTGGCAGATCCGGGTAATACATGAAATGTAGTGATCCCTCCTTTCAGTGCGAGTGGCATTTGAGGATCTTGCGTCCAAACTGAATGCTCAGCCCAAACATGAGCTGTAACAGGACTGGTGGCCTCATTCCCATCAGAGCTTGACCTAAGGCTAGGAGCTGGATAAACCCCCATATGGGAATGTATATCAATTATTCCTGGGGTTACCCACTTTCCATTAGCATCAATTACTTTTGCCCCAGGAGGTTTACTTAAGCTCTCTCCGATTGCCTTAACTTTATTAGAAGATATTAAGATACTGCCTTTTAGGATTTCTTTACCTGTACCAGTTAGAATTCTCGCGTCTTCTATAAAAACATCCCCACTATCATTTGGTTCATATGTTGATTCAAAAGCTTTAGTTTCTTCAGGACTTAATGTAAGAAAAGAAAAAGTCCCTATAAAAATCATAAATAAAAATTTCTTCATTCTTCTCCTCTATTTTTTTTGAAAGTCTTCATTTCCTTTTCGTATAAAGCCATAACGCTTTGATCAACTTCTAAATTAAGCTTGGCACCTTCTTCTATGGAAAGAAGATTAGTAGACTTTACGGTCTCAGGGATAAGAAATACTGAGAAATTATCATCCGTTACTTTTCCAACCGTTAAGCTTACTCCATTTAGAGCAACATAGCCTTTAGGAATAATATGGTCTCCCCAGCCTAAAGGTTTTTCAACTAAAATCTCCACTTCTCCCTCTCCTCTATTTAGGCTTGCATTACATGCACAAGAAACATGCCCTGATAATAAATGCCCTCCTACTTCATCTCCAAATTTAAGTGACCTTTCAATATTTACTTCTGTTGTCTTATTAAGGTCTCCTAGATTTGTTGCCCTAAGAGTTTCCTGTATAACATCAAATGAAATCCTTTCTTTAGAGTATTCTGTCACTGTTAAACAAACCCCATTAACAGAGACGCTTGCACCTTCTTTTAAGTCCTTGTTAAACCCCTTGGGTACCGCGATTTCTAGTTCCTCCCCTTCTGTAGAAGGTCTCTTTGTAACTACTTGCCCCTTGGCTTGAACGATGCCCGTAAACATTTCTAATTTTTAAAGGAGGATTTAAGCTTTTCAGCAATTTCCTTTTGCCCCTTAGTTTCTAAGAAAGAAATCAGATTTTCTAAATTTGAGATTGAGTAAATAGGTATATTCAATTCACCAGCCAATTTATCACTTATCTGCTTACCCCCATCTTGTTCTTGACGGTCTAAGGCTATTATTGCAGCAGACACAGTACCTCCTGCCTCTTGAATAATTTGAATTGAGTTCTTTAAAGCAGTTCCTGCTGTAAGAACATCATCAATAATAAGAACCCTCTTATTCTTAACAGAGCCTATAAGAACACCTCCTTCGCCATGTTTTTTTTCTTCTTTTCGATCAAAACAGATAGGAATTAGTTTAGAATATTTTTGACTAAGAACTGTAGATACAGCTGCTGCTAGAGGTATCCCTTTATAAGCTGGTCCAAAAATTACATCATAATTTATTTCTGATTCGATAATCTTTTGACTGTAGATATCAGCTAATTCGCCTAGATGACCGGATTCCAGAAATGACGTGATGTTGAAAAAATAAAAACTTTCTCTTCCAGACTTAAGAGTAAACTCACCAAATAAAAGAGCTTTAAGCTCTATTGCTAACTCTAGAAATTCTTTTTGTATATCAACCATTATCTTTGATGACAAACTTCCTGAGATTTATCTTAAGGAAGTATTGTAATTGTTTCCATCCTAGAATAACCTCATTTTAGAAAAACATGGCAAAACTTATAGTCATAGCTGCTCCCTCTGGAACCGGCAAAACTTCATTGATTGAAGCTTTATTAAAAGGAGCTATAGATCTGAAATTTACTCTTAGCACCTCTTTTACGACTAGAAAAAAAAGAGTCAATGAGAAACATGGAGAATCTTACTATTTCGTTAATAAAAAAGAATTTGAACTTATGATACAGAAACAGGAATTCTTGGAATATGCAGATGTTTTTGGTGACTTCAAAGGAACAAGTAAATCTTGGGTTGAGGACAAGCTAAAAAATGACTGGAATGTTATTCTTGAGCTTGATTGGCAGGGAGCAAAGCAAGTTAAAGAAATTTACCCTAATGCTGAAACCATATTTATTCTTCCCCCTTCTTATGCTGAATTACAACTGAGATTAAATGCACGGGGACTAGATAAAAAAGAGGAAATAAAAAAAAGATTAGGAGAGGCCAAGAAAGAAGTCAAAAATGGTCAACACTTTGATCATCTGGTTGTTAATGATGAATTTGAAACGGCTTTAAGTGACTTAAAGTCTATAATCTTTGCTAATAAAACCTTGCCTAAAGAAAGAAAGAATTTTGCAAGAGTTTGCTTAGAGGCTTTATTGGAAGATTAACAAGATATCCTGTAGAATGCGTTTCTCCTTATTCTGAAGACAAAATATTATGGCAAGAGTTACTGTTGAGGATTGTTTAGATAAAGTACCAACTAGGTATGATTTAGTTGTTTTGGCTTCAAAAAGAGCTAGGCAGTTAGCTACTGGTGGCCGAAGAGCCACTCTTGAATGGGACAATGATAAAGCAACTGTAATGGCTCTTAGGGAGATTGAAGCCGGAACAGTCACACAAGACAACATAAACGAATTAACAGTAGATATTGCAGTTCTTGAAGATGAGTTTTCTGAAGAACTTGCAGCAGAAGACCTTCCTGTAGAATAATAACATCTTTAATTATTTAGTCTTTAGGTCAGATAGACCAAAAGACTCTTATTTTTATGGAATCGATTGATGCTTTATCAGAAAAACTTTCTGATTATTTGGAACCCAAGCAAATAGAACAGGTTAATAAAGCCTTTGAGTTTGCTAATGAAGCCCATTCTGGTCAGTTCCGAACTAGTGGGGATCCTTATGTTAGCCATCCAATAGCCGTAGCTAATATTCTCAGCTCTTTTCATATGGATGAAGATAGTCTTTCTGCAGCCATGTTGCATGATGTTATTGAAGACTGTGGGGTTCCCAAGAAAGTTATTGAGGAACAATTCAATAAAAATGTTGCGAACTTAGTAGATGGTGTAAGCAAGCTAGACCAACTAAATATCACTTCCAGAACTGAAGCTTATGCAGAAAACTTCCAAAAAATGATTCTTGCTATGGCCAAAGATATAAGAGTAATAGTTGTGAAGTTAGCAGATCGTTTACACAACATGAGAACCATTGAATATCTCGATCTAGAAAAGCAAAAACGAAAAGCTAAAGAAACCTTGGAGATTTATGCCCCTATAGCACACAGGATAGGTATGAATAATGTCTACAGAGAGTTAGAGGACAGGTCTTTTAAGGTTCTTTATCCAACAAGATATAGACAATTAAGAACTGCCTTAAAAAAGAATAGAGGCAGCCAGAAAAGATTACTGGAAAAAATAAAAGGAACCTTGGAAAAGAAGCTAGTTGATCAAGGAATACCTTCTTCTGTTGAAGGAAGAGAAAAACACACTTACAGCGTGTACAGAAAAATGAAGGAAAGCGGCAGATCTTTTGAAGAGATTATGGATGTGTGTGCTTTCAAAGTAATTGTAGACAATGCTGACAATTGTTATAAAGCTCTAGGTCTTGTTCACAATATCTTTAAGCCTATAGAAGGTAGATTCAAGGATTATATTTCCATACCTAAATCTAATGGATATCAGTCAATTCACACAGTAGTGGTTGGACTTGATGGCCAACCGATTGAAATTCAAATAAAAACCGAAGGAATGAACGAAATGGCGGAGAATGGAATTGCCTCTCACTGGGTTTACAAGATGGGTGAAGGCACAGAAACTAATCCCCAACAAAAGGCAAGAAGATGGGTAGCTGGACTTCTTGAAATGAGGGACAACTTTGAATCCTCTGCAGAATTTGTAGAATCGGTCAAAACAGATATTTTTCCTGATGAGATTTATGTGTTTACTCCTCAAGGAGAAATAATTCAGCTTGGGGAAGGATCCACAGCAATAGACTTCGCTTATGCCGTACACACTGATATAGGGCACCATTGTAGAGCTTGTAGAATAAACAGAAAATTAGCACCCCTTAGCGTTCCCCTAGAGAGCGGTCAAACAATTGAGATTTTAAGAGATAAAATCCCCCAAACATCTCCTGCATGGCTTAATTTTGTTGCTACTTCAAGGGCAAGAAATAGCATTAGACATTATTTAAGCAACCTCAAAATATCTGAAGCAAGAAAATTGGGAAAAAAATTATTAGATCAGTCCTTGGGTTATCAAAATGTGAAATTGAGACATCTTAAAAAAGATGAATTAAGGGAGGCATTAGATGCATTAGGGGTGAGAAGCCTTAACAAATTGCTAGAAGAAATAGGTTTAGGAAAAAGAGTTGGAAATGTAGTTTCTCGACAAATGATTAGTGTTCTTAATAAAGAAAGCAATGAAGGTGACTCATCTATTCTGGCTCTAGAAATCACAGGAACTGAAGGATTGGTAGTGAATTATGCTACCTGTTGTAAGCCGATACCGGGAGACTCAGTTATAGGCCATTTCACCTCAAGCGGTTTAGTAGTGCATCAAGAAAGATGCAAAAATATTCTCTCAGTTAGAGAAGACCCAACTCAGTGTTTTCCTGTAAATTGGCACGAAAAATTGGACAGAGAATTCTCTACTGACATAAAAATCTTGGCTTCTGATGAGACTGGTCTACTTGCAACCATGGCTTCTGCCATAACAAGCTCAGCAATTAATATTGAATCTATAAATACCCAAGAGTTAGATCTGGGGCATATAGAATTTACACTTACGCTTCAGGTTAAAGGAAGAGACCAACTTGCTACTCTTATCAGAAAGCTAAAGACATTAAAAAATATCCTATCCATACACAGGATTCATGATCAAGAGATGAGACAAGCAAAAACCTTACATTAATTACTAAGAAGATATTATGAAGAAAAAAATAGAAACTGATGATGCTCCTAGAGCGCTTGGAACTTACTCTCAGGCCATTGAAGCAGGAAATACAATCTATCTTTCAGGCCAAATTCCTTTAGACCCTAAAACTATGAAACTAGTTGAAGGAAATGAAAATCAAATTAGGCAGGTTTTTAAGAATATACAAGCTGTCTGCGAATCATCAGAAGTTTCACTAAATGAAATAGTTAAACTAAATGTTTATCTCTCAGATTTATCTGTATTCTCTCTAGTTAATGAAGTAATGAAAGAACTTTTTTCTGAACCATATCCAGCAAGAGCTGCCATTCAGGTGGCTAAACTACCTTTAGACTCTTTGATTGAAGTTGAAGGAATAATAGTTAAAAAATAGCCTTCAATATTATTTATGCCCGAAGGCAACAACAAAAAGCATCCAATACAAAATATTAGAGGTGTTGGTCCAAAAATAGCAGAGTCTTTATCTAATCTAGGTATTTATCAAGTAGAAGACGCTGTCTTTCATTTACCTTACAGGTACGAAGATAGAACAAATCTAACACCCATAGGAGATGCACCTTTTGAAACCCCTCTGTTAATAGAAGGAGAAATAGTTAAATCTACAGTAGTTTTCAGGGGTCGAAGAATGCTAATAACTGAAATTTATGATGGTACTGGAAGATTAACTATGAGAATGTTCCATTTTGCTTTTGCACAACATAAAAACCTCAAAGAAGGTTATAAAATAAGATGTTTCGGAACCATCAGACATGGTCCAAAAGGAAAAGAAATGATACATCCTCAGTATCAAGTTTTTTCTAAAGATGATGAAATAGAAATAGAAGATCATCTGACTCCAATCTACCCTGCGACTTCAAATCTACAACAAGGCCGAATAAGAAAAATGATTCAAGAGTCTATTCTTTACTGCCAAAAAAATGACCTTCTAAAAGAATACTGGGAAAGAGATAGCGTAAATAATTTTGAAGATTTATTGAGTGCTCTCACTTTTATTCATAATCCTCCTACAGAGACAAATTTGGAATTACTCACTTCAGGTCAACATCCAGCTCAAAGAAAATTAATTAAAGAAGAGTTGGTGGCCCATATCTTGTGCTCAGGAATGCTGAAAAGAGAAACAGAATCAAGAAAAGCTCCATTAATGAAATCCCCTTCCAGTGAAGAAGATAAATTCATGAATTCTCTTGGATTCAACCTTACTGGTGCCCAAGAAAGAGTTTGGAAAGAGATTAAATCAGACTTTAACAAAGAAATTCCCATGCGTAGGTTGTTACAGGGGGATGTGGGCTCAGGAAAAACCGTTGTTGCCGCTCTTGCAGCATTACAAGCAAGTCAAAATGGTTTACAAACTGCCTTGATGTGCCCAACCGAGATTCTGGCAGAACAACATTATATGAATGTATCAAACTGGTTCTCCAAATTAGGCATTAAAGTTGACCTTTTATTGGGATCAACCAAAGCAAAAGAGAGAAAAAGAATATTGGAAGACCTGGAAAAAGGCACTACAAAAATAATGATTGGGACGCATACACTTTTTCAAAAGAGTGTAGTTTTTCGAGCCATCGGGCTAACAATCATCGATGAACAACATAGATTTGGAGTGCATCAAAGATTTTCTTTACTGGAAAAAGGAGGAAGCAAGGAACGAAGTCCCCACCAACTTATTATGACTGCAACTCCCATTCCAAGGACCCTCTCCATGACAGTGTATGGCGCCTTAGATACTTCAGTAATCGATGAACTGCCCCCTGGTAGACGCCCCGTGGAAACTGCTTCAAGACCCAACTCCATGAGAGAAAAGGTTATTAACCGTATAGAAAAAGTTTGTCTTGAGGGGCAAAGAGCCTTTTGGGTTTGTACCCTCATAGAAGATTCGGATGAACTTGAAGCACAAGCGGCAGAAGAACTATACAAAGAGATAAGCCATCAGATTCCCAAAGTTAAAGTAGGTTTAGTCCACGGCCGACTTAAGAAAGAAGAAAAGGACAAGATCATTAATAAATTTAGAAAAGGTGAAATACAGTTGTTGGTGTGTACCACTGTAATTGAAGTAGGTGTGGATGTACCCGAAGCCACGTTGATGATCATAGAGAACCCTGAAAGATTGGGTTTAGCACAACTTCATCAACTCAGAGGAAGGGTTGGACGAAAAGCGGATACAGACTCTTATTGTCTGCTGCTTTACAAAGAACCCTTGTCTCCCCTAGCTCAAGAAAGAATCAAAACCATGGAAGAAACCAACGATGGTTTCGTCATTGCCGAGAAAGACCTTGAACTTCGTGGCGGGGGTGATATTCACGGCTTAAGACAATCCGGTTTGATGAATTTAAAGATAGCCAATCCAATCAGAGACGTAGATCTTCTTGAATCCGCACAACAAGAAGCATTCGCCATTGCTAAAAATAATGAGACACAGGCCAGAGTTTTAATCGATCGGTGGATTGGCACCAGACAAGATTACTCAGATTCCTAGACAGAAAAAAGGGGGCCTAAAGAGCACTTTTCTTAATCAACATTTTATTAATTCAATATTGATTTATTTTCTAAAAACTATTTTTTTTAGGGTAAAAAAAACTCGTTCTGGTCTAGGAAGCCCCTCTATTGTGAGATCTTTCTCAACGTTTAAACCATCTGAAAGAGACTTAAAAGGCATCCATGAAGTAGCTCTTTGTTCTTCAGTAGTTGTTTTATAAGAACTAGATATAGATGCAATATTCAGATTCGCTTGTTTAGCAAGTTTTTCCAGTCCTGTTTTCGTATGCACAAACCTTACGTTAGGCATGTTGGCGTAATTTCCTTCTGGAATAAGAACTTCTCCATATTCTTCTGCAACTATTAATGTTTCCAGGATGATAGTACCCTCTTCTTTTAAATGAGAGCAAAGTAACTTCAGGTGCTCTTCTGGCTCCCTCTGGTGATATAAAACTCCCATACTGAAAATTAGATCAAAATATTCCTCTGTAAAAGTTAATTCTTCAATCCTCTCAGGGATCATTCTTATTTGTTCTGATTGAACAAAATTATTAATGGCAATGAATTGAGTCAAGTGAGAAAGGTTGGGTTCAAGACAAACCACCGAATCTGCTCCTTGACCTAACATCCTAAATCCGTAATAGCCATTACCGGACCCAACGTCCAAGATGGTTTTTCCTGACAATTCAATGTTAAGTTCTAAAAATCTTTCCCATTTCTGGTTAGACCTCCATTCTGCATCAATGAATATATCCCCAATTTCAAAAGGTCCCTTTCTCCAAGGGATGAGTTCAAGTAAAAGCGCTTTAGCTTTTTTCGTTTCCTGTTCACTCCAGTTACTTGTTACCAGAATTTCTTTCTTAAGATCTACTTTTGTGGGTTGTAGTTTAGTCAGAGAAGAAATTATTTTATTCCAATCATCAATTCGCCTGTCCTTTTTAGTCCCATAAGGATTTTCGTTATATGCATTAAGGAGTTCTACCCAGTTTTCTGAAATCCTTAACATTATTTTTCAGCTACTAAAGTCATGAAGTTAAGATTAGTCATTACTTTTCTAACCTTTTTAAAACCGATTGATTCAAGCCTTTTCAAGTGTAGAGTTTCTAGGTCAGTCATCAGAACCCCTTCCAGTGCATCTCTTTTTCTGGAAATTTCCATTTTTGAATAACCATTATTGGATTTGAACTGATGATGTAGATTATCAATTGTTTGATTTCTAAACTTATTATCAAAATGTATTTTTTCTGACAATATCAACAAAGCTCCCTGTTTCATGCCTAAAAAAACTTTCTTGAGGAGACCATCTCTGTCCTTGGAGTTTAAAAACTGCAAAACAAAATTAATAACCACGACGGAGGCTTTATCAATTTGAGCTTCGTTTACATCTTGTTTAATAAATTTAACCTTTCCCGTTTTAATTAGATCAGCGCATTTTTGCTCACATGCGGCTATCATCGCAGGCGAATTATCAATAGCAAAAATTTTCCCTTCCCTTTTTCCCATAGCCTTTATAAGGCTCATGCTAGAAGCTCCTAGAGAACATCCAAGGTCGTAACAATGAGTTCCTTCTATGAAATATTTTCGGCTTAAGTTTTCTATCAACCTTAGGCTAGAAGTGTAACCGGGCACAGATCTATCTATCATATCTTCAAAAACTTCTGTCACTTCTTCATTGAAAGTAAAAGTTAAGTCGTTAAAATTGCCAACTTTGAAAATACTGTCTTTCTTTACCATGGTTAAATTAACTCTATAAAACGAATATTCTATGAATTACATCATTAAGTCACCAGAAACTGAATTAGAGTGGGATAAATATTTTAACTTCAGATGGGAAATGTTAAGAAAACCTCTTGGAATGTCTAAAGAGACGTTAAAAGATAAACTAGAAGATGAAAGTCACCACCTCATTGCTGTTGATGAACAAAAGGAAGTCATTGGAGGCGGGAGATTACACTTTAATAATAATAGGGAAGGTCAAATAAGATATATGGCGGTAAGCAATACGATTCAGAGAAAGGGTTTGGGATCAGCAATAGTTTCTGAGTTAGAAGCCATTGCAAGAGAAAAAGGAATCCAAGAAATGGTCTTGAATGCTAGAGAAAACGCAATCAGTTTCTATTTATCTATGGGCTACAAAGAGACTGGACCTTATAAGTCTGATACTGGCATTCCCCATATTACTATGTGTAAAAAACTTACTTGATTAAAGTAAGGGTGCTATTACAAGACTAACTATTGCCATTACATTGATTAAGATATTCATGGAAGGCCCCGATGTGTCCTTAAAGGGATCACCTACCGTATCTCCTACAACAGCTGCTGCGTGAGTATCAGTACCCTTTCCACCTAGATTACCTTTTTCAATATATTTCTTAGCGTTGTCCCAAGCCCCTCCAGCATTTGCCATAAATAAGGCCATTAGAACACAGGCAAGTAAGCCACCTGCTAGCATTCCCCCTAAAGATTCAGGACCTAAAATAAATCCCACTAAAGGAGGTGCAGACACAGCAATAACCCCAGGTATAAGCATCTTTTTCAGTGCAGCAGAAGTAGCTATATCGATACACTTAGCAGTATCTGGTTCCGCATTACCTTCGAGAAGGCCTGGTATTTCTTTAAACTGCCTTCTTATCTCATTAATCATTTCAAAAGCTGCATCACCCACCGCCGTCATTGTTATTGAAGCTATCAGAAAAGGAATGGCTCCTCCAATAAACAACCCTATTAGCACCATAGGATTATCCAATAGCAATTGAAGATCTTCTCCTCTATTGGCAGAAACCGTTGAAACAAAAGCAGCTATTATTGCTAATGCTGCTAATGCTGCCGCTCCTATAGCAAAACCTTTTCCTATTGCAGCCGTTGTATTTCCCTGTTCATCTAACTCGTCAGTAATTTTTCGAGTCTCAGGAGACATGCCTGCCATTTGCGCTATACCTCCAGCATTATCTGCAACCGGACCATAGGCATCTATGGCCATGGTTATACCTACTGTAGAAAGCATCCCGACTGCTGCTATCCCAACTCCATAAAGATCGGCAAAATAAGTAGAAACAAAAATAATTAGTGCTATACAAGCTATCGGAACTACTACAGACTGCATTCCAACAGCTAATCCTGTGATCATTACCGTTGCCGGGCCTGTCTGTGCAGATTCTGCAATCTTAACGACGGGCTTTGAACCAGTGTAATACTCAGTTACTAAACCAATAACTATCCCTCCTGCAGAACCACAAACAACTGCGAACCAAATATCACTTGCAGGAACCAGAAAATTAATAAGGAAGTAAGCCGCTGATACAAAAATAATAGGAGCTGAGATTGTACCTATTCTCATTGCTAAAGCAGGAGATAAATTGGAAAAAATTCTGACTACAATTATCCCAATAATTGACGAAATTAAACCTATGGAAGCTAAAGCCAATGGCAAAAACATCATGCCTTCTTTATTTGCCTCTACAAAAGCTAATGAGGAGGTTGAAGCAATAGCAATACACGCAACCATAGACCCACAGTAAGATTCGAAGATATCTGAACCCATTCCAGCAATGTCTCCAACATTATCTCCAACATTGTCAGCTATAACCCCTGGATTCCTTGGATCATCTTCAGCTATTCCAAATTCCAACTTGCCAACAAGGTCTGCTCCAACATCTGCACTCTTTGTGAATATTCCTCCACCTACTCTTGAAAATAGAGCCACAATGGACGCGCCCATAGCAAATCCCTCTATGGAGTGAGCATCTCCACTTAAAAGATAATAAAGCGATCCTAATCCTATTAGCCCAAGAGAAGCTACACAGAGTCCCATAATTGAACCGCCATAAAATGCAACTGAAAGTGCAGTTTCTGCACCAGATTCTGAAGCGGCTGTTGCAGTCCTAACATTTGCTTTTGTTGCTGAATACATTCCTATCCAACCGGCAATAGAGGAAGAAAGAGCGCCTGCCAATACGGCTATAGCTGTATCTTGTCCTAAAAACATCCAAACTAACACTATTACTACAATTGTGAATATTGTTAAGTAGAGATATTCGGTTTTCATAAATGTCATGGCCCCAAGGTGGATTTGGTCACCTATCTTTTTAACTTCGTCAGTCCCCTCAGGAAATCTATTGACAACAACATAAATTCCCAGAGCAACTAGAAGGCCCACAAAGCCTAACAAAGGGGGTATGGCAAGATAACTCTCTATCATTATTTCTCCTTATATCAAAAAAACTTGCTGAGAACTATTTATCAGCGGCGAAGTCTACAAGATAAAAGAAACAATTAAAATTAATCTTTATCACTCTGAGTTATAGATTGATAAATCTAGTTCATTTTCTGATTTAGCAACAATACATGAGACAGCTGCATCTCCACAAACATTAACTGCCGTTCGAATCATGTCTAGGATTCTATCAACAGCTAGTATTAAACCGATTGCATCTAATGGCAGGCCAAGAGATCCAAGAATCAAAGCTAGAGTTACTGTACCAGCTGATGGTACAGCTGCGGTTCCTATTGAAGTTACTATAGCCAATATTACGATTTGTCCGTACTGTATTAAGGTTAAATCTACCCCAACTGTACTGGCAATAAACATGGTGGCTAGGCCTTGCATAATAGCTGTTCCATCCATATTTATTGTTGCTCCAACAGGAACAACAAAAGACGAAACATCTTTCTTAACTCCAAGATCATCTGTTACTGCTTTTAGTGTCACTGGTATGGTAGCTGCGCTTGAAGACGTGGAGAAAGCAAATAAAGCCACGTTCTTCATCTTTCGAAAAAAAATTAAAGGGCTAAGATTGGCAAAAGATTTAAGTATCAGCGAATAAGTAAATATCAAATGAAAAGCCAACACGAAAATTAATATAAGTACATACTGAGCTAAATCACCAAAAATATTTAACCCCTTAGCCATTACATAACTGCCCATTAAACAAAAAACACCAATTGGGGCAAAAGTCATTATTAATAAAACTATTTTCAAGAAAACAATATTGAATCTCTCAAAGGTTTTAGAAAATCCATTCGTTAAATCGTCCGTAAGATTTAAGGCTAATCCAAACAAGATGCTTATAAACACTATTCCCAGCATATTATTTTCAATAAACGCACCAAAAATATTATTAGGAAAAATCCTTAGAACAGTTCCATACAAACTTGAGTCACCGGATGGGGGAACATAAGAATCTACAGTTCCTTCAAATCCAGAAAGATTAAAAGCCCAGCCAAAAAATAAGGCTAAACTTACTGCTATAGCAGTCGTAAATAAATACAGACCTATTGTTTTAGTAGCTATAGATCCTAGCTTAACCATATTGGATAAAGAAGATATTCCAGAGACTAACGAGAAAAAAACAAGGGGAACAACAACAAGCATCAAAAGATTCTTGAAAATCTGTCCTCCCAAATTAAATATATACTTCTCTACACCTAGAGATATATCTTCATTAATAAAGCCCTGTAAGTAATAAAAAGTTGAGGCGACCAAAATCCCGGCTGCCATTCCAATTAAGACATTTCTTGTAAGGTTCTTAGGTGCTGATAAAGCGTTCATATTTCGACCATCTCAAAATCTTCCTTGCTTACTCCACAATCAGGGCAAACCCAATCTTCAGGTATGTCTTCCCATGCAGTACCTGGCTCTATTCCATCTTCAGGCCAACCTTCTTCTTCATCATACGTGAAACCACATACTATGCATTCCCACTTTTTCATTAATTCAAATCTTTGCTTGGTAATAAAATGCGACATTCTAACTCAACTTTCTTAGCAACCTAGACTAAAGTACACCTTCTTTAGTACTTAAAACACAAATGCAGGAATGACTGGTAAGTTAATCGGATTGGGAAAACTCATGCGACTAGAAAAACCCATTGGGACTTTTCTTCTCCTTTGGCCCACCCTAAGTGCCTTCATGATTTTAAAAGACGGCTCCCCCACCCCTGTACTA
>Ga0208055_1000035_pt1 | contig 31440 bp, 25 predicted proteins | sample DeeseametaMP2159_FD_184174 | JGI IMG/M metagenome (GOLD analysis project Ga0208055, IMG submission 184174) | Marine microbial communities from the Deep Pacific Ocean - MP2159 (SPAdes) | ecosystem: Environmental > Aquatic > Marine > Oceanic | place: Southwest of Acapulco, Mexico, North Pacific...
TGAGTTTTACAATTTTGAGAGACCACATCAATCTCTGGTAGGAAAAACGCCTGCAGAGATTTATTGGGGAAGAGAAGTTGCCAGGAAGGCAGCATGAATAATACAATGAAAAACAAACAAAAGTACACCTTAACTCATGAGAAAAACTGTCCTTGACTTTGGGTCCACTTCAGAGCACCAGAAGAGTAAATGCGTAATTGCGGGATTTAGGTATAATTATTTTTATGTTGACACTGAATGACCGGTCTGATAGTATCTGCTCAGCATCTAAAAGTAACACCTGTTCTGAGAATTTTCCGTAGCCGCTGTCATGGATGCGTTTTGCCAGCGGACGGGGTAGAACACGTTAGAAGTCTCGGCATCAACCATTGGATTTCACCGAAGGTTGGGTTGCCGTGATCGGCAGAAAACATCCAACTATGAGGAGGCCAAGATGAAGAAATCAGATTTCTCTATTAACGAATTCACTGACAAGCTCCAGTCGGGACAGATGACGCGCCGTAAGTTCAACAAGCTACTGGGCGCTGCCGGCATCAGTCTGGTCATGACCCCGATGCTGTCACGCACCGCGACAGCGGCGGCCGCAGACCAGGCAACCTATTTCACCTGGGGCGGCTACGATGTTCCCGAAATGTTCGGGTCCTACATCGCCAAGCACGGCGAGGCACCAAATTTCGCCGTTTTCGGTGGATCGGAAGAGGGACTCACCAAGATGCGGGCGGGCTACGTAGTCGACGTGGCGCATCCGTGCAACCAAGCGATCCCGCGCTGGGTGGCCTCCGGTCTGTTCCGCACCGTAGACACCGACAAGCTGTCGAACTGGGACGACCTCGTGCCGAGCCTCTGGAATTTGAAGGGCAACGTGGTCAACGGCAAACCTTACATGGTGCCGTTCGATTGGGGACAGACCTCGATCACCTATCGGTCCGATTTGGTCGACTGGCAAGGCAAGGAGGAGTCGTGGGGTCTGCTCTGGGATGAGCGCTACAAGGGGCGCCTGGCGATGATCGGTGCTGCTGGCGATTCATGGTGGTGCGCGGCCATCTATGCAGGAGTGGACTTCAATGAAATCGCCACCAAGGAAAACATGGAGAAAGTCGCAGCACTGATGCGCAAACAGCGACCGCTCATTCGCATGTACACCGACGACATGACTACCCTGGAACAGGCACTCGCGTCCGGCGAGCTTGTGGCAGCAATGACCTGGAACGCCTCGCCTGTGGCACTCAAAAAACAAAATGTTAAGGTGAAGTTCGCAGCCCCCAAGGAAGGCGCCCTCACCTGGGTCTGTGGCGCCATGATGCACAAGGATGCACCGCACCCCGACAAGGCACACGACATCATAGACGCGATGATCAGCGTTAAGTCCGGCGTGTGGCTTATCAACGAGGGCTACGGGCACTCCAACGCCAAGGCGTTCGCGGAATTCACCGACGAACAGCTGGCGGCGCAGGGATTGTCCAGGGACCCCTCGGTGATCCTCGATTCCGGCAAGTTCCAGGTCCCGCAGACCCAGGAATTCGAAACTGCCATGAATCAGGAATACGAGAAGATCAAGGCAGGTTTCTAGCCGATACCACCATTGTTCGGAAAAAGACGCGGCGGTCTTTAATCGCCGCGGCTTTTTTCCCGGGCGACCCACGACGCACAGTTACTGGTTACGAAAATAAGGTATGGTACGAGACCCACGATTTGACGTGTTGTTCGAGCCTATAAAGATCGGCCCGGTCACCGCGAAGAACCGTTTCTATCAAGTACCGCATTGCTGTGGCATGGGCTTCAACTGGCCACAGTCGCACGCCAAGATGCGGGAAATGAAGGCGGAAGGCGGCTGGGCCGTGGTGTGCACCGAGGAGTGCATGATTCACCCGTCGTCGGACTACTCACCGGAACCGCAAGCGCGGCTATGGGACGACCACGACGTCAAGTGTCTGGCCCTGATGGTCGACGCGGTGCACAGGCATGGCGCACTGGCCGGCGTGCAGCTCGCCCACAACGGCGTGGGTGCTCAGAACCTGTTCACGCGGATGACACCCATCGGTCCATCGGATCAAGCAAGCATCATCGGCAATCCTAGTCAGACGCGCGGCATGAGCAAGCGTGATATACGAGAATTTCGTCGCTGGCACCGCAAAGCCGCGCTCAGGGCAAAACGGGCTGACGCCGACATCATTTATGTCTACGCTGGTCACGACTCGACCTTGTTGATGCATTTTCTGTCGCGCCGTCGCAATTTACGCAGTGACGAATATGGGGGTTGTCTGGAGAACCGGGTCCGGCTGCTTCGTGAGGTGCTCGAAGAAACCAAGGACGCGGTCGGGGATCGCTGCGCTGTCGCCATCCGCTTGGCAGTCGATGAGCTTCAAGGGCCCGAGGGCATCAGCTGCGAAGGTGAGGGACACGATATCGTCGAGCTGCTTGCCGAGCTCCCTGACTTGTGGGACGTCAACATCAGTGATTGGGAGAACGACTCTGTCAGCTCGCGCTTTGGCGAAGAGGGTCACCAGGAGCGCTATGTCGCTTTCGTCAAGCAGATTACTACAAAGCCCGTGGTCGGAGTGGGCTGGTTCACCTCACCAGATACCATGGTCAGCCAGATCCGACGCGGCGTGCTGGACATGATTGGCGCAGCACGGCCCTCGATTGCCGATCCGTTCCTGCCTGAAAAGATCGAACAGGGACGTCTCGACGAAATTCGCGAATGCATTGGCTGCAACATCTGCGTCTCGGGGCAGCTTACCTTTACACCGATGCGTTGCACCCAGAACCCGACTGTGGGCGAGGAGTGGCGCCGGGGTTGGCATCCGGAACGGATTGAGCCAAAAGGTTCAGACGATACGGTGCTTGTGGTTGGAGCTGGACCAGCCGGGCTCGAGGCGGCGCGTGCGCTCGGTCAACGAGGGTACGATGTGACACTTGCCGAGGCTGGCACCGAGATGGGCGGCAGGGTCACACATGAGAGCCACCTGCCTGGCCTGAACGCCTGGGCACGGGTTCGCGATTGGCGGGTCGGGCGGATCCAGGAAATGGCCAACGTGGAAGTATTCCCCGGCAGCCGTCTTACCGCGGAAGATATTCTTGAATTCAGTGCCGATGAAAAATTCGGATTTTCCCATGTGTTTCTCGCAACCGGTGCGCATTGGCGTGCCGATGGTGTTGGTGTCAACAACTCTCAGCCAATCCAGGGATCGGATCAGGATCACGTGTTTACGCCGGAACAGATCTATGCCGGGGCCGTCGTAGCAGGCCCGGTACTAGTATTCGATGACGACAACTTCTACCTTGGCGCGATCATCGCCGAAAAATTGAAAGGCGACGGCTATGTTGTCACGCTGGCGACGACGGCGTCAAAGGTGTCACCCTGGACAGAGAACACTCTGGAGCAGCACCGTATCCAGGCACGGGTACTGGAGCTGGGTATTGAGGTCGTGACGGCACACAATATCGGAGAAATCCGCGCTGGAGAAGTGGAATGCACCTGTATTTTCACGAAACGTCCACGGACGGTGCCGGCGGAGTCGGTGGTCATGGTGACGTCACGGCTGCCGAACAACCAGGTCTACTTGGCGCTGATGGCGGACCCAGAAAAACTCGACTTGGCCGGCATCACATCTGTTTCTTCGATAGGTGACTGCAACAATCCATCGACCATCGCCACAGCGATATACGATGGTCATCGCGCGGCTCGCGAACTAGATGACGTGCCAACAGACCCGGATATGCCGTTTCGTCGTGAACGAATCGCCCTGGCGTCATCGGTATAGCAACAGACTAACCGCATGCGGATGCTGAGAGAGTGCTGCATTACGAACAACAGGGCTTGAACTGCAGACAACCCTGTAATTCCCCCACTGATCACCACAGCATCCATGTATTTATTCATATACCAGTTTTAGAAATTTCGCTTAATACATGCCAAAACTTTGTTTGCTGAACATTATTTAAATGAGTTTTTTGAATGAAAACTGAGAAAAGAATTATCCGCCTCGAACCTTTCGGCCCTGCCAAAACAGGAATGCAGAAAATGCATCTTGAACCGGAAGAATTTCAGTCAAAAATCCCGGTGCAACATATTCATGTTTACTATGAGGACGAAACTCTTGGGCTGAGTGTAGGGGTTTGGGATACAACCTCCATGCAGGAGGTATTCGGGCCTTATCCCGGCAATGAATTCATGTGGGTTCTGGAAGGTCAGGTCAGTATGATTGATGGTGATGACAACGCGACCGTGATAAAAAAGGGGCAGACTTTCTGTGTCAGAAATGCCATTCCTGTCAGCTGGAAACAAGAAGGATTCCTTCGAAAATTCTATATGACTTATGCCGATCCCAAAGCAGCCATGCCGGAAATTACCTCGGCCGAAGGCGGCATCGTGATACTCGATGCAGCCAAAAAAATGGGAAAATTGGATTCAACTGAACCGCTTGTCGTGAATGGCGAAATACCACTGCAACATGAACATATTTTTTTTACGAATGATGCCAAAAACATGTTGGCCGGCATGTGGGACAGCGGAGCCTTGGATAGCGAAATGCGTCCATTCCCTTGGTATGAATTTGTCCAGATGCTGGAAGGCGCAGTAACAATCACTGAAGAAGACGGCACACCGCACATATTCAAAGCAGGCGACGCCTTTTTTGTGCCCAAAGGAACAGTTTGTAGTTGGAAAATCGACAGGTATGTGAAGAAATTTTATGCCATTTTGGACCTGTCTTCAGATTGACTAGGCAAAGAATAACTACCGTTGAACATTCTCAAGACTTCCAAACTCCTGCAATTGAGTCGGCTTTTCTTTGGAGATGTCATATGAAACAGAAGATTTCTACTGTCGTCTACACGACCCTGGTAGTTTGTGTATTTTGCGCCTTTGGCATAATCAGCAAAGCCGAACAACAGGTGTACACCTTTGATGTCTGTGGAGCACCCAATAGCTATGAGCCCGGTTGGGTGCCGAACGGGGACCCTATGGTTAACGGCAAGATGACCCTTATCATCGATTCAGCTAAAGGTCTGCTGACTCTGAAGCCTGATTGCAACGCCAGGCTGGGTCGAACTCTGGCCAACAGGGACTTCGGACTGGGAGACAAGTGCAACCGCATGCTTCATGGTGTTACGGCTGATGATTTTTTCCTTGACGCGACCGGGGTTGCGTGGCTCGACGAAAATGGCAATCTGACCGAGAACGCCATCGCGCACGGCTACGACCTCGAAACAGAGTACTTATTTTACAACTATCGTGACAATGGTCAGTCGGACCGTTGGGGGGGCCGGATGGTGGCGCTGGTGGCTTAATCACTGGAGATGCTGAAGGTCGCTGCACCCAGTGGCCGCCCAAAGACTATGGCTTGCCCCATACGCATAAGGAGGATCAATAAAGACATGCGGGTATGGCCAAGATTGAAGTATATGTTTTCCCCGGCATTCTTCAACATCAAGATTCTGGGAATAATTACGATGGTCGGCGTTACGATGTCGAGTTACAAAACACTAGGTGAAACACTGGCAAAAGATGCCAGGCCATTCACCCGGGCCTTTTTTATTCACCTGACTTTACGCTCATGAAAATCTGGAATGGGGTACGTGCAACCGGCATATGGAGCGTTTCGGATGAAGGCGCCGTTTGCTGGCATGTTCCGGGTTGGGGTAAAACATCGTGCGAGTCCTATTATTACAAGGGTGAGGAATTGATGGCGATTTTCGAAGGTGTACACAGCAAAGCCAGCAAGCATGTAGAGGGCAACACGATCGGTTCTTTCTGACTCGCGGCGTTTTGCAAAGTTGAACTAACGACAACATGAGATGCTTACAGTTGGTCGGCCGCCAACTTTCAATTTGCTATTGTGAAATTCGAGAGTGCCAGGAATCGTTCGGGTGGCTTCTCTAAGGGCAGATTAACTGACCGAACTTTTCTCTACCGACATTGATGAATCAGCGACTTCCAGTGTGGCCCTACTTCGCCTTGGCCCTGTCTAGCGGGGTGATCGGTGCTGCGTTGCTCTTTTACAACCTCGGGTCAAATGTTCCACCCAAAGAAGCGCTACACAAATTTAGCGGCACTGTTGACAAGTTGTCGATTATTGATGACTTGTCGGGTGTACAGACCGGATTCATGAAACCGATGAACTCGATCCACTTCACACTTGAAGAGGGCGAAGAAATATTTCGATATCCGAGTAGTTGGCCCGGCTACACCAAAATCTATGAACAACTGTCATTTCATGTGGACGTGTGGGTGCAACGATCCGATATCGGAAATGGTGAACCTATGGTGGTCTTCCGGTTGGAACAGCAGGTCCCGGAAAACTGGATAGTGCCGCCGCTTTCCATTAGCTACGAGCGGATCGCCGAACCCCAGAGCCGCACCAGGCGTTCATACGTCCAGTTAGGCACAATCCTATTGGCGTGTTCGGCAGGTTTCTTGTTGGTCGCAGTTCTGTTGGGTGTCTGGAATCGCCGAAAAAACAGGGCCACGCTTCAGTAGTGCCAGCCCTGTTATTTCACTGGGATTTCGGTATACGGTGCACCTGCGGTACAGCAAAGGGCAAACAGCAATCGGGTGCTGAGGGAGCATTGCATGACCAACAACAAGGCTAGTTCTTAAGACAAACCCGCAGCTCCCGCACCAATCACAACAACATCAGGGCCCAAAGTACTCCTCCTCAAATAAATCAAGCATATGTTGCACCGGGATTTCGGACTGGAAGTTTTCCTGTTCAAGTTATATATAATGCACTCCTGCTCCGCAGTGCCGAATGGTTCAGGACGAATTTCGATTCTCCAGCATGGCACGTTCTGGATGATACTCATTGATGGAGATAATCGTACAGGTGCGACAGGCTATCCGGGTCTCCCCCCAGCTCTTTTTTTGCGAATTCGATCGCCGCCACTTCATGATCCGTCAAAATATTCAGAGCATACAGGTCTTCTTCAGGCGCTATTTTCTCCAGCGCCGTGAAATCATCAAGATAGCCAGGGTACCGGTTCACGATGTACGTCATAAGCTCGAACCAGTCGAACGATTCATGACGCCCCACATAACTCTCTCCCTGTGTTTTTAGTTCCGATTCATCCTTTGGAACCAAATCATATTTATTAAGTAGTGGTACAACCGACTCTGCGGCACGGCGCTCTACCCTGGCGAGTAATGTTAGCTTTTCCTTCTCTTCAAAATGATCAACCAGCCCGTAGAAATAAGCTTCCCCCATAATTTCATCTTCGTAATAGGATAGTAACGTCTTCAGGTATTTATCTGTTGTTCTCATCATTCAGGTCAACCATTTTCAAAAAACACCCTGTCATACTTGTCACAAATAAGATTACGCACAAGGACTTTGATCGCTACCTTTATCGGGGAGACAGAAGACTGTTTAATCTGGAATAAGCTAAGTGTCCTGCGCCTGCTCATGAAACATTTTTGATTTGCGGCAGGCGGTAAAACCTGGGAATAAGGCTGATTACAAAAAAAAGACCTGCGACGATCACCAGTGTCAGAGGCAGGCCGTAAGGGTTCCACAGGTCCATACTGGCTCCCCCCAACAGTGGACCGACAAATGCCCCCGCACCCCAGAACACTCCAAATGCGGCCATGGCGGTAGCCAGTTCCACACCCTTGAACCACTTCCCGGCGAGAATCATGGTAACCGTATATACACCGGCAAAAAGCCCCCACCACAGAAACAGCGTTGTCCATAAAAGAAATGGCATATCCACAGAGAACGGCCAAGCCACAGCACCGGCCAAGCCGGCCAGAGCACACGCTACTAACACCTTGCGTGGATCAAAGTGATCAGCTGCCCAGCCGATGGGAATCTGCAGTAAGGCGCCACCAGCGGCACCAACGAACAGCATCAAAGTTGCAGAAGACTCCGTCATCCCAACCCGTAATCCGTAGACTGGTATCAGGCTGGTAGTGGTAATTTCCATGAAAGCCACCACAAAGCAGGCCAGCGCCAGCAGCGGTGCCACAAAGACAAAACTAACCACCCCAAAACTCGACTTGTCGCTAGAAGCGGGGGCATAGCGTCCAGCCCATAACACCGGAAATCCAGCCAGGACCATCAAGCCAATGCCGACAAGAAACGGTAGTGTGCCTTGTCTGCCCGTCACTGACAGAATCAAAGGCCCAAGCGCAAAACTCAACGCCAGCGTGGTGTTGTAAAAACCCATGACGCGTCCGTGGTGCACACGGGGTGTTATCTCGATTATCCATGTCTCGGTCACAACAAACAGCACTGAACCCACGAGCCCGCCCAAGAACCGGATTACAAACCACGCTACGATCGACTGGGTACTCATGAGAGCGAAAATGAGGACGATCTCAAAAAACACCCCGCCAAGCAGAAGGCTGCGTCCTTCCAGGTGTCTCATAAACCGCGGAACAGCAAAAGAGCCGATTATGATGCCCGCGGAAGCCACCATGGCCAACGCACCGATCAGTGTACTGCTGGCATTACGTGCTTCCAGGATCAGCGATAGTAACGGTGTAAATAGACTGATCGTGATGCCGTATATGGAAAGGCACCCAATTAATGCAGCCAGGGTCAGTGCACGTTCGCGGGTCCAAACTGGTTCACTGGTCGATTGGGTCAGCATCGGACAACAGCACTCATATTATTAGTACCTCCATGATTTGAGTCCCCAAAACTGAGTAGACCAGCTCCGCGAACAATCACTGAGTGGATCCAGCCAAAGGACAATGCCCGACCGAGCCGCCTGATGCCATGATAGTGCGGAGTCACCGTCTCAATCACTCTATCAGGTAAACCACCCTCAATACAAATCCCGCTATCCTCAACATACACGCACGTGGCCTGAATAGCGCTCTCTTTGTCCATTCCATAACCTATCACGTTGATCAATAGTTGCAAGATAGCCTTTCGAATCTGCCGGGACCCATTGGAGACGGTTGCCAGCAGTGCACCGTTCACCTGCCGGGTTATGGTCGGCGCCATCATTGAACTCATGCTACTCCGCTTGTGGGTAGTGGACGACACCACGGGGATTAAGGTCAACCTCGCCGAGCATGTTGTTAGGCATCACTCCATAGCCCGGGACGATCGCGCCACAGCCCTCCCCATTTTCGTTTAATGTATCTCGCAGCTTGATTTGCCGATTCTCGACCACTATAGAGACCACCATTAACCGAACCCCACTGAACTCTGTGAGTTGCCTCGCCGGAGAAAAATAGTTTATCTGCCAGTGTTTCTCGCAACACTGCGCGCATCGGCTGCTTACCCGGTTTAGCCGCAGAATAAGCACCTTCATAAAAAGGAATTTGACCACAGGCTGTCGCATAACCTTTAATAAACTTCTTCTCTATGTCATTGCCCAACATGCTTTTCATGCCATCTAAACCATAAGCTATGGCTGTATCAATCGTTTCTTTTTCTAAAGCTTTAGCCTGGTCCCCACCGACATAGCCATAAACCAAATTTGTGTTATTTAAATTAGCAAGATACCCCACACCATCTTCATCATGCTGCTGTTTATAAACATAAGTATCTGCACCAAAATTAAACACGTCATCGGTAAAATGTAGGCCAATATAATTCATTACCGCCATATCAATGCCATCAATGGCTTCTTGTTTTTCAACCGGTAACTCTGGCGTAAATTTAATATGATTAGCCGCCAATACGCCTACTGACACCGTTAGAATTGCCGCCTTAGCTTTGATGGTGCCGGCTTGCCAGGTAACTACCTTAACGCCATCCCCTTGCCAGTTGATTTCTTTAACCGCAGTGGCTAATGCCACAGGCACATCTTGGCCGTAGTGTGCCACCACTGAGCCATAACCTTCTGCACAAAACCAATCGTCACCACCTATGCTATTCCACCAATCTTTTGGCGACCAATCTTTGGAGTTTTCCGCCATATTCCAAACACCATAATCGGATGCGACGGTATAACCCCAAGGACTTTGAAAAAAATCCTCACCTAAAGCAGTGCGTGCATTATCGTCATCACCGGCTACACCATTTAAAACAGAGTCTCTAATTTTATTTTTAAATGCCTTGTCGGTTCTTCTTAGGTCAGCAAGTTCATCTTCAGTTGCTTCGCGCTTACCTACAAAATATTTCTGTTTATCAAGATCTTCATAAATATTAAAACCATTGTCTTTTGCATAATTGATCAATGGATTTTTTCGCGAAATCATCATCCAATGTGCATGAGTATCAAACGGCACACCGAATATAGAGTTATCTGTATGAACACGACCACCAATACGGTAATTAGCTTCTACCACCACAAAGCTAATACCTTTATCATGCAACGTTTTAGCTGCCTCTAAGCCAGCAACACCCGCACCAACAATCACCACATCAGGGTTGGTGACCGTATTACCCAACACAATACGAGGAACCAACATTGATGCTGCTATTGCCTTTAATAGAAAACGGCGTTGCAGTTGAAATTTCTCACTCATAACAAAGGCCCTCTTTTTTATTCATTACTATAAAGTGACCTGGCCCCTTCAAGTGGTCCAGGTTGAATGTTAGTTCATCATCGAAATTGGTTCCACTTTTAATACCGATTCAGGAGCACCTACGGAACAGATATCGACTTCGTTACTGGGCACCTGTTAAAGGAAAAAGTCCGTCGGGATCTGATCGTCACCGATGGTTGGGCCGGCGATATACCTACTGCCCACGCTCGCGAACTTAACACGCTCAGGGTCCATGTCAACAGCCTTTCGCACTGAGAGTAAAAGAATTATAAATACCCTGCTTTCCCTGCCGATCGAGGAGACGGGGTACTAGTTTACAGCAGCCGTATTGCCGGTTCCTCGTAGACCCGGACTTCCACTTCATCACCTGCCTTGATGACACCGGGCACATCGACAATGCCGACCACCCCTCGGCGGCCTACTGCTGGCCGCAACCATGCAGTAGTGGTCAGTGGCTCACCTGAACGTGTGACATGCTTTGCCACAATTTGAGCCCCCATCTCGGCGCATGGCGGGTTGTATCCTTCCACCAGCAACACCGCCCCGGAAGGAAACAACAGTTTGGTACCTTTCGGCAACAGGGAAAATTCAGGGATGCCCTCGACGCACAGGTTGGCGCCCAACGTGTCGGGCGACAGCGGCTCGGTTAGTGTTAGGCGTTCAGTAATGTGAGCCAGTTCTTCGACTGAAACACCTGACCACTGGCGTTCGTTGCGGCGTACCGTACCAGCAGATTCCCAATCCCCTTTCCAGGCTTTCCGGGTGAGGCCCTGATGCTTGTCACCGGCAAAACCTCCGATTTCGGCAGTCAGTGATCCCCGGGTGTCCTTGCTAAGGTCTTCGTTGTTGCCCATGTGCACCGAGACCACTTTTCCTGCCATGGTCTTGCCAATAAATTTCTTCATCTATTTTCCTTGAACGTGAATGCCCGCAGGTGCCGTCATTCGAACCTGAGTGGCACATCCGGATCTGGTTCCGTATCGAATTCTCGCGCGTAGCGATGACCCGCGTAGACTGCAGAGGCAATAATGGCCGGCGCATCACAGTCACCGATTCTCCGCAATGAACTGAACGGGGTTTGCGCCCCACTCTCTATGCGTTGCTTCAAGGCTTGGTACAGTTCGTCTCTGGGGCTGCGTGCGGTCACCATGATGAGTGCATCGGCTTCAATTGACTGTTGTCGTCCAGTATGGATACAGCAAATCGTCACCTCCCGGCCGTCGTAGGCGAGCAGGCGATGGGTTGTTTTGATCTCGATCCCTAGCTCCAGCAAATGTTTCTGTACCTGATACCGCTCAGAGGTGTATTCACACCAGGCAGAGACAACATCTTCTGGCGTAACCACAGTAACCGGTACGTTCTCGAGGCGCACCCGCTCGGCAATGACGCCACCCATATAAAAACTGTCGTCATCGAAAATCACCGTAGGCCCATCGGGCAGGCGGCCTGCCATGACATCGTCAGGGGTTAAGATCGTGGCGCTTTGGCTCAGGGTTGTGAGCGGCTGCGGGTGATTGCGTCCGAAGCCATCGGCTCTCCAGGTTGCACCGGTCGCGATAACCACATGATCCGCTTCTACCGGGTGATTGCGATGCTCCGGCCATTCAAGCACGTCATCGACGCTGAGATCGCTTTCCAGGAAAACTTCCACGTTGGGCATGGTGTCGAACTGCTGTAGCCGGTAGTCTCGTACCCGCAGCCATTCGCTGAGACCAGGCAACGTGGATTCGCGAGCCACGCGGCCGCCGAGCTGGCGTGTCGCCTCCGCTAAGGTCACCAGGTATCCGCGCTGGCCCAGCGCTCGGGCCGCCTCCAGTCCTGCCGGTCCGGCGCCAACCACCAATACACTAGATTCGGAGCCCTTCTTGGCAATGAATTCCGGATGCCAACCGCGGCGCCATTCTTCACCTATGGCTGGATTCTGCGTGCAGCGGATCGGTACGCCCAAGCCATCACCAGTGTAACAGATATTGCAACCGATGCATTCGCGAATTTCGTCAAGGCGTCCTTCCTCGATCTTTCTCGGCAGAAATGGATCTGCAATAGAAGGCCGTGCGGCCCCTATGAAATCCACAACCCCGCGTTTAACCTGTGAGGCCATCGTGTCTGGTGAGGTAAAGCGTCCCACGGTGACCACGGGTTTGGTGGTAACGGATTTGACGAAGGACATGTGCTCTTCCAGGGAGCCTTCCTTGACGAATCGCGAGACACCCATCTCGTGGTTGTAGTCATTGATGTTGATGTCCCATAGGTCCGGCAACTCCGCCAGCATCTCCAGCCTGTCTCGTCTCTCGTTCGTAAGTGACGGATCTTCGCCGTCGTCGCCACCAACCGAATAGCGTACTGCAACGGCACACCGGTCCCCCACAGCGTCTTTGGTATCCTCAATCAATTCTCGCAGCAGGCGTGCTCGATTTTCCATCGATCCGCCGTACTCGTCACCGCGGGTGTTGGTGCAGGCTGAGAGAAAATTTGACAGCAAATACCCATGGGTAGCATACACATACACCACATCAAAGCCCGCCTCCTTGGCTCGCAATGCGGCATTTCTATGCCATCTCCGGAGCTCGCGAATATCGGACTTGTCCATGGTTCGACTCTGATAGGGATGCCCCTGGATGTTTGGCATACTCACCACATCCATGGAGACCTCACGGGTGTAGAGGTTTGCCGTGCTGGCCCCGCCTACCCAAAGTTCGACACCGGCAAGCGCGCCGTGACGGTGCACCGCCTCGGTCATCAAGGCGTGGTCCTTTATGTCGTCGTTGTTCCACAAGGATGCATTCGGATGGGGGAGGTCGTCGGATGTAGGGTGGATGGAACAGTACTCGGTACACACCACACCCCATCCACCTTCGGCCTTAATTCCCCGCAATGCCGCCAACATGTGTGGGCGAAGCCTACCAAGGCCGGTGCAATGGGGTACTTGATAGAAGCGGTTTTTGGCTGTTACGGGACCGATTTCAACAGGCTCAAACAGCAGGTCATAGCGTTTGTCGCGCATAGTTCTGTGTCTCTTGTTATCTACGTCGAACATGGTAATTGCTGGCACTCACCGTTGCTCGCTCAATCACGCGGGAGCAGGATCAGTGATTCGTCGGCCCACGAGAGCCAAACGATGCTTTGGCGGTCAAGAGACTGGTCACTATTCGCTCCGGTCTCTGCTATCGCGACGGCGAATGGCTTCTCACAGCCGTCTACCGACACATAAAAGTGGTCTCGATCGCCCAGGTAGGCCGAGGTCTTTATGGTGCCCTGTACAGCTCCGAGACCGTCCGACCTTCGCTCTGCGGACAGAATCAACTTTTCGGGACGGATCGCGACAATGATATTTGCGCCCTTTTGCACAAAGTCTGAGCTCGCCGGGGCCGTGATTTTGCCTAATCCGGTGGTATCGAGTACCGCTTCGCCGTTGCGTACATCCATCACCTGGGCCTCGACAAAGTTCATCTGTCCGATGAAGTCTGCGACCTCGACGCTTACCGGATGGTTGTAAAGATCTTTGGGCGACGCGACTTGCAGCGCTTTCCCGCGTGTCATTACGGCAATACGGGTCGACAAGGACAGCGCCTCTTCCTGGTCGTGGGTCACAAAGATGAAGGTAATGCCCACCGACTCCTGCAACGCCCGCAGTTCCAGCTGCATTTCTTCTCGAAGCTTTTTGTCGAGCGCCCCCAGTGGTTCGTCAAGCAACAGCACCTTTGGCCTTTTGATCAGGGCCCGTGCGAGTGCCACGCGTTGGCGTTCGCCTCCAGACAGTTCGTTGGAGCGACGGTTACCGAAGCCCGGCAGTTTGACCATTTCCAGAGCCTCTTCGACGCGCCGCCCCACCTCGGCCTTTTCGATCTTGTCGTACCGTAGTCCGTAGGCAAGGTTCGCGCGGACGTTGAGGTGCGGGAAGATGGCGTAGTTTTGAAACACCATGTTGGTCGGGCGGTGGTGTGGCGGCACCTCGGACATAGGTGCGCCGTCTATATAGATCTCACCGGTGGTCGGCGACTCAAAGCCGGCCAGCATTCTGAGCAAGGTGGTCTTGCCACAACCAGAGGGACCGAGCAGCGAGAAGAATTCGCCGCTGCTGATAGTGAAACTGAGGTGATCGACTGCCACCACCGAGCCGAAGTGCTTGGACACGTCAGTTAAACTGACAAAATCGTTGTTGCTGGTCATGGATCAGATACCTGGCTGAGTTTTTTCGACCCTGTAGCGCCGCAACCACTGAGAGATGAATACCACCACAAAGGAAACCACGAGGATAAGCGAGCCGAGCGCCAGCACCCCCGGCAACCTGAAGGGGAACCGCAGTTGGCTCCAGATAAAGATCGGCAGCGTGGGATCAGTGCCAGCGAGGAAGTACGCCATGATGAACTCGTCGAAGGAAATGGTGAAACACAGTAAAAAGCTCGCCAGCACCCCCGGGAATACCAAAGGCAAGGTCACACGCCAGAAGGTCGACAATGGGCTGGCGCCAAGATCCACGGACGCCTCCTCCAAGGCTTGGTCGAATCCTTCGAAACGGGCAATTAAGGTCGCCATGGCGAACGGCACAGAGATCAGCACATGGGCCATGGTGACGGTGTACAAGGACAGATCAAATCCCAGCCGAGTAATAAGAATCAGCAGTGCGACGCCCATAATTATGTACGGAACAACCATCGGCAACATAATCACGAATATGATTGGCTTCTCACCTGGAATCCGGTAACGGGTCACCGCCTTGGCACCCAAGAGCCCCAGCAGTGTAGCGATTGCCGCACTCACGCAGGCGACGTTGAGCGAATTGTTCAGTGCGGCCCACATCGGCTGGTTGTTGAACATCTCCACATACCATTTAGTGGTGAACCCCTTGAGTGGAAAAGCGATGTAGATATTGTCGTTGAACGAGAACATCGGCAGGAACAGCACTGGAATGTAAAGGAAGCCGAGGTAGAGGATCGCGTAAAAGTACAACGCTCGGCTGGGGCGGTCGATGTAAGCAACTTCGGTCATGCGATTTTCTCCGTAATCTTGCGGGTCAACCAAATGTAGAGCAGTGAAATGGCTGCGACGACCACCATCATATCGATTGCTAAGGCTGCGCCCATTGGCCAGTTGTTTACCAGCCCGAACTGGGCCTGGATAAGGTTTGCGATCATGAGCCCGTCAGGGCCGCCGACCAGGGTCGGTGTCACGTAGTCACCAACAGTGGGGATAAATATCATCAGCGTGGCGGCGATAACACCTGGCATCGACAACGGCAGGGTGACTCCTAGAAAACGTTTCACTGGGCCATCGCCTAGATCGGTGGCCGCTTCGAGCAGGGATCGATCTATCTTCTCCAGCGAGATATAGATCGGCAAGATTGCGAATGCGGCCCAGGCGTGCGCCAGGGTGATCACCACGGCTGTGGGACTGTAAAGCAAAAATGCCAAAGGCTCCTCGATGAGACCGAGTCCTTTAAGGCCCGAGTTGATGACGCCATTGTAGCCCAAGATGACTTTCCACGCAAAGACCCGTAACAAATAGCTGGTAAAAAACGGCACTGTCATCAGGATAATCCAGGTCATCTTGTGCTTGTGAACGTGAAAGGCCACATAGTACGCCATCGGGTAAGACAGCAACACTGTAACGACGGCGCACGTCCCAGAGATGGCGAGCGATCGAAGCAGCAAGCCTTGATAAAGCGGCTGCTCGACGGCCTCCCCGTAGTTGGCGAGCGTAAACGTGGTATCGAATTCAAAGCCGATTTGTGCCCAGAAACTAATAGTCACCATGATTCCGAACGGGATGAGCATAGTGAGGCCCATCACCAGTAGCGTGGGTGAGAGCAGTGCGAACCCCTTCAACGCGTCGCTGCGCAGATACCAGGCATACAACCGTCTACCCCAGCTCGTTGGACTTGGCGCGAGTGCCGAGACTTCTATCGTAGTTTCATTCACAGGCGCTCCTGTGGCTCGATGAGATTCCGGGCTGTTTTCATACTTCCTTCAGGCTTCATTACATTTGCAGATCAATATAACAAACAAATAATGGGAAAACAACAGGAATTTGATTTGGCTTTGCTACTCGGGACTTCCAGAAAATATTTTCTTGCCGGCGTCTATGGGGGCATCTTAAATTTTATGGAACGCGACATTACGGGTGCGACCGTTTCCAGTAAGCACTCTGGCAAGGCGTTTCATTTCTTCGTTTTCATGAAGTCGAGTAGGGATGTCTCCTGATTGATACAAAGAGTCTATGAAAAGAAACGCAGGCAATTAGTTAAGAAGATTGAACTCGATGAGAACGGTTTGCGGCTAGTCTGACAAGACGAATTTCTCTTGACAACTGAGAGTAACATTATAAAATTATGCAGAATGGATCGACAGCTATTTGAAACTGATCTCAGGCAGACCCTGTCTCCTTCAAAATACACTCCAAGAGAAATTGCTCAAAGGGAAGTCCATTTTAAGAGACTGCAATCTTGATGAAGCGAAATTAATCATGAATATACACATTCCAAGCTCCGAACTCAAACCACCCCCAAATTGGGATCGTTCTGGGTTACCATCCTGGACATATTTCAACGAGGAGTTATTTGAACTGGAAGCTGAAGAACTTTTCCGGAAACACTGGCAAATCGCTTGTCACACGAGCGACATTCCTAAACAGGGTAGCTACATAACCTTTGATCTGGTGGGAGAGCGGGCTTTAATTATTCGGGATGAAGAGAATGAGATCCGGGCCTTTCACAACTTCTGTAGACATCGTGGTTCACGTGTGCTCGACTCAGCAGAGGGCAGGTGCAAGAGTGTAATCAGCTGTCCGTTTCACGGCTGGTCCTATAACTTAGATGGTAGTCTGCGTGGTGTAGCCAAAGCGAGTACTTTCCCGGTACTTGATCCCGAGAAATGGGGGCTTAAGCCGCTCGAAATGGAGATTTGGCACGGCTTCGTGTTTGTGCGCTTCAAGCCAGGGCTCCAGCCTTCTGTAGCAAATTTGCTTGATAGGTTTGATGAGGAAGTCTCTAGATACCACCATGTAGACCTTTTGCAGACGTCTCCAATAGGGTGTACTTCTCCGGAAAACATCAACTGGAAGTCTATCAGGGATGTGGACAATGAGGGCTACCATGTACCCCGGGCTCATCCCAGCCTGAATGATTTATATGGGAAAAACTACTATGATGAACCATTCGTAAACGGAGTTTCCCGTTCTTATGCCCCTTTTAATGAAGGGTCTGGAAAGCTCTGGAGCGTGCTTCATTACAAAAAAATGATTGACCAGTTTACTTCTCCATACAATGAACTTCCAAGGGCGTGGCTGTACATAGGTATATTCCCTAATTTCGTTTTGGGATTCTATCCCGACTCGGTGAATTTTTATCAGGAAATTCCCTTTTCGGTCAAAGAGACTGCAATCAGGGGTTCCACATATAAGCGTACAGACGAGAACAGAACAATGCGACTGGCTCGCTATTTATCAGAGCGTATTGATGCGACAGCTATAGTCGAGGACAGGCAGTTGAGCATCATATGGTATGAAGCCATGAAGTCTTGTACATATGAAGGTATCATGCTTTCTGATCTAGAGTATGGAGTGCGAACCCACCACGATGCCCTTCGTGAAATCCTCCCTGTGATGTCTCAGGAAATAGAGCCACCCAGAGGCACGGTAGCAGAAAGTAACAATTCGGTCCGAAAATTATCCCCAAATGAGGCATGATGGATCGAGGAAAAAATTGGTTTAGCAGTGATTCCAGCCGTGGACTTACTCTGATTGGGCTACCGTTTGGCTTTTCTTTGCTGTTGCTTGCAGCACCAATGCTCCTGATTTTTTTTCTGGGTTTCTGGACACAGGATTATCTCGTTCTTGACCGCAGTTTTAGTCCGGATAATTACATTGAAGCATGGACAGAGCCTATATATAGAGATCTAATGCTATAGATTTTCTAATCAAATTAAATAAAATACGGAGCTGTCTTCGGCTTCTCCAATGAATAACTAAAACGAGTCCGTTGTAAGCTCAATAAACAGTATTGTCAATCACCTTTCATTCACCGTTAAGTATTCTGGCATTCAACTAGCTTACGTTATGTTTGTAATTAAGAAAAAAATTAATAAGTTTGCTGCCAAATAAATTAAAATACTTTCATTCAGAGCATTACCCTTTCACGTAGAAACGGTACCTCTCCAGGAGCATCAGCTTCAAATTCACGTGCGACGAGATGTCCGGAATGTACAGCGGCGGCTATGATTCCGGGAGCCAGGCAATCTCCGATGCACTGGATCGTTTTGAGACCCGACTTTGCAATTCCTGCAGGATCTGCCCGCATGGCTCGGTAAAGGTCGTCGTTGGGCAGACGTTCCGTGACCAGCACCAGGGTATCGCAGGCGTGACGGACCATCCGATCCGTGAACACGCAGGCGAGTTCAACAGCACCCGGATGAACCGATGCAAGGTTGTGATGCGGAATTAGTTCCACGCCGAGTTCCAGTAATTTTTTCTGAATGTGGCCCTGTTCCATCGTGTTGTGTGTCCAAGTTGAAATGTCCGGAGCAGGTGTGACGAGCCGCACGTCATGGCCTTCTAGCCTCAATTTTTCAGCTAGCACCCCACCCATGTAGTAGTGTTCATCATCAAAAATTACTACTTTTCCGTGTGCGGAAACACCAAGCATGAGGTCGTCTGCTGTCAGCACAGACACGTGTTCCAATCCGGGAATTGGTTCGCGGTTTTCCCGTGCGATGCCATCTCGTCTCCAGGTAGCTCCGGTTGCCAGAAAGACATGGGAAAATCCAAATTTGTCATCGGCACTGAATTCAAAAATGTCTTCCTTGCTGAGCGAGCTGCCTAGGTAAAGGGTCACGTTTTTCAATTTCTCTAGCATGACCACCCGATGATCCCTCACACGTCCCCACTCGGCCAATCCGGGAAGTTTGCTTTCCCGGCTGACCCGTCCGCCAAGTTCTTCTGACTCTTCTGCGAGAATCACCTGGTAGCCACGTTTGCCCAGTGCTAGAGCGCATTCTAATCCGGCAGGACCTCCTCCCACCACCAGTACACCATCGTCGCTTTCGCGAGGCTCGATCCTTTCCGGATGCCAGCCTCGACGCCATTCTTCTCCCATCGTTGGATTTTGAGTACATCGCATTGGTACTGACAGCCAGTCTCCAGCTACGCAGATGTTGCAGCCGATACACTCACGGATTTCATCAACACGTCCTTCCTCAATTTTCTTCGGGAGGAACGGGTCGGCAATTGATGGCCGCGCCGCACCGATCATGTCCATCACTCCGCGTTTAATCAATGAGACCATAGTGTCCGGAGAAGTGTAGCGTCCCACACCCACCACGGGTTTGGTTGTGAGTGATTTTACAAAATCGATGTATGGTTCCTGATATCCCTCTTTCTCAAAGCGGGAAGTCGCTGAATCGTTTTCCCATTCACTGATATTAACGTCCCAAAGGTCAGGGATTTCCGCGAGCATTTCCACAACTTCCCGACCTTCATTTTCTGAGGTAATGCCCTTGGGTCCTAGAAGTTCATCGACTGCAAAACGCACAGCTACGGCACAACGGTGGCCTACCGCATCCTTTGTGTCTTCAAGTACCTCCCGGAAGAGTCGCACCCGATTTTCCAAGCTGCCACCATATTCATCTGTACGATGATTGAAGCGACGCGAAAGGAAGTGCATAAGCAGGGTAAGGCTGTGCCCAGCGTACACATAAACGAGGTCAAAATCCGCCTGCTTGGCACGCAACGCAGCCTGACGGTGCCACTTCCTAAAGTCACGAATATCGGCTTTATTCATCGCCCGTGCTTGTACCGGATCATAGGAGTTGACGGAGATTGCACTGGGCGCAAGCGGTGGAATCCGGCTATAATTGTTGGCGCTGGAATAGCCGCCATGCACCAACTCGATTCCGGCCAACGCCCCATGCTCATGTACGGCCTCTGTCATTTTAGCCAGTGCCGGAATGTCTCCATCGTCCCACAACCGTCCCTCTGCTGCCGAACCGTTGTCAGAGTTGGCATGGATTTCCACCTCTTCCGTGCAGACCACAGCCCATCCACCTTCGGCCTTGATTCCGCGCATCGCCGCCAACGTGTTGGGGCGCATATAGCCCATGCCGTTGCAGTGTGGAACCTGATAAAAGCGATTCCTCGCGGTTAGCGGCCCAATCTGTACAGGTTCAAAAAGAATGTCGTAACGAGGATCACGTTGGTTCATCTTGTGTTATCCCTTCCACAGTCCTTCCTTACTCAACTCATCTGTAGTAAGGATGATACCTTTTTCCAGGATGTTGAACATTTCATCGATTTGTTCCATAGTTATAACCAATGGGGGTGAGAACACACACATGTTCCAGAGCGGACGTACAATCAGGCCCAGTGCCTGACAGTGTTTGTCTATTCGGGACCCCATTGCAATGTCCATTTCAAGTGCGTCATGACTCTCCGAATCAACAATTTGGCACTCTACACAGCCGACCAATCCTACTCCGCGTGTGTTGCCAACAAGAGGCAGTTTTCTTAACTCCTTTATGCGTTGCTGGAAATATGGAGAGATTTCACGAACATGCTCCAGCAAACCCTCGTTTTCGATTATCTCTATGTTTTTGAGGGCAGCGGCCGAACTTACTGGATGTCCAGAATAAGTATAGCCATTGGAAAACGTAGCGTATTGAGAACCATCTCCTGAGATTTGGCTGAAAATTCGATCGGAAATGATGCAGGCTCCCATCGGTATGTAGCCAGAGGTTAACCCCTTTGCACAAGTAATAATGTCGGGCTCAATCCCGAACACCTCTTTAGAGGCGAACCAGTGTCCCAAACGTCCAAAAGCAGTCACAACCTCATCGGAAATGTATAGTACATCATACTTGCGGCAGACCTCCAGGCAACGCTTGTGATAGCCTTTTGGAGGCACTATTACACCTCCAGAAGCCAGTACAGGCTCAGCAATGAATGCCCCTACATTTTCAGCTCCGAGGGTCAGGATAGCATTTTCTAAGTCAGAAATTTTTTCCTCCAGGAACTCATCCACACTAATTTTTTCCGGACGGCGACTTGGGTTGACATCCGGAAGGAAGTGAACTAATTCTTTTGCGGTATCCATCCAATCCTTGTCGCGATCTTTTCCACACATAGTCGCACTGAGGTAGGTGCTTCCGTGGTAGGATTTTTCTCTAGAAATAATCTTTTTCTTTTTATTTCTTCCTAAAACATTGTTATAAAAATGCACAAAGCGAATCGCACTGTCTACCGCTGTTGAACCACAAGTGGTGAAGAAGACATGGTTCAAGTCCCCTGGAGTGCGCTCTGCGATCTTATGCGCCAGCATGGCACTTGGAGAAGAACTCATGTTCCATGGCGAATAATACGGTACCTTAAGGATCTGATCAGAAATGGCCTTGGCCATTTCTGGGCGTCCGTAGCCAATCTGCACGCACCACATTCCTCCAGGGCCGTCTATCAATTTTTCACCATTCTCATCGTAGAGATAAATCCCTTCTGCTTTTTCGGCAAACATGCGTTTTTTTTGCCCTACATCTTTCATGTATTCCCATGGATGTACGAAATTCTTGTTGTCAAAACTTTGGATTTCTTCAATTTTTTCAAGTCTCATTTTCAGTTTCCTAAATAGTTAGCCCTTTTTACAGCGGGCAGAGGGTTTCATGGCGTCACGTGATAACAAAATCGGGAATCGATCACGTATGTTTGTATCGGCTTTGGGAGTGATGTGATCCGGAAAGTGAGTTGATAAAATTTCGAAAGCTGTTTCGTGAGCACGTTCGAGGATGTCTTTAGAACCTTCCTGCTCCCATACTCCGGGAGGGGCGCGATCCGCTATTTTAGGATACAAAAACTCGCTCTGCATCCGGTCAAGTGTTTGGGCGTGTCCGAGATAGTGCCCAGCCCCTAAAGCGACATCCTTAATCACTTCAACACTCAGAGTTTCTTCGGTGACTTCAATCCCACGAATGACCCGTTGTACCATGCCGAGCATGTCATTATCGATCACGAGTGCTTCAAAGGAACAGCCCATCAAGCTCCCCAGCATCCCCGCGGATTCCAGTATCCGGTTACCGCCCGCTAATCCAGCCAGCACGGAACTTATACCCTTTTCATAACCGGCCTGGGCATCCGGGATTTTTGAGTCTGTCATGCAGGAAGGTACTGTCGTCGGCAAATTGTAAAATTTTCCGATTTGTACAGCTGCAGCGATAATGAGTGCCTCCTCGCCGCTTCCTCCAGAGAAAGAACCTGTACGCAAATCGCTGATGAATGGCCAGATAGCAAAGCTCATCGGACAGCCGGGATTGATGAAATTGACAATCGCCAAACATGCCAGTCCTTCTGCAGTCACTTGGGCCAGTGTCCCGGCTAAAGTTGCAGGAGCTGTTGCTCCGGCTTGAGGTGCAATTGCGATGTCATTGATCAACCCAAGCCTACTGCTTTCCACCAGCACGTCCAGGTTTTCCTTGGCAAATCGAAGTGGTGAGACAATTGGACATCCGCCAAAAGTACAAAATGGTTTTTCAGCAAAACGACCTTCTCCCCCCAAAACCATGTCAAACATTTTCACTGCCCCTTTGATGTTTTGAGCACGGTTGAAGGTCATTTCAAATGGTTTTTCCGTTCCGGAAACTAATGCGTAGGCCACATTAAAATCGTGTTCATCTAAATCCGAAATTTCAGTGGGTATTACGGTTTGCCCAAACTGGTGAATGTATTCCAACTTGTCCACTAACCGACAGGCATCGTAAAGGTCAAGCAGTGTGGAAGGGCGAAAGGTTTTTGAGTCGAGCTCAAAGATGGTCACGGCTTCTCCGCTGGTGGCGTAATGCACCCGATAGCCGCCGACGTGCAAGTCGGCATGAGCAGAATTGCGACTATGCACAACATATTCGTTGGCGGCTTTCACCAAGACATCCTCAATCAAGGCTTTTGGAAAGCATAATCGTCCAAAATCACTGACTATGCATCCGCATTCTGTCGCCAGTTCAATCACTTCCGGGGTTGCTTCGGCGATTCCTAAGGTTGCCAAAATTTCCAGTGCAGCCTGATGAATCTTCTCCAAATCCGTATCTTGAAGTGGTTTGTATGCCCCTCCGGTCATCCCTGCCTGTACCACCGGCACTTGGTTTTCTGAACTTCTATGAGCTTTCCGTCCAGCACGGCCACCCGTACGAACTCTCCCGAGCCGCCCCACTCTTTCAACATCTACCATAAAATTTCTTAATTCCAGTGGAGCTTAACCCAACCAGACTGTTCTATATGTCCTGCAATTAGCTGGAAATCTTCATGACAACCCGTATTTATGTTTGGGGAGTTATTCCCGATATCTCAATTAGGACATCATCAAGGCTGGCCAATCATGAGAGTAAAAGAGAAGGCATCAAAAAGCAATGAGAAAGAGCTAGTTTCAGACTACACGAAACTGGTTTTAGGTGAGTACAACTTTATAAGTCAAACCCGGATTCAATAGTTGATCTCTTCACAGCAGGCTTCCTAACGGTTTTCGAAATAAGATAGATGATAATTCAAAATCTAGCAAGATCAAGTAATATTACAATATAAAAACATCTGAAAACGTTGCTTTCAATGTTTTTGGAAAAGGGTTACTGGGGTCAGCTTGTGCTTGGTCAAAACAGTTGTTGCGATTCTAAACTCAAGCAAAACTCTGGATTAGACATTCATCTCTAAAGGCTTCTGCAAAGTATTTACACTGCACTGAAAATGAATTGAAAATTAGGTTTCATGTTATAAGTTTAATATAATATAAATTGCCGCTGTCAAGCTAGACTGTTTTTAAATACCAGTCATATTCAAGTGGAGCGATTGTACTCATAAAACGAATTTGCTCACCCAACTTCAAATTACTGAATAGTAGACAAAATTCTTTTCCAAAATATTCAGGTAAAATTTTGGCATGATCAAAATGATTTCTGGCTTGCTCCCAGGTTAGCGGAAGTTCTGTATCAGTCTGCAAGTATGCGTTCCCTCCAACCGGAGCAGGTGGTTCAGTTTTTGTGATTAATCCATAATGTAAACCAGCAAGCAAAGCTGACACCAGCAAATATGGATTCGCATCTGCTCCGGCAAGCCGATGCTCAATCCTCATGTCAGGACCATTATTGGCTGGAATCCTGATAGATACTGTACGGTTGTTATAGCCCCATGACATATTGACTGGAGCATAAGAACCGCTTTGGAAACGATGATAAGAATTAGCATGCGGTGCACAAATTAGCATGCTTTCAGCCATCACACTTCGTATTCCCTCCACAGCATGTCGCAACTCTGGACTTCCTGAATCATCACTGCCCTGAAAGACATTTTGTCCTTCCTTATCCAGCAGACTCAGATGAACATGCATTCCATTTCCGGGCTGATCAGGATAGGGTTTTGGCATGAAGGTGGCTTCCACCTGGTGATTTTGAGCTGCACTTCGGATGATGCGTTTGAGTAGTACTGCGTGATCACATGCCAGAACTGCATCCGGAACATGGTGTAAATTTACCTCAAATTGTCCTGGAGCAAGTTCTGCAAGTGCGGTGTCTGCAGGTATATTTTGTATAATTGCAGCTTCTGAAATATCTTTTAAAAATAATTCATGAGCATCCAAACTGCTTAAAGAATAGAGTTGACCTTCTGTTTCCCGTTGTCCTGTTAAGCGGGAGAAAACAGGTAGTGGTGGTTGTCCGGGTCGTCGTTTTGGATCGACTAAATAAAACTCAATTTCAACCGCAACCATTGCTTTCCAGCCGAATTCGGACAATTTTTTGCAAACAGAATGAAGCACTTCACGTGGATTCCCAAAAAATGGAGAACCGTCTGGCTCAAGCATTCTAAGCAGTAATTGCCCGCGTTCTTTTCGCCAGGGTACCACTTTCAGAGTTTCCGGAATCGGATAGCAGGGAATATCCTGATCGCCGCTTTTAAAACCAAGTCCGGTTTCCTCCATCGTCTCCCCAGTGACATCCATGGCAAAAACAGAAGCTGGGAAATAGAATCCTTTTTTGTAAATGCTAATGAGTTTTTCACGTTGAATCCGTTTTCCTCTGAACACAGCGTTCATGTCTGGAAGCAACAAATCAAACTCACGAATATCAGGATGCTGTTCAAGAAACGATTCTGCTTCTTCAACAAATTTGGTATTCATTCTTCCAACTCACTCGTATGATAATGATGAAAAAGGAGAATGGGAATTACCAACAAGGCCTGGATGATAATTGTCACTGCCGAAGCCACCAGCCAATCTCGATTGATGAAAAGCTCCTTTCAAAGTATCTTCCCAACCATCAAAGTTTCCGGACCGTAAAGCAATTCAGGAATGAAAAATTCTCCTATCGATGGAATGAATAACAGCATAGCATTTTTTTAACTGTTAGTCCTTCAATGATTTTTTATACTCTGTCAAGTAGTAGAATTGGGACTTGTGGTCTCTGTACTCGGATGTTATTCCTATTATTCAAGCATGCTATGGCAGAGATTTAAGAGGCTGCTTGAATTTAATGAGAAGTTGATTCCCGACAAATTATTATAGAAAACTAATTATCAAACAACTGTTAAATGAAGAGAGATCCTCGTTTCGATATCCTTTTTGAACCTGTTAAAATCGGGCCTGTAACATCAAAGAATCGTTTTTTTCAAGTTCCACACTGCAACGGGATGGGATATTTGCGTCCAAAGAGTTTGGCTGCGATGCGAGGAATAAAGGCTGAAGGTGGTTGGGGCGTAGTCTGTACGGAGGAAGTATACATCCATTCCAGCTCAGATTGCGATCCGCTGGTAGAAGGTCGTCTCTGGGACGATGATGATATCCCGGCTCTAGCAAAAATGACTGAGGCTGTTCATGAACATGGTTCGTTGGCAGGTATAGAATTACAGCATGGCGGCTACTGCAGTACAAATCATTATAGTCGAATACCGCCGATTTCTCCAAGCCCGATTTCTGTCGAATCCTATGCTCCAATTCAGGCCCGTGCAATGGACAAGTCGGATATACGCAACTTTCGGAAATGGCATCGTCAGGCAGCCCTGAGATCCAAGCAGGCAGGTTTCGATCTTGTTTACGTTTATGCCGCGCATAGTGGAACACTGTTGACACATTTCCTCTCTCGCCGCATCAACAGGCGCACGGATGAGTACGGAGGTAGTTTGGAAAACAGAGTGCGGCTGTTTCGTGAGTTGATTGAAGATACCAAAGATGCTGTGGGGGATAGTTGTGCAGTTGCTGTGCGTTTCTGTGTTGAGGAGTTTTTAGGAGCGCAGGGGATAACTTCTGAAAATGAAGGTAAAGAAATCGTGGAAATGCTGGCAGAACTGCCGGATCTTTGGGATGTTAACATCAGCGACTGGAGCATGGATTCTGCTACTTCACGTTTCGAAAGTGAAGGCTATCAAGAACCATATATGGCCTTTGTCAAATCAATGACATCAAAGCCTGTGGTGGGAGTCGGTCGTTTTACTTCTCCAGACACAATGCTCTCTTTGATCCAGCGTGGTGTTATGGACATGATAGGAGCAGCACGCCCTTCCATTGCAGATCCCTTCCTGCCAAAAAAAATTGAAGAAGGTCGCGAAGATGAAATCCGGGAATGCATTGGCTGTAATATCTGTGTCATGAGTGACGAACTATCAGTGCCAATTAGCTGTACGCAAAACCCAACTATGGGTGAGGAATGGAGACGTGGTTGGCATCCGGAGCGTATTGAACCGAGTAATAGTGACGACGGTGTGCTGGTGGTTGGTGGCGGGCCTGCCGGACTGGAATGTGCGCTTGCACTCGGACAGCGTGGATATCGAGTAATTCTTGCAGAAGCTTCTGCAGAACTTGGAGGTAGGGTCAGTCGGGAAAGTCGCCTGCCCGGTTTGGCCGAATGGGGGCGTGTTCGCGACTACAGAGTTTTGATGTTGGAACGGATGGCAAACGTGACCATTTATCGTGAAAACCCACTGAGTGCGGATGAAATTTTTGAGTTCAGTGCAGAGGATCAATTCGACTATTCCCATGTGCTGCTTGCAAACGGATCATCTTGGCGGCGGGACGGACTAGGAAGAATACACCGGGAGCCTATTCCCGGACTTGATAAGCTTAAAGTATTTACTCCGGATGAGATTATGGACGGAGTTTTAGCAAGAGGACGGGTTGTGGTGTTTGACGATGACCATTTTTACATGGGCGGTGTTTTAGCAGAAAAATTAAGGCGGGAAGGTCACGATGTTTTACTTGTCACTCCTGCACCTGATATTTCAACCTGGACTCACAAAACCCTGGAGCAGAAAAAGATTCAGAAACAGTTAATGGATCTCGGTGTGGAACTTGCCACGCAAACTAATCTTACGGCTGCAGAAACAGGAAAGGTTGAACTTTCCTGCATATTTACTGAGAGAAAAATCGAAAGGGAATGCGACAGTCTGCTTCTCGTCACCGAACGGATACCAAATGATGGACTTTTTAACTCGTTGAATGACGATCCTGAAAGATTAACCAATGCAGGAATAAAAACACTCAAATGCATTGGGGACTCTTTTGCTCCAGCAACCATTGCTGCTGCAGTTTATTCCGGTCACCTTGCAGCAAGAGAACTCCAAGCTGAACCGCAAGAGGAAGTTCCATTTCTACGGGAGCGTATTCAGATTTGACGTGTTCAGAAAAAGTTTAATACATCTCTGGTTTTTAGACTTAACTTATTCCAAATTTGTCTGCGGTCAAATCAAGACAAAGTTTGACCAAATCAAACATTTCATCAATTTGCTCAACCGTAATGGTCAAAGGTGGTGAGACGACCATTGCATCATGGAGTGCACGCATAACGATATTATTCTCAATACAAAAGTCTCGGCATGTATCTCCAACTTTCATAGAACTGTCAAAGAACTTTCGTTTATCTTTATCTTCCACCAGTTCAATAGCTCCAAGCATTCCAACGGTTCGGACCTCCCCCACTAGAGGATGGTTTTCAAATTCTTGCCAACGTTTTTTCAAGTACGGTCCTGTTTCTTTGGCCACTTTTTCAACAAGCTGCTCTTCCTCTATAATTTTTAAGTTACCCAGCGCTACAGCACATGCCACAGGATGTCCGGAATAGGTGTATCCATGGGAAAATTCCCCACCTTTTTTGATCAAAACTTCAGCAATTCTATCGTGAATCATCACTCCGCCAATCGGCATATAACCTGAGGAAAGTCCTTTTGCAATCGGCATCAAATCTGGTAGGAACCCATAGGTTTCGCATCCAAACCAATTCCCAGTACGCCCAAATCCGCAGATTACTTCATCAGAAATGAGCAGAATTCCATATTTCTCACAGATTCTTTGAATTTCGGGCCAGTAAGTATCCGGAGGTACAATCAATCCTCCGGCACCCTGGATTGGTTCTCCGATAAATGCTGCAACCTTTTCTGGACCAAGTTCCTTTATCTTAGATTCCAAACTTTGAGCAGATTTAAGTCCAAACTCATCTGGTGTCAGGTCTCCACCTTCTCCATACCAATACGGACAATCTATGTGAACAATGTCCGGTATCGGAAGACCGTCCATTTCATGGTAGATACTGTCTCCACACAAACTTGCCGCGGCAACGGTGCTACCGTGATAGGCTCTTTTACGGCTGATTATGATACGTTTTTCAGGTTTTTCAAGCAGCCGCCAATAGCGCCTGACAGTACGTATCACAGTGTCATTCGCTTCGGAACCTGAATTGGTGTAAAACACTTGGTTGAATCCGTCTGGCGTGACTTCAACAAGTTTTTCTGCCAATGCAATTGCAGGTGGGGTTGTTGTTTTGAAGAAACTGTTGTAATAAGGAAGTTCCTTTGATTGCTCATATGCAATGCGTGACAAAACTTCCCGGCCATAGCCAACATTGACACACCAAAGACCCGCCATGGCATCAAGTATTTTTTCGCCGTCAGAGTCCCAAATGTAGATCCCGTCTGCACTAGTAATCACACGAGCACCTTTTTCGAGAAGGGCTTTCGGGTCTGTAAAAGGATGGAGATAATGATTGCTGTCCAGCCTTTGTAGTTCAGCAGTACTTTTTTCTGCAAGGTTCATATACAATCTCTTTTTGTTAAAGTGCTACGGTTTGCTTACCATCATATGACACTAACATACTTTCCTTTGATATTGCCGTTTTTATCGTAATCATATTGTTTTATAAGAATAGGGAAGATTGTGGAGGGTGTCTGACTGTGAAGAATTAGTGGGGGGATTCACAGGAGACGATGTGGCTGACCTTGCAAGGAGAATAAGTGTTTGAAGTGGTTTTAGTAGTACACAATCTGAATTGTACTTCAGAATGAAGAGAGAGGTTCAGTCGAGTATTCGAGTCACGCCTATGCCGAAGCTGAACCGGGAGCTGCCTCCCCGCTGACGCAGTCCAGATTCGCAAGTGGCAACCGCCTCTTCGGTACTGTACTTGGCACAGTCCGGATGGGTCATGACTCCCGCCTTGCTCATGACAGGATCCACCGATGTGCAGCCGGCCTGCAGCAGGCCCGTTGTCAAAATAAGGAATAGAATACGCATATCGACCTACCAAATAAGGTTGTGTGTCAATTTATTCAAAGTTCTGCAACAAGTATATGTTAGCTTAATTGTTCACTTAATTGTGCCACTTTTCTTCCAAAGAGTTGTTAAAGAGAAATTAATTTGTAACACGAATAGGTTTTTTTTACAAGAATTGGGAGGTTTGTGGAGGGAGTCTGACTTTGAAGAATTAGTAGTAGTTACTCACAGGAGAGAATGGTGCAGATATGCTAATAAGCGCTTTCAGAAGCAGGAAAAGCATCTCAGGCCCTGTGTTGGCTTAGGTTTATAAGCCAACACAGGAGCCAGAGTGGCCGACTCCTGTGATGTGGGTTAGTTTAATGCCAATGATACCAGCGGTGTTTGCGGCGGTTTTTCCTGCGGTTTTTCCTGCGTTCCTGGCGCCGTTCTATTTTTTCCACGAACTCGGCACGCTGTTCAGGAATCAGCACTGCATGGGCCTCTGCAAAAGCCTGGACTACTATGGGTATTCGTTCGTCAATGACGGACCAGCCGGAACGGAGCACCGACTCGAGTTTGGGCGCATCGGCGGTGTCGCTTTTGAGCTGGGCAAGCACCTCATTGTAAACGTTCAGCCTGGCCTGCCGGAGTGCGGTACGCTCGCCGTAAAGCTCTTCCGTCACCGGCAGCATCTGCTTTTCCTGTTCCACACTCAGGTCCAGCCGGTCGGCGATCTTCCCGTTCACATCCTCTGCACTATGGGATTCTTCCGAGAAACTTAAGAAACGGCGGCGGTGGCCGTCTTTCATCCGTTCCCTTCGTTTCTCCATCTTTTCCGCGAATTTGCCCCGCCGTTCAGGTTCGAGCACCGCGTGGTACTCGGCAAAGGCTTTAGCCACCTTGGGGATGCGGGCTTCGACCTCGGACCAGCTTTGTTTCAGCACCAATTCAAAACTGTCTTTATCCACAGAATCACTTTTTAGCTGTGCCAGAATCTCATCCTGAACGTCATCACGCAGCTTCCGCAAGGCCTTGCGTTCCCCATAAAGGCCTGCCGTCACCGGCTGTACTCGAGCGGCCTGCTCCTCGTTCAGGTCTAAACGCTCTGCAGAAGTAGAAGTAGTAGATTCTGTTTTTTTAGAGCAGGATGAAAAAGATATTGTTAGGATTATTAAAAGAAGTAGAGGGATATATATTTTCATATATTTACTCTTTAAAAAATGTTGAAGAAGTTAGGACTAAAAAGTCACATATTCATATTTTGGAATCAGAAACTCTGAGTAGAGAATCCAGAGTTACTGAAACTGCACAAGAGATTGTCGGTTCAATCCCTTATAATTGCGCATAATAGACCCATTTCAACATATGTCAAAACTTATATAATCTTGGTGGGGAAGTACGAAGAAGGAAGGAGAAGAGAATGAGTATATGTTTTATTTCACTCTTACTCCTTTCACATACTTCCATTTGTAGTTTCCGTATTTGTCGTATGTTGTGATGTTCCAAGGTTTATTATATCTGAATTCAC
>Ga0208055_1000042_pt1 | contig 28851 bp, 23 predicted proteins | sample DeeseametaMP2159_FD_184174 | JGI IMG/M metagenome (GOLD analysis project Ga0208055, IMG submission 184174) | Marine microbial communities from the Deep Pacific Ocean - MP2159 (SPAdes) | ecosystem: Environmental > Aquatic > Marine > Oceanic | place: Southwest of Acapulco, Mexico, North Pacific...
CGTGCTCTTTGCGGATAATCCAAACTTTCGAGCTTTTTGGTATGGGACAAATGGATTATTCCTGAATGCTGTATTCTTTGGACAGGCGTTTTAAATAGATAAAGCATCTCTGGTGAGCTGTTTAGAAAAACAAATGGCTAATCCATTACAATATAAAAAAGCCCCCCGCAGTTTGCGGGGGGCTTTTTTATAAACTATTATTTATTCTAATTAATTAGAATGCGCGTATTTTATTTTCAGTTTCTGATTTAAGATCGGCAATAAACATTTTGATTCGCATTTTTATGTCACTATTTATAGGAATATCTACCCACTCTCGGTTCCCCGTAAAGCGACCATATGCCCGCACTATCGCACGGACTGTATACGTATTACCAACGCCACCGCCCTTTCTGCGCGCCTCCAAGATAATAAGGTAGCGTACTTCTTTAATCCCTTGGACCAATTCTTCATTTGTTGGCCTTGAATATTCATATTTTGTTTCAACGATGTAACCGGATCCAATTTCTTCAGTTCGGTCAACAAAAAAACGATGTTGGTTAAGTATTTTTTCTGACAAGGTCTGGAAATCATATAATGTTGTCGATCCGACGGTTGTTCGATACTCCGTCATTTTTGCTGAAGATACACCGGCACAACCATAAAATGTCAATCCAAGTAAAAGTGAATATATGGGTATTTTTTTAAACACGGGTCAATCTATTTATTTCAATAATAAAAAGAGGGCCCCAGATGAGCCCTCTTTTTATTTATTTTTCATTTGGATTTTATTTCAAATCTGCTTTGTTAATCGAACGATCCCGTTCTTTGAACTCTATGAAAAAGCCACGGTTACGGAATCCACTCCCTTCCCGCATTTTATGACTTGCAGTCCCAGGGTCTGAGAGATTATCCTGTCCGCCAAAAGTATAGGGGTCCATTAACAATACTTCTAGCTCTTTCCCGGGGAGAGGATAGTGAACCGGTGTGCCTGGCAGAAGCCCGCCACCATAATCATTTTCAATAGGACCAGTCCAACCGCGGCGATCTGTGTAATTCAACCATGGATTGGTCTGATTCCCCTCCATTAGTTTTTCATACTTATACTTTGCCCACAGGCTGGCACCATCAAGTGCGCTGGGGGCATCAGTATCAGAACCTAAACCATCTGAAGCTGCTGAAGCTGTCATTTCACCGATACCAACCCTTGATAAATTAATTTGAGTTGCGGCGCTTGCAGCGTCTCCAGCGCGAAGATATCCTTCGGCAATCAAAAGATCGAGTTCTTGTTGAACCAGGTCTTTCATAGGTGCTACTTCTATTGCCGCATATTCAGCAGTCTTATTGATAAGATAATATGAGCGGTGATAAGTGCCTCGAGACGGAATCAAAAAAGCATAACCTGTATTAAATATATATTTACCGGGCGTCTGCTCTAAACTGTCTTCAGCGGCACCGCCACCAACGATTCGTTTGTCATCCGTTACGATAAATATTTCTGACCGTCCCTGCACTGTAGCTGCTGAATTGTCACCTAACCATGTCTGGAATCTTCCTGATTGATCAGATGGTCCAATAAAGCGGTAATCTGCCCGGGTCCAGTAAGAATGAGCACCGCCATAATAGTGCGTGTAAGACCACCAATATTGGGTGTCACCGACAGGAGCAAATGGTGCGCCTTTTTCAGCGTGGGAACGCACGCCAGCCCAATCAGCGCCAGCCCGTTCTGTTGCATTTCGAGCAACACCGGCTTTATACCTAGCAATAAGGCTGTGCGTAACCATGGCCAAATCTGCCATTGTAAAGCTGGAGATATGAAGCCAATCTTCAGGAATGTTCACAGATGAATTTGCATTTGCATCTGAAATGACCCCTTCAAGCATGGTGATCGCTGCAGCCATCATGGCGTTGTAATCAGAAAGCTCCGGTGTCCCTTGGGAAAAATCGGTTTCTTCTGTAATAATGAAACCTTGATCGTGGTGCAATGCAACCATTGCGTGCGAAATACCCATTACCCACTTTGCAAAGATCTTTGCGCGGATATCAGCGTTAGAATCAGATTCCGAATTCAGGGTTATTCCTGAACTCAAAGCTGATAAACCATCTTTTGCAGATGAGATCGCCGCATAAAGACCATACCAGAGATCATCAGCAGCGCCGGCATATCCCCATGCTGGGCTATTGTTGTGAGCAATCCGTGGTTCAGAAGACAGCTCGCGCATACCCCAGTTACCCCATGAGCATGAATTGGCATCCCCCTGGGTAGCTATGAACCAGCTGTTCCCGGACAGGTGGGTTCCCTGCCAGAAAGTCAAGAAGGTCGATCGAATCAGTGACTCTACGTCTGCAGGTTTGGCGAGCGCCCGTTCTTGGTCGGGTGCGTTTGTATTCGATACATCTAAATCAGCACAACTAAACAGGGTGAGACCGATCAATAATGTTATCGTTATTTTATTTTTCATTTTTTTCATTTTATTTCCTCTATCCTCTCTAGAAGTCTAAGTCTAATGTGAAAGAAAATGTTCTATAATTGGGATAACCGTAGGAGTCAACCCGCGCATTAACGGCGGAACCCAACTGACCGCCGCCGCGACCGACTTCAGGATCAAATCCTCTATAGTCTGTCCAGGTGATCAAGTTACGGCCTACAATTCCTAGCTTAAGGGTATTGATTCCAACACCTCTTAAATCTACAAGGTTGGCCAAATCATATTTTACTGCGAGTTCACGCAGTTTTATGAATGTCCCGTCTTCTACATACCATGCGTTGGGTGCATTCACATGATACATATCTCTGTAGTACACCGTTGGTTTTTTAGTGGCGTCGTCTTTACCGTACTGGTCCACATCGTCTGAACCGTCATCACGGGCGGCCCACTGTCTCGTGTGGTTGTATATATCTCCACCGGATTGGCCATCAAACATGGCGTATACAGATAAACCCTTGAATCGGAAATTGGCATTAAATGCATAGCTAAAATCGGGGACTGATGTACCCATTTGATGTAGCGTGTTGCCTTCCGAATCCGCATACTGAATGGGGCGACCCCAGTTATATGTTTTGCCGTCAATGTTTGTTGATGTTCCCCAAAGAATCTTGGGAATCCCATCTTTCGTGGTATTACCATCGCCGACCCACACAAGGTACCCGTCACTATTAACTTGGAATTGGCTCGAAGACGATTTGGCTCCTTCTGGCAGTTCGGCGGCGCTGGTGGCCCAGACCGTTCCCCAGAATGAACCGTACTGGGTGTTGTTCTTCATGTAGAAAACATCCTGCCCCAATGCGGTAAGATAAGCCGGCATATTGAAATCAGTAATTTGCTGATCATAATTATCATAATTAAACCCTAAAGACAATGACATCTCCCGGGTATTAATAATGGATGCATTCACACTCATTTCAAAGACATCTGATGTAAGCGTTCCTGCGTTTTGCCACTGGTTACTGTAGCCGTAAAAACCGGCAAGAGGCACCTGAAGCAATTGATCTTTTGCCACTGTATGCGCTGTCGTTAGCTCAACTGATACCCTATCCATAATTGAGAAGTCAAGACCCATTTCTGTTTCAGTAACCTTTTCAGGCTTTAACGTTTTGTTCCCAAGCGCGCCTTTGGAGACGTTACCGCCAGCAACAGACCATGTTTCATACTGCTGTGAGAATGAGGGTCGATTTCCAGATGTCCCATTACTGAAACGCACTTTAAATTCATTGAAAATGCCTTTCAGCGGATCCCAGAAACCGTGTTCACTCAATCGGACGGCTGCACTGACGCGACCATAACTATTAACCCTATTTTCCGGACCAAACAAGGAGGATCTATCCTGGCGCATGTTCACATCCAAAATGTATCGATCCATGTAATCAACCTGAGCGCCCACAGAAAAAGCGTCGGCATTGGTCAACATATTAGAGGATCCTACCGAATTTTCACTACCGGTAGAGAGCTGAGGCACATCGCCAACAGCCAGCTTATACGCATTACCAGTGTGGTATGAATATTCATATGATTCAAAAGAATAACCCCCTTTTGCAATCAGATTCATATCACCGATTTGCGTGGCATATGTCATACCGATATTAGCATTGATCGAATTTTCATCCGTGGTGCTCTTTGTGATGTTTCCATCATTCAAGGCAAGGCTCGGATCTGCTGTTAAATATCCTTTGGGATAATAGTTTCTCCACAAACGGTTTGACTGATCCAAGCTCATGGCGCCAGCCATTCGCAATTGGGGCGTAATGGACCAGCTTAATGTTGTCCCAAGCAATGATCGATTTCGTGTTGAATGTCTATCATTCGCATCAATCTGATAAACGGGGTTTGCTTCCGTCAGATTTTTTGGGGAAGGCCTAATGTAGTATTCACCGTCCTTATCCTTGGCAAGGATATCCACATCCCATGGGAAAAATGTAATATCAAAAAAAGCAGATGAATTGACTTCCTGCTTAGTTGATTTGGAAAGCAGAGAGCTAATGCCAAGTTTGATATCAAAAGGTAGTTTTATATCCGTGTTCAAGCGGAATGTGCTCCGTTTAAACCCATCTATAAAATTCCCAAAAACACCATCTTCACTCATATCGGAAACACCAACGTATACGTTGAAGTTTTCACTGTTCCGCTGCATAGAAAAGTTGTTTCTGATATAACCGCCATCACTATAGAAGCGTTTGGTATGATCAAAGCCAGGGCGATTGCCATTCATAGGTAACAGTTTTGGTTCTCCATCGGTAGGATCGCCTGTGGCAATGTATTTAAACGGTTGATCGGCGAAATAAACGCCCGACGCATAAGAACTATCTGCATTATATGGATTTGGAGTTGGACTTTTTGTTCCATCTCTCGGATCATATTCTTCGCCAGTGGCCAGATCCAGGAATTTCCCGGTTGAGCCTACTTTATAAGCGTGAGACCCATTGGTACCGATGCTTCCTGCCAGTTGATTGTAGCCATATTCCGTTTTGAAATTGAAACGGGTTTGGCCCAATCCAATTTCAGAACCGCGCTTCGTCTTAATGGCGATTACGCCATTAGCTGCCCGCGCACCATATTCTGAAGCACCTGAGGCACCTTTGATGATTTCAATACTTTCAACATCGTCCGGGTTAATATCGCCCATGGGACTGCCAGAAATTGATGGATCAATAATAATCCCGTCTATGATGTACAGCGGCGCCTGTGAACGACCGCTGGCGTTGATGCTGGTCGCACCGCGAAGCTGGACTGAGGCAGCATATCCCGGCTCACCGGAAGCTTTAACCACTTTTACACCGGCAGACTTACCGCGAATTAGCGATTCAACGGTTGTGGCAGGTGCCATTTCTAGGATGTCGGAGTCGATTTTATCGATTGAAAAGGTTGTTTTTGTTTTGGTAAGCGCTCCGGCCACCCCGGTGACCATCACTGCATCCATTTTCAACACATCTTCTTTTAATGAAAAGTCTTGGGTTCCTGACGCGGTGACCGTTACTGTGGCTTGTTTATAGCCAATATAACGTGCTGTCACTTTTGCCGTACCCATGCCTGCAGGGACGGTCAGGGAATAGTTCCCATCCACATCGGTAGAAGTCCCGGTTTCGGTCCCTTCAACAATCACGTTTGCGCCGACAAGTTTATCGCCGGATTTGGCGCTGGTTATAGTTCCAGAAACCTTGAATTGCCCAAGGAGCAATCCAGACAAAAGGAACATGCCAATACTGAGCGTTATTGATTTACGCATATAAATGCCCTCCATGATATTTATTGTGAAAAGAGCCCCGCTAACGAAAGGCTCTACGTAAGTCTTGGGTGATTTTACCCACGTGGTTAATTGAAATCAATGGTTATTTATTTTTTTATTTTGATTTGTTTTTCATGATCTCCCCTTGAAAATAGATGTATTTAGGAATAAAATCATGGATCCTTTTACGGTTACTATGAACAATTAACGTATCTATTTGATTGGTTTCCGGCGGGATCTAATATCAATGAAAAAAGCATTTGTAACAGGCGGAGCTGGGCATGTTGGGGGAAACCTTGTGCGGCAATTACTATCGGATGGCTGGGATGTTCGCTGCCTGATCCATAAAGACACCCGTGCCTTGGATGGACTAAGCGTTGTGCGCGTGCAGGGATCCATTACAAATGCTGATATTTTATCGGATCAAATGTCAGGTTGTGATGTTGTTTTTCATGCCGCTGCCCATATTGCCTTAGAAAGTGTGGATATTCCGATCATGGAAAAAATCAATATTGGCGGTACTGAATCCATGTGTCGTGCCGCATTAAAAGCCGAAGTTCCCCGATTTATCCATTTTTCCAGTATTCACGCTTTTCAACAGCAACCGACATCCGATCCCCTTGATGAAAATCGTCCCCTCGTTGTGGACCAAAAAGCAGCTCCCTATGATCGATCCAAGGCTGCAGCACAAAGAAAGGTTTTGAAAGCTTGTGAGCGTGGTTTAAACGCCAGCATCCTTCATCCCACAGGTATTATTGGACCCAATGATTTTAAACCCAGTCGAATGGGACAAGTGGTTTCTAATATTGTACAGCGAAAAATGCTTTTTACAATTAACAGCGGATTCAATTGGGTGGATGTTCGGGATGTGTGCCAAACCGCTATCAATTGTGTTCATTCTGGAATGAAGGGGCAACATTATATCGTCCCTGGTGAATGGGCATCGTTTCGAGACATTTCAGATATTATTACAGATATGGTAGGGTATCGAACCGCCTTTTATGCTTTTCCTTTTTGGACTGCATATTCGGCCCTCCCCTTTGATTTTATGAAATCAAAACTCACTGGGAAACGCCCCTCTTTCAGTCGGGGAAGCCTTCGCGCCCTGGCCGTTCAATGCAAAGATATTCCCGGCACATTAGCACGGCAAGCATTGGGTCACACCTCACGACCATTAACCGATACTATAAAAGATACAGTAAGATGGGTGATGGATAAGGGGATATGTAAAAGGTAATGTATGCTGATTAACGAATGGCAATATGAATTAACCATCTGGATATGGCTGGGTATTGCAGCGGGAACATTTATTTTGCTCATGTTTGTTCGTGCCCCTTACGGCCGCCATGAGCGGCCCGGTTGGGGTCCCACAATCCCTGCGCGATTGGGGTGGATTCTTATGGAATCCCCCGGCATTATTGTCATGACTGTCTTCTTCGGCATTGGGGCTTCGGGATGGAATCTTGCGGACCCCGTGGGGATCATTTTTTACATTTTATGGATCGGTCATTATATTCATCGTAGCTGGGTCTGGCCGGCGCGCGCCCAGATTACAGGCAAAAAAATGCCTGTCAGTATTATCTTCTTTGCCATTGGATTTAACAGCGTCAATTCCTGGATTAATGCGGAATGGCTCTTTAGTCTCCATCACCCCTACCCCATTGAGTGGCTATACAGCCCCCAATTTATTATTGGTGTCGTGCTTTTTATTACAGGAATGGGTATTAACATTAAGGCTGATGATATGCTTTTTTCGCTCCGCAAAAAGGGAACAATTAATTATAAAATTCCTCGAGGTGGGTTATTTCAATGGGTATCCTGCCCAAATTATTTTGGTGAAATTCTTGAATGGTTTGGATGGGCATTGGCAACCTGGTCACTGGCCGGCCTTGCTTTTGCGCTTTGGGCCGTTGCGAATCTTGTCCCTAGGGCTCGATCACATCATAAATGGTATTTGGAAAACTTTATAGACTATCCCAAGGACCGCCAAGCGTTGATTCCAAAGATATGGTAAAAAATAATTGAAGTCGTTTTTCTTAATCTCCCTTCGTTTAATCTTTCAGGATATGATCAACTAACTTTTTAGAAGACAGTCCCTGAACAAGAATTGAAAAGGCTACTACAATATAAGTTACTGCTAAAATCAAAGGTTTTTCAGGTACATCGGGAATACTTAAAGCAAGCGCTATCGAGATTCCACCGCGCAATCCGCACCAGGTCATTGCCTTAGAAGCACCCTTTACCAGATTGGCTCTCTCTCTCATAATTGTTATAGGGGTGACTACACCAATAAATCGTATACATAGTATGATCGGTATTATAATTATTCCAATTAATAAATAATTAAGGCTAAATGAAATCACAAGAATTTGTATGCCAATCAATACAAATAAAACAGCATTTAAAAATTCATCAATAAGCCCCCAAAAAGAAAATAATTGTTTATGCGTAACCTCTGACATTGCAAACACCTTACCGTGATTACCGATAAATAAACCGGCAACAACCATAGCCAGGGGCCCTGATACGTGTAAGAAATATGCTAACGAGTATCCACCCATAACTAAAGATAATGTTAGTAAAATTTCAACGGCATAATTATCAATACTTTTTAATAATCGATAAAATATATATCCCAATACAAGCCCATACACAACACCACCCAAAGCCTCTTCTATAAATAAAAGAAAGATTTCACTTACATTAATATGAGAATGAGCACTCCCCGTTGCTAATGAGAGTATAACTGTAAAAACAACAACACCAACGCCATCATTAAATAGTGATTCCCCGACTATTGTTGTTTCTAGTGATTTTGGAGCGCTTGTTTCCTTTAATATCCCAAGCACAGCGATAGGATCGGTTGGAGATATTAATGCTCCAAAAAGCAAGCAGTATATATAATCAATTTGAAGCCCAAATATTGGCAATAAATAGTAGACTAAGGATCCAACTACAATTGTCGAAAAAACAACTCCCAGAGTAGCTAAAACAGCTATTAAGGTTTTTTGCTCAAATAAATCATTTATATCAACATGTAAAGCTCCCGCAAATAATAAAAAAGATAACATCCCTCCCATTAAGGCTTTATTAAAATCAATACTATCAATAAGCGAAATTGAAAAAGAAATAATACTTGGATTAATATATCCAGAAAGATAAACAATGAAAGATAAAATAAGCGATAGCCCCATGAGACCTATCGTTGTAGGAAGTTTTATATACTTAAAGTTTATATACATTAGTAAGGCTGAAAGCGTTACCAATATTGACGCTATATCAAAAATATTCATTTGTTATTGAAAATTATTATAGACAACTATTTAAAATGAAGCGTATAAAATAATAATTAATAGAGGCTGCACTGAGTGATCTGTGTAAATCAATTTTTTTGTACAATCAGCACGGGGGCAGTTACAAGGTTTGAGATCCCCTCATCAATAGAATCCATAATATGAGATTTGAATGTATTCATTTTTCGGTGCCCTATAATAATTAAATCCATATTCTGCGCATATTTGTTTATTATTTCTGATACACTTTCTCCGTTTTCAATAATAATATTAATTTTATTCAATATTTTTTCAAAACCATATGCTGTTATTTTTTCTCTTATTGCGTCTTCGTCAATATGCTTAGCAATCTTTCCTTTTGGTTGACTCAGAGCAGGCTGGTTAACATGGATAATTGTTAATTGTGCATTTAATTTTTCTGTAAAAAACACTGATTGACTAATAACGGGCCTTTCATCGCCACGGAAAACCAGTGCTACCATTATATTAAACGGCTTAAAATTCATTTTTAAAGTTAAAATATTTCAATGAATAAAATTGATATTATTATTGATGAGGTTTTTCCAGCCGGAAGCCATTCGGTACATTGGAATGGTAATCATTTCCCATCGGGCATTTATTTCTGCCAACTTCAAGCGGGATCAACAATCAAAGTAAATAAACTTGTGTTAATTAAATAGAAGGGGAATTAAATTGTTTTATTCTCTTGAACATGCCCTTTTTCAAAAATATATATTGACATTTATTATTGTGGGGTCGTAGAATTAAACACACGCGTAAATAACGAATAAAAACAAGTTAGGAGTACGTTATGCAAAAAGGAAGTGTAAATAAAGTGGTGTTGGTTGGACACCTGGGTGGCGATCCGGAAACACGGTTTACGCCGTCAGGCACAGCCGTGGCCAACTTCAATCTGGCAACCAATCAAACCTGGCGTGATGCCAACGGTGAACTTCAGGATAAAACTGAATGGCATCGTTGTGTTATGTTTGGTAAATCTGCAGAAATGTCTGGTGAACTCTTGAAAAAGGGTCAACTATGCTATCTGGAGGGAAAACTCCAGACCCGTAATTGGGAAGACAAGGATGGGGTAAAAAGATATACCACAGAAGTCATCTGTGATATATTTACCATGCTTGGGCGCCGAATGGATAATCAAAACGGACAAGAAAAGGCCGCAACTGTTACTGCCGGTGGCGATGATGAGGACGACCTACCATTCTAATCAATCCTGAATGTCAGATGAATAAAAAAGCCCTGCTTACGCGGGGCTTTTTTAATTTCTAATTATAATAAACTGACTGCATACATTAAACTTTGAGTGATTAATTGATAACTATGATTAAAACAAATAGTATTTTCTTGCTGGTCAAATCATAAAATTCAGAGGTGAGTATGAGAAAATCGCTCTTCTTTTTTATTTCGATTTTTATTCAAGCCCAGTCTGCAGACCTTGTAATCAAAAATGCCAATGTCTGGACAGTGGATTTGGAAAATCCAAAGGCTCGAGCAATTGCCATCGACCATAATAAAATCATTTACGTCGGATCTAATGCTGGTGTTGAATCTTTTATTGCTGATAATACTAAAGTACTGGATGCTGGCGGAAAATTAGTCTTACCTGGATTTAATGACAATCATGTTCATTTTGAATCTACATGTCGAATCATCACTGGATTAAATCTCATGGATGTCCATACAGAAGATCCCTTTATTAGCCGAATGCGGGATGTTCACGAGCGTTTTGCACCGGGTATATGGATTACGGGTGGTTTATGGTCCGCTTATGAGGCTTGGGGTACAAGTTCCATTGGCGAAGAGGGTCGCCGTGCACAAAAAAACTTTTTTAAACCCCATCGAAATATGGTGGATGGCTTTACAAAAAACCGCCCTGTTTTTATCCAACGATTTGATCGAAAAGTGTTTTTTGCCAACGAAAACGCATTAAATCTTGCGGGCATCGCTAAAAATTCAAAAGATCCCGTTGGGATAAAAGTGGATCGAGACCGTCGTGGAAATCCAACAGGTATTCTTTCCGGTTCAGGCGTACAAAAATATTTCAGCCAATTTATTACACCCCGATCTATGAAACAGCGTATTTGGGAATCAGAAGCAGTCCTCAAACGGTGTGCCAGCTTTGGGGTGACCAGCCTGTCTGATATGTCGGATACGCGCCAGCGGGAAATTTTTTATCACTTAAGAAATGAAGGCAAATTGACGGCGAGAATTCATACCCGCGGCTATTTGGATCAATGGAAACAGATGAATGAATTAGGTTTAAAAGTAGGTTCAGGAGATGAGATGATTCGCACAGGTACAGTTAAAGCTTGGATTGATGGTATTATGGGTAATTCAACCGCTCGTTTCTATCAGCCTTATTCCCATAATGCAAATGAATTTGGGATTTGGCGGAAAATTATGTTCCCTTGGCGATCAAAAAATAATGGGCGAGATCTCCAAAGCAATTTAGAATATCTTGCGCTTCAGGCTGACTCCGCAGGCATTCAATTATCTGTTCATGCTATTGGGGATGCGGGTAATGGTTACCTACTAGATATGATGGATCACCTTATTGAAAAAAATGGGAAGAAAGACCGCCGCTTTCGACTGGTACATGCCCAAGTTATCCGCCCGGAAGATTTTAAACGGTTTCAAGGAAAAAACATTATTGCAGAAGTGCAACCCTATCACTGTACTGATGATATGCGGTGGATGGAAGAGCGGATCGGGTATGAGCGCTCCAAAGGAGCATATGCATTTCGTACTTTATGGGATAGTGGTGCTGTGGTTTGTTTTGGATCAGATTCCCCCGGTACCAATGCATCTCGATATCCACTCAACCCAATGCTTGGTCTTTACGCTGCCGTTACGCGACAAACCCTGGATGGCAAACCGAAGGGTGGTTGGTTCCCAGATGAACGCCTTACCATAGAAGAGGCGATTCAAGCTTACACCCTTAATTCAGCTTATGCGTCTTTCGAAGAGAACATTAAAGGATCAATCGCGGTGGGAAAGTTGGCAGATATCGTTATTCTATCAGATAATTTATTAAAAATTTCTCCATCAAAAATTAAAGATGTGAAAATCTTAACAACTATTTTCGATGGGAAAATTATATATCAACGATAATGTTTGTTAAGCACCCATGGCTCGGTCGGGCAGGCTGCTTGACTATTAGAGGACAAGTGGTGGTGGCAACAACCATCCTAGGTTGTCGAACAAATGACTAATTACCACTAAGATAAAATCCCTTAATTTCTTTAAACTACTGACACTTATTTTACACATAAATTTGGATATTTAAATGAAAACAGAACAACTTCAGTCTTATTTAGATCAATTCTGGGATAATGAAATCACACCTACATTAACGGAATATATCAAAATTCCCAATAAATCACCGGCATTTGATCCGGATTGGGAAAAGACCGGTCATATGGAAAAGGTTCTCAATTTAGCCGTTAAATGGACCGAGAAACATCGACCAAAAGAAAGCACGCTGCATATAAAACGATTGCGTGGGCGGACACCGGTTATTATGGTTGAAATCCCAGGAGAACGGGAAGGCAATATCCTTATGTATGGTCATTTGGATAAACAGCCGGAGATGGAAGGCTGGAATGAAGGGTTTGGCCCGTGGGAGCCCGTGATGAAAGACGATAAACTCTACGGTCGCGGCGGTGCCGATGATGGCTATGCATTGTTTGCATCAATTGGAACAATAAAAGCACTTAAAGATCAGGGGCTTGCCCTCCCTCGAATTGTAATTTTAATTGAATTTTGTGAAGAAAGCGGTTCCCCAGATCTCCCTTATTATATAAATGAATATGCTGATATTATTGGGAAGGTAGATTTGGTTGTTTGTTTGGACTCGGGCGCCGGTAACTATGAACAATTTTGGACCACCGTATCATTACGGGGAATGGTTGCCTGTGAACTCAGGGTGGATGTCCTGAAAGAAGGTGTCCATTCCGGCAGTGCCAGCGGATTGGTGCCATCCTCTTTTCGCATTCTGAGACAATTACTTTCCCGGATTGAAGATGAGGTTTCCGGGGAAATTATAGTGGATGCCCTCCAAACCAATATTCCCGATCATCGCATTGATGAGGTGAAAAAAATGGTGTCGGCGCTGGGCGGCAAAACAGAGGCCTTTCCCTGGCATGGAAAAATGGCCCCTTCCACGGAAGACCCGGTAGAGGGAACTTTGCGGCGCACCTGGACGCCCACCCTTTCTTATGTGGGAATGGGTGGCATCCCTGCCGTGAAAGATGGGGGAAATGTGCTTCGACCATATACAATATTGAAACTTTCGTTTCGTTTACCACCAGATGTGGACTGCCACATAGCTATGGCAGCCATCGATAAAGTATTAAAAAATGATCCCCCATCTGACGCAACTGTTCATTTGAAATGGGAAGAGCCTGCCAATGGCTGGAATGCCCCCAAACTCTCTTCCTGGCTTGATTGTGCCATTCAGGAAGCGTCAGAATCATTCTATGGCAAACCGGCTTTGGCTATGGGAGAAGGAGGGACTATTCCTTTTATGGCCATGCTCGGTGAAAAATTTCCGGAAGCGCAATTTGTGATTACAGGCGTGCTGGGCCCTGAATCAAACGCCCACGGACCGAACGAGTTTTTACATATTCCGTTTGCAAAAAAACTCAGCGCCTGTATTGGATATATTTTGAATCAATTCCCCCAATGAGTTGAGTGTCCGGACCAAACTTGATTTATTGAAACCGCGGCCAAAGTGGGTGCGATATTGGGCAACTTATTTTGGATTGTTGCTCGGTTCCCTTGTGGCAAAGGTCACTGTCCGCGGGCGACATCACCTGCCCAAAGAAGGACCATTTATTATTGCCATTAATCATTTTAATTTAGTGGATCCCCCTTTTGTGATTTATGCTGTACGTCGACCAATTAATTTTCTCGCAGCAAGCGATCAAATTATAGATTGGTATAATTACTGGGCCATTTGGATGTATGGTTTTATACCAGCAAACCGGATGCGCCTTGCACCATCCACAATTAAATCTTCAAAAAAAGCCCTTTTGAATAAGGAAATACTCGCAATTTTCCCTGAAGGCGACACCCTTTCAAATGAGTTGCGACCAGCAAAAGATGGTGTGGTTTATCTATCCGCAACCATGCAGGTTCCGATCGTACCGATTGGTATTGATGGAAATATTGGGAATATTTGGTCAAGTCTTTTGCGGGGTGTTCGACCCAATCTCCGGATTAATATTGGAAAACCATTCGGCCCCTATTCTTTGCCGAAGGACCGAACCAAAAAAGCAGATGCTCTCAAAGAAATTGGGGATAGGGTTATGTGCCGAATTGGTGCTCTCCTTCCAGATGAATTCCATGGGGTGTACCGGGGACATTCATTCATAGAGAAATTTCGATTACAAAATAAATTGTAGGGGTTCCATTTTTCATCCCCCGGATCATTAATGTTTTGTTACTAAAATATACAATCCGACCAAAGTAACCCCGCCGCCAATAGCCATTCGCCAAAAACTCATTGCAACCGGGGATACATCCGGCATCATCCTTGCAAAAATGGATGCAGTGCTAATGCATATTAATGCTAGGGCGAGAATCATATTCATCCGGCTTCCCATTGTGGAAAATATGAATAGAAAAACGCACTTTCATTATGTTTCCTTGTTTCAATTCCTTATAAATTGGGGGCTTGAAATCAATAGGAATATTTCACATGTCACAGACAAAACAACGACATTATTTAATTGTAGTCCTCATCGTTATTGGCTTTTTGGCCTTATTGCGGTGGCAAGCGGTGATTAACAATCCCACATTAGTTGACGGGAGTGCAAATGAACAAATTTTGCCGAAAGAGAGCCATTTTAAAAATTTGCGGCAACTCACGTTCGGGGGTGAAAATGCAGAGGCGTACTTTAGTTCTGATAGCAAAAAACTGATTTTTCAATCCCACGATGGCCGAGGTCTTTGTGATCAAATTTATATTATGGATATTGAAAGCGGTAAATCTGAAATGGTATCCACTGGGGATGGTGTCACTACCTGTGCATATTTTCAATATCCTGGAAATGAAAAAATTGTTTATGCTTCCACCCACCATGTGGATAAAGCCTGCCCGCCGCCACCGGATTATAGTCTGGGCTACGTATGGAAACTGCATGAAGGGTTTGATATCTTTAGAGCCAATCCGAATGGCAGCGCCCTAGAGCAGCTTACACAAGAAGCGGGCTATGATGCGGAAGCCACCATCGCTGAAGACGGAAGCCGTATTGTTTATACATCCTTGGTTTCTGGTGATTTAGAAGTCTGGACCATGAATACGGACGGATCCGATAAACGGATGCTCACGAATAAACTTGGCTATGATGGGGGACCGTTTTTTAGCCATGACGGTAAAAAAATCGTCTGGCGTGCTTTTTATCCCGAAACAGAAAAAGAAATTTCCGATTATAAAAAATTAATCGCCGACAGCATGATTCGTCCCATGAATCTGCAGGTTAGAGTCATGAATACGGATGGAACTGGAAAGGTTCAAGTCACCCACAACAAGGGTGCTAATTTTGCACCCTTCTTTTATCCCAATGATGAGCGCATTGTCTTTTGCTCCAACAAAGCCGATCCCAAAGGTCGAAATTTCGATCTTTGGGCCGTGAATGTTGATGGAACCAATATGGAACAAATTACATATTTTGACGGTTTTGACGGTTTTCCCATGTTCAGTCCCAATGGAAAATATTTTGTTTTTTCCTCCAACCGAAACCAGGCCAAACAGGGTGACACCAATATATTTATTGCTGAATGGATCGATTAATACCCCTATTTGTATTTTCCTTTTTATGGGCCGGGCCGCAAGACTCAGTACTATCTGCAATTAAATCTGACGCCTTAAAAAAAGGTATACCCGAGTCGTTTTTAAATGAAACTTTTTCTCATAGCGGCATCGAAATTCACAATAAAATTTTAGATCGTTTTGCGAAACCATACGAAAAGAAAAGTTGGACCGACTACCGTAAATTATTTGTCACAGATTCCCGGATTCAAAAGGGATCGGATTTTTATGCTCAGCATAAAAACAATCTCAATGCTGTTGCCAGCCAAATTAGTATGGATCCATTCCTTATTTTGAGTATTGTTGGTGTGGAAAGCAATTACGGCCGACACCGGGGGCAGTTTACTGTTTTTAATGCCTTATATACCCAAATAGCAAAAATGCCCCGACGGAAAAAATGGGCGACCAAAGAAATGATTGCTTACCTTGAATATTGTTATGCAGACAGTATTCCACCCCATTCAATCAAGGGATCCTATGCGGGCGCTTTTGGATATGGACAATTTATTCCATCCAGTTTTAATGCCTTTGCCGCCGATGGAAATGGTGATGGCGTCCGTCAACCATATGCGTGGGCTGATGTCTTTGCAAGTGTGGGAAATTATTTAGTGAAAAATGGTTACCCTGTTTCAAATAACGCTGATACAAAACAGGTGTATAAATCAGTCTATACTTATAATCGCGCTGATAATTATGTCAAGGCTGTTTTAGAATTGCGAGATAAATTAAAGAAAAATATTCTTAAAGAGTGACTTTCAGGGATAATACTTTTTCCCCTCTTTTAATTTTTACCTCAACTACATCCCCGGGTTTCAGTTCTCCCAAGCGATACATATAATCGTAAATATTTTTGATTTCTTTACCACCAATTTCAATAATAACATCGCCCTTCTCCATCCCTGCTTTTCCGGCCGGGCCTTCTTTTTTCGCTCCGTCAATTTCCATGCCTTCTTCTTGGCTGCCATAAGATGGTATAACACCAAAAGTAACTTTGAAACTTCTCCTTGTTTGGTTTGGCTCTTTTGGACCTGCTTCAGTAAAAGCTGGTTTTTCATCAAGACTACTTAATTTAATGGTCAAATCATAAACCAAATCAACAATCTGTTTTTCACCTATCGCATTAATGTGTTCCCAGTCATCGCTAGGCTTATGATAGTTTTCATGGGTGCCGGTGAAAAAGAAAAGAACGGGAACATCGTTTATATAAAAGCTGGCGTGGTCGCTGGGCCCGTACCCTTCTGGACTCATTTTTAGTTGCATTTCTTTCTTTTCATTCACGTCATTTAAAAGTGTTTCAAACCCCGGTGAAGTCCCTGTACCGCCAATGGTCACTTTATTGTCAGACATGCGCCCTATCATATCCATATTAATCATGGCGATCACAGATGATAAATCTATCGTAGGATTATTCACATAATACTTGGAGCCTAAAAGACCCTCTTCTTCTGCATTATATGCCATTAGTATAATGGATCGTTTGAGCAATTTTTTATTGAATGATAGTTTTTCAGCTAATTCCAATATGCCCGCAATCCCGGAAGCATTATCATCGGCACCATTATGAACCACTGCCGAATCCGGGGCTAATGATCCTGATCCGCTTCCGCCATATCCCAAATGATCAAAATGAGCACCAATAACGATATATTCATCTTTTAAAACCGAATCGCTTCCTCGTATCATACCTAGAACATTAGGCACTTCGACTATTTCTTTTTTTAGACTGACTTCAGCGTTTACCCTTTGGGTAATTGGAAATGAGTTCGGTGCTAATTTTTCGTCCAATTCTTTTTGAAGGATTTCCAATCGCCCACCAACCAAACCATCTGCAATTGATCGGGAAATATGCAATACTGAAATTCCAACTGCCGTCGAATTGGGTGAATGTTTTAAGGGAATTAATTTATCATCATCCCCTGCTTGATTCACAAATAGAATCCCAGCAGCGTTATTGTCTCTGGCAAGCATGGCTTTTTTTCGGAGGGGTGTATGTTTGGCGAAATCGGAATGGGGACTATCACTATCTGGGCCATCTATAAATACCAAAACCCACTTCCCTTCCACATCACTATTTGCATAGTCGTTCCACTGAATGGAATCATCAATACTAAAGCCATATCCAGAAAAAACAATATCTGATTCCACAGCGGAACTGGAAGAAAATTCTAATGGAATATAATCTATCCCCTTTTCATAGGTGGTGCCGTCAATTTCTAATTGGTTTACTTCGCCATAATCAATTCCGACTATAAACTCGAATGGCTGCAAAAATCCATTGGACCCGGCTGGCTCAAGTCCATCTTTTTTAAAATGATTCACAATATATTCAATTGCTTCTTGAGATCCTTTTGATCCGGGGAATCGGCCTTCGCGTTTATCATCAGATAGATATTTTATGTGATCTAATATTTCATTCGCCGTGATTTCCGGATTAAGATTCTCTGCTGGTGATTGATTGGATACTAGACTGCAGCCGGCGAAAATAACCAGCCCCAATGTAAAGCTAAAAATAAATCTGTGTTTCATAATGTTAAAATTCCTGTTAATTATTTATTGAAAATTTACTGAGAATCATATGCTTCCGAAATAAAATGAATGGTAATTTTACAGCTATTTAAAACCAATGACAGAAACAAAAACCAACCAGATTACAATTGTGGTTCAACCCAACTATATACCGGAGCGGTCCGATCCTTCGCGCCCGGTCTTCTTTTTTGCCTATCATATTACCATCACAAATGAAGGAAATGAACCGGTACAGCTTAAAAACCGTTATTGGCACATCACGGATGGGAATGGCAATATTGAAGAAGTGAGGGGCCCCGGAGTCGTTGGAAACCAGCCCCACTTAAAGAGTGGGGAATCATTTGAATATACCAGTTTTTGCCCCCTACCAACCGAATTTGGCGTGATGCATGGTCATTTTGAAATGATATATGATAATGGGAAAAAATTCAATGCAAAAATTTCTCCCTTTCGGCTATCGGTCCCTTATTCTGTCAATTAAACCCAAACAATACTAATGACAAATAATACAAAAATAATTGCAACCATCGGTCCTGCCTGCGACGATAAAAAGACCTTACAATCCATGGTGGATTCCGGTGTGAATGTATTTCGACTAAACATGTCTCATGGTGATGAGTCTTCCAAACAAAAATTATATAATTTGGTCAAGTCCCTTTCTCATAAAAATGGAGAACGCCCATGTATCCTTGCCGATTTGGCGGGACCAAAAATTCGCATTACAGATGTGGTGCCAAATTTTGTTTTAGAATCGGGACAACTGATTTCCATTACCAATGAAAAGGACGCAGATAGGAGTCATATCCGCGTTACAGAAGGGGTTGGTTTTGCCGATATTAATAAAGGGGATACTATATTAATTAATGATGGCCGAATCCAATTGGAGGTTATAGATGCCATTTCTGAAAATACCATTAAATGCCAAACAAAAATTGGTGGATTGGTTGAACCAAGAAAAGGAGTCAACTTCCCTGGAATCACTTTAAATGTTCCACCCTTAACCGATCAGGATAACGTGGATTTAAAAATGGCTTTAAAAGAAGGGGCTGATTGGATTGCGCTCTCTTTTGTACGCTCAGCTAATGACGTGAAGGAAGTTCATGCCATTATGGATGAAGCAGGTAAGCGACTACCCGTCATGGCGAAAATTGAAAAATGGGAAGCGCTGAATAATGTAGAATCCATTGCTGAATCCTTTGATGGTATTATGGTCGCCCGTGGTGACTTGGGGGTTGAAATTCCTGCGGAACAGGTTCCTATCGCTCAAAAACAAATGATAGACGTGTCTAGGTCTATAGGGAAACCAATCGTCATTGCCACCCAACTTTTGGAATCCATGATTGATAACCTCACCCCCACGCGGGCAGAGGTAAGCGATATTGCCAACGCTGTTTTTGATGGGGTTGATGCATTGATGGTGACCGGGGAAACAGCCATGGGAAAATATCCCGTGGAAGTAATTCAGGTATTAAACCGGGTGATTGGTGAATCAGAGCAGGTCCTGCCTTCACAACAAAAATTCTTACCAGAAATGGTAACCAAAACAGCGGATGCAATTAGTCATGCAGTCTGCGAAATTGCTCTAGACTTAAATATCAATGTGGTCATGACCATGACACATAGCGGTAGCACCGCTCTGATGATCGCGCGCTATCGTCCCAAAACAAACCTGTTCGCCCTTACACCGTTCGCACACATCGTCCGACGCCTTCAGTTGGTGTGGGGAGTTGTGCCCATTAAGGTGGATAAATACGACAATGTTGACGAAGTTCCTGATGTGTGTAAAGCTGTTTTAGACAAAATAGAACTCATCGAAAAAGGCGAACGTTTTATCATCACAGGTGGTGTGCCCATGGGCGTAGCGGGCACCACCAATTATTTATCCGTTCAGACATATTAGATAAATTTTTAGAGGAGGTTTCTATGCATTCAATTAAACTGGGTTTTATTGCGTCTATTTTTTCAATGGCCTTTGCCCAAAATTCAGCAATCCACATGGATTGCTGTTCTGTCCCCGGATTCTTACCAAACGATCCTGTGGCCGACATGGCCGAGCCTAAACAGGATAAAAAAGAATGGGATGTGAACGAAAGCCACGGCCCTACAAAAACGATTGAATTCACAACATCAGAAGGCACTTGGATGAGCCTGGATGTTTCACCTGATGGGCGAGAAATAATTTTTGACCTTTTAGGCGATCTCTATACTATGCCCCTATCCGGTGGAAAAGCAACCCGTCTCACAAGTGGGCCTGCCTGGGATATCCAGCCGGCCTACAACCCGGACGGTAAATCAATCGCATTCACATCTGATCGGTCCGGCGGTGACAATATCTGGATCATGAATCGGAACGGCTCGGACCCCAAACAGGTGTCTAAAGAATCTTTCCGATTATTGAATAACCCGGTTTTTACGGCAGATGGGAATTATATAATCGCCCGTAAACATTTTGTAAATACACGATCATTAGGCGCCGGAGAAATGTGGCGTTATCACATCAGTGGCGGTAAAGGCGTCCAAATTAACAAAAGACGAAATTGGCAACATGATGCCGGTGAGCCGGATGTTAGTGCAGATGGGCGATATCTCTACTATTCCCAGGATGTCAGCCCCGGGAATACATACCAATATAACCGCGATCCTTACGGACAAATTTATGCGGTTCACCGTATTGATTTAGAAACAGGTGAAAAAACAACAGCAACTGGCGGCCCCGGTGGCGCAGCCACACCGCAAATTTCTCCCGATGGGAAACAATTGGCTTTCGTCAGACGGGTGGGTTTAAAGACTGCTCTTTTCGTAAAAGATATTACGTCCGGTAATGAACGAATGCTTTTTGACAATCTCAATCGGGATGCCCAGGAAACATGGGCTATCTTTGGCGTTCACCCGGGATTCAGCTGGACCCCAGATGGGAAAAATATAATCATTACTGCAAAAGGCGGTTTCTGGAATGTGACCGTTACCAATACAAACATAAAAGCAATTCCATTCATAGCCGAGGTTGAGCAAGAAATTACAAAACCATTTACCATAAAAAATAAAGTGGGCGGGGATGATTTTAATGTTAAAGTGGTGCGCCATACTCGTGTAAGTCCCAACGGAAAGAAAGTTGTATTTAATGCGTTAGGGAAGCTCTACCTTGCCAATGCAGACGGCTCAGGGCGAAAACGCCTGACAAAGCAGCACAATGGGTTGGAATATGCTCCTGCTTGGTCACCTGATGGAAAGCAGATTGCCTTCACTACTTGGTCCGATAAACAAAAAGGCCGGTTAGCAGTAATCAGCGCAAATGGTGGGAAACCCAAATTTATGAATGTATCGGCTGGCCATTATTTTAATCCATCATGGTCTACGGATGGTTCACAGCTTGCCTATCGACGTGGCGGTGGGTCATGGATCCGCGGAAGAGATAATTCTGCCAAAACAGGTATTTATACAATTACGGTAAAAGGCGGCAAACCAAAGTTGGTAACAAAGAATGGGTCTGAGCCCCGCTTTACCGCCAATAATTCCCGCATTATGCTTATGGGGAGTGAGGACAAGAAAACCGCTCTATACAGTGTAGATATGAATGGTCAAGATCGCCGCGTATTGGCCACATCCAAGTATGCCAACCGGATTATTCTGTCACCCAACGAAGATTGGGTCCTCTTTGATTATCGGTTCCATGTGTATGCGGCGCCTTTTTCTAAGATTGGCAAAGCCATAGACCTTGAGCCAAAAACTGCCAGTGTGCCGGTTAAACAATTGACAGCAGGGAGTGGCTTTGAGCCCCATTGGTCGGACAATAATTCCATCCACTGGACATTGGGTTCGGAACTATTCAGCACTAATTTAAAAGATTCCTTTACTTTTGTTCCCGGTGCGCCAGATTCACTGCCCAATCCTGTTGAATCCGGGATCAATTTAGGCTGGACGGCCACGGCACCCGCACCAAAAGGACTCGTTGCCATAACCGGTGCAACCATCATTACAATGGATGGAGATGAGGTGATTGAAAATGGGATAATCCTCATTGAGAATAACCGCATTAAAAAAGTGGGGACCAGCAAAACAAAAATTCCGAAGGAAGCTAAAATGGTGGATGCCTATGGCAAGACCATCATCCCCGGTCTTGTAGATGTTCACGCCCATATGGGCCTAGAATGGGACGGCCTTTCATCAGAACAAAACTGGCATTATCTTGCCAACCTCGCTTTTGGTGTTACCACGACACACGACCCCAGCAGGGACACAGAAATGGTTTTCGCTAATTCTGAATTGCAAAAAGCCGGGAAACTTCTGGCCCCACGCATTTATTCCACCGGCACTATATTATATGGGGCAGTTACAGGCTTCACAGCAGAAGTGAATTCATTCGACGATGCCAAACGAGCCTTAAAACGGATTAAAGCATTTGGAGGCTTTTCGGTAAAATCATATAATCAGCCCCGCCGGGAGCAGCGGCAGCAGATCCTGAAGGCCGCCAGAGAATTGAATATGCATGTCTATCCAGAAGGCGGCTCAACCCTGCAGCATAATCTGAACATGGTTGCGGACGGCCATAATGGAATCGAACATTCTATTCCCGTTTCTCCATTATATAAAGATGTCCTCACCCTTTATGGTGAAAGTGGTGTTAGCTATACCCCCACTCTCATTGTGAGCTATGGCGGCCTTTGGGGCGAAAATTATTGGTATTCAAAAATGAATGTTTTTGAACATGTGCGCCTCCAATCATTTATGCCCCAACAAATGCTGGACCAAAAACGGCGACGGATGAAAATAGAAGAAGACGATTGGAATCATATTGAAAATGCAAAAGCCGCCAAGGCTTTATCCGATGCAGGTGTTAAGGTGAACAATGGTGCCCATGGGCAAATTCAGGGGATGGGTGTCCACTGGGAAATGTGGATGATGGTCCAAGGCGGCATGAGCCCTATGGCGGCGTTGAAAGCATCAACCATTAACGGCGCTGAATATTTAGGGATGGGTGACGATCTTGGTTCAATTGAAGAAGGAAAATTGGCTGATATTGTCATCCTTGGTAAAGACCCCTTAAAAAATATTCAAAATTCTGATTCGGTAGAAATGGTCATGATAAATGGCCGGCTTTATGATGCTACCACGATGAATGAGGTGGTAACGGGGAATACAAAACGGAGACCGCTTTGGTGGGAAAATTAATCAAAGACCTATAAAGCATTTAACTGAACCCAGCCCTTCGTTTCGTGAAGCCCCCCAAGGTGGGGACTTATATGCCGGGTTAAAAATAAAATAAAAAAACAGAAGGAAATAAAATGAAGATCATACAACATATCTTTTTAATTACGATTGGAATGCTGATCGGGGGTTGCAGCAATGATGCGGCTCTAAAAAAACAGGCCTACGAACTGGCCCATAAATTCATCATAACCGATGGCCATATTGATGTGCCATGGCGGCTGAATGACGGTTATGAAGATTTGTCAGTCCGCACCGAAACCGGTGATTTTGATTATGTCCGAGCTGTAGAAGGTGGGTTGGATGCTCCCTTCATGTCTATCTATGTCCCTTCTTCATATCAGGAAACCGGTGGGGCAAAAGAAAAAGCAGATTCGCTGATTGACTTGGTCCATCAGATTGCGAATGACCATCCCGATAAATTTGAAGTGGCATACAGTGTCGCCGATGTTAACCGTATTTTTTCCAATGGTAAAATTGCCCTCCCAATGGGGATGGAAAATGGTGCTCCCATTTTAGATGATCTAAGCAATGTGCAGTACTTTTACGATCGGGGGATTCGCTACATTACCCTCACCCACGCCAAGGACAACCTCATTTGTGATTCATCTTACGATACTACAGGCACATGGGGCGGCTTAAGTCCGTTTGGCCGGAAAGTGGTTAAAGAAATGAATCGAGTGGGCATCATGGTGGATATTTCACACGTGACGGACGAAGTGATCAACCAAGTATTGGATATGACAGATGTACCTGTGATAGCGTCCCATTCTTCTTGCCGACATTTTACACCGGGGTGGGAACGGAATATGGGTGATGAAGAAATTAAACGTTTAAAAGAAAACGGCGGTGTGATTCAAATAAATTATGGTTCTTCTTTTATCACACAGGCTTCTTTAGAAAAAGGTGAAGAAAACCGGGAAAGAATAATGGCCTATGCCAAAGAAAATAATCTCAAAAGAGGCGACGAAGTGTTAACAACCTTTGCAAAAAAGATCAATGCGAAAAACCCTGTTTATGCTGACATATCTGATGTTGTAGACCATTTTGACCGGGTAGTGGCATTAGCAGGAATAAATCATGTGGGCATTGGATCGGACTATGATGGTGTGGGGGATTCCCTTCCCTACGGATTGAAAGATGTGGCTTCTTACCCCAACCTTATTTTTCATCTATTGAAGCGGGGTTATTCTGAAGAAGATATTGAGAAAATTTGCTATAAAAACGTGTGGCGTGTTTGGTCAGCGGTGGAACAGGCAGCTGCTCAATAGAGGGACTTTACCCAACCCGATTCCCTAATTGACAAGGCATCGCCCAGCTGGGCTGCCGCTTCAACCTGAACCACATTCCGCTGTCCTAATAAAACACAGCCCGTAGGCACATCCGTTAAAAGGGCGTCGACCAAGCCATGCATCACCGGTTGGGGGTGATCGGAAAAGCGCTCCTCCAGCTTTACTTTATTGGCTTGCATTTTATCAATCATGTTTTGGTCGGCGAAGTCTTTAACGGTCGTACGGAAGTCTCCAGATTCAAAAGTGGCCGGTTTAGTATATTTTCCTGTTAATAAGCCATGCTTAATGGGTGAAAAAAAACAAATACCTAAGTTGTTTGATTCCACATAGTCCTTTAACCCCGTTGTGGCATAAGTATCGTCCATTACATTTCGGTAGGGTTGAATCACATCAGGGTCACATCGTTCAATAAATTTCATCACTTTATCAGAAAACCAATCGGACAGTCCGATAAAACGCGTTTTCCCTTCTGCTTGGAATCGGCGTATTGTTTCTACCGCATCGTCGAAATACTGCTCTTGTTTCCCAAAGTTGCAATGATGGAGATACATAAGATCAACACAATCCGTTTTTAAATTTTTCAGAGATCGTTCCATATTAGCCCGCATATGTTCTGGGTGATACCAATGGTTATGGGGACCCATATCCCAACCCACTTTTGTAGCGATAAAAATATCATTTCTGGGAATTTCATCCCACATAGCGCCAATAATTTGTTCGGATCTTCCATCACCATAAACGTCTGCAGTATCCCAATGGTTGATGCCAACACTAAATGCTTTTTGCAATGCGGTGCGGCTATCCGAATCCTCTTGACCCGCCCAGCCAATCGGCTGATTTTCCCCCACGGTATTGGCGCCGCCATATGACCATGTTCCCAAGCTGATTCGGGATACTTTTTCTCCCGTTCTGCCTAAAATTGTATATTCCATTTTTATCCTTTTATTGAATTGTGAAAGTTACGGAAACTCCATCCTGATTATGTCAGCACGATTTCAAATTATCGATATTGGACATCGGGGTTATTCGCTTGATCGGGCCCTGTCTGAACTGGAGTCGGCGGTGAGTGACTGCGTTTTTGGCGGTAAAACCCGGGCCATCAAGGTTATTCATGGCCACGGAACCGGTGCCTTAAAACGTGGTGTGCGAGAATGGTGCGAAGATCAGACGGGTCGATTTCAAGCCGTGATTATTGGAGAAAACTATGATTTATTTGACCCCAAATCTGCAGGAATGCGTGCCGACTGTGGATCACCTCGAGATCCGGACCTTGGGCGCAGAAATGGTGCTGTCACTTATATTTGGCTCTGGTGATTTGACCAAAGGGCTCCTTGCTTGTAAATTGTATTTATCTATATGACTGAAGAATACACTCAATACGACCACCTCTTCAAAAATGTGATTCCAAATGCCATTAGCGGTGTGCAGATTTTTGGCATGGATGATCCTTATGTAAAACTGCAGGATTATCAAAATGTAAATAACCTAGAAAATGGTATCTGGGAAGACCTGTTTGTAAACCTAGAGCTCCAACTGAATCAATATGTCTCCCGCGAATATTTGTTGGGTATGCGAACACTGCCCATCCCCCGGGATCGATTTCCAGAGTTTGAAGTAATCTCTCCCCTCATAGAAAACTCTACTGATTGGCAACTCATTCCTGTGGCCGGATTTTTATCGGAGGAATTATTCTTTGACCTCAATGCCCAACGAAAATTCCCAGTGACGGATATTATTCGAAAGTCCCCTCGTTTTGCAGAAAAATATGCCCATGTAGATATTCAAAACGATGCGGGCTATACGCCGGAACCAGATATATTTCATGATATTCAGGGGCATATTCCTTTTTTGATGAATAAAGCTTATGCTGACTACATGCATGGCGTGGGTCTCCTGGGAGATGAAATTCTGCGTGACGAACGGGGGTTGGGCCCTGAGCTTGTGGCCCATAATTTAAAACGGCTGCAGAACTTTGCCTGGTGGACCTATGAGTTTGGTCTCATTAAAAATACGGGGGAAAGCGATCGGCTTAGGCGGATTAAAAATGACATCGATTATGAAATTTACGGTGCTGGTATCATTTCATCTTTTGATGAAACCCTGAATGTGGTCCAGTGTGCCAAGGGCGAATTGAACCATTCTAAGTTTTTACCCTTTGATATTGAAGAAGTTGTTCTGACCCGCTTTGACTATAGTAAGATTCAAGATCGTTATTTTGTAATTAACGGAATGGAGGATATGTATCGTGACTTTAAAGATAACCAAAAATTATTTTGGTTTGAGGGTTAATTCAACAATTAAGGTTTCATTCGGTTGAAAAAATTTAAAATTATTCCTTTCTGTATAATGATGCTCCTTATATATAAGGGTTGTAGGCCGGTTTCATTTGCTACAAGAAACCCTGAATTATTAATCACCATGGGCGATTCATTGTTGCTTGCCCATCCAGATGATACAGATCTTAGAACCGCAATCATTGATGCCCGGTTAGCTCTGGCAAAATCAAAAAACAGTCTTGATGAATACAAAAAAATACTGGAGATTGATCCAAAAAACAGTACGGCTCGATACCATATATATATGGCAAAGGGGGAAACCGATCATAAAAAAGGACATAAAAATGGCCAGTGGGATGCCATCCAATCTTTTGCTAAAGCAGCGGCAACTATTGATACAATGGGAGCACCTTATTATTGGACGGGGCGTGCATATGAGAAAAAGGATGAAATGGATTTTGAGCTTCCTCTTGAATCTTATGATAAAGCACTCTCCCTTTATCTTTCAAGTGAAATGCGTGCAAAGGTAAAATTAGCACAGGATAGTTTATTACAACGTAAAAAAACCTATGAGGACTTTTGGAAATGACGTAATAAGTTTCCACTTTCTCCTCAAAGATTTCACTGATATTTTTGACTTGATTCGAGAACAGAACATAGCTAAACTTTCGTACCTAATGACTCAAGTCTTTAGGTGCCACACAATCCGAGGTAAAGATAAATGGCAAAAAGAACCAAATTTAATAAACTATTCATTGGGATGGTTTTCACCCTTTTGGTAACAACATTATTCGCACAAAAACCCCGAAATATTTCGGGAACCCTTGTTGATGCTGCGGGGAATGGTATCGTTAAAACTACGGTTTTACTTTTAGGTGAAGATGGGACCGAAGTTCAGCGAACAGAAACATCAAAAAAACGACTGGGGCGAGGCGGAGGCAATTTTGAATTCAAAAAGGTATTGCCCGGCAATTATACATTGGAATCTGACGCAGGTGATGCGGGAAAGCTAAGTTCACCGGTTGAGGTTTCTGATAAAAATGTTAAACTGGGAGATCTCCAATTATCATCTGATGCACCGCCACCAAAGGTTGTAACGGCCGAAAACGCACAGGAGCCCCCACCCGATGCTGTAGAATTCACACCAGACCCCGGCAAAGATTATATTCTCAATGAACTCAGTTTTGAAATTAAGAAAATGACTGCTGAGCTAAAATACCTCAATGAAGAATTAGAAAATTTAAAGGCGCTCAGCAAGATGTGGGTTAACCCCCTTGCCATTTACTCCAAAGAAATTATTATGAAAAATGGTTCAACCGTTTTTGGTAAAGTGATTTATCAAGATGAGGAATCATTGAAAGTTGAAACGCTACTGGGTTACCTGATTATAAATCGAAAAGATGTGGTCAGGATGGTAGATAATGTGATTACAGAAGAACAGGCGGAATACGTGCCAGAGCAAGTGCGGGATAGCTATACGCCACCGCCCATGCCTAAACTTGCAGAACCTCAGTATACCTCTTCCGCAAGAGGTGCATCAAAAAGATACTCCGCCAACTGTGTGTTGGTAGGTAATATTACCGAAAAGAAAGATGTCCAAGGAAACTATGTCTTTACTGGTGAACTTAAAAATATTGGTGGGCGGAGAGCTGATTTTGTCAAAGCAGATTTTGTATTCCGTAAAAACTGGAGTGGTGAAACAAAAACGTTGACTACATTTGTGAGGG
>Ga0208055_1000043_pt1 | contig 28621 bp, 26 predicted proteins | sample DeeseametaMP2159_FD_184174 | JGI IMG/M metagenome (GOLD analysis project Ga0208055, IMG submission 184174) | Marine microbial communities from the Deep Pacific Ocean - MP2159 (SPAdes) | ecosystem: Environmental > Aquatic > Marine > Oceanic | place: Southwest of Acapulco, Mexico, North Pacific...
GATCGAATCGTTGGAATTGACAACATGAAGTTAGGTTAATTTTGAGTTCTTTGCCTCCATATTTAAGTATTCCGGAAAGAATCTGGCACTATACATTTTGGGTGATATGCGGTGCCGTGCTGTTTTTTTTGATTTTTCCGCTGCTTGTAATTACACCACTTTCTTTTAATGCGGTTCCGTTTTTTACTTTCACGAAGGAAATGCTGGCTTTTGATCCTGCAGGCTATTCTCTAGTTTGGTACGAAGAGTTTTTTACCAGCTTGAACTGGCAGGGAGCCATCCGTAACTCAGTCATCATTGCCTTTTTTTCTACAATCATTGCAACTTTCCTGGGAACTTTGGCTTCATTAGGACTTTCCCGTCCAAATATGCCATATCGGACTTTATTGATGAGTCTTTTGATTTCACCAATGATTGTTCCTCTCATTATAGCTGCTGCCGGAATGTTCTTCTTTTACAGTCGTATAGGTTTACAGGGGACTCATTTGGGTGTGATCTTAGCACACGCTGTGCTGGGTACACCTTTCGTTGTCATTACTGTTACCGCTACCTTAACTGGATTTGACAATAACTTGATTCGTGCCTCTCAAAGTTTAGGAGCCTCGCCCACGACAACTTTTTTCAAAGTCATTGTACCTTTGATTACTCCAGGAGTTATTTCCGGAGCTCTTTTTGCTTTTGTTACTTCTTTTGATGAAGTAGTGGTTGTACTTTTCGTTGGTTCATATAGACAACGCACGATACCATGGCAAATGTTTTCCGGAATTCGCGAACAAATAAGCCCCACAATTCTTGCGGCAGCAACTTTATTGATTATCGTCACTATTGCGCTTTTAACTACACTCGAATTGTTGCGCCGTCGTACAGAACGCCTACGTGGTGTTACGCCTTCCTAATTAAGAAACTTCAATAAATATATTTTAGTTTCAGAATATTTTAAAATAAGTTCCCTTATTTAATGCTTCCATTGAAGCAATGTTTCCTATGAAGGCAATGACCCTGTTATCAAGGCTGGAGAAAGTGCTGTTGCAGGTCTTGCAGTACTTATCTGCTGTACCAAACAACAGGAATTGCGCATGAAACTTGGCTTAGATGAAACTTCCCGTGTTTTGCTAGTTTGTTCCAAAGGAGTTACTGATACCGAAACATTTAATCAAATCATAAAAGGAGGCAAAAATGATGGATAGCCCTGTTCGAGGTTTTCCTGTTAGTGAGTTCGAGGCTCGTCTAAAACGAGTACAAAAACTGATGGCAGCAGAAGATTTAGCTGGGATTTTGCTAATGACAGAACCTGAAGTTCGTTATTTCAGCGGATTCCATACGCAGTTTTGGCAAAGCCCAACGCGCCCCTGGTTTCTTTTCATTCCTGCTGATAAAAAACCTATTGCCGTTATTCCAGAAATTGGTGTTGCTTTAATGCAAAAAACTTGGATTGAGGATATTCGGACATGGGGTGCACCCTGCCCAAAAGATGACGGTATCACCCTGTTGCTTGATTTGCTTGAGCCACTGTCTATACGAGGTTCACGACTGGGCATCATGAAAGGCCACGAAACAAGTTTGCGAATGCCTCTTGGAGATTACGAAAGCTTGATGTCTGGATTGCCGGGAATGGAGCAGATTGATGCTACAGATATTCTACGCAGTTTGCGAATGGTGAAATCAGAAGCAGAAATTGAGAAAATTTCACATATTTGCAACATTGCCTCGCGGACCTTTGAGCGTGCAAACGAGATATTTTACAAAGGTCAACCGCTTGCTGAAGCCTTTCGCGCTTTCCGCATGGAATGCCTGGCACAAGGTGCGGATGATGTCCCATATTTGGCAGGAGGAGCAGATCAAGGCGGTTATCGCGATATAATTTCACCACCTTCACAGAGGCCGTTACAGTCAGGAGATATTTTGATGTTAGACACAGGCGCAACATTTGACGGTTATTTTTGTGACTTTGATCGTAATTTTTCCATAGAGCAATCCGACGACTTGTCGCACCAAACCTATGATATACTGTGGCGTGCAACAGAAGCGGGTATGACCGCCGCAAGGCCGGGAACTACCTGTCGCGAGTTATTTCATTCGATGCAAAATGTTATTGCTGAAATTGATGTTCAGGGAGGTGAGGTTGGCCGATATGGCCATGGTCTTGGAATGCAACTCACGGAATGGCCTTCTCATGCGGATTTTGATGAAACTGTTTTAGAGGAAAATATGGTAATCACACTAGAGCCGTCACTAAATTATGGAGATGGACTTATTATGGTGCATGAAGAAAACATCGTTGTGCAAAATGGTGCTCCACGACTCTTATCTATGCGTGCTGCACCAGAACTGCCAATTATCGGGGGGAGATGAAAATTATTTAGACATTAAAACAAATGGTGTCATATGTCCCATGCGGCAGGAACTTGAGCCCTAAATTAAATTTGTGCCATCTGGTGTGTATCTAATAATATTTTATAGGAGAATGGTAATATGAATCGTACAGAACCGAAAGTAAGCGCAACAATAGATTTATTGGCAGATGGCAAGCACCACGGACATTTAATTATCCCACATTCCCGCAACGAGTCTGGCTGGGGGGCGGTGCATCTACCGATCGTTTCGATCCGGAACGGTGCAGGGCAGACGATGCTTCTAACCGGCGGCAATCATGGAGACGAATACGAGGGGCCGATCGCCCTGATGAAACTGGCTAGAACTCTCGAAGCCGGAGGAATAAGAGGTCAGGTGATCATCATTCCAGCACTGAACTTTCCCGCCGTTTTGACCGGTAGTAGGCTATCACCGATTGACGGAGTTAACATGAACAGGGCTTTTCCTGGTAGACGTGACGGCTCAGTTTCCTTGATGATCGCTCATTTCGTTCACCATAAAATCCTGCCATTGGCCGATGTCGTTCTCGATATCCATTCCGGTGGAAAGACTATGATGTTTTCTCCTTTCGCCTGTTATCACCGGATTCCTGATGCCGAAGTCATGGAACGGGCGAAACAGGCGATGCTGGCTTTCGGAGCTCCTATCAGTCTGGAGCTTGTTGAACTGGACTCCGAAGGCATGCTCGATACAGAGGTTGAGGAGATGGGCAAGATCTTCGTCGGCTGTGAACTCGGTGGCGGAGGAACGTCTACACCGGAAACAGTGTCGATCACTGAAATCGGAGTTAGGAACTTGCTGGCACATTTTGAGATCATCGACGAAAAGCCTCTAAGCTGCGAGGATAGGGGACTTCCGCCGACCAGATTGATGCACATGCCGGATTCAGACTGCTATTTAATCAGCAACGATGCCGGTATTTATGAGACGTTGATCGATCTGGATGAGACCGTCAAGAAGGGCGATGCCGTTGGCCAAGTCCATTTTCCGGAAAAACTGGAACTTCAACCTGTCGTTTACTGTGCTGGTCGTGACGGAACCTTGATCGGACGTACCCACAAGGCACTGGTCGGAATCGGTGATTTCCTGGGGATGATTGCCACTGAGATGTGAGCTAGCGATGTGGTGTTTTGCGTTCTATCGAAATTTTTGAACAACTTGAATAAAATTATGCAAACCTGTTTTCGTCAGCAATCAGGAATAAATATGGAGTTGTCTAAGCTGTGCCAGAATCAAAGATGACCTGAGGGGTTTCGGACAAATATTTTCGAAAGCTGGCGTAACTTTGTGGCCGCAAATTTAAACAAAATTGAAAGTAGTAAAATAATGGCAAAAATCTTAACAGAAGAACAAATTCAGCAATTCCATCAAAATGGTTTTGTCTCGCCGATTCGCGTCATGTCAGAAGAAGAAGCGAACTTAATAAAGGTAAAAATTGAAGAAGCTGAAAAAAAGTTTCCTGAAGATTTCAATCCAGAAAAGCGCAATAATTTACACCTCACTTTTATGGTACTGGATGAATTGGCTCACAACAATGTTATTGTGGACGCAGTAGAAGATTTGATTGGCCCGGACATTTCCTTATGGTCCTCTGTTATGTTTATCAAAGATGCTTCGACTAATCACTTTGTGAGCTGGCATCAGGATGCAACCTATATGGGAATGAATAGTAGTGATTTCCTTACGCCCTGGTTTGCATTAACTCCGAGCACTATAGAAATGGGGTGTATGTCGATGATCCCAGGCAGTCACAAGCAAAGTATTCGCAAACATGAAGACACATTTGCTGAAAATAACATTTTAACACGGGGGCAAGTTGTCAAAGATGTTGATAAATCAAAGGCTGTTGATTTGATCCTGAAACCTGGAGAAATGTCAATTCACCATGGTGCAGCCATTCATGGTTCAAAGCCAAACAAAAGCAAGCAAAGAAGAATAGGCTTTTCTCTACAATCATATATGACACCCAGTGTAGAACAAATTGTTGGCAAAAATATTTGGATGCACATACGCGGCAAGAAAAGACAAGATCGTGATGGTATGAGATTGTATCGACCTCAATATGATATGGATAGCCGCTCAGTTTCCCAGCGAAAATTTGCTGATGAAAATTACTCACACATTCTATATAATGGATCTAAGATTAAGCGTAAATATTAGTATTTTGTTTTGTTCTCAAACAAGTAATAAATCCATGAAAACTCCTAAACTCCCCTTAATCATTGACGGACTGCAGTACAACAACTGGTCAGAGGATATTTTCCGAGAGATGAACGAAGGTGGAGTAGCGGCTGTGCATGTGACAATCTGTTACCATGAGGATTTTCAGGAGATGGTAGAGAATGTGATCGCCTGGAACCGACTTTTTGAGCTGCATTCCGAGTTGATATTTCAGGGACGTTGCGCTGATGATGTGCTGAAAGCGCAGAAAGAGGGGCGAACAGCAATTATCTTTGGTTTCCAGAATTGCTCTCCAATTGAGGATGATATTGGTTTAGTTGAAATTTGTCATCAACTTGGCGTACGTTTTATGCAGCTTTCTTACAACAATCAAAGTCTGCTGGCAACAGGCTGTTATGAAGATGACGATTCCGGAATAACCAGGATGGGGCGTCAAGTGATCAAGGAAATGAACAGGGTTGGACTGGTTGTTGACATGAGCCATTCTGCGCGTCGTTCTACTCTTGAGGCTATCGAAATTTCAGCACGACCAATTGCCATTACTCATGCTAACCCTTTTTTCTGGTGTGAGGCGCTGCGAAACAAGACTGATGACGTCTTAAAAGCTATAGGGAAAAGTGGTGGAATGCTCGGTTTTTCAGTGTATCCGCATCATTTGAAAGATAAATCAGCGTGTTTGCTGGAAGATTTCTGCGGCATGATTGCGAGGACTGCGGAAATGATAGGAGTTGAAAGGATCGGCATTGGCAGTGATCTATGTCAAAACCAGCCTGACAGCGTGGTTGAGTGGATGCGTAACGGTACCTGGAGCAACGAAAGGGATTTCGGTGAAGGGTCTGCGGAGCTGGCCGGTTTTCCGGAACAGCCGGAATGGTTTCGCGACAATCGTGATTTTGAAAATATTTTCAGTTGTTTGAGAAAAACAGGTTTTTCTGAAAATGAAGTAGAGCGAATTGCCGGGCTTAACTGGCTTGAATTTTTTGAAAAATCTTTTGGTCCGTAGAAGAAACGATGAAAGCCGAGATGCCTGAGCCAACCCATGTTGTTTCAAAAGGAATGCGTTCTCCTGAAAAGGTAATGCGTTTGTCCAGAATGGGTTCCTCTTTTCAGACGCGCCTTAGTTTTATGCGCAGTCTGACCCGTAGAATCTCAAAAGAAAAATGGAAATTTGAGAAATTGCGTTTTGAAGTCGATGAGAAAGGTTATGGAACTTCGGTTTATGTTGTCCACACTCCGGAGCGTACATATTCACTGATAACGTTTACAAATGAAATTGCCCCGGAGCAACGCACTGACCGTGTGGTAGCGGAGGTATGGGACGCAACCTTCAATCTTTTCGATGGCATTCCAACTGAGGCGGACATAAAAAGACTCTCTGAAAACACTCCAAAACAAGAGGCTGGTCGATTCAGCCCCAGTGAATTGGTGCTGGCGCGTGCCAATAAAAGTTTACGCCTGTTTGAACATGTGGCTTCGAGGTTGTCTGAGGGAAAGCAGCCCGATATTGAGCTATTGGCTTCTGTCGGTTATCTGATGCGTACTACAGCGGTTTATGGCAGTGGAAAATTCGGTTGCGCTGACAGGGAAAAAATATCCAATCGCTCGGAAACGCGCGGATCTTTTCAGGTAGAATTGCTCACGGTTTATCTTTTCCGCTGGTTCACTATAGAACTGGTTGAATATGTTGCAAGACAACGTGGTGGACGAAAGGCTGTCAGTTTAAATCCGGAAATCAGTAAATTTCTCGGAATAGGAAATGCCACCGGTTTGGGCATGGCTCCGTTTCTGATAAAACATCCAGTGTTGATCCATAAATGGGTTTTAGCACGCGAAACTGCTCTTTCCAGAGTTGTTGCTCTTGAATCACATACTCCGGAATCCTTGTCCTTATTTAGGAAATTTATGTTTCAGGCAACTCAACACATTGCTGAGTGGAATGTTGAGGATGAACAACAAACTTCTCGAATAATAAAAACACGTGAAGACCTTAAGCAGTTGTCTAACTGGTTTGCGAATGAAGAAAATATTAAACAGCCACTTATCTGGGAGAGGATATTACGCTTTGCAGAAGCCAACTTTTCGCTTGAAGGTCAGGAGTTGACAGTCTCACTATTACTGGAATCGCACGGTAAACTTGTAGATGAGTTAGCAGATGATATGCAAACTTCCACTGGGATAGAACTTGAGCCGTCAATGAGCCTCAATCAGTTGGGAGAATTGCTGCAGAAATCATTTAACTGGGCGTTGGAAATTGACTTCGATGATCCGGAAAAACAACGTCGTTTTTGGTACTATTCCGAAGAAAAACTGGAACCACGTTTTGGAGACAGATATGCTGATCCGGGGGCAGAACAGGAAATGCCGCTTGCTGTAGGACGTGATGTTTTCCTGCTTAACAAAAAAATTAAGAGCGTTACCGATGATATTTCTGTAGGCACGTTTGTTCAAAATCATCCGGAATTCCGTAATATTGTCCGCAGAGTGCAGACAGTTGTACGTTTTCCGTATGCAGAAATAAGGGATAACATTGTGGACGCCGAGATGCGTCCCATCGATCTCTTGCGTTTTAAACTGGCTTTTTTTGGAGCCTCCAAATTTGATCCAAAATCAGATTTATGGACACGCATTACCTTATTTCAGGGTGCTCCTCTTCCAGATCAATTTGTTGGTAACGATTCAGACGAATGGGCTTTTCCGTTCTGTCCGGATATCGTGGCAGCATGAAATCTCCTGAAATCGTCCTATCTCTTAATGAAATAATGTTTTACTTTACCAGAGCAGCGGTAGGAGCAGGACTGTCTTTTGGTTTGGCAGAGGATTTTGGGCGTTCCTCCATTTGGATTGCAGCCAGTGGTCTTGATCCAGCCAGAATTACTTCAAAAACTCTAAAGTCTCTTGATGAAGCTCAAAGCAGTCTCTGTGCAAGTCAAACTGAGATTGGCGCTGAAACTTTACTGACGCCTTCCGGAGGGAAACAACTTTCAGCACTTTTTGCTGGACCTTCAGTTTGTGACTGGATTTTAGAAAAAAAAGCGGTTTCAGACAAAACTCAGCATTTTGTCGTAGAAAAAGTTGATCACCCTTTTCTGATAGCAGCGGCTGTTGGAGCTTTAAAATCCGGAAATTGGGAGATTTGCTGGCAGGATTCCGGAGGCACTCTCTGTAATGTTTTGACAGGCCAGCATGGAAACTGGGAAACTTCATTGGAAGGAAATGAGATTTTTCAACAGCACATTTCAGCGGATGTGTCGATCAAATCTGCGGAAAGTAGTTTGTTCAGTTCTAAAAAGTGGATTGAGAAAACCACATATTCTGAGAAAAACAGGCAAGTTGTTTTGGAATCAGGAGTACCATTATACGAAGCCTGGCCGATAATCCATAAATTATTTTCTCGCTGCCTGGTTCCTTCCACCGAGGAGTCGCACAAGTCAGGTGCCGGAGCCGGTTTGGTGGATACGGATTAAAAACTAATTGCACTAAAACATAACTTTCAGCTCTATGGTCTTTACTGTAGTAATTGCTTTAGTTATGATTGATATGCAGACAGTTTGTTATTCCTTCTTAAATTTCCCTTAATTTTTCATTATATAGGTACTTAGTAGATCAGATGTCCAAAAAATACTATTATTCATGGAAGGAATGCCTGATCGATATTCAGAAAATTGCAAGGCAGGTTTCTTTGTCCGACTTTAACCCGGATGTTATTGTTGGAGTTTCAAGAGGCGGGCTTGTTCCTGGTGTTGCCCTCAGTCACTGGTTTCAATTGCCGATGGTTCCAATTCAAACAGCACTGAGAGATTTTCCAACCTGGGTAAAATATAAACCTGAGCAAGCACACAAAAAAGTACTAATTGTGGATGATGTTTGTGATGGAGGCGAAACATTCCACAAAATTCATGAGGAAATCAAAGAATTTTGCCAGGAACCACAGTTTGCCTCCCTCTGGTGGAACAATGAATGTGATTTTACGCCGCATTTTTTCGCCAGAGAAGTAGCCAAAGACAGTGAAAACCTCTGGATTCATTTCCCCTGGGAATTTGAAAATACTCAACAATACATAACGGATTAAATATGCATATAGAAAATGAAGTCAAATATGATTTTTCAGACGTGCTGATTAAACCGAAGCGCAGCTACTATACTTCCCGAAAAGAGGTTGATCTGGAAAGGGATTTCAAATTTAAGTGGTCCAATCTGTCCTGGAAAGGAGTCCCGATTGTTGCGGCAAATATGGATACTGTAGGAACAATCGGTTCGGCTGAAGTCCTAAGCAAACACAAAGTACTGACCTGTTTGCATAAATTTCATACTGCGGATGAATTACTTAAAATATCCAGTGGTATAAAGAAAAATGTCGCAATTACTATAGGAGTCGCAGAAGGTTTGCAGACACTGTATGATCTTGGTGAGCAAATAAAAGATTTTAATTTTATCTGTATTGATGTAGCCAACGGTTACACCGAACAGTTTTGTGATTTTATTAAACTGGCACGCTCTGAGTTTGAAAACAAAATAATTATTGCCGGCAATGTTTGTACGCCGGAAATGACGGAACAGCTTATTTTGTCAGGTGCAGATATCGTTAAAGTTGGGATTGGAGGGGGCTCTGCATGTATTACCAGAAATGTGGCCGGAGTCGGGATTCCTCAGTTAAGTGCAGTTATCGAGTGTTCTGATGCAGCGCACGGAATTGGCGGGATGGTCATGTCAGACGGCGGTTGTACTTGTTCCGGTGACATTAGTAAAGCCTTTGGAGCAAATGCCGATTTTGTGATGCTGGGCGGCTTGTTTGCCGGTCATGATGAGAATAGTGAGACTATTACGGAAAATAAAATTTCAGGAGAAAAAACAGTAGAGTTTTACGGAATGGCCAGCAGTACTGCGTTGGAAAAATATTACAGTGATAACAAAAGGAAGGATTATAAGGCGAGTGAAGGCAAACTTGTATCAATACCTTACAAGGGGACATTGGAAAACACCTTACTAGATCTTTTAGGAGGTGTCCGGAGTACATGTACATATATTGGTGCAAAAAAAATCAAGGACATCTCAAAATGTACTACTTTTGTTTGTGTTAATCACCAGATAAATAATATTTATACATAGGATCTGACAGAAAAAGATTGGTTATGAATCAACTTATTTCAATTCAAAACGGCAGGAAACAAGCCCCAATATTTTCTGCAGCTGAAATGGAAAACCGTTTGGCTAAATTGCGGACTCAGATGGCTGCAGAAAATATAGATGCAGTTATTTTTACTTCAATTCATAATATCAATTATTACAATCATTTCGTTTACTGCTCTTTCGGACGACCATACGGATTGGTGGTGACACAGCATAAGCTTAAGTCAATTACTGCAAATATTGACGGAGGACAGCCTTGGCGTCGGGGTTTTGGGGAGAATGTTATTTTTACCGACTGGGAAAAGGATAATTATTTCAAGGCTATGCAACAGGAAGTAACGAATTCAGGGAGAGTTGGGATAGAGTATGATCACATCAATCTGGAAAACCTGAAGAAACTTCAGGACGCTTTGTCTGAAGCAGAACTTGTGGACATTTCAAAAATGACCATGCGGCAGCGGATGGTAAAATCTGCAGAAGAAATAGAATTGATCCGCAATGGTGCACAGGTAGCGGATATCGGAGGAGCGGCCTGTGTGGAGGCGATTGGGGAGAGGGTTCCGGAATACGAAGTAGCTTTGCACTCCACTCAAGCGATGGTTCGCGAAATTTCCAGACGCTATCCTGAAAGTGACATAATGGATACCTGGACCTGGTTTCAGTCTGGAATCAACACGGATGGTGCTCACAATCCCGTCAGTACACGTAAAATACAAAAAGGGGATATTCTTAGCCTTAACTGTTTTCCTATGATTGGAGGCTATTACACTGCTTTAGAGAGGACTTTATTTTTTGATCATGCATCAGACCGTCATTTGGAAATATGGGATGTCAATGTCGAGGTCCATCGGCGTGGCTTGGAACTGATTCGTCCGGGAGCGCGCTGTTGTGATATTGCAGAGGAACTGAATGAGATATTCAGCAAACATGATTTGCTGCAATACCGAACCTTTGGATATGGACACTCCTTCGGAAGTCTTTCTCACTATTATGGACGTGAAGCCGGGCTTGAACTGCGTGAAGATATTGAAACAGTGCTCGAACCGAACATGGTCGTCTCAATAGAACCTATGGTGATGCTTCCGGAGACTTTGCCTGGAGCCGGAGGATACCGCGAACATGATATTCTTGTTGTGACGGAAGATGGTGCAGAAAATATCACGGCTTTCCCTTTTGGTCCGGAACACAATATTATCCGCTAATTCAAACAGTTTCTAGAGAAATTCTGCTAGGGACTTTCCGCTGACGGTTATAGTTGAGTGTTCATCTTCAGTCACTAATTTTGAATCGCCGGAAACATGAGTTTCTTGAGGGCGTGTTTTTATCAATGCTTCAGGACGTCTTTTCCAAATTGTCAGGATCAGGAAATAGCCTGTCATTCCACCCATCATTAGAATTCCGGCCACAACAATTTTGGAGTCCACTCCCAACTCGGCTACCATCCACAATGCCGGCAGGAATCCGCCTACAGGGTATTGCTCAGCATTATTTGCATTGATCAGCAGCATACTGATTACTGAAAAGACTGTACCTGTTCCTGCACCAATCAAAAAAATGTTAAAGGTTTCCATAAAATTTCAAAATAAACGTGTTTAAAAACTCATATATAAAAATAACAACAACCACAATAAATTCAAGATAAAACAATTAAATGCAAAAGTAAATTTTCAAGTTGTTTAATTTTAACAGTTGTAGCTCTAACGATACAAAATGATACTAAATACAGCAGGACTTAATTTGATTTCAGTCAAAGTATTTTGTATACTGAAACAGTATTTTATCATCAAAAAACAGCATATTTTTACACAACAAATTTATGATTCTTGAAATTAAGGGGCTTGATAAGTCTTTTCCACAGGCCGGTCATGGCCAAATCGAAGTTCTGAAAAACTTAAATCTTGAAGTTCATGAAGGAGAGACGGTAGCGGTTGTTGGACAATCCGGATGCGGAAAATCCACGTTATTGTCTCTGCTGGCTGGACTTGACCGTCAAACTTCCGGATCACTGCGTATACGTGGTATGGAAATTTCTGAAATGAGTGAGGTGAAACTGACTCAATTTCGTGCTGAAAACATCGGGATAATTTTTCAGCAGTTTTATTTAATGCCGCACCTGACTGCATTGGAAAATGTCAGCCTGCCTTTGGAAATGTTTGGACAAGAAGATAGTATAGAACGCGCACAAGAGGCTCTGCTGCAAGTGGGACTTGCGGAGCGGGAAAAACATTTTCCACATCAACTCAGTGGTGGAGAATCACAAAGGGTGGCCATTGCCAGAGCAGTTGTTATCCGTCCTTCAATTCTGCTTGCAGACGAACCTACAGGAAATTTGGACAATGCAACAGGAGAACAGGTAGCAAATTTGCTTTTCGATCTGGTGAAAAATACGGGGACGACCCTGTTGCTTGTAACACATAACACAGTATTGGCACAGCGATGTTCAAGGCAGTTGACGCTTCATTCAGGAACCTTTAAATGAAAAATCCGTCGTTCTTTTTCTGGCCAAAACTGGCATTGCGGGAGTTATTGAATAATCGGCGCTTCAGTCTCTTTTTCCTTTTTAATCTGGCCCTCGGTCTGGCCGGATTTATTGCTTTAGACTCCTTCAAAGAATCTCTGGATACTCATTTGGGTCGGAACTCACAAGCCATTCTCGGAGCTGATATTGCCTTGACCAGCTATGTTCCGTTTGAAGAAAAAACTTTGAATATCCTGGAATCTCAGTTACCTGATAATACATTATCCACACGAAAAATAAGTTTGTTCACCATGGTGGCAACTAAGGATCAGTCACGTCTGGTTCAGGTCACAGGTATAGAACAGGACTATCCGTTTTATGGAAAAATGATTTTGAAAAATGTCGGTTCAGTGGATCCTGCGAAACTGAAGCAAAGCTTGGATTTGTCTGGAGAAGCCTGGGTTTATCCGGAACTGCTGTACATGTTGGAACTTAATGCAGGCGAGTATATCAAAATTGGAGAGCAAAGTTTCCGCATTGCAGACTCAGTTATAGTTGACCCAAGCAGTTCATTTTCATCATTCGGACTTGCTCCCCGTATTTATCTCGGTTACTCCCACATGGAGGAAACTGCTCTTTTGACAAAAAAAAGCAGAGTAAGCCATCAGCGTTTGTATCGAGTTCCGGAAGGTACTGACTTGTCTGGTTTAGTGGATAAACTGCAAAAACAAATAAACAAACTTGACGGTTCAGATTCAAAAATAAGAATACTGACACATAAAAGAGCCGGTGACAATCTGGGACGCCTGATGGGCTACTTAAACGATTATATGGGTTTGGTGGCCATGATTGCAGTTTTTCTGGCAGGAATTGGTGCAGCATATCTTTTTCGTAATTATCTCGTCAACCGATTTCGGGAAATGTCAATAATGATGAGCCTGGGTGCAACCCGTCAGCAAACTTACCGCATGGTATTATGGCAACTGGGATTGTTGGGAACAGGTGCTGCGCTGCTTGCGATAATATTTTCATTAGGAATCTTACCTTTATTACCAGTACTGCTGAAACAATTTCTGCCAAGCGGTTTCGAAACACACGTAAATTTGAGCAGTATGTTATTTGCGTTAGTTCTGGGTGGAGTTGGAAGCCTGGTCTTCTGTTTACCAGTTTTGTCCAGAATTCGCCTGGTACAGCCGCTTCAGCTTTTTCATGGCAATATAGGCAGTCATGAGGTTAAGGATAAGATCTGGCGTCAAGGTCTGAGCTACCTGCCGCTGTTGGTATTGTCCTGGGGCTTGTCTGTCTGGCAGTCACACTCATGGGTGGTGGGCAGTACTTTTGTGGGAATGTTGCTGTTTGCGATTTTACTGCTGGGTAGCATAGCCTGGTGGATATTGATACTTGCAGGGAAACTTAGTCAGGTTTCCGGCGGAAGGACTACTGCAGGAAGAACTATGAAACGTCTTGCTTTCCGGAATCTTGAACGTAACCGTACAGGTGCTATTTCATGTTTTCTGGCACTTGCTTTAGGAACATTGCTGATAAATTTGATTCCACAAATTTATCAGGGTTTGCAGGAAGAAGTTTCACGTCCTGAAGACTATCGTATACCAAGTTTGTTTCTGTTTGATATTCAGCCGGATCAAATTGATGACCTGCAAAGTGTTTTAGTCCGGGAAAATGCGCAGTTGAACTACCTCTCACCGATGGTCAGAGCAAGTCTGGAAAAAGTAAATGGTGAGGCATTTCGGTCAAACAATGATGAGGCACCCGTTACTCGTGAACAGGAACGTGAGCAGCACATTAGGAGGCATATTTTTAATTTGTCATATCGTACAGAGCTGTCAAATGCAGAATATATTGTGTCAGGAAAAGCATTGGCGATAAATTATGATTGGGAATCTACTGTGCCGGCGGAAGTTTCCCTTGAACAAAAGTTTGCTGAAAGGATGAGATTAAAGTTGGGAGATCTGTTGACATTTAACGTTCAGGAAATTGAAGTTGAAGCAAAAGTCGTAAACCTGAGAAGGGTGAAATGGAACAGCTTTCAGCCAAATTTCGTCATCCTTTTTCAAACTGGTGTACTGGAAGATGCGCCAGCTACGTTTTTAGCTTCGCTGGGTGGCTTGGATAAAACTCGCAGGCTGCAACTCCAAAACCAGATTGTAAAAGAATTTCCCAATGTTTCTGTGATTGATGTAACCAGAATGGTTAAACGTGTACTGAAAATTTCAGATCAAATGGTTTTAGCTCTCAGGTTAATGGCCTATCTGTCCATTTTGGCTGGCCTGGTGGTGGTTTTTTCGATTGCCCGTCACGAAGTGGAAGGCCGGCTTTGGGAATTGAACCTGCTTAAGGTACTTGGTGCACGATTTCAAGACATCCAAAAGATGATTCAGATTGAATTTGCAATAATGGGATTCTTTGCAGGATTTTTCGGAGTTGCAGTCAGTTTGGCAATTTCATATGGACTTGCCTGGTGGTTTTTTGAAAACCTCTGGAAATGGACCTGGCAGATTAGTTTGGCCAGCGTTATCGGAGTTACATCTTTAAGTGTTGGAGTAGCTTGGCTGGCTACTCAGCGCACTCTGAGAAGTTCTCCGCTTTCTTTGTTGAGGTGTGCCTGATTATTTTTGAACGGCAAAAAACTTTGCTGCTCTCAATTTAAAATATTTTGAATGGTGAGCTTGAGATTAAAAGGAATATTCTCTTTTAGAAACAGTTATTTACAGTTTGTCTTTAAGATTATTTATTGAAAAATTTATAAATGTTTTTAAAAAATAGTTACAAAAAAGTTGACTAGTAACAAGTTTCGTCAGTCTCTACTATATTGAAAGGATATTAAACCCTGTTAATAGAATAATAAAAAAAAATTAAATGAAATAATTGATCATATTATTCAAATAAAATTTTCTTATATTCATTAGTTTTTGAATTGTAAGCAACAGCACCACCACTATCTACAAAAATTCCGGTCATGGCTGTAATTATACCATAATGAGTAACCATCAAAAAAATCTCTTTCTCATTTTCCAATGTTTTTAAAATTTCTTTTAGTTTTAAAAGTGAGATTTCTTTATTAAATATTCCTTTGAAACCTGAATTTAATGATGGTTCTGGGATAACCTCACCAAGTTTGAGAAGTTTTGCTGTTTCCAGACAACGGCACCATTGGCTTGAATAAATTGTTTTGATTCTAATTCCTTTTTCAAAAATTTTTTCACCTATGTTTGCTGCTTGTTTCCTCCCGATTGCACTCAGGTTACGTTGAGTTGAGCAATCATCAATTTCAAATTTATCAGGTTCCCCATTAGCATCAAATCCCGGAGCAAAAGCATGGCGAAGAAATATTACGTTACCAAATGGTTTTTTTGCATATTCTGCAAGTGTTAATTCCAAAGAATTTCCTGATGCGTCCATAAAACATAAAAATAAAATGCAGAAACAAAAAATCCTTTTGATTAACATGCTAAATTTAACTGCAGATATTGTGTGTAATTTAAACTTCAGATTGGATGTGTCAAGTTGAACAACTGATTTTATAAACAACAGTAAATTATATTTATTTTGATAACTTAAGCGATCAATAAAATATTGCATTTTGCCCTATTTTTTGTAAATGCGCCCTATTTACTGAAGGGATGAATTGCGCTGTTAAAAGGAATTAGTAATTGCTCACTGTTTGATTATCAGTTTAGTTAAGGATATGAGGTCGTCAGAACTGATTATCCAAACATATCCTGTGTTATACTGTCGTACCATCTCTGGGCAGAAACAGCTTCGGAGTGACGCACTGACAGGTCGACATTCAGTGGACTGACACCCCCGGAACCATTAATTTTGACTAACTCTCTTCCGGACAGTTGATATTCAGCTGTTACATAAATTGCATAGTCTGGAGCTAGAAAACTGTAGCAGGTATTGGAAATAGGGTAAGATGTAGGTTCTTTTTCCTTAAGCAGTGCAATGACTGCTGCTGCTGTTACTTTTGCCTGGTTGTTGGCCGAAAATCCGGATTTGGGCATAACTCCAGCGATGGCGGCATCCCCTATTACATGAATCCCCGGGAGCAGAGTTGATTCAAAAGTGAGTAGATCCACCGGACACCATCCCGACTCGTCAGATAATCCGGAAGCTCGAGCAATACGACCTGCCCACTGTGCAGGAATTAAATTAATCACATCACCTTTTTCTATACCGAACTCTGTCTCAACGGTCATATTTTTTGCGTCAGCCCGCAAAATCAGCCCACCGGCAGAGCCGTTGAACCACTCTATCATCCGCCCATACAGACTCTTCCATCCTGCAGAAAAAAGGGCCTGTTTGGGGAACTGTTCTTTGGCATCAAGAATTAGGATTTTAGAACGTGGTTTATGCTGACTCAAGTAATGGGCAACTAAACTGGCACGTTCATAAGGTGCCGGAGGACAGCGGTAGGGAAGGGCAGGGGGACAGATTAACACCATTCCACCATTTGGCATGGATTCAAGTTGTTGGAGCAGACGGAGAGTGGCGGAACGACCCTTCCAGGCATGCGGTATGAAATCTGTGTCTTCAGGTTTGTAGTTCTCAATCTGATCAAAACGCATATCTATTCCAGGTGCCACAATGATCCGGTCGAAAGTTAAGTTTTTTCCATCTTGCAGAAGAACTGTTTTAGACACTGCATTTATTCTAGCGGCAGCAACATGAACCACATTGATTCCATACTTGCGTTGGAGTTTTTTATAGCTATATGTCAATTCTTCCATCGTCTTCATTCCACCCAGCACCTGATTGCTGAAAGGACAAGTAAAGTAGCTGCGTTTGGGCTCAACCAGTGTCACTTTGAGATTGGGGTCCATCAGGCGCAAATACTTTGCTGCCGTGGCACCGCCAAAACCACCACCTACTACGACGACATGTCTCTCTGCTGCCAATAGCAGTGTGGGGCCTCTGCCAAGCGTCTCCAAGGCGGAAACCGTACCAAAAGCACCCACCAATTTGTTGAAGTTCCGGCGCGTTATTTTTTTCATTTCAAATTGTTCTTTCAAAGAACTCTGAGTTCACGTGTTGTGGTATAAACTTGACCTCCATCTTCGTGCCAGATTAATTCCAATGTACCGCTTTGTTCCGCGACAAAATTAAACTGAATTAGGGGGTTAGCCGAAATGGCCTCATGCAGTTCCGCCTTGAATACCATCTCATCATTGTATACACAAAGGAATTTATTAATTATATTGCGTGGAATTACCTTGCCCTCCTTATCCTTCCGGAGCCCGGTGTCCATGGGGTGTGAAATAAGTGTCATTATCTCGACTACTGAACCCCGTTTTGCTTCAGTGGGAGATTTTACTCGTATTGTCGGTGTCACCATTGTCGTATTCCCGCTTTCTGTTTAATCTTCTTTACAGCCGTTGAGAGTTACTTCTATCCATTTGCTGGTGGTCAACACACTTCCATCACTCAATTCTGACACGACAATCACATTCTGACTCATGGCCAATCGGATGCGTGTTCTGGCAAAGGCCCTACCACTGCGCGGGGTGAAATGGAAGGTTGCAATCCGAGGGAAAGGATTCCGTTCTGACAGAACATGTACCTGCCTGACATAGTCAGATTCTGTCATCGGAGATTCTACCTCTACGGAAAAGGGGACACGGCTGCCATCGTAGGCATACTCAGGCAGGTGAAGCTTGAGACGTGGCGAAACTTCCGGTCTTTTGCTGCCAATCAAGCCCTCTAGTGCCTTCTCCACTTCCGGGGATGCCCAGGCCTGGGAGAAGAAGAGACCGGTTCCGGACAGAACCAATGCTCCGGCAGCCTTCAGCGCACTGCGGCGTGTCAGACTGGAGCTTGCCTGTTTCTCATTCATTTTGCCCTCCTTACATGATTTTTCCCTGTTCATCCACGGAGAAATTGAACAATTCCACCTCCTCGCTTTCGGGAAATTTCAGGTGCAATTCGATTTCAAACGAAGCCGTCAAGTTCACGTCGAGCAAATTTTGCATGGTTGTATGAGGCTTATTAGGTTCGAGAAAGCGAATGAACTCGTCTTCTTCTTCGTCCACTTCACCGACAACTTTGATGAAGGCCCGGAAACGATTGACATTGATAGGCCGGGTAAAGGCGTTGTAGAGATAGAGCTGAAAGCCACATTCCTTGGAATAGGTTGCTTCCAGATGGTGCATTTTGTTAGGGGCCATAAAGAACGTTCCGCCTACCTTGGCTTCATGCTCCATGTGCGCCCCTTCCATGCCCGGCATCGCTCCGGCCATTTGCATCCCTCCCTTCTCCTCGGACAACTTCATTTCCTTGCCCGGCATCTTCCCGGACATCTGCATGCCTTCCTTCTCCTTGGGCATCTTCATTTCCTTACCCGGCATCTTTCCGGACATCTGCATTCCTTCCTTCTCCTTGGGCATCTTCATCTCCATGCCGGACATGGCAGCAGCCTCCTCGCCTTGCTCTGGTAGAGGCCCGCTGTATAGAGTACCTCCTAGTTGTTTTTCAGCCTCTTCACTGAGATGAATCATCCTTTCACAAGCAGCACTTCCTCCGCTTTCTCCGAGATCTTTTTGACCTGCCAAGGCTGTGGCGGTGAAAAGCAGTAAGGCCAACCATGTGAAACCCATTGTCCGAAAACTACGTTTATTCCAAAACATTTTTAATCTCCAAATTGAGGTGAATTCTGTAAACCAGTACTCTGCCGACTCGGACTGGCAACCTTGACAGGTGTGAAGTCAACCGCTTGGTCGGTAAACTGTTCCAACCTCAACGAGTTGAAGACCACCAGCAGGCTCGAACCAGCCATCAATCCTGCGGCCAAGATGGGCTGGAGCAGGCCAAAGACAGCCAGCGTGATGGCAACCAGATTGTAGCCGAAGGCCCATAGTAAATTCGTCAGGATCGTTCTGCGAACAGCGCGAGCCAGTGTAATCACCCAAGGCAACAGGGCCAGCCCTCCTTTGGGCAAGACAAGATCAGCGGTTTCCCGGGCCAAATCAGTTGCGGTACCCACTGCGATCCCAACCTCAGCACTGGCCAACACCGGGCCATCGTTAAGACCGTCACCTACCATGGCTACACAACCATTACGCTTACTCCATTGGGCAAGGAAATTACTTTTTTCCTCTGGGGAAAAGCCGGCTTGCCATTCTTCTATTCCTGCAGACTCGGCAATTCGTTGTGCCACTGCAGGAAGATCTCCGGTTAGCAGTAGTGTTTGCAATTTCAAAGAACGCAACGCCTGCACTGTCGCTCTAGCCTCTGGAAGCAGCAGATCATCGAGCAGCAATAGGCCATTAACTTTTCCGGACCATCCGACACAGACCGCAGTCTGTCCTGAATTTTCATAACTAAGAAGACGTTCTGACAAGGTTGAAGGTAAATTTAGGCCCTGTTCACGTATCCATTTCCCTCGGCCAACAGCTACCAAATCTCCTTCAACATAGCCCAAAATACCACTACCTGGAAAAGCCTGAACACGTTCTGGGTTAGTCAACCGCAGATTGCGTTCCCTGGCTGCCGAGATGATCCCATGTGCCAAAGCATGTTCCGAGTGCTGTTCTAGTCCGGCAGCACGCTGCAACACCTCATCATGCGAAGAATCTCCAAATTCAATGCGTACGAGGCGTGTGGCTCCCTCTGTAAGTGTTCCTGTTTTGTCAAAGGCAATCCCCTTAATCCGGGCCAGATTTTCCTGAACTTCCCCACCTCGAACAAGGCAACCTCGCCTCATGAATTGATCAAAACCTAATGCAGTAGCCAGAGGCGCAGCCAACCCCAGGGCACATGGACAGGCTACCACCAAAACTGCCATACCATTCAGCAGGGCCTGATCAAATGGAACCTGTCCCCGCCAATAAATAACGGTCATAATTGCGATACCCAGCACTACCGGTACGAAACCGGTGGCTACCTGATCTGACATTCTCTGTGTGGAACCTGGCTGTGACAGGGTATCACGGACCGACTGGCAGAGGCGCCCCCACAGGGTTGCAGAGCCTGCTGCACTGCATCTGATTAACAGTGATCCTTCGTGATTGATGCTTCCCGCCAAAATGTCTGATCCCTCAGTCTTTATCACTGGACGGCTTTCTCCTGTGAGGAGGCTCTCATCGACAGAGGAACTGCCTTCCAGCAGTATACCGTCCACAGGAATCCGCTCCCCAGGACGTACCCGCACCGTCATGCCGACTTCAACTTCGCGAACGGAACGATGTCTCTCCTGCCCTTCTAAAATCACAGTTGCCCATTGCCCTTCTGCCTCCAAGAGCGGAGCAAGGTTACGTACAGCCTTGGCACGGCCAGCCGCTTCCAGATAACGTCCAAACGTAAATATGACCAACACCATGGTTGCTGTATCAAAATAGATATGATTACCTCCAGTAAAGAGCATCAGCACGGAGTAACAATAGGCTGTTCCGGCACCAAGGGAAATCAGTGCTGCAGAAGTCAAACGGCCTTGAAGAAGTCCTTTCCAACTCTCATGGAAAAAAGGTCCCCCCAAAATCAGAAGGACCGGAGTCGCTAAAATTCCCAGCAGCCAATGAATCTTTGGAAGAAGTTCAGCATCTGCAAACTCAAAAGTGTCCGAATATAGCAGGAGGCTGAACAGCATAATGTTCATGGCGAGAAAACATCCTACCCCAAGACGAACCAGCAACCATGCAGCTTCCGGCTCCTCATTACTGTCGTGACGCACCTGAAAGGCAAGGCAGCAGCCATAGCAGCAAAATGCATGTTCTTCACCATTGACTGTGCGGAGAGTAGGTTGCGAACCTAGTGGTAACAGGCAGTGACTACAAAACTTTTCTTCTTTATTGATCATCCTGTTATCCCTCCGTGTCCAGTAAAAGGATATATTCCTCGGGCAATTGTGATCAGTCCCAGTAGCAGAATGAACATGCCGGCTATCTGAACCCCGCGTTGTCGCCAGCGCGGACGGAGCCATTGACCCACTCCTCCCATTATGAACATGGCGGGAAAGGTGCCCAGACCAAAGGCCACCATCGTCATCATCCCTGAGAGACTGCTGGCGCTGGCTGCGGCATGAGCGGCAAAGGCATAAACCAGGGGACAGGGAAGAAAACCATTGAAGACCCCAAAGGCCAAGGGAGCAGAGCGGCTGGATGAATTGAGAAGGCCGCGTAGAGAGGCCACAAAAGTAGTGCCGACCAAGCCCACAGTGAAGCTGTGCAGACGTTGGAAATATCCAAACAACTGCAGCGCCATGACCACCATCAGCAGGCCGGCGAACACCGCTAGGATGCGCTGTCCTGTGCTTAGCGACTCAGGTAGCAGAGGCCCAAACTGCGCTAAGGCCATGTGGTCGTACCCTGCTCCCACGGGATCTGTTCCAGCCACTCCTGAACTTAAAAGAGCCTGCCCTGCCACACCTGCGAGTCCCCCCATGAACGCATAGGTTGCCACCCTACCGGTGTTGTACAACAGGTGCCGGTAGAGTGTCCTCATGCCTCCTTTTGGATCAGGGCCTAAGGCGCAGGCAAATCCCCCGCACATTCCGATGCAGTGGAAACTGCCGGCGATTCCGGCAATAAAAATCAACAAATAGTTTGTCATCATAGAGCTGACCTTTCTGCAGGTCAATTCCTCCATGGAGTCTGCCTAGGGCTCAGTGTTTCCAGGCCCTCTGCCCCCCTATTTCTTCGCGACCAGATAGGCCACCCAGACAAAGAAGGCAACAGTCATGATCAAGAAAATAGCAAAAGCCAATTCTTCTGAAGATGTCATGTACTCTCCTCTTTTAAAGCAGGGGTACCCCTATTATGTTAAATGTAAGTTCTGAAAATAAAAAAATGAGATTCAAAATTGCCACACCCAGCATCAGTTTTTCTCCGGCCATGTTTTCCTTTCTCTGTGGAACTGTTTTTATTCCATAAATTTGTCAGATTATGTATGCTGGTTCAGTAGTCCAAACCCGGACCCAGACCACCCCAATACGTATATCCATAATACAGTGCCCAGACGAACAGGACACAGTAAACCACCAGCAACCAGTTGTTGATCCGGCCATGTCGAACCTGTATGTGTCCTCCTCCATACTCTTCCACCTGCTCGTGATAGGGAATACTTTCTTTACTTGGTGATTGTTCTTCCGCTTTCGTTTTTTCCGCAGTGTTTGTTTCTTCACTCATCGTTCACCTCCGCCCGGTATGCTCGGTGCTTAATATCTTCCATATCGGTGAAGAGTCCTGATAACACGGCCCAGATAAAAATGCACAAAGCGCCCAGACTCATGAACAAGGCGACCATGAATTGTATCATCGTAACTTCAAACATAGATGTTCCTTTCCTGTTAAAAAAGTATTCTAGCAATCCTTAATATTTTGCCGGTTCTAACATTTCAATTCCTTTTCGACCAGCCCAAGCTTCTCCCGCATACTGACCAACCAAACTGGAAGATTGGAGTTTGTAAGCCAGCCTTGACGAAGGAGCCTTAAGGTTGGGGTCGTTGAGTGCAGCCCTGTCCTCTGGGGAAATCACCAACGGCTCGCCTGTCAGTGGATCTGTGAAAGCCGAAAGAGACAAGACAAAATAAGATAAAGCCCAGCGCTCTTCCTCCGAAAAGGAATCTCCAAAGGAGGGCATCGGCGTTCCACTCAATCCGGTTGTTACTGTACGGAAGATGTCCTTGACCGACGGTCCGGACTTAAACTGACCTGAAGTCAAATCTGCCGGACGGATCGGGAAGCCAAGGTCGTTTTCCAGTCCTGCAGCCTTTTCACCATCCCCTTTACCGGAATCACCATGACATTCCCAGCATTTAGCCTGCTGCCAAACCTCTTTTCCATGTGCTACAAACTCCTCAGATGCCTCAGGGGGTTGTCCAATGTAAATGGGTGCCTCAGCAGGTTCCTCAACAAAGTACCGGTATGGTTCATCCGGATCACTCAGGTCCACCGCCAATTCATACTTGATATACTGGATCACTGCAATTCGTACCTTGTCCGGCAGCATGTGCCACGAGGGCATTGACGTACCGCGTATTCCCCTGGTGACTGTCCGCCAGAGATCGCCATCCTGTGGTAGGGAACCCGACGGTGTCAGCCTGAACTTGAAAACCCCCACATTGAAGTTTCGAGGTCGGGACTTGGTCATAAAAGTTGCCGCCGGCCCGTTTCCATCCCCTTCAACTCCATGGCAGCCTTCGCATCTTCGGGCATAGATTTCTTTGCCGAATTCAATCCATTCTTCAGAACGTGGAACGCTGACCATCGAGGCTTCTATTCGTTGCGGTACAAAGAGATCCCGCCACTTGCCCCGGTTAAGACCGAGCTTTTGTACATAGGCAACAAGGCTCTTTAGCTCATCACTCTGTGCAATCACGTTTACAGTATCACCTTTGAACTCTTCATTAGGTGTATGTATAACCGGATACTTGCCTTTTTCTGCAACATATACCAATCCTTCCTTATTTGGAGTAAGCAGGATTTTTTCACCGCTGGAAAAATCGAAAAGTTTGCCAGAATCGACAGTCTTATCCAGAGTACGATTGCCCTCGTCGTCTTCAATCAGCTTTACCTGGTAAGGCCCCTCAAACAATTCGGCGTAGCGAGGCATGATTGAATCCGGCACCAACATTCGTGGATCCCAGAAATGGGCCAAGTGCCACTCGTCACTGTATTTCAGTCCCACCCGTGAGAGATCAGGTCCTATGCGACGTGTGGAAAACAGGTGAGGCAGGTCAAAAGCGTACTCACCGGCCTGTGTCACCGGACCCCAGCGACGTGTTTCCCCTGTCACCGGGCGCACATATTGTGAATGGCAATACCAACATCCTTCTCGGATATAGACCTGACGGCCTACCAGTTCTGTTTCAGTATAATCAGTGGCATCACCCTCCATCCATTTTAGTTCTCCAATATCCGTACGCACCACTTTGGTGATCTTTATCTGGCGTGACTGCGGCTCGAGCAAGGGCAGTAAGCCCTGGGTGAATAGAGCAAGACCCGCAAAGAAAATACCTGCCAGCAGTGAAACAGTTTTCAGGTTCATGAGGCCACCTTTAACTCAGCCAACACAACATTGGTTTGACGGTTTTTGTAACCAGCCAACGCGGTTCTCATCAAGTTGTATACTAGCAGGGTTATTCCCAGATCCATGCTCATCCCGGATATCGTCCGGATCATCCAATAGGGACGCATCACCACTAAAGAATCAAGCCATTCAGTGCCCCTCATCCACATCGTTCCCTGGATCAAACCAGCCATGGTCAGGACAAGTCCCATCAGTGAGATACCAAAAGTGATGAGCCAGAAGGACCAGTTGGCTAACTTGAAGGACCATAGCTCCTGGCCATGAATTCTGGGCCAGACGTACACAGTACCACCAATTGCCCAAACTACAAATGTTCCGAAAACCGTCAGGTGAGAGTGTGAGATAACAAAGTCCGTAAAGTGTGTAGGCTCTTGAATAGATCGTAAAGCCTCAAGTGATCCCTGGAAACAGCCCACCAAGTACATCAGGGATCCCATGATCAGGAACTTAGCTGGTATATTTCTCCCAAATGTATCCCAACGTCCGATCATTGTACCGAAGAAGTTCTGCAACACCGTCCAAACAGGGATGATTAGCAGCATCGAAGTAATTATTGCTAGTGTTTCCGCCCAATCGGCAATGGGACTGTAAAGATAATGATGGATACCCACAAAGGGATAGAAGAGTGCCAGTGACCAGAACCCAACTAGAGAAAGTTTATGACTGTAAATAGGGTTTTTCACGCTGGCCGGGAGAAAATAATAGATGAGGACATAACCTGCCGGAGTGATCCACAAACCCACGATGTAGTGGATGAAGAGTCCGTGAAAAGCAGCACTGTTTATGCCCCAAATGCTGTAGGGCAGAATGAAACTGCCAAGAATCAGGTTAAGTACTGTCCAGACAAACGCAGCCACGAGATACCAGAGACTGACATATAGCTGAGGCTCAGTGCGTTTGGCGATCGTGACAATAAACTGTACAGTAGCGAATGTAATAGCGACAAAGAAAATGGTGTCTGCAAACAGCGGCAATTCACCTGCCTCCAGTCCCTGGTTGTAGCCGAGAGCCATGGAGAGCATGCCCAGTGCGAGTCCAATGTTCCAGATCCAAGCCAGCCAAAACCCCAGTTTCTCCTGCCAAATCCGTACTCCGGTCAGCCGGGGTACGATGTAATAGCAGAGTCCCATAAACAGAGTCGAAAAAGCCCCAAAGATAACACCGTTGACATGCATCGGACGCAGCCGCCCGAACTGCAGTTCCAAACTGGTTCCCAAGTAATCGGGATAGTTGAAGAAGGTAGAGATCGTCACTCCAATTGTCGGAGCGAACATCAGCCAGAATAATCCCCACAAAAGCCATAACCGAACCAGAGGCCGATTAACCAATGCATCAAGACGTTCTTGCAGGTTTTCTGCCATTTTTTACTTTATGTCTTTTGGATTTGGTATTTTTATACCGGACATGCGTCTCAAGACAACTTTTGTCTAAACACTGCGGCACATCCAGCCATGTACAGCCAGAACAGGCCTTTTAAAAATGTAAGAGCAAATAATATGCAAGCATTGAGCTTTGATGCCACTCAGAAATTCACTGCGGTTTATCCAACCATATGGTTGGATTGAACCGCAGTGAATCATTGAATTAAAAAAGTTAAATTAATGTGTTCCGGGATCAAATATAGTACCCTTGTGAGACCAATTTATGTAGGCCTCCAGGGCAATCATTGCTTCACTGTCAATCCCTATTTTAACTCCTTCATTGGGTTTCTCAATGCACCAATTTATCATTTCCCGCAGACCAGCAACCTCACTCATTTGTTCCTGGAATTTAGGAAACTGCTGGGGATGGACATCCGAAGCAAATGGATGGCACATTGCACAGGCCATTCCTGTCTTGGACAGAGTAATCCCCAAGTCTTTTTGGGGTCCACCACCATGAAATAAAGCATCACCCATTTTTACCACTTCCATGTAGGCATCATCAAAAGCCTGCATGTCCGCTGCAGAGTGCCGCTTTTTGTGTGCTGATCCAGTGCCTGTTACAAGAAACAGAATCACTCCAGCAAACAGCGCAACAACACCAATGGTCCATACTTTATTGGATTTTATATTTAACATGCTCCTTCTCCTATTTTATGGTTAACGAACTCACGTCACGGCTGGAAGAAATTTCAAGCCATGCCGCCGATAAAATTCTGAGTTGATTAGAGTTTATTCATACTGCCAAATCTTATCAACTACTTAGCATACTGCCACATCTTATCGACTACTCTGCCTCTAAGTGACAATCCAGGATTGTCGCCTGTACCGGAGTCCCAGGTGGCATCAGCATACACATCCCTGTCCCACATCATATAATCGTATTCCATGCGATTTTGTTGCGTCCAGCGATGTTTGGTCCATCCAACACCATCGAACGGATCGCCAGGATCAACACGGACATGAGGTTTTGTCAGTTTCGGAACACCTTCAGGTGGATAAGGCCATGGCCATGATGTAGCCAACATGCCTATGGAACGCATACTTCCTATTTCGTTGTACAGCACCTGGTGGGAATGACCATGAATATTGGTCACATTCGAGTATGGCCTGACAATCTCATGGACCTCACGCCAGTCACGAACCCAGAAGTTCCAGGGCGGATAGTATTCATACAACGGATTATGTGTAAAGAGCACGATCGGTGTGTTCTTTTTCACAGTACCTAGATCTGAATCCAGCCATTTAAGCTGCTTCAGTCCCAGTCCAGCCCATGGACCGGCCACAGAGCCATCAAGGGCTTCCATATGTCCCATTCGCTCTTTTGGGCTCATTTTTTTTGCGCTCCAGTAATCTGGTGCCTGGCCAACCGTATTCAAGCCAACAAAATGAATACCATTAATGTTTTTACTCCAAGGAGATTCTCCAAATTCACTATTCCAAAGTTTCCCCATGTCCAGATACCAGTCATGTTCACCTGGTATAAAGTATTTAGGCACTGTCACTGCTTTCAGTAATTGTGCACCAAGTCTCAACTCAACCGGATCCCCTTTCTGAGCTAGGTCTCCTCCAAACATCATGAAGTCCGGTTTCATTGCTTCAATTTCTTTAAAGGCACGCTCCGCTTTATCTACAAAACGCGTATTCAGGGATTTTGGATAAAGATGAGTGTCCGATACCCAAGCAAAGTTTACATTGCCTGCTGCGTGGGCAATATCAATAGTATTAATTAATGGCCACCAACCATATGTGGCCGCACCTACTACACCTCCTGAAACGATAGACTTATGCAAAAACGTACGCCGGGAAATACTAATATTTTTGTCCGGTTTCAGTTTTCCGTTTCCGAAGGTTTTGTGCATCTCTAATTGATCAGGATGAACTTTTTTCATAAACTCTCCTTCTGCGAATGAATTCCCTATCCATAAGAGAAATGAATTTCCTCTTTTCAAGAGAAAGTTACTTTTTTAATTGAGCATTAACTTTAACCAGCTCATTAGCCTTAACTGTGAGGGGTATCTCAAGCCCTCCTGTGTAACCCTGGAAGGCCACCAGGGTATACTTACCCGGAGGGACATCAGTCATGGTAAACGTCCCATCTGTGCCGGTTATGGCATAGTACGGATTATCAACCACCTGCATCCATCCAAGCATCCAACCGTGCGCATCACAGTCAACTTTAACCGTGCCAGCACGCTTCATATTTTTCTCTACCCGTTGATTCTGCTTAGGCAACGCAAGGTTAAAGGCAGTTCGCTTGCATGATTTGCCAAGTTTTTTACACAAGTAACCATGTGTGTTGTGAAGAACAGGATCAGAATTTACAATTGCAAACTTACCTTTACGAATGACCTGAACATTAGGTGCGAAGCGGCATCCCTTCTGATCAAGTACCGGTATAGTCTCTTGTTTTTGCCAGGCCTTACCCTTTTTGACTTTCCTTAAATAAACAATACTATCCTTAACACCTTTGTCCGGTCCTACGATAATTAAAGGCACTTTGCGCATACCACCACAAACTGATTTATCTTTGGTAGGAATTATTGTTCGTTTTTTGACACGTCCAGTGAAGGTAACTTTGCCTTCAATTGTTCCACCGTTGGAAACATTTACTTCTTTATAGGCATGGACAGGCAGTACCCATCCGGCCAGACAGAAAAACAATAACAAACTGACTGGTTGTGCCAATTTGTTCATATAATAACCTTTCAGAAATAAAGAGTAAATAGCACTAAATTTTGCTATTTTAAGATACAAAACACCAAAGAAAAATATAATAAATATCTTACGGTGATTGTTACGCAATTTCTTATTTTTTGTCAAGTGTTTTTTTTATTATTTAAAAAATAAAATAAAAATAATTTATTATATTAATGATATTAGTTACTTAACATTTATAAAAAAACTTGTTTTGATTACCAAAAAATAAGATTTGCTGAACTTATCTTGAAAAAATACAAACCAGTCTTCTTAATTTTATGGAAAATGTTATTCAAATAAAATTTCATTTTATCTTACC
>Ga0208055_1000047_pt1 | contig 27989 bp, 30 predicted proteins | sample DeeseametaMP2159_FD_184174 | JGI IMG/M metagenome (GOLD analysis project Ga0208055, IMG submission 184174) | Marine microbial communities from the Deep Pacific Ocean - MP2159 (SPAdes) | ecosystem: Environmental > Aquatic > Marine > Oceanic | place: Southwest of Acapulco, Mexico, North Pacific...
ATAGCAGCCTAACAAACGCATGCAGTCGGACCCAGCGAAGCTGGACTGCAGATGCACAGAGTTAGTGAAAAACCACAAGGATAACGAAGTGAATAAAATATTTAATGGATTTTAGTTTTGAAGCCTTAATATTTTTTGCAGTTGTATTTCTCTTAGCAGCCTTTATTCATGGAAGTATCGGATTTGGATTCCCTATGGTGGCAACACCTTTGTTGGCACTTTCCACCGATATTCAAACAGCAATTGTATTGACATTAATCCCAACGTTACTGGTAAATCTAATAAGTATTATAAGTGAAGGGAACATATTAGTTGCTGCACGTCGTCACTTTCCGCTGGCTTTATTTGCAATGTTAGGAAGTGCTGTCGGAACGCAAATACTTCTAACCGTGAACTCCGATATTTTTAAGGGATTGCTTGGAGTCGTAATTATAATTTATTTGCTCGCTGAAAAGATAAAGTTAAAACTTTCATGGATTAGAGAACAGCCGAAATTCTCAAAGTTTACATTTGGACTTTCAGCAGGAATTATAGGAGGCCTTACAAATGTTATGGCTCCTGTACTTATTATTTATTCTCTGGAGTCAAAATATTCTAAGAGTGACACAGTTCAAGCATCAAATTTATGTTTTTTATTAGGTAAAATCATCCAGATATTTTTATTTTTCATCAATGGTAAATTTTCTCTAAATGAGTTTTCAACTTCGTCAGCAATGTTTATAGTTACCTCATTTGCCCTGTATGGAGGCATTGCTGTAAGGAATAAAATCAAGGGTAAAGCTTATCAAAAAATTCTTAGATTGTTATTGTTTATATTAGCAATAATATTATTAATCCAAGTTTCAATATAATTGATGTACAATAATCGCTTTTAGTAGTGCTGTTCTTGTGGTTACATCTGCCTCGCGGGATGTTTTATAGTTTAAAGTAAATTTTAATTTTCAATCAAGAAGAAATAAAAATGACTCAATACGTTATTGTTTATCTAGGAGGAGATCAGCCGTCCAGTCCGGAGGAAGGTAAGCAGCATATGGCAAAATATATGGAATGGCTTTCAGCATTGGGAGACTCAGCTGTTAGTCCTGCTAATCCACTTAAGAATACGAGCACTGTAAACTCTGATGGCACAGTAACCACCGGAGGCACAACAACAATGTCCGGTTACACTATAATTGATGTGGATTCTATGGATGAGGCGTTGTCGATTGCAAAGGATTGTCCTTTCCTTGATATTGGTGGTTCGCTTGAAGTCTCAGAAATAATGCAGGTGCCAGGTTAACAAACATATCTCGGGAAGTTGTTCATAATGGATTTTCCTGAAACTTTTACCTTAACTGATAAACTGCATCAAATACATGCGTGAAAGCAGATGGTGCCTTCAAACCTGATGCCGACACAAATGGTGATGATATGAAATTGCGAGGCTGCAATGAAATCTGAAGATCAACCATTCCGCTTTTTTGATAATCGTGAAAAATATTTGCTATTTGTGACGACTACCAGTGAGAAAGCGATTACTGCCGAACATGTTGGTCGAGAATTTGATTGGATAAAGCCTAAGCCGCCGGCCCTGAAAATTTTTGATGCGGGGGTGGGAAATGGCATGGTTCTTAGCCGCATCCTGTGCGAAATGCACTGTCGTTTCCCCTCTGTACCTTTCTTTGTTGTGGGAAAAGAAATCAGCCTTGAGGACACCCGCCTTTGCCTTGAAAAATTAGCCGACCGCTTTTACGAACATCCACAAATGGTGGTGATTCTCACCAACCTTTACTACGCCGAAGCACCATGGCTTGAACCAGCACAAAAATCAGCCAGAGATCAACAACTGTGGTGGGACGTTCCGCTTGAAGGAACCACCGTACACGAATTCAGCAAACGAATTACACAGCTTGATATGCAGCTCCAGCGTGGCTGGCAAACAAAATCCAGTCTCAAGTCAGGCAACCCACTCTATGTCAAGCCCTCTGTTATGGTACTCTACCGCCAAGACCAGGCTTTCGCGCTTGCGAGCATCATTCCGGGCAAGGGACGGTATGAAGGCAACTATGATTTAGTGGTGGCTGCTCAGCCGTACCGGAGTCGAATGTCAGCCGATTTCAAAGTAGAAAAAGTACTCGCCCCACTCGCTAAAAGTCTCAATGTCGGAGGCCGGATGGTTGTTGTCCAATCGACAGGACACGATCCGGGCATGGAAATTATTCGAAAATTGTGGCCGGACGAAGAGCCGTTTGTGACGCCCCGCCATTTGCTCATCAAAGAACTGCAACAAGATCTAAATATGGAAAAGGAGTATTTTGCCTTTGAAGGCTTTAACGATGAACGGTCTTTATTTACCTACCACCTGCACGCCTTGCCGGATGAAATCGGCAGCAATACCGGTACATCTACATTGTTGGCAGCCTGGAACGCGGCTGTGTACGTTGCACAAATCGAAGATGTACGGCTTAATGAAATGCTCCAATCGGGCGATTATCTGCAAGCGACCAAAAACGTTCTCCAACGTCACGGTGGTCTCTGGTTTCAAGACGAGTCGTTTGTGGTGGTAAGGGTAGCCGAAGAACTAAGTGCTGGAAATTCAACTAAACCTTACTCAAGACTAGCAAACAATGACTAATTTCAAAAATCGGATGCCAGTATCTTCTGAGGGAGAAAGCAACAGTTCAAGTAAGCGTACGGAATGGGAGGCAAAAAACCATAATACTGAAACGAGAGCAATCCTTGAGGAGGATGCCAGTTACTTCCTCAGACAATCCGTTTCCAGCCCATGCTTATCTGTGGTAACCAAGGCCGAGGGAGCTTACATCGAAGACACAAATGGTCGTCGTTATCTTGATTTTCACGGCAATAATGTGCATCACATCGGCTACGGTCATCCCAAACTGAAAAAAGCGATTGCAGAACAAATGGATGCTCTGCCTTTTGCACCGCGAAGATTTGCCAGTGAATCCGCACTTGCGCTTGCAAAGAAACTGATTGAAATTGCTCCAGGTGATCTTTCCAAGGTCTTATTCACGACAGGAGGATCGGATGCGATTGAAGTGGCATTGAAAATTGCACGAGCGGCGACCGGTCGGCACAAAACAATTTCATTTTGGGATGCCTTTCATGGAGCAGGATTTGGAGCCGCTTCTGTTGGTGGAGAACAGCTTTTCCGCTCACACGTTATTGGCCCTTTACTTTCCGGCACAGAGCATGTAGCGCCTTTTGCCTGTTACCGTTGTCCCTACGGTTACCCCGATCTTAATGGAGAAGCGCAACTTGAAATCTGTCAGACGACCTGTGCCAGTTTCGTGCGCTATGTACTGGAAAAGGAAGGAGATGTGGCTGCAGTGATTGCCGAACCGGCGAGGGCTGTTCCATATATACCGCCACCAGGATACTGGCAAATGGTGCGGCAGGCCTGCAATGACCATGGTGCCTTATTGATCTTTGATGAGATTCCGACTGGTCTTGGCAAGACCGGGAAAATGTTTGCCTGCGAACATGATGATGTTGTACCGGATATACTGGTTTTGGGAAAAGCGCTTGGAGGTGGAATTTTACCAATTGCTGCGGTTCTCGCCAAAACTGAACTTGATGTTGCTGGTGAATTTGCTTTTGGTCATTACACGCATGAGAAAAATCCTGTAACTGCAAAAGCAGCCTTGACAACCATTGAAATTATTGAGCAGGAGGGGTTGGTTGAAAATGCAGCAGATCTTGGAAAATACATGCTGGAGCAACTCAATCTGTTGAAAGCAAAACACTCAACTATAGGAGACGTACGCGGACGAGGATTACTGGTTGGAGTTGAACTTGTACTCAATCAGGAAGAAAAAACTCCTGCTAACGATTTAGCTGAAGATGTGCTTTATCGCTGCCTGAGCAAAGGCTTGTCATTTAAGCTTACAATGGGTAATGTGATGACGCTCACACCACCGCTGATCATTAAAAAGGGACAAATTGATCTTTCATTGGAAATCATTGATCAAAGCCTTAGTGAAGCCGAACAGGCTCTTTGAAGTATCGTGAATATAAAAATGGAAAGAAAAAATGAAGCCAAGAATAAGTATGATTACTTTGGGTGTGAATGATTTGGAAAAATCAATCAAATTCTACCATGAAGGGTTGGGCTTTCCCAAAATGGAAACATCTCCTGAAGTTGCCTTCAACCCATTTTTCTGGGTAGGACCTGGAGATGAAAATGAATGACAAATTAATTAAATTCTGACGACTGATTGGAATACTGTCCCCTGCTTTTTTAGCAGTTTATTTGAAGAGTTAACAATCGGGCGATCGGTAAAATTATTGATAAAGCAAAAAAAAGGTATAGGTTATGAAAAATTTTATTGGTCTATTGATTTTAGCAGTCATGTTTCTGGTTCCGTTTGAGATATTTGCTGCAGAAAAGTTGCCCACTGTTCAGCTGCGCGTACTTGCCTCCCACATTGCAAATAAAATTGTGACTGAAGCAGTAAATAATTGTGCTACAAGGGGTTATCTGGTTTCGGCAGCAGTCGTTGACCGTAACGGTAATCTTGCCGCTTTTTTGCGAAATCCGCTTTCTGGGCCGCACACGATTAAAGTGAGTCAGCGCAAGGCATACTCTTCTGCAACACTTCGAGCAGACACCTCACAAATGGGAGCCAGAAGTGACCTCAGTTTTGCACCGGATATTCTATTAATTGTCGGTGGAGTTACAATCAATTTTTCAGGCATCTTTTATGGAGGTGTTGCAGTTTCAGGTGCGAAGCCTGATATAGATGAGGAATGTGCAAAAGCAGGATTAGAGGCAGTTGCTGACATTATGGATTTTATCGACTGAGTAAAAAAATGGTCTTGAAAAAAATTTAACCAAATATTTATTCCGGTTTTTTAGAAAGAGCAAGTATCTGAGTTCTGACTTCCTGCATAAGAGTATCCCGTTCTTCGATACTAAAATTGGCAGTATCTATTGGAGTACCCACGTGCGCCTCAATTTTTTGCCCCAAACTAAAGTCCCAGGTGTCAGGAGGCATAGCTCCTTCTGTTCCACGCAAGCCGATTGGAATGATAATCGATTCAGTTTGTATTGCGAGCAGAAATCCTCCTTTTTTGAATTCGCCCAGTTTACCGTCCCTGCTTCTGGTGCCTTCCGGAGCTACGTAAATCATAATGCCGCTCTTCATTTTTTCTTTGGTAGCTTCCATTGATTCCATAGATTTTTCATGATCTGAACGGTCGATCGAAATGAACTCTGCCGTTTTCAACCCTCTTCCCCAGAGAGGTATCCTGAATAATTCTTTTTTTGCAATCATGCGCAAATTAGCTTTGTCAGGAATAGTCATGTACAACAATGGAATATCATAATAACTTTGATGGTTGCTCATCAAAATATAGCTGCGACCAGTTTCCAGCTCAATAGGCACGTTGTACTCCACTTTGTAATTTGCTCCTATCAATTCAAGTAATTGCTTCGCCCAAGAGTTTAACTGCATATTAGTTATTTCTCTTGTTAAATTCCCCCGGAAAGAAACTGAAACTGCGAAAAAGCTTGTCTTCAGAGTATAGAATGTTGCAGATAATAGAATGGATAGTCTTTTGAGTAAGCGTGCTTTCATTACTAAATCATCACTCAACAGGCAGTTATTCTCAAGCTGGATTTAGCTGAAAATGAGCTTTGAATGAAACTTATCGAATATTTCATAAAGTTACATATAATGTGATCAAATGTGATAAAGTACGTCTGTAAACAATTACTCACAATTTATTTACGATTAAAAACCTATAACTTGAACTGAAGCATAAAATGAGCGTATTGGCACAAGAAACTTGTATTCCCTGCAGGAGTGGTGTTCCTCCTTTGAAAGGAGAAGAATTGGATGCTTTGCAGGAAAAATTGGGAAATGGCTGGCAAATCATAAATGAACATCATTTGGAAAAAGAATATATATTTGCTGATTTTATACAGGCACTGGATTTTACTGTCAAAGTCGGAGAAGTGGCTGAAAATCAAGGTCATCATCCTGATATTTATTTAGCTTGGGGTAAAGTTAAATTGACAATCTGGACCCACAAAATAGATGGATTGACAGAAAGTGATTTTATTCTTGCAGCAAAAGCAGATCAGGAACTTTAAGCAAAAATTATTAATTAACATCAATGAAATTTAATAATTCTCATGTTGATCTCGAAGAAATAGAGGAATTCACAATTGCTCACTATGAGGTCAACGCGGAATCTTTTCTAGTGGGGACGAAGGATCATGACGTCAGTCAAAATATAGATGCCTTTCTTAGTGCTCTTCCCAAAGAAAAAAATTTGGATATCCTTGATTTTGGCTGTGGACCCGGCCGTGACATGTGTGTGTTTAAATCTATGGGACACAGGCCTGTTGGTTTGGATGGCAGCAAAGAGTTTTGCAAAATGGCGGAACAACAGAGTGACTGCCCGACTCTTAATCAACAATTTCTAAATCTTAAACTGGAAGAAAAAAGTTTTGATGGAATTTTTGCTAATGCTTCTTTGTTTCATGTGCCCAGTAAAGAACTGCCAAGGGTTTTAAATGAATTACATTGTGCTTTAAGAAAAGATGGGATTTTATTTTCTTCCAATCCAAGAGGTAATGCAGAGGGCTGGCAGGGTCAGCGTTACGGGCATTACATGGAATTTGAGGCAAGTGAGACTTATCTGCAGCATTCCGGATTCAAAATAATTGAGCATTTCTACCGACCTGCAGGGATGCCAAGGGAGCACCAGCCATGGCTGGCTATTGTCAGTCAGCGTCAGGACCCAAAGTAATAATTAAAAAGTGAAAGATGATAAATAGTAATCAGCTTTGTCCTGTTTTGTTTATTCCGCATGGTGGTGGACCCTTGCCTCTGCTCGGAGACGAGTCTCATCTTGCATTGGTCAGCTTTCTAAAAGAAATAACTCTATCGCTCCCTTTACCATCATCCATCCTGATAATCAGTGCCCACTGGGAAGAAGACAAAGTAACAATTACAAATGGTAAAAGACCGTCATTAATATATGATTATTACGGTTTCCCGGAAGAAACGTATCAGATTGAATATCCAGCTCCGGGAGATCCTGTTTTAGCAAATAAAATATATAAATTATTTCAGGATAGCGGCATTGAAGCGAAATTAGATGAGCAGCGAGGTTTTGATCATGGGATGTTTGTACCATTAAAAATAATGTTTCCGGAAGCAGAAATTCCGTGTGTCCAGTTATCACTGATAAATAATTTAGATCCTGAATCTCATTTTAAACTTGGAAAGGCGCTTTCAAAATTAAGAAAAGAAAATATGTTAATTATTGGCTCAGGATTTACATTTCATAACATGCAGGCTTTAATGTCTCAAAACTCTGGTGTTGATTTCAAGAATGAGGAATTTGAACAGTGGTTGATAGATACTTGCACAAATCCAAATTATTCTCCAAGTTTGCAGGAACAAAAATTGATTGAGTGGAGCGAAGCTCCTTTTGCCAGCTATTGTCAGCCAAGAGAGGAACACTTACTGCCCTTGCATGTTTGTGCAGGGGTATCTGGTTCAACTGCAAAACTTGTATTTGAAGGGAAGGTAGCAGGTAAAAAAACGAGTGCGTTTTTGTGGAATGATTTTACTTAATGTATGAATGAAAGCTTCATGAGGTGACAGCAGTAATACCACCGGCACCAATCAGCAATCCGCCGCCTATTCGGTGTGTCCAGCGCTGGATTAAAGGTAGATGTAACTGTTGTCCTGCATAGATTGCGAGTGCGGCATAGCCGAGTACAGATATGATTGCCAGTACAAAAAATGTTGCTCCCAGGATAACCGCCTGGGTTGTAAAAGGTAATTCCGGTTCGATGAACTGCGGAATGAAAGCCAGAAAGAAGACGATGCTTTTAGGATTGAGTGCAGTAGTAATATAAGCACTGCTGAAAATTTCTCGCCAAGCATGACTCCTGGTTTTTTTATCGAGATCAGTGAACTCTGAAGCACTGCACCACATTTTAATTCCCAACCAAATCAAATATGCTGCTCCCAGCCATTTGATTAAATAAAATGCAGTTGCGACAGTCTGCAGCAACACCCCCACCCCTAAAAATGAAAGACTCATTGCCGTAAGGTCTCCCAAACCAACACCCAAAACCAAGGCTATAACGGCTTGTCTTCCCCGTAAAAGTGAGTAGCTAATCACCAAAATAATAGTTGGTCCGGGAATCAACAGAAATGTTGTTGTGACCAAAGTGTAGGCCAGCCAAGTTTCCAGGGGCATGTTTTTATATATTTGGGGAAAGAGTTGAGAAAGCTACGAAAATAGTAGTGCTCCTGAAAACCTAGGCTCGCAACTTTTCATTCTCTGGATCACAGGGAGATTCAGGAATAACCAGTGCCGGAAGTCGATCACCAAGAATTTCGATTTCCAACCCTGTACCGATGTCACTGTTTCCGGCATTTACATAACCCAAAGCCAGGCTTTTTCCTACACTGTGTCCGTAACATCCTGAAGTTGCGCGGCCCACCATCGTTCCATCACGGAATATTGGTTCGCTTCCCATTGCATCTGCATCTGTAGCTTCAATTTCCAATGTGACGAATTCTTGTGGAACTCCGGTTTCTTTTTGTTTTTCCAGTGCTTCTTTACCAACAAACTCATCTTTTTTGAGCCTCACAAAACGGCTCAATCCTGCTTCCAAAATGGAGTATTCGCGGGTCAAATCAGAACCCCACATGCGGTACGATTTTTCGAGACGCATCGATTCCATCGCATACACACCAAAATGCTTTAAGCCGAATTCTTCGCCGGCTTCTACTATTGCGTCAAACAGTTCAACCTGCTGATCAATTGGATGGTGTAATTCCCAGCCAAGCTCACCGACAAAATTTACACGCAAGGCCATAAGCGGTACTCCGGCCACCGTAATGCGTTGTGAGGTAAGCCACGGAAAACCTTCATTGGTTAGATCTGCTTCTGAAATTTTGTTAAGCAAATCCCGTGAGCGTGGGCCGCAAACAACCAAAGTTCCGTTTTCGAGTGTGATGTTTTTCAGTGCTACACTTCCGTCTCGTGGAAGTGTACGTAATAAAACATCATGATCGTGCCGCTCAGCGGCACCTGCACTGACTGCATAAAATTTATCTCCATCACGGGTAATAGTGAATTCCGACTCCACGCCTCCGGATTCGGTGAGTGCATGTCCCAAAACTGTGCCTCCTTGTTTTGTGGGCAATCGGTTGGCAATCATTTTGTTCAAATAATCTTCTGCTCCTGGACCGGAAATTTCGTGTTTGGTAAACGGAGTTAAATCCAGCAATCCGACTTTTTCACGTACAGCCCGCACTTCTTCGCCCACTGTTTCAAACCAGTTCGTGCGGCGGGTATGAAAGCTGTATTCGTTAAACGGTTCTGATCCTTGCGGAGCAAACCAGTTAGGGCGTTCCCAGCCGTAACGTTGTCCGAAGGCGGCGTTAAGGGTTTTTTGGCGATCATAAATTTGACTCGTTTTAGCCGGACGCGCTGCAGTGCGTTCCTCAAAATCATAGTGAATGACGAAGACATGTTCGTAGCATTCTTCGTTTTTGGCTTTTATAAAATCTCGGGTGGATTGCGTTGCGCTGAAACGGCGCGGATCAACGCCATTCATGTCGATGCTTGGAGAACCTTCAACAATCCATTCTGCTAGATGTCTTCCGGAACCTCCTGCTGCAGTAATGCCGAAACTGTGTCCTTCCGAAAGCCAGAAATTGCGTAATCCCCAAGCCGGTCCAACCATCGGATTCCCGTCCGGAGTGTAGGCGATTGGGCCGTTGATATGATCCTTGATACCGGCTGTTTCAAAAATCGAAACTCGCTCTCCAGCAGCGATAATGTGCGGTTCCAGTCTTTCCAAATCCGGAGGCAAAAGCTCCTGCTCAAAGCCTTCCGGAACTCCATCCAGTGCCCAGCATGGGGCACCTTTTTCATACGGTCCCAAAATCAAACCGTCCGCTTCCTGACGCATATAATAGGAAGCGTCGCTTTCACGCAAAACCGCCATTTCCGGATTCCCGTCTCGGTTGTATTCCACCAATTCCGGAATCGGTCCGGTTACGATAAACTGATGTTCCACGGGAACCACCGGCAATTCAAGCCCGACCATACGTCCTGTTTCACGCGCATAATTGCCGGTGCAGGAAATCACCACATCACAGGTAATGTCACCTTTGTTGGTGCTGACGACCCACTCGTCGTTTGGCTTTTGCGCCATTGCGGTTACTTCAACTTCCGAATAAGTTTCCGCTCCATTCGCCCTTGCGCCTTTGAGCAAAGCCATGGTCACATCCACCGGAGCGACATGTCCGTCATCCGGATGAAAAAGCGCTCCGACAAGATCATCGACTTTGGCAAACGGCCAGAGTTTTTTGATTTCAGCAGGACCGATCATTTCAAATGGAACGCCAATCGTGGAAGCGGTTCCGCAATAGCGTTTGTACTCATCCATACGTTCCTGATTACGTGCCAAACGCAAATTTCCGGTTTTGTGAAAACTGACATGTTGTCCGGTTTCCTCCTCTAAACTTTGGTACAAATCCACGCTGTATTTATGAATTTTCCCAACGCTGTAACTCATATTGAACAGCGGCAACAGTCCGGCTGCGTGCCAGGTTGAACCGGATGTATACTCTATTTTCTCGACAAGGATCACGTCGTTCCAGCCCATTTTTGCCAAATGATACAGTGCACTTGCGCCCACGACTCCTCCGCCGATAACAACGGCTCTGTAATGAGATTTCATAATTACTTTTTTTATTTTTTTTCTACTTCAATATTTTGCTAAGCCTTTAGTTTTTGTACTTCCTCACGCAAAACAGGAACTGCTTTAAAAAGATCTCCTACGATTCCGTAATCAGCGACTTTAAAAATTGGAGCGTCCGGATCTTTGTTTACTGCAATTATGACTTTGGAACCGGACATTCCGGCCAAATGCTGAATTGCACCGGAAATGCCCAATGCAAAATAAAAATCCGGAGTGACCATTGTTCCGGTTTGGCCCACCTGGTGTTTGTGAGGTAGCCAACCTGCGTCGCAAACAGCCCGTGACGCACCGAAAGCCGCGCCAAGATCGGTAGCCAAGGGCTTAACAAAATCGCAGCCTTCTGTACCACCTACACCACGTCCTGCAGAAACTACAATACGTGCCTCATTGAGTTCAACTTCATCACTCACTTCTACTTGAACTTCTTTGACTTTCAGTTTTGAATGACCTTCCGGTATTGAGAGAGAAACTGTTTTTGCGGTAGCTGGTGATGTCTCATCTGCCGTAAAAAATCCGCTACGGATGCTGATGACGCGCAGACCATCCTTGCTGAATTTGCATTTTTGGATAACTTTGGTGGACATACATGGACGGTAGGCCGTGATTTCGTCACCGCTGACTTCCAGCTGCGTCACATCGCTAAGTGCACCCACGCTTTGTCTTGCAGCTACTCGCGGGGTTAGGTCCCGTCCCAATTCAGAAGAGGACAACCAAACCTGGGTTGCACCGGATTGCAGAATTGCATCGGAAACTAAAGCGGTGTATTGCTCAGTGTTGTAAATTTCCAAGGACGGATCGTCACCCAGATAGACGGTCGATGCACCTTGTCCGGCTAAAATATCAGCTTGTCCGGATACTCCGGATCCAATCAGTACAGCCTCATTTTCCAATCCTTGCGACTTGGCGAAGGATAACAATTCCAAAGTGTTTTTCTTAATTTCGCCGTTTTTAACTTCAGCGACTATGAGAATTTTTGACATTTTATTATTAGATTTTAGTTTTCAATAATATTTATCAAAAACCCACAAAAAAGAATTATTTTATTCTTGTGTGTTTTTGACTAAAAAATTTAGGCTAAAAATTTAGCTTCGCTGACCAGAAGTTCCATAGCTTGTTTGACGGTATCAGCCTCATCGCCTTCAAATATTTTACCTTCTTTACGTGACTCAGGTTTGTCGTACTGTAAGACTTCGGTCATAGAAGCCTCCGCACCACGCATTTCGGCTGAAAAACCAAGTGCATCCAAGTCTACTTCTTCAAGCGGCTTTTTCTTGGCCATCATAATTCCGCGCATCGAAGCTAATCGTGGTTCGTTGAGGCTGTCGTTGACTGTTACCACTCCCGGAAGATTCATTTCCAAAACTTCTGTAGCATGATCACCCTGCCGGTAAAGAGTGATATTCTGATCTGAAACATCACTAAACCGGATAATATTCGTAACTTGCGGTAAACCCAGGAACTCAGCCAGCATTGGAGCAGTCAAGCCGGCATCAGTGTCTTGTGCCTGCTTTCCAGTAAGAATCAGATCATAGTTACGACCTTCAAGAACTTTTTGCAAAATTTTCGCATATGCAAAGGAGTCGGTTTCTTTAGCGAAATCGTATTTGACATGAATCGCTTTGTGCGCGCCCATTGCCAAACCTTTACGTAAAGATTCTGAAGCCTTTTCCGGTCCGACTGTCAGCAAAGTCACTTCACCACCCACGTCTTCTGTCATTTGCAGAGCAGCCTCCAAGGCGGTTTCATCCCAACTGCTGATGACATAACTCAAGCCTTCTTCCACGACAGCTCCGTCTTTGACTTTAATATTAAGGGCCACATCCGGCACCTGTTTAATTGGTACTATTATTTCCACTTATTTCCATTTAAAAGAGATTAAAAAAACAACCACAGTCTTTTAGCATCGCTGATCCAATAAGGTGTGTCTCAGAATAAAAAAACTGTGATCGGTGGTGAGCCCCTCCTAACTCCCAACTGATGCTGCCGCTTTCTCTCCAACCAGCCGGTTTTCGGCAAAACGGTTGTAGCGGAACGGCTCAATCATTTCCGGAGTTTTTCCATTGGCGACCATTTGGGCGGTATTGTAACCACTTGCGGGAGAAGCCTTAAAACCGTAAGTTCCCCATCCACCGTTGACATAAAAACCGTCAATTTCGTCAATTGGAGAAATGATAGGGCTATAGTCCGGAGTCATGTCGCACAAACCGGCCCATTGCCGTTGAACTGCGACATTGTGTAAAACCGGGAATAGTTCCAAAACATGTGCTGCATAACTTTCCAAAAAGCCAAGAGTAGAGCGCATACCATAATGCGGATAGGTGTCGATTCCATTTCCGCACACCAGTTCGCCGCGATCAGTCTGGCTGAGGTAAATGTGCAGGGTTCCACTGACCACCACATGATGCAGCCACGGTTTGTAAGACTGCGTGACCAGGGCCTGCAGGGGATGCGTTACAAAGGGCAGTTTTACGTTAACTTTTTTACAAACTTCTGAACTCCAACCTGCTACAACGGAAATTACTGTGTTGCAGTTAATCGTACCTCGATTCGTGACCACACCGGTCGCTTTACCATTTTCAACAAGAATATCCTGTACTTCCGTCATCTGGTGAATTTGAACACCTTTCCGGTCTGCACCTCGAGCATAGGCCCAAACTACAGCATCATGACGAATTATTCCACCAGGAGGGTGATAAAGTGCTCCATGTACTGGAAAACGTGGATGATCCGTAATATCGATTTCCGGCAGCATTTTTTTAATTTCCTTGGGGTCAAGCATGAAGCTGTCGATACCAAGTGCTTTGTTGTTTTCCGCACGGGTGACTAATCCGGAAATAGATGCAGTTGAATGTCCAAGAGTGAAATGTCCCTGCTGACTGAACATCAGGTTAAAATCCAGTTCACCCGATAAATCTTCATATAAGTCAAGGCTCTGGTCATAAAATTTTATACCTTCTTCTGTGCGGTAATTTGAGCGGAGTATGGCGGTGTTCCGTCCTGAACCACCGTAACCGATGAATTTCTGTTCCAATACCGCAACATCGGTGATGCCGTAATTTTTCGCCAAATAAAAAGCTGTTGCCAGACCGTGAGCACCACCGCCAATGATTACTACTTCGTAATTCTTTTTCAGATCGTGGTTTTGCCACATTCGTTGAGTCATTATTTCCCCTCCTCAAAAGAAACTGGAACCGTGTTAATCCCACCTGGAACCAATCCTATCCCAATGCCAACATCCATCAGTGCATCGTATAGAGATTCAGATAAGTTTCGAGGATGGAGCATGATGTCAAAATTTTTGGTACGATACAAAGTCATACCTACTGTATGAATCGAAGATTGAAGTACTGAACCGGCTACTACTTTATCACGTCTCAAATCAACAGCAGTTGAACGCTGCAATACTTCATCACGTCGTGGTCCGCCCAAAACTAGACAGCCCTGTGATCCGGTTTGGTCGATGACTGTAGTGATTTTTGGATCAATTTTTCCCAGTAACTCTGTTTCCATTCCAGGCTGGCACAAAATTAAATAATCGTTGCCTGTTAAACGCAACACCGCTATGTCCTTGTTCGACAAAGTTTTTAAAGGTTCAAGCTTCGAAGCACCTTTAAAAGTCAGTTCTGCAGCTTTTGCCGCATCCCCTCCTGAAAGGGATATTTTGCCAATGTGTGACCAATCTACCAGAACGCTATCATGGCTTAAATGTAGTGATTCACGTTCGTCATTTCCAAAATTTTCAGCAATCTGCCATCCGGAACCTTCAGTCAATTTGACGGGGTGATTCCGGTAAATTCCCGAAAGTGGGCTGGTTTTTATCACTCTATTCTCTTTCTATTATTCAAAGGTTTATGCTTTTGTCAGGTATTTTAATATTTCAATTACCTGCTCAGTTGTTTTTGTCCAAGCCATGGCTGAGGCATCTACTTCTTTCAGTGGATGCACAATATCATCTGCATGTAAAGTTACGTAAGGCGTTCCCGAAGCTGCACAATATCCTGCGTCAAATGCGGCATTCCACTGCTTGTATTTTTCACCAAAACGGATGACCGCCAAGTCACTCTTTTTGATCAATGTTTTGGTGCGGATGTTGTTCACTTTTGCGGATTTGTGATCACGCCAAAATGAGCTATCTTCCGGCCCTAAAACATCACCGGCTGAATCACTGGCATCATGGTCAGTCACGGCCGAAACAAACTCAATATCAAGCCCGTATTTCTGCGCGCCATCTTTGATTTCGTTGCGCCAATCGGTGTGAATTTCTCCGGAAAGATATACAGTAACTTTCATGTTTTTTATTGATTATTTCTAATTTCTGTTAGACTTAATATTTGTTGACCATCCGTATCAAAATTTTCCGGATTAAGCCATGACTGAAATGCGTTTTTTAAGTTGGGCCAATCTTTGTCAATAATGGAAAACCATGCTGTATCACGATTGCGTCCCTTATAAATTCTATCCTGTCGAAAAATTCCTTCAAATCTAAATCCCAATCGCTCCGCTGATTTTCTGGATGGGGCATTGAGTGAGTCGCATTTCCATTCATAACGACGAAAACTCAATTCATCAAAGACCCGACTCATCATTAAAAACATCGCTTCCGTTGCGTGTGGTGTTTTCTGAAGCACAGGTGAAAAATGAATGTGTCCAACTTCAACTACTCCTAAAATGGGTTCTATCCGCAGATAACTGGCCACTCCAAGAGCCTTTTGTGTAATAGCGTCTTTAATCACATGAAAAAGCGGATCTTTGCCGGAGCAGGCATTTTTCATCCACTTTAGATAATTTTCAAAACGATCAAATGGCCCATAAGGCAAATAGGTCCAATCCTGATCATTTCTTTTTTTCACATAAGCCGCAAAAAGTTCTTCAGCGTGTTTTTCCGTATCCAATATCTCTACCAGGCACCATTTCCCGGACATCGCAGTGCGAGGCGGCAAAGCGCATTCTTTCCAATCGCTGACTGGGAAACCTATTGGTTGTTCAAATGAGTTTTGATGGAACACCAAAGTTTCTCTAAAAAATTGCGGCCAGTGCTTTTTCTAATTTTTCAACTGTCCGTCCAATGTTGTGCAGTTTGTCCAGGCCAAAAAGTCCTAACCGAAAACTTTGATAATCCTCAGGTTCATCGCATTGCAACGGTACGCCTGCCGCAATTTGAAAACCCAGTTCGGCGAATTTTTTGCCGGTTTGAATACCCTTATCGTCGGTGTAACTGACTACAACTCCCGGAGCTTGAAAACCATCTCCGGCCACACTTTTGATTCCTTTTGCAACCAGCATCGCCCTTACTTTGTCGCCAAGTTCCTGTTGTTCAGCACGTACTTTTTCAAAACCGTATTCTTCCGTTTCTTTCATGATGTCCCGGAATCGTCTCAGCGAATCGGTTGGCATGGTGGCATGATAAGCATGTCCGCCGTTTTCGTAGGCTTCCATGATGTTCCACCACTTGCGTAAATCACAGGAGAAACTGCTGCTTTCGGTTTTTTCAAGACGTTCCAGTCCCGCTGCACTGAGCATCACAAGCGCACAACACGGAGACGCACTCCAGCCTTTTTGCGGTGCGCTGATTAAAACATCAATTCCGGATTCATCCATATCTACCCAAATAGTTCCGGAAGCAATACAGTCCAAAACAAATAAACCACCCACCGCATGAACCGCATCGGCCAACTTTCGCAAATAATCCTCCGGAAGCATAATACCTGAAGAAGTTTCTACATGAGGCGCGAAAACAAGATCCGGTTTTTCTGTTTTTATTGCAGCCACAACGTCCTCTATCGCAGTTGGAACAAAAGGAGCCTGCGGACCGTCGTGGGTGCGTTGTGCTTTGAAAACACTGGATTGCGCAGGAATATTCCCTTTTTCAAAAATTTGTGTCCAACGGAAACTGAACCAGCCATTCCGGACAACTAAACATTTCTTACCAGAAGCAAACTGCCGAGCGACTGCTTCCATACCGAAAGTCCCGCTCCCGGGAACCACCACAACTGCCTGCGCGTTATAGACTTTTTTCAGTGTCGATGAAATATCTCTCATCACCTCCTGAAATGCTTGTGACATGTGATTCAACGAACGATCAGTGTATACCACTGAATATTCTAAAAGACCGTCTGGGTCAATTTCGGAAAGTAAGCCTGGCATATTAGTTTTTAATTTTCAGGTTTTTGTTTCAGTGTGTTGAATGGCTTTTGTATTAATATTTAGTTTTAACTTTTCAAGCGGAAACCTTCCGGATCATAAGCCGAATGATCCAGCACAGTGGCAACTACATCACTGCCATTTGCCAAACGAATTGTGAAATTGTTTCCAGTTTCTGCCATCTCGTTGCGTACCCAGGCCAGTCCTATTCCACGTTTCAAGGTTGGACTGAGACGTGAACTGGTGACTCGTCCTGCGATTTTGCCTTTCTCCAAAACGGCAACTCCGTCGTCCGGAATAGGATCGTTAGGTTCAAGTTGATACGGTACCAGCTTGTTTTCTATGCCGCGCTTCTTGAAATGCTGCAAAAAGGCCTTGCCGACAAAATCCGCTTTGTCATCCTTAATCGCGAAGCCGACTCCGGTTTCATACGGACTGCTTAAGGCATCACTGTCAGTTCCCGGAATCAAGTGACCTTTTTCCAAACGTAAAATACGTTGTGTTTCCACACCAAAAGGTTTGAGCGCGAATTCTTCACCTTCGGCCATTAAATGATTCCACATTGATTCCCCATATTCAGCTGGGAAATGAATCTCATAACCCAGTTCTCCGGTGAAACCAATGCGGTAAAAAGATACCGGGACCTCTGCGATACTTGTCTGCCGGCAGTGCATGTATGGAAAGGCTTCATTAGACATGTCGATCTTGACCAGTTTTTGCAAAAATCCCCTTGATTCAGCTCCGGTGACATTGACTGCTGCATTTGCTAAACTGAGATTTTTTACCTGCACATCAAAATCCTTCACTAATAGCCACCACTGAAAAAGGGAATTTATTGCATCCTGATTTCCGGTAGTAGTAGTAAGATAATATTTCCCTTGTTCAAGATGGGAAATTGTACCGTCCTCAAAGAGAATTCCGTCTTCACCAACCATTATTGAGTAACGTGTCCGGCCTACTTCAAATTTTCCATATTTCCCAGGAAGCATAAATTGCAGAAAATCAATTGCATCAGGTCCGCTGATTTCTATTTTTCCGAGTGTACTGACATCAATCATACCTAAACCGTTACGGACATAGCCGACCTCTTTCTGAGGATCTATGTATGAATCCGGCCGTTTCCACTGTCCTGCATCCAAAAATTTCACGCCTAAGTCAATGTGACACTGATGGAACGGTGTGCGGCGAATTGGAGACAAATGCGGGGCGCGACCTGCCAGGATACCAAATGATACACTGGAAAAAGGAGGACGCATCGTAGTGGGTACAGCATCAAGCGAGGAAAGTCCTGTATCCTGCGCTGCAAGACGTGCTACAGCTTCGTGACATGCTTTGCCCTGACAGGGGCCCATTCCCATGCTGGAGTATCGTTTGAGAGATTCCACCTGATCATAGCCCTCGTCAATTGAAGCCTGGGCCTCATAACGTGTAACATCCATGCACTTACATATGAAATGATTTTTGCCGCCCGATTCAATGTCGGCAGGCAAGGCCATGATAAGCTCATCTTCAGAGCGTTTGGAACTCTCTACTGATTTTTTCTTTGCAGCAGCTTTTCCGGTTTTGATTCCTTCGCTGAATAAACGTGTAAATCCTGCTGATCCATGAACTTCTCCTGTGGAATACATTCCTGAAGGCAAATCAGTCACCCGCAAAATTTGGCGTTCTGCGTCCCATTCCGGACGCTTGCTTCCCATCGAGAGTAAATTCACCTGCGGTTTAAAACCCACAGCCATGACCAGCAAATCACAATCAAAAGATTTATGTGAATCTCCTCCGGCAATTGGGCCGATATCGATGCGCCTGATACGTTTTTTCCCGTGAGCAGCATGAACGGTTAAGCCTTTGTAAACCGGAACAGCCAAATTCAGGACTTGCTCCTCAAACTCTCCAACACTTCCGGATTCACGTCCATCTACTACGGCTACAACATTCGCTCCTGCGCCTTTGAGCAGTAACGCAGTGTGAAAACCACCGTCGTGAGTTGTCACCACAACCGTATCCTCTCCGGGAAGCACAGCGTGGCACATGATGAGTTTTTCAACTCCGCGGGCAGTCAAGATTCCTGGTCGATCATTGTTTTCAAATACCAAATGACGGTCGGTTGCTCCCGGTGCCAATACGACAGATTCAGCGCGAATTTTAAACAAATCAGGACCACTCTGCGCAGCTACCAGGTTGTCTTCATAAAGCCCGAAAACGCTGGTGTTGACCATCACTTCCAGATTAGGATTCGCAGCAAGTTCTTTAATTAATTTTTGTACTGCCTGATTTTCCGGAATTCCGTTCAGTGATTCGTTTTCGCAATTATTAACCGGAAAAATACTGTGCAAAGAATGTCCGCCGAGTTGCGGATTATCGTCAATCAACAAAACTTGTTTTCCTTCATCCAGTGCCCCTTTTGCAGCGGCCAGTCCGGAAGGTCCACCGCCAACCACGCACACATCCGGAAAACGGTAATGCTTTTCGTAGCGCCGATGTACATGTTTTCCTGCAACATCGATTTTTCCCAGTCCGGCAACTTTACGGATTTGATGTTCTGCGATTGGCCAGAGCCATTTTGGTTTGTGAAACATTTTGTAATAAAAACCATTCGGCAGCATCGGCACAAACAGATCGTTGATCTCTCCAATATCAAACTCAACTGAAGGCCAGACATTTTGCGATTTTACAACCATTCCGTTCTGTACCTGAATTCTATCTGCCAGCATGTTCGGTTCATGATTGACCGTGACCAAAGATTCATGTCCCTGACCGAAAACGTCATATGCTCCGCGGGGGCGGTGATACTTAAAACTTCGTGAAAGCAAAGTGCTACCTGAAGCAATCAGTGCTGAGGTAATGCTGTCACCGGCAAAGGCTTTGATTCGTTTGCCATTGAATGTGAAAGAGATCTCTTCTCCCAAATTTGGGAGTTCGCAATTTTGATGTTTTGTAATACGTTTTGCCATCAGGCTTCTCCGCCGCTGTTTTTAGAGTGTTGTCCCAAATCTCCGTACCAGAAACTTTTGTGATCAGAGTTATTCAAGGTATCTCGTTCCGCTAAAAACCAGCTTTGGCAGCCACTGCGGTGGTACCACCATTCTATTTGACGTCCCATGTTGTTTTCTCGGAAATAAACATAATCCGTCCATTCAGAAAATTCTGCTTCTGCAGCAGGACGGTTTTTGAATTCGCTTTTGAAAGTAAATTCACTCACGGCACGTTTGCCGCAGTTAGGGCAATTTAGTTGAAAGCTCATAGTACGTTTTTAAAATTAGCTGTTTGGTTTGTTTGACCCACTTTGAGGCAAGTCATCTGTTATGTTATCACCGTTTGCCTTTGATCCAACGAAAATATGTGTGGTTGGATGTTCCATTATGTCTGATTCAAATGTACCAAGTCGGACTCGAATTGTGTCCGGTGTAGTAGATTTTTTGCTCATAATCGGAGAACCGCCTTGTTTGCAAAAATATTTTCTTGAATTCCACGGATAATTTCAAAAATTAACTTACCACAAAGACAACCACTCTTTATACAAAATTCCCTTTTTATCTTCCATTTTGACTGAAAAACTACTGTTCGGATTGATTCCACGATATAAACAATATTTCTCCTGTATTTACAACTGTTGCAATAAACAAGTAGCTGGATAGTCAGCTGGTTAGCACACTACATCCTCTAAATCTTTGGCAAATTCGGTCAGCGGCTCATAGCCGTTTTCTGTGAGGATAAAACTGTCTCCCACCTGCGCCCGGAAAGTTTTTTTCACACTGACAGAGCCATCTACGGCAAGCACCATTCCGGGTTGCAGAATCGTTTTGTCACCAAACACCAACTGCGGTGGAAGGTGTCATCAACAAGCTTCCGCCATCCCGGGAAACCGCTAAAATCGTCGGGCGGCCAAACTCCATGTACAGATAGTCGTAAAAACCGGTGAAATAATAAACACTGTCGTCATCGGTAATCAACGCCACATCTACATCGGCTTCGGTTAAGCCGGGCACGCAGGCGTTCCATTCTTTCCGCAAACATTACACTGCGCTCTTGGATAATTGTTGTTCAACCAATTGCACCCAAAATGATGAACCAACGGTTAATGCTTCGTCATTAAAATCATAATCAGAAGAATGTAAAGGCCGTGCATTCTCCCCCTGAGTTCCGTTGCCCATCAACACAAAACATCCCGGCTTGGCCGCCGCCAGGTGTGCAAAATCTTCAGAGAATAGTTTTGGTTCGCAATCGGCATCAACCGCCGCCGAACCGACTACTTCCGATGCGGCTTGCTGAGCGGCAAGAACAGGAGCAGGTGAATTGATTACAGATGGAAATACCGTTTCATACTGAACTTCCGCACTAACACCGTGGGCCAGACTTACCCCTTCCACGATTTGCCTCATGCGTGCTTCAATCGTTTCGTTGACCTGATGGCTGAGTGCGCGGGCATCACCACGCAAAATCACTGAACCGGGTAGAATGTTACGGCTTCCGTCGGTGATAAATTCTGTCACGGAAACCACACCGTTTAAACTGGGATTCAGTTTACGGGATACAATAGTTTGTAATGATTGCACGATTTCTGTGGCAACGATAATTGCGTCAACACCCATGTGCGGCAAAGCGGCGTGTCCTCCCTGCGCCTTGATATTGATTTCAAACAAACTTTCACTTGCCGTAATTGCTCCGGAACGCATTGCAAAAGATCCGATCGGCATTCCCGGAATATTGTGAATTCCGTAAACATCATCCACCTCAAACTGCTCAAACAGTCCGTCTTTAATCATGGCCGGAGCACCCAACCCGTGTTCTTCATTGGGTTGGAAAATGAAAACGATTTTTCCGTTAAAATTCCCTGAATCGGCAAGATATTTTGCGGCTCCCAACAACATGGAGGTGTGGCCGTCGTGTCCGCAGGCGTGCATCACTCCGTCATGCTGAGAACGATACTCGCAAGTGCCCGACTCAGTAATCGGCAAAGCGTCCATGTCTGCCCGGAGTCCGATACTCCGCGTTCCGTCACCCGATTGCAAAATGCCTACAATGCCTGTTCCACCGATTCCCCGATGAATCTGAATCCCAAATTCTTCCAGTAAATCAGCAACATTTTCCGCAGTCCGGTGTTCCTTGAAACCCAGTTCCGGATGGAGATGAAAATCATGTCTCCATCCGCACATTGCTTCCTGTAAGTGTTTGGTTTTCAATGCTCAACCTCTTGCATCAACCATTCACCGAAAAACTACTGTTCGGGTTGATTTCACGGTTGCGGGAATAAAATCCCATATTGAGTTCCAAACCCGTATAAACCGTTTTGACTTTCAGAGGATTTGCATCATGATCGTGTCCTTTTTCGCAAGCATCAATCAACTCTGCCATACAGTGTCCGGCAACCGGAGCATTTTTGAACTGGTTTCCGCTGGAGCCGATGGCCATGTAAAAACCTCTCAGGGCGGATTTGTCATAAATCGGAATCCAATCGTCAGAAACATCATACAAATCAACCACTCCACTTGTCCGTGAAGGAATTTTCAAGTCCGGAATTCTGCGTGCACAACGGTAAACCTGGGCCCTCCATTGGGATTCCGTAACTTGATTGTTGTAATTATCCGGATCTTCAATCCATTCTTTAGGATCGCATAGTGGGTCTTCACTGCCGATGAGAATAGTGTTTCCGGTTTCCGGGCGGAAATAAATGTGGTTGTCTCCGTCAGAAGTATGAAAGCCGTCTTTCTCAAAATCAAAGCCTTCAGGTGAAGGCACATGATGTACTTCGTGACGTAACGCTTTGGTTTTAATGTTCATTTCTTCCTCAACACCTGCCATGCGGTTTATCACAAAAGAATGCGGCCCGGCTACATTGACTACAATAGGTGCATCAATTTGTTCTCCGGTTTTGAGTGTAACCCCAAGCACTTTTCCATCCTCCTGGCGAATTTCCTTAATTTCGTTGTTGAACAAAAATTCTCCGCCGTTGGCTTCTGCAGCCACCTGCAAATTGTGCGAACTCAGTTGCGGATCACTGACATATCCGGAACCCGGAGTGAAAACCGCACCTTCGATTTTTTTCCCGGTTTTGTCAAAAAAGTGTTCGTCTTCATCCGGACGGGTGGTGCCGTCATATTGGTCATGCGAATAAATAGGCATCCGTTCCTTCAATTTTTCCAGGTCCCAGATTTCGTGTTCAACGCCAATTTCCTCAAAAAATTTCAAGCACTTTTTGCTGTGATCTTCTCCTTGAAGTTTGAACATGATGGAACCGGTTTTCATATATTTGATCATTCCGCGCTCGTCTTCGACCCCCAAATAATTCGCCCAATCGTCCCAATAGAAAAATCCCTCGTAGGCCATCGCAACTCCGTCCCAAGTTGAATAATGCGCTCGCACAATGGCACACGAATTACTCGTTGAACCGTATCCGGATGTCGGCAATTTGTCGATGTTGAGTGTTTTGTAACCGCGTTTCGCCAATTCAAACGCAACCGAGGAACCGATCACTCCGGCTCCAACTATGATGGCATCTGCTTTTCTGTTCATTTCTTTCCTTCTTAATGAAAGGTTGTTTTATTAAATTAATTCCTGCACAACAAGATTTACAAAATATTCAGCAAGCAAAATATTAGATTCCGGTTTTTAGCCGCTAACCGGTACTTCAATCAACCGCACTCCATGTCCGGTTTTTTCGAGGAATAATTTCATGTCTTTGCGAGGAACCACTAAGGTGCTGGTATTGACCAACGGATGACACAAAATTGCTTCATCTTCCCAAATTTCTTGGTCAATGAAAGCCTCCACATTATTTTCGCTATCGTTCGCCAAAGCCAACAAACTAACCGAACCCGGATCAATGCCCAAATGCGTTTTCAAGCGTTCCGGAGACGCAAAACTCAAACGGGATGAATCCAATGCGGAAGACAAGGCTTTGAGGTCAACTTTTTTATCTTCCGGAACAGTTACCAAAAAATGCCGTATTCCTTTTTTGTCCCGCAAAAATAAATTTTTTGTGGATGCACCGTTCAATTCCGGAGAAAGTATTTTGGACTCCTCCACTGTAAAAACTGCCGGATGGTCATGACGTTCGTAAGAAACATTGTTAGCATCAAGAAATTCGTAAATATCTGTCATTACAATTGTTCATTTAATACCTATTCTGATTCTGCCTGCCAGACCACTTCTACTTCCACGTAATCCAATATACCCTGAATAGGTACAGATGGTTTTCGGATACGTACAACGATGAAGTCCACCAAATAGCTCTCTCTCATTTCTTCAATAATCCGGTTGCCAAGGGTCTCTATCAAATTAAAACTTTTCTCTGAGCAGACTCGACTTATAATACTGTGTGCGTTCACATAAGAGATAGTAGAGTGTTCTTCATCTTTCCAGGGATCTGCCGGATTTTTCAGCCTGTATTCCAAATCTATTTCAAAACGCTGTCCCAGGGTTTTTTCCTCAGGATGGACTCCATGAAATCCGTAAACAACAACATTGTTTAATCTGATGGTATAACTTAGTTTTTTCCCCATATAATGCGGCTGAAATAAGTAGTATTTAAAACTCTATTTTTGTTGTTTATTAAATCAGGACAGTCCGGTGATACGTCCTTCCGAATCTATGTCGATACGTTGCACAGCCGATTCTCTCGGCATTCCCGGCATCAGCATCATCTTTCCTGTTAGAGCCACAATGAAACCTGCTCCGTTTGAGACCTTCACTTCACGAACCTGTAAACGCCATCCACGTGGTGCATTGCGTTTTTTAGGATCATCTGAAAGCGAGGCTTGCGTTTTTGCCATACAAATCGGCCAGTCTGCTAAACCATTTTCTTCCAGGCGTAGAATTGAAGCTTCAGCTTCTTCAGTGAAATCAACACCGTCAGCCCGGTAAATTTCACGGGCAACAGTTTCAATTTTACGCTTAATTGGATCCGTGTTTTTATAATAAAAATTTGGTGTGCCTGGTGTTTCGTCAACTATACGCTTAATTTTATTTGCCAAATCAAGTCCACCTTCGCCACCTCTCGCGACAACTTCGCTGAGTGAACTTTCAACACCAATTTCTTCACAATACTTGCTTACGATTTCCAACTCTGCAGGAGTATCTGTTGGAAAACGGTTGATGGCAACTACCACAGGCAGTCCATATTTCTGAACATTTTCTGCATGTGTTTTTAAATTTTCACAACCTGTTTTTAAGGCCTCAAGATTTTCAATTTTTAAATCATCTTTTTCAACACCACCGTGATACTTCAAGGCTCTGATAGTGGCGACCAAAACTGCGGCATTGGGTTTTAATCCGGCCTGACGGCACTTGATGTTAACAAACTTTTCTGCACCTAAATCGGCTGCAAAACCTGCTTCTGTCACCACGTATGGTGCAAGTTTAAGAGCCAAGCGTGTAGCCCTGACACTGTTTGAACCATGGGCAATGTTACCAAAAGGTCCACAGTGTACAAAAACCGGAGTGTGCTCACAGGTCTGCACAAGGTTCGGTTTTAAGGCATCTTTCAGGATTACACACAAAGAACCTATACAGTTTAATTCACGAGCATAAACTGGTTTTTCCGAAGTGTTGTAGGCCACAACAATTCGTCCAAGCCGCTCGCGTAAATCTTCTGTGTCCTGTGCCAGGGCCATGATTGTCATTACTTCCGATGCAGCTACAATATCGAAACCGGTTTGATGGGGAAACCCATCGAATTTTGAACCAAGTCCTACTTCAGCATTACGGAGTTGTCTGTCACATAAATCAATTGTGCGTCTCCAAGTCACTTTTTCAGGATCTATCTCTAGCGGGTTGTCGAAGTGCATTGAGTTGTCCAGAACGGCAGACAATAAATTATGTGCAGCTGCAATTGCATGAAGATCACCGGTAAAGTGCATGTTAATATCTTCCATAGGCAGAACCTGGGAATAACCGCCACCTGCAGCACCTCCTTTGATGCCAAATGTCGGCCCCATACTTGGTTCACGTAAAGCGAGGGCGTGTTTTACACCAAGTTGTCCGAAGGCTTGTGCCAGACCAATGGAAGTACAAGTTTTTCCTTCACCTGCCGGTGTAGGTGTGATTGCAGTAACAAGAATAAGCTTGCCGTCCGGATTGTTTTTGATGCTTTCCCAGAGCGTGTCTTCGATTTTAGCTTTATATTTGCCGTATTGCTCAAGATCATTAGATTTTATCCCGAGTAGCTGAGAAATTTCAGCTATTGGTTTCATGACCGCGTTTTGTGATATTTCAATATCAGACGGAATGCTGGGCATTTCAGGATAGAGTTCTTCCAAATTATTTAGGTCTGTTTTCATACTAATGATAAATATAAAAAGTTAAAATATTTTATAAGTTAAATTCCAAATCAATAATTTCTTCTCAACGTTCATAAACAGGCATTTTTTTACCAATTGCGACGATCCCGATAACCAAAAACGCAAAGACGATAGTTTGTAAATCAACCGTCTCGTTGATCAAGTAGGCAGAAGCAACTAAAGTTACAAAAGGTTGTAATAATTGTGTTTGACTGACACGTGATATTCCTCCTAAAGCCAGACCTTTGTTCCAGAGGAAAAAACCAAACAACTGGCTGATCAAGGCTAAATATAAAAAACTTAAAAGCACACTCAAAGGCAGACTGTCAATATTTGTTTGTGGAGCTTCAAGCCACGCTGGAACCACAATGAAAGGAAACGAAATCACCAGGGCCCAACAAATCACCTGCCAGCCACCAAGTTCTTTTGAGAGCTTTCCTCCTAAAGCATAACCCATTGCAGCACTCACGATTGCTCCAATTAGTAAAAAATCACCAAACTGGAAACTCCCGAAGCCCTGCAGAAGTGTATATAAAATGACTATTGCACTTCCGGCAAGTCCGCAAATCCAAAAACCTACAGATGGTTTTTCATTGGAAACCACTGCAGCAGCGACTGCTGTCGCCAAAGGCAGCACACCCAGGACTACTCCTCCGTGAGATGCTGGAACTGTTTGCATTGCCCATGCGGTTAAAATGGGAAAACCGATAACCACACCCGATGCTACAACTATAAGCTGGTGGAACTGGTGGCGATTTGGTCTTTTCTGCTTTGTTATTATCAGTAGCACTGCGGCTACTAATGAAGCAATTACAGCTCGTCCTAAACCTATGAAAACAGGATCAAAGTAAGGGATAATAAAACGAGTGGCAGGCAGTGTCAAACCAAATGCAGTCACACCCAAAACTCCTAAGATCATACCTTTCGATTCATCACTCATTCTTTGAAATTTACCTTCCAGTTCAACATTCAGGTATATTGACTGCAAGTCCACCTAATGAAGTTTCCTTGTAAATATGCATCATATCTTTGCCGGTTTTGTGCATTGTGTTGATCACTTTATCAAGTGAAATAATATGGTTCCCGTCACCACGTCTTGCCAACCTTGCAGCATTTATAGCTTTTATAGCTCCCATCGTATTGCGTTCAATACACGGAATTTGAACAAGGCCGCCAACGGGATCACAGGTCAGGCCTAAATTATGTTCCATTCCGATTTCCGCTGCGTTTGCGATTTGGCTGGTAGTACATCCCATTACCGCGGCGAGTCCTCCTGCCGCCATGGAACAGGCAACTCCAATTTCTCCCTGGCATCCGACTTCTGCTGCAGATATAGAAGCACCTTCTTTGAAAAGGATGCCTATTGCTGCGGCCGTGAGCAAAAATGTAATGATTTTGTCTTCGTTGAATTCCGATTGGAAACGATGGCAATAGTGCATAACCGCAGGAATAACTCCACCTCCGCCATTCGTCGGGGCGGTTACTATTCTTCCTCCGGCAGCATTCTCTTCATTGACAGCCATGGCAAATAAACTCACCCAATCCATCATTTCTGCAGGTGAAGTTTCAGGGTTGTCCACTAATTCCTTATATAATTCCGGAGCGCGTCTGCGTACGTTCAGTCCACCCGGAAGGTGTGTCTCAGTTGAGGACATTCCGCGCTGTGTGCATTCCTGCATTACTCCCCAAATTTCAAGCAGTCCCGCCCAAATATCAGATTCTGAACGCCATGTTTGTTCATTGATCCACATCAATTCCCTGCATGTCATACCAGTTTTTGTGCAGTGCTCAAAAAGCTCTTTGCATGTCCGAAAAGGAAATGGAAT